>Ga0228535_1000057_pt1 | contig 324427 bp, 316 predicted proteins | sample SJ1metagenome_FD_168457 | JGI IMG/M metagenome (GOLD analysis project Ga0228535, IMG submission 168457) | Enriched culture of PCE-dechlorinating microbial communities from Ithaca, New York, USA - SJ1 | ecosystem: Engineered > Modeled > Simulated communities (microbial... > Unclassified...
CACCGTACACAGTTTTCATAGACGGCTTGCCAAAGAACGACGATTCAGATACTGAGGACTACAAACTGGCAGCGTAAATCACAAACCATTCAAGGGCACTGTCAGGTGAATACTATCTCAGTACAGCCTGTCACTTTTTTTGTTGTGCCGCCTCCTGGTTATGCGTTTTAAACTTGGTTTATTGATAACTCCTGGACAAATTGATCAAGGAGGTTCCTCAGATAATGATTATTTGGTTTGTTTATTTCTTTTATGACATCAGCCCATGACTTTTTCAGACTAACCAACTTGTAAAAATTGATAATTTCGGCTTTTGCAGGGAATGCCCAATTGTCTGGAGACTGCATTATCATTTCGAACAAAGTAAGCCATACTACCCAATATTTGTCATCTGAGAACTCTTCAATGATACGCTCTAACAATGGATTACTATTCGGAGTCAAGAATTTTGAATAACTCAGTAATCCTATCCTTAATGTTTGTAAGTGCTGTTCAATTGCAGCTTTATTGTTTTCATTCGCTTTAACCAAATCAATTGAAATTTCTATCAACTCTTCTACTTCAGCTTTTTGTGCTTCACTATTTTTTGACAGATCCAAAAACCATAAGGCGTCAAAATAATTGTAACGTGTCCAAAATGTAAACGTAGTATTTTCGTATAGAATGCTTTTTACATTACCATTCCAAACAAATACTTGTTCATCGTTGTTCGCTGAATCAGCTATCAACAAACGACTTCCTTTTATTTGACTTTCCATTTTTGCAGAATGGACAAAGGCAGGACTAACTATAAAGTTTTTTGTTAAATTTGGAGCTTCATTACGGCTTTGTATATCAACCATTCCAAAGGATACTCCACCCCTTGGCAGCAAAAAGAATTTAGATTTGTCAAATGTATACGAGTTATTTTTCCTTAAACATTCACGATAAATCTCTGCAACAATATTGACTAATACAGCAGGTTCAGATGAGTAGGCTAATAGACTGTCAGAAAACAGATTTCCTTTAACTCTGTTTTCGTGTTTTATAATTCTGTAAGTAATATTATAGAAATCACTTAACACCGATTTAGCATTGTTATGATTTGTACCGACCATCTGACTGAAACCCAGCAAGTCAATGAAAGCTAAAGCCTCCATAAATCAACCTCCGATTTTTTAATTTTCCTGTCGCATAACGGGGTGAGCCTTCACCTGCCGGTTTTTAGGGCAGGTGCTAGGCGTTGGTTATGCCAGCCTTTTTCGCATAGGTTGGTATCTCCTCACCGCTCGGTTAATCCCGCAAATCATCAATGAATTTCTTCACGTTAATTTGGGAGGCTTTTCCGACATTCTTAATTAGTCGTCCCTGAAAAAGCCTGAAATTTACTCAGACGGTATTGAATCGAAGGGGGGATAGCCACCCCCAACCGAAAAAAGTCCGTTCTTTTACAAGCCCAAATAAGAGGAGCTTGAGCAGCTTCCTCAGATTGTACCCGCAAGCAGCAAGCAGGGCGTTGATCTTGTCGCCTTCTGGTCCTTTTAGATGGTTTCTATCCATCCGGTGATCAGCTTTAAGGTGGCCAATGATCGGCTCAATGGCGCTTCGTCTCTTGAACCAAGCCCATTCGCTTGGCTTCATGCTGCTTTTGCGTCTGTTGGCCAAGTGGACTGCTGTCCCGTTCAGTATGCTGGGTACTCCCTTGTAGCCTTTATCGCAGTAAGCGTTGCCTGGCTTGATACCGATAAGCTGTGCTGCCTGTTTCAATGCTTCCTTGAGTGTATGACCGTCATACGGGTTACCGTCTTTGGCCTGAGTGCCAATGATCCAGTTGTCCTTTGAGGTGCTGACAATGGAGACCTTGCAACCAAACTCGTATTTCTTGTGGCTCTTGCCCTTGGCAATGCAACTGACTTCTGGAGCATGCAGGCTGTACAGCTTGTTCTTGTCATGCTGTTTCTGGTCGAAAATCCTGCTGGACCGCTCAAGCAGGGTTGCTAGTGGTTGGTCAGGAACCGTGATCTTTCTGCCAATGTCTCTGATGATGCGACCCAGGTAGATCTTAAGACGTTTCAGTTCCCGCTTGGCCCGGTTCATCTGGCGGGCGTGCTTGTATCGGCCATGTTTGATGTAGGCTTTCTTACCCAGGCGCTCAAAGCTCTGACGCAATTGAATGCCCCGCTCTTTGGCAAGCTTGACCAGTGCAGTTCGTGCAGCGTGGTACAGCCTTGCGTCGGTGGGAAAGGCAATGGCTTTTTCCTGTACCGTGGTGTCTACGTTGACGCGCTCAAGAGATTGAGGCGTAAGGTGCTCTCTGCGTACGGCGGTCGTAATGGTTGCCTGCAACAGTTTCTCTGTTCCCTTGGAGCCGATCCGCTTTCTCCACTTCACCAAGGTGGTGGGATCAAGGGGCAGCCGGTGCTGAAAGAATTCAAAACCACAGAAGTACTGCCAGTACGGATTCTCGACAAAACGGGCAACTACTGATTCATCGGATTCGTTGAAGGCGTGCTTCAGGTAGTGCAGTCCGACCAACAGGCGAATCGGTACACCGGGACGGCCCATCTTTACCGAGTACAGGGGGCCAAACTCTCTTTCAAAGAACTGCCAGTCAATCTGATCTGCCAGACGATACAATTCATGCTGGCGATCAAGCATCTGATCAAGGCGGGAACGAAACAGGTCACCCTGGTCAGAAATCTGAGACTTTGGTTGCATGAAATCACCGGAAATTGAGGGATGAACTACTATTTCTGGCGATTTTATCAAAGTATGGTGCAAATATAAATCAATAATTACAGTAAATTATACTTTTTCAGGGACGACTAATTACATTCTGGGCGAAGGAATCGCTGACATCGGAGTTCCATGCGTTAAAACTATCCTTAGGAAACTCCTCATGAAACACGTTTTGAACCACAACCTCTGCTTCTTGAATGGTTCTAAAGCCGATTTTCATATTCACAAGACAGGTAGCGATGATTGTGCTTTTACGCATAGATTATTACTCCCAATACGCATTCTATTTACAAGCATGCTTCATAACAGCTTCGTCAAAGTCTTGAGGTGGCATAGGACCTAACCATCCACCATTAGAATCAGTTGTGTATGCTTGTTTACTTTTACAATCAACTCTTACTTTAAAATAGTTCCAGACACCACCTTCCGCAGGAGTCTTTAAATGATTGCAAAGTGTAGCTTGATAAATAGTGCCTTTAACTTTTTTGATAGAATTTTTGTTGAGATGATGAATATCTGTAACTTTTACCCAATTTTTTCCAGTCGGTTTATCGGTTCTCCAATCAAGCCCTAAATTGTTTGGAATTCTTACAGCAAAGGAAATAACAGGAATAAGAACAATGGAAATAATGATAAGTTTTTTCATAACTTTCTTCCTTTTCAATGTTACTTTCTTTTGGGAATTTTATTTATGCGTTACTTTCACGTCAGCGATGCGAAAAATATAGACGCCGACAATCTCGCCGTGAACTGCCTCTTGTTGCCCGCTAGCAAGAAACTTATCGCGGCTAACACTTCCAGTTACACGGTACACGTAGCCAGCATGTTCGAGTCTCCATCCTTCATCTTCGACAGAATCAATGGTCGAAGCGTGCTGAGTATTTGTGGTTGTGGCATACGCCCCCATCATTGCCACCGTATGCCCTGTAGTCTGACTCAGGGGTAAGGACAGTTGGAATGTCCTTGTCCCAGCGGCTCGCGCCGCTCTAGCTTGGCCTGCTGGCGTTTTTGCGAACGCCTCCGCTCGGCGACGCTCATCCTCTTCGCGTCTTTCTTCCTCGCGCCGCTCAGCCTCTTTTCGTTTGATTTCATCGCGCCTTGCGATCTCTTCAGGAGTTTTATTGAATAGACCCATTCCAACCTCCTCTTTCTGGGGGTGTATAACTCGATATTGTGCGGTCAGCTCGTAGCATCTAATAATAGATGCTTGTTTATAATAATATATGCCGGCATCTATTATTAGATGCCATGACGGTTTATAGTATTAGATGCTTTTATGTTTTTTGCGACTTATCCCTGGCATCTAGTATTATATGCTTTTCAAAGAGAGCCCATTTAGTCTGTCCTGTTGGATGAACTCGTTAATAACTAGCTTATACTGGATTTATGCCTCTATAAGCAGATTTGCGAAGTTTACGGGGGCAAGCCTTGAAATATCATTTTTTGCACAAGAACTAACTTTCAAGACCTAACCCCATAGGTGTTCTCCGTATAGCGGGCGGCTCCTGTGCTCTCGGCTGTAACTGCCGCCTGTGAGGATGCTAGTACCTACTCTGACTCGCACACTCTTCCAATGACCGAATACCGTTACACTTTGGAAACACGGCACACCCCCAGAACTCCTTACCTGCATTGCTGCCTTGGCGTGCAAGCCGCTTCTTCATCTGCCCACCACACTTGGGACAGGCAGGAGCCAAGGCTTTTATCTCTTGTTGGCTGACCGAAGGCGCAGGCGACATGCGTACCCTGTCAATCAGGCTCTTCAGTTGAGGGCCGTCAATCAACTCAAGGTTAAGTCCTTGAGCAAACTTTTTTGCCTCATCGGTATACACGCCAGAGGTCACAAAGTAGCCGCCGGTCGCGCCATTTGCAGCCATGACACCGTAAAACTCACGCACCGGCTGAACCCCAACCTTGTAGGCCTTCCACTGTTTGCACTGCACCAGATGCTTTTCGCTGTTTTTGCGTACTACAAGGTCGATGCCGCTGTCAGGGCCATTGCCGCCTGCCCGGCTCACCTGAAAACCGGCACGCTGGAAGTGCTCGGCAACCAATCGCTCAAAATCGCCCCAGCTCATCTGATTGAGCGCAGTTGCATCAGCTGCTGCTGCCGCTTTCTCATAGAGCCTTTTTTGGCGCAGTGCGTTTATGCCTGAAATGAGCGCGGCCAGTCCAAAGCCAAAAGGCAGGATGTATTGACCAAGCATGGCAAGGGATGCCAGCATGCCTTTTACCACCATCTCACCCACTGTGGCTGATGTAAGCGGACGGCCGGCAATCTGGTGCAGCACGGCATAGGAAACCAACGCCAATACGATACCGACCCACCAGGGGAGCCTGCTGGTCACCAGTACAAACTCTTCAAATGGGCTTGTCTTCTGTCTGGGCATACCGTCTCTTCATCTCATCGTGCAGCCTGCAGGCTGGCATTGGTATATCTGTGACCTGACTCCAGCTTCTGCTGCAAAAAAATGTCTTGAAACAGCAGGCATATCGATAAGTTACAAGAAAACTGTAAAATTTCTTTACACCTTGAAAAAACGAAAAACCCGCCTTTTGGGCGGGTTTGGGTGTCAGCATATACGCTGTATGGAAGGCCGGTTGTGCATGGGCTTTCCTCTGTAAGGTAGTGGTTGGCTATCTGTAGCGCAACTGGCGGATGCTTGTCCAGTTAAAACAGCTTGCTAGGGGCACAGCCCTCGATCATCCTATTGTGTTCATATTCCCACTCCATTGCTAAATCAGCCTGTTACAGCAGGCGTGGCGCAGTCTTCTGGCGCTCCAGCGTTGCCAGGTTTTCAGCGCAGATCCGGCGGAACGGTTCAGAGATGCGCGTATCAACACGTACGCGATCCCAGAACTGGCAGGCGCACTCAAACGCCGCAACCCATTCCTGATGAGCGCCGGGCACCGCAGCAGGCGGCGTAAAATTACGGACTGGTGCTGCGCCATCCATGGGGCGGTACAGCATCGGCAGTAGATCATAGGCCGGTGCAAGGGAGAACCGCTTGCTGCCGTCTGCCATAATCAGGGAAATATTGCCAAAATGTTGATCATTATTGGCAATCAGGCTGCTAAAGACCGATAACCAGCGCAAAGCTGAGGCATCCTGTGCTGAGAGCCTGCCATCCTTTTCCATCCGATTGGCGGCATTCACCCAGTTGTCCTGATAGCCATAAAATTCATTATCCACAGCACGCAGCGAGATAATCGGCAGACGACCGTGCAGGCCGGTCCGGTCAAAGCGAAGTACCTCCAGAAACAGACGCCCGCCCGCCTCCAGAACCATGCTTTGTGCAGCAGCAACGCCTGCCTGTTGCGCAACCTGCAGCGCGTGATGTTCGCACACCAGCAGGTCTGCCCAGCGCCTGCCCTCTTCACTGGCCACAGGTGGAGAAAACTTGACCAGTACGTTTTTCACCATGCCGCCCTGCTCAATGGTGGCGGTAAACTTAGGCTGTTCGCCCCCTGCCGATGATCCAACAGGCTGCCCTTCCATCGCCTCTTGGGCCAGCCGGGGATACCGTTCTGTCCTGGCTGCTGCCGGTATGGTGCCGGCTGCTTCCTGAACCATGCGGAAGTAGCGTTCCAGCGATTCCTGGCCAACTACCAGATTACCCATGGTGTCTTCACCACGGCGAACAAGAGCCATCAACGCATGGTCTTCTTGCCAGTCATTGCTGCGGGGCGGCAGACCCAGTTCTTGATGGCAGTTGCGCACAAAGGCCCGGCCGACAAAACCTTCCGGGTGCAGGTCAGCCAGAAACCAGGGCAGGCTTTTAAAGAGTTGCTCACGGCCATCCTGCGGTTGCCAGAGAAAATCGCTCTGGGCCACGCAGTAGAGCGTTCCCAAAAGGCGTGCATTGCCCTCGGCATCAATGGCATAGACCGGGAAGTTGCCCCCCAACCCACGCAGATCACGCAATCTGCTGTAACGGCGTGCGCGGGCCTTGCCGATTGCCAGCACACGGTCATCCAGCTGCGTAATCAGGCGTGAGATAACCGGCTGGCTGAAGCCGAAACGTTGCTGTATCTCCGGTGCGGAGTAGACGCCGGTGGCCAGAAAGGCAAGCAGTCGTTCCTGATTGTCCATGGTGTTGGGTTGCATACTTAAAATCCTGTAGATGAATAGATACTGAATAAATAATCTATAGATAGTCTATAGATTATTTATAGTTTAATCAATAAGCTAAGCGCTTAGGTATGATTTGTTTGCGAATAGATAGTTTGATTGATTTGAAGGGCACTGAACAGGAGGTTGAAGCTTAGGCGGGCTGCCTGGACCGCTTGATCGAGCGTACCAGCATGGGTGCCATAAACATTATGCCAAGCACGATCAGCATGGTGGTGTCAGGGTCGCGTATGTACCTGTTCAGGCGCAGCGTTGTGATCGCAATAACGGCAAAGTAGAGCATGTCTCCGGCAATGGCAAAGGCCCAGCCGGCAATAAACCCGTGTCCTGCTGCCAGTGCCGAGGCGCGGCCGGTCATGGGATCAACACCAAAGGCGATCATGACCAGTGCAAAGGGACCGGCACCGGTACCGCTGAACTGCGCTGTGCTGCGCGCCATGGCAACCTTGAAGGCTGCGTTGAAGCGGGCCAGAAACGGGATCTTTCCGAACAGCATTGCGAGCATCCGCAGGATCGGTTCAAAGACAATGGCCAGCAGCAGGTCGGAAACCAGATAGATTCCGGCGGTGAGGGGCCAGGTCAGCCCTTTGGCCTGGGCAAGCATGACACCGGCAGGGATTCCGCCGCCGACCGGGATAATGAACAGCTTCAGTACACCAAACATGCTGGGTGTGGATGGGGTCATGGTGTAACTATCCCTGGCTGAACAGCCTTATACCCCGTAATGGGCAAAGGCCTTGACCACCTTGCCGTCCGGCCCGAAATGAAAGACCTCGGCAGCCAGCCGGTCCAGTGCGCCGCGATAGTAGAGGGTAATGCTGCTGACCCCGGCAAGTACGGTGATCAGTTCAAACTGCAGATCCGGCAGCAGTTGCAGGGCCTGGCTCCAGTAAGCCCCCACGGCCTGCTTGCCCACCAGCATGCCGGACGGTTCACCCGCAATCTGGGCAATTACCGGCGAGTGCATCTCAAAGTCATCGGCATAGTGACTGAGTACCTGCTCCAGATCATGGTTGTTCCAGGCTTCGATCCATTCATTGGCAAAACTGTGTGCAAAGGCCTGATCAATCATTGTTGTCCCCCGTTGCCTGGAGTCTGTTGGACTTAGGAAGTCGTAGTAGATTTATCCTGAGTCCGACAGGTTCCTAAATTATCCCCTTCAGCTTCAATGCCTCCATCACTATCTGCTGACGGTAGGCTGCCTCTGTTGGTTTGGTTATAGCCATGTTCAGGGCAAAAAACCAGACCTCAGTGCCGGTTTCAAGATAGCCCACATACCAGCCGGTTTGCGGCGTGTTTTTTTCTCCATAACCTGCCCAGCCGGTCTTGGCGTACAGGCGGTAGCCGGGCTTTTCCTCCACCAGCATGATCCTGGCCAGGGCATCGTAGGAGCTTGCCTTGAACGGCAGCTCTCGCTTGTAGAGCTTATGCAGAAACAGCATCTGCTGCACCGCGCTGATCCGCAGATCACCGGACAGCCAGAAGCTGGTCAGCCCCGGCCCGGGATCGGCATTACCGTAGTCGATCTTTTTCAGCCACTGCCGGTAGCGTGCAATGCCGATCCGTTGTGCCAGTTCCTGATAACACCAGACGCAGGAGTTTTTGAAGGCGCTGGTCAGGGTCTGATCCCGGTTCCAGGCCGCCACCCCTCTGTCTGTGCCATCCCATTTCAGTCGCTCCTGTTCAGTGACTACCCCTTCATCAAGGGCGATCAGGGTGTTGGGGATCTTGAAGGTGGAGGCGGGCAGCAGCGGCTTGTTGGCGCGGGCCTCGTCATGCAGGTACAGGGCGTTACCCTTCAGGTTGGCGATCAGGAGGGTGCCGCTGACCTTGCGATCACTGAACAGCCTGGCAAGCGCGGCATCTTCGCAGAAGGCCGGGCTGGCCACAAGAACCAGCACAAGTGTTAAACAAAGCAGAATCAGGCGGTTCATGGCAGTTTCCTTGCGGGGGAGTGGTGAGGACAGCTATCCTATACGACAGAGTTTCGGGGTTGTCTATGCCGATATTTTTGTGTCCTGCGGTATCCGGTCACACATCAGTTCATTGCGTTCATCGCGGTAGAAGCTGCACTGGTTCTGCATGGCCCGGCGCAGTATCTGGCGTGCACGGTGCAGCCTGATTTTGACGGTTTCGAGGCTGATACCGAGGACCTCTGCCGCCTCCTGATTGGTCAGTTCTTCAAACTCCACCAGCAGCAGCACGGTGCGGTAGCTTTCCGGCAGCCCCACCACAACCTCCCGGATGCAGGCGTTCATCTCCTGGCGGATGTAGGCGCTGTCCGTTGCCGCGCTGGCGCTATCAGGAAGATCGTCCAAGGATTCGCCTTCTGCCAGTAGATGTTCCAGTTTCTGTTGTTTGACAGGGGCCGAAGCTCCATGATCGTGGGCAAGGTTGGTGGCGATCCGGTAGAGCCAGGTGGCCAGTGAAGATTCCCCCCGGAAGCTGTCCAGAGACTGGCTGACCTTGAGGAAGACCGCCTGGGTCAGGTCACAGGCGGCATCCTCTCCGGCAAGACTACCCAGGTAACGCTTGATCCTGGGCTGAAACTCTTCATAGATGGTAGCGAAGTTGTACACCAGCACCTCCTGACAAAACAGCACCCTCAGCCTTTTGCGGCATCTGCCATGCCTTCAAGCAGCCCCAGCGCATCCAGGGCGGCAGGATAGCCGGCGTAGATCGCCACTTGCAGCAATACCTCGGTGATCTCTTCGCGTGAGGCACCGTTGTTACGGGCAAGCTCAAGGACGATCCGCAGGGCGCCGACCCTGCCCAGCGAGGCCAGAATAGCGATACTGCACAGCGATCTGGTTTTACGATCAATTCCGCTGCGGGCCCAGGTCCTGCCGAATACCACGGCAACCGCTTCCTGTTCAAAGTCCGGGCTGAGTTCCCGGAACCTTTCTACTACTTTCAGCGCCCTTTCCTTGCCCAACATTTCTTCAAGCTGCTCGACGCCACGTTCATATGATTCCATTTCTGTCCCTCCGCCTACGGAATAATGCTGCTGACCGTATAGACGGAAGAATAATCAAAAAGGATACAAACTTTGTAGCACCTGAATCATTTTTCCATCCATGATGCCTTGGTGTCGTGACGCTTGCCATCCTCCAGGGTGGCCTGAGTCAGGCTGCCAGCCTCGGCCTGGATGCAGATGAAGTACAGGTCTTCATCGCCGGCCTTCCAGCCCCGCTCCCCCTCCGGTGCCACCCGGACCAGGCTGCCTTCCTGAATCGGAAATTCATCGCCATCCACGTAAAACATACCGCTGCCCCGCAGTACGATATACAGCTCTTCGTTCTTTTTGTGGCTGTGGATGAACGGCATCGCCTTGCCGGCCGGCAGACGGTTGAGGGAGACCTCGCAGCCGGTCAGGCCCAGTTCCTTGCCGATGAAGTATTTACCGTGAAAGCCCATGAAATCCTTGTTCAGCAGTTCTTCAAACGGGCCGATATGGTCTGCGCTGTAGTTTTGTGCCGTGGTTGTCATCTCATCTCCCTTTCCTTGTGGCTGAAGTATAAAATCTGTGGCTTGTCACTGCAGTGCAACCGGCACCCGTGCCTCACACGGGATCTTGACCTGGCACAGGCCGCAGGGTGTCGCCCCGGTGCCGTAGGTTGCGGTTGCATAGGGGGTGGTTGTTTCACGGATGTAGGTGAAACAGGCCTGTTTATCATGTCCGTTGGCTGTGGTGATGGCATCAACCGGACAGCGTTTGGCGCAGGCGCCGCAGCTGCCTTTGGCATACCAGAGGCACCAGGCATGATGGTCATCGCCGTACACCCGTGGGGTGACCGGCAGGTTGATGCGCGACACCACCGAGCCAAAGCGAACCGCCTTGCCCCAGCGGGTGATCAGGGCATCAGAGAGGCCAAAGGTGCCGTGTCCGGCAACAAAGGCCACATGCCGTTCTGACCAGTTGGAAGCCAGACCAAAGCGTTCCGACTGGCGGTAGGCAAAGCCGGGTAGCCGCTCCGGCGCCACAGCAGGATAGCCAAGCTGGGTGAGTGTTGCTGCCAGGTGCAGACGCAGTTCGCAGTTGAACTCTTCTCCATGAAAACGTGAGCGGGCCCAGCGTTCAGCCGGCACCGTGGTTTCCTGACGCTGGTCAGCACGGGTCTCCGGTGTCTGCGGCAGGAGATAGCTGATTACCCGCAGCTCTTCGGCAGCTGCCGGCGCTTTAGGGAATGCCTGGGCATAGGCCTCTTGCGGGGTCCAGAGGAAAGGACCGATCAGCTCTTTGATGCGCAGAAACAGGGGATCGTCTCCCCGCGCTATGGCCAGCTGTGGCTCTAGCCAGGCCTTTTCTCCGGTTGCAAGATGCAGGCTGTTGCTGGGGTGCGATGCCCAGAAGCTGCGAATGATGTTTTCGATCTGCATGACAGCATCCATAGATTCCTCTCATTCCGATTCCATTTCAAGGCGCAATCTTCGTTGGCTCGTCTCCGGCTCCTCGATGTACTGCGTGTACACCTGCGTCGCCGGATTCCTCGTCGCCTTGCTATCATCCTTGAACTGGAATCGGAATCACCACCTGGCTGACCAAACGAAAGGTTACCATGTTCCGTAATGCACAAACTCGCTGAGCGGCTTGCGGGGCGGGCCGCCCTTGGCCTCACCGGCCGGGTAGCCCAGGGGAAACAGACCCACAATCCGGATATGGGCCGGAATACCCAGCAGGCCTTTGAGCTGCTCCTCATCAAACACACCGACAAAGACCGTGCCCAGCCCCAGGTCATGGGCAGCCAGCATCAGGTTCTGGGAGGCAATGCCCAGATCAGCCATGTAGTACTGCTCGCCGCGCAGGTCGCCGGACTGTTGCGGGTCGGCACAGGCCACCAGCACGATCGGCGCCTGGGCCAGCCCTTTCTGGGCCGGGTTGCTCTTGTAGCCGTAGGTGGCAAAGAACGATTCCACAAACGACAGCTCGCTGATCCTGTTGCGCAGATCCTGATCCTGCACCACCACCAGGCTCCAGCACTGCCTGTTTGACCAGGAGGGGGCCTGCTGTACCGCCTCCAGCACGGCCTGCAGTTTTTCCGGCTCAACCGGCTGATCGGAAAACTTGCGGATACTTCTGCGGGTCTTGATCGCTTCCAATGTTTCCACCTGATTTTCCTCCTTGCAGCAGATCTGAAAAAGACGAACAGCGGGTCGCTATAGTAAAAGCCTTAACGGCACCATTTCCGAAAGCGCAAACCCATGGCGCTCATAAAAACGGATGGCGCCGCTGTTGGTCCGGTCGGTGAGCAGGGTGATACGCAGACAGCCCTGCTGCCTCGCAAATGCAATCGCACCGTCAAGTAGGCGGGAGCCGCCACCGCCGCCACGGTAACCGGGGTCAATAATCATATCCTCCAGAATCGCTACCCGGTCGCCCAGGGCCGTGCTGACGGTATAGAGCAGGTTGACCATGCCGACGATGGCAGAATCTTCCCGCAGCACCAGTATATGACCCAGTGCGGGATTCTCGATGATCTGGCGAAGGCCCGCGGACTGCCTGGAAAGATCGGGCCGGAAGTCGGCTTCCTGGGTAAAAAGAATCGCCAGCAGTTCATTCAAGCGGGGGATATCTGCCGCGGTTGCCAGTGCAATACTTGACATAGCGCTCCTTTCGAGGGTGCCTTGTATGCAGCAGCCCTGTTCAAGGCCGCAACGGTCACCTGTCAGGCCATCAGGTGCCGTGCTGCCTCAGCCGCCTGCTGCAGGGCTGTTTCCGGTGCTTTGTCATTGCCGTTGGCCGGACCGATACCACAGGCCCGGATCAGTCTGGTCTCCGTAAAGCCCATCCACTTCAGGAAAAAATCGTAGCGTGGGAAGATATCCGCAAACATGGCCTCTTCAGGCTGGCCCTGGGTCAGGATGAAGACCAGCTTTTTGGAAGAAAGACGGCTGGGTTGCGGATTGGTCAGGTAGTCCGGCACCAGATAGGAATAGCTGCGGTCAATGAAACCTTTCAGCTGGGCGGTGATGTCGCCGTAATAGACCGGCGTGGCCAGCACCACGGCATCTGCAGCCTGTACTGCGGCCAGAACTTCTGTCAGGTCATCGTTCAGCACACAGTCTTCCCTTCCTTGCTTGCAGGCATAGCAGGCCTGACAGCCGCGATAGGCCAGACGGTTCAGTTCAAAGGTCTGGGTTTCGGCACCCAGTCCGGCAGCGGTCTGCAGCAGGTGCCTGGCAATGGTGGCGCTGTTACCGGTGCTTCTGGGGCTCCCCAGCAGGCTGACAATCTTCATGGTGATTCCTCCGTTGTGATGGTTTTACCGATCTCCCAGGCCGTGCCAAGGTACTCCCCCAGCCCGAAGTAGCGGCGGTGGGCCGCATCCCAGATGAACGGCTTGACCTTGGTGATGTCCGGGTACCCCTTGGCGCCCAGTACGGTTTCGTCGGCCTTGATATCCACGATCTCCCCCACAAACTGGGTGTGCAGGCCGATCTCCAGGGTGTGCAGCAGGCGGCATTCGATCACCAGCGGCGCCTCACTCACGTAGGGGGCATCCACCAGCTCGCTCTTGACCGGGGTCCAGTTGCAGGCGCCGAATTTGTCCGTATCACGGCCCGAGGCGATTCCGCAGAAGTCCGCCTCTGCCACCTGTTCTGCCGAAGGGATGCTGACCGTAAAGGCCTTGCGGGCCTCAATGGCTGCGTAGCTGTGGGTGGCCTTGCGCAGGGAGACCGTCACGCAGGGCGGGGTAGAGCAGCAGATGCCGCCCCAGGCGATGGTCATGATGTTGGGTTTGTTGTCGGCATCATAGCTGCCCACCAGCCAGACCGGGGTCGGCATGGCCAGGGTCTTTGCTCCCACTGACTGTTTCATGGTGTTCCTCCTTGATTATTGAGGCCGCTTCCGTTTCAAGGCGCTCTCGTCGTCGGCTCCTCGATGTACTGCGTAGTTCGAAAACTATTGCGGTGACTGTCTACTGCGTTGCGCGGTGCTCACATCCTCGTCTAACAGGTAGTTATGCCTCGGATGCTGCGCTCCGGGCGCCTTGTATTCAGTCATCCTCATGACGTTTTCGTGACGCACCTCGCAAACTAGACCGGTCGTCTAGTTTGCGGCTAAATTTTTTAACGCAGGGTCACGTTAAAAAGCACCTCGATAAAATCCTGCAGCGGTTGCGGCGACTTCATGACCTTGGCCCGCAGGATCGCCCCTTCCCAGCCGGACAGGATAAAGGAGGCCATTGCATCGGCATCAAGACGGCTGTCCAACTCTTTAGCAGCCTGGGCTTCCCGCAGACAGTCGCCAAACAGCGCGCGCCAGTCGTCGAATATCTCATCCAGCCGGGCGCGAAAGCGTTCATTCTGATCGGCCATCTCCTGTCCCAGGTTGCCGATCAGGCAGCCCTTGCTGCACTGGTTGTTGCTGAAGCGCTGCAGCGAGCCTTCCAGCAAGGTGCGGATACGGCTTAGAGGGGATAGCTCTGTGTCCTGCAGCAGGGCGGTCATGCGCCGGCTGTAGTAGTCGGCAAAGACGTCCATGACGGCCAGACCGAACTCTTCCTTGCTCTTGAAGTAGTGGTAGAACGAGCCCTTGGGTACTCCGGCCTCTTTCAGCACCATCTCAATGCCGGTGGCGTTATAGCCCTGGCGGGAGATCAGCTCGGTACCGATTTTGATGATGTCGCTGCGGGTGTCTTTCTTTTCCATGGGGGGATAACTAGACCGATCGGTCTATAAAGTCAAGCGGTTTTTGGACAACCAATCCTCACAAGCACCTGTTGACCGGTCGCGAATGTGATAGTAAGGGCCTTTGCGCCAATCGGAGTTCAGCGCAGCAGGCTGACCAGCAGCGGCAGCAGCAGTGCCGTAAGCAGGCCGTTCAGGGCCATTGCCAGTGCCGAAAAGGCGCCGGTCACCCGGCTCTTGTGCATGGCATGGGCGGTGCCGATCCCGTGGGAGGCGATCCCGAAGGCCATGCCGCGGGCTGTTTCGTCATGCACCTTCATCCGGTTGAGCACCAGATCGCCAATCACAACGCCGGTGATGCCGGTCAGTACCACCGCAACCGCGGTCAGGGCGGGCAGGCCGCCGATCTGTTCAGAGATCCCCATGGCAATCGGGGTGGTGACCGACTTGGGGGAGAGGGTTAACAGCAGTATCCGCTCACCCCCCAGCAGCCGGGCGATCCCGACTGCGCTGAGTATGGCGGCCAGCGAACCGGCAAACAGGGCGACGATGATCGGCATAAATGATTTGCGGATTACGGCAATCTCACGGTAGAGCGGAATTGCCAGGGCGACCGTGGCCGGGCCCAGCAGAAAATGGATGAACTGGGCTCCGCGAAAATAGGTCTGGTAGTCGGTAGCGCTGAGCTTCAGCAATAGGACCAATACCAGGACTGCGGTCAGCACCGGGTTGAGAAGCTGGCTGCAGCCGCAGCGCTGGAAACACCAGACCCCCAGCTGATAGGCCAGCAGGGTTACGGTCAGCCATAACAGCGGGCTGGTGGACAGGTAGCACCAGAGCTGGCTCATGTCGCTGTTCATGGCTGCACCTCCTGATGATCCGGCGTATGGCGGCGGTTTGCCCGTTGCATGACCAGACCGGTCACGGCAATGGTTACGGCGGTCCCGATCACAATGGCTCCGGCCAGGGGCACCCATGAGCGTGCCAGCAGATCAAGGCTGGTGATAACGCCGACTCCGGCAGGCACAAACAACAGCGGCAGGTAGCGGTGCAGAAAGCCGGTCACTGTTTCAAGCTCCGGCGACAGGTTGCCCCGCAGAACCAGTCCGCAGAAGAGGATAACCATACCGATCACCGGGCCGGGTATTGGCAGCCCGCCTGCCTTGGCAATGATTTCTCCCACCAGCTGGCACAGCAGAATTACGGTCAGAGGGCCGAGCATAGCTGTTTCCTTTCAAATCAAAAGTTGATCCGCCAACTCACCCCAACAGCAGCAATCCAATCACACCGTGGGCAACCAGCCCGGCATCCTGATTGGTGATCTCCACCCTGACACTGGCGGTTCTGCGCCCCAGATGCAGCAGCTCCGAGCGGGCCGTCAGGGTATCACCAACGGCTGCCGGACGGATATAGCTGACGTTCAGGCTGGTGGTGGTGCAGGCAGTGCCGGAAGGAAGCAGCGGGCGGGGAAAAAAGGCGACCGTATCCACCAGGGTGGCCAGCAGGCCGCCATGGGCACCCCCCAGATAGTTGCGGTGCATCTCGCTGACCGTTACCTGCATGATTGCGTGGCGGTCGCCGATCTCCCGCAGCTGAATGCCAAGGGTCTGAAGGAAAGGGATCCGGTTGCCGGATTCCAGTGTGGCAGGTTCTACGGCCATGGCTGCACCTCTGTCCTGATCGCTCTACGACGGGGCTATCATAGCCTGTCGGCGGTCTCTTGCAACAGGATATTCCGGTCCCGGAACAGGTTTGTGCCGATTGATGCCGAAGCAGGTCATTCCTGTTGACGTGGAATTAAAAACATCATACTGTAACTAACACTATGGTGCAGTTTAATGCTAGCAGGGCCGGGAAGGGATAACGATGATGTCAGCAACACTCTATGGGATGACGGCAGTGGCGCTGCTGCTGTCATGGTGGTTTGACCGGGAGAAGACCCATCGGGCGCTGAAGATCGGAGCCAGGTCGCTATACGTATTGCTGCCGAAGATCCTGGGGATGATTGCCTTGGTGGGACTGGTGCTGGCCCTGGTGCCACCAGAGCTGATAACCAGGCTGTTCAGCTTTCGCGGTATCGGCGGCTTTGTGCTGGTTGCTGCCATCGGCGCAATCATCACCATGCCTGCCCCGATCGCCTTTCCGCTGGTCGGGTCGCTGCTCAGGCTGGGCGCGGCCCCGGCCACCCTGGCTACCTTTGTGACCACCCTGACCATGGTGGGCATCATCACCGCGCCGATTGAGATCTCCTATTTCGGCAGACGTTTCACCCTGATCCGCCAGAGTTTAAGCTTTGTCACCGCGATCATCATCGGACTGTTGATGGGGGTCTTCCTGTAATGAAAGCGCATCTTGCAAGCTACCGCCTCTTTCTGGCCGTGCTGGGTATCAACCTGTTGCTGCTGCTCTGGCAGCCGGCGTTGGCCCGCCACTCGACGGTCAATTCCCTCAGCTTCCTGCTGGAGGTACTCTCGATCGTGCCGCCGGTAATGATCTTGATGGGACTGCTGGATGTCTGGGTGCCCCGCAGGCTGGTGGAGGCCCATCTGGGGCCCGATGCCGGACTGCTTGGCGCCGTGGTTGCCATCCTGTTGGGAACGGCTGCGGCCGGACCGCTCTACGCCGCCTTTCCGGTTGCAATCTCGCTTCAGAAAAAGGGGGCGCGGCTGGCCAATATCGTCATCTTTCTGGGAACCTGGGCCACCATCAAGATCCCGATGATCATGATGGAAAGCAGTTTCATCGGGCTGCGCTTTGCCCTGCTGCGGCTGCTGTTCACCATCCCCTGCATCCTGCTGGCCGGTTACCTGATGGAGCGGGTGATTCCCCTTGAGAGTCTGCCGGACAACACGGCCAGCGCAGCCAAGACCTGCCAGATCTGAAAGGAGAACAGGCATGCCACCCAAACGCAAACAGCAGTATCGTCATATGCCCGCCTTTATCCTGCTGGCGCTGGCTGAAGGGCCAATCCACGGCGGTGCGATTCATACCGTCCTGGCTGAACGGATGCCGCTATACAAACCTGACACCAGCGCAATCTACCGTACCCTCCAGCAACTGGAACAGGATGGCGAGGTGGTTTCAGAGTGGGATACCAGCAAGAGCGGACCGGCCAGAAAACGGTATCAGCTGACCGGGGCAGGCTGGAAGAAGCTTGAGTACTGGCGGGAAGATATCGAGATGCGGATTGCGAACCTGCAGTATTTTCTGACCACCTATCAGGCCATAGTGAAAGGTTGAGGCATTTTCAGCCGGCCGGTTTTAAGTTGTGTATCCTGCCGGCAATTCTGCCGATACAAGTACTGTGACTATTTTTCGGGGGATCTGCAGATGGAACTCACCGCCCTGCTGAAACAGTACAATCTGCCGCTTACCGGCACTGAGCGGGCACTGGTCAATGGCCTGAAGAGCAACAGCAGCTCACGTCCGGACGAGTATTACGAACAGCAGCTGAAGCAGCTGGCTGATGCGCGGGAGGCCCTGAAACGGCTGCCGGACAAAAAGACATCCGACCGGCAGAAAAAATCGGAAAAGATCAAGATGTTGAAGGATCGCCTCAAGATGCTGAAGCAGATGATCCCGTTCATGAGCCCTTCGGCCGCCAAATCACTGAAGGCGGAATTGAAACAGATCGCCGCCCAGATCGCCTCGCTCAAGGATGACAGCGGCAGTGGCGGTGCTGTGTTCAGCGGCAGTTCCGATTCAGCAGCCGGCGCGACGGTTGCTTCAAGCGATGCTGCAGGCACGGCCGCAGAAGCGGACGCCGCCGCCACTGAAGCCGGCGTCGTCACTGAAGCCGCCGAAGCGAGCAGTGATACGGAGGACGCGGAGAATACGGACGCAGGTGAAAAAACAGGAGAGCCAAAGGATACGGAGACCGCCAACGCAGCCAACAGCTATCAGGAACAGGCCAACCAGAGCAAGGCGGAAAGTGCTGCCGACCGTGCGGAAAAGGAAGAGCTGGAGAAGCTGAAGCAGCTGTACCAGGCAGTGAAAAACATGCTGGAGCGCAAGCTGCAGAGGCCGGACGACCCCGCTACCCAGGCAGCCCTGCAGATTCAGGCCTATCATGCCGCATCCGAGATTATCAGCAGTAGCGCGGTCAGTATTAAGGGCTGACAAAACGTTTGAGGCTAATGCGCTAAACCGGCAGCACCGATCCCCTCGGCGACCCTGATGCCGCTTGCCCATGCCCCGGTTATGCCCCGTGAGGTACCGGCGCCGTCCCCGGCCATATAAACGTTGTCGGTGACCCGGAAGAACGGGTCGAGAAAGGCCGGTTTGTTGGCGTACATCTTGATCTCGGGATAGTACATGATGGTGCTGGGATGCAGCACGCCGGGGACGATGGTGTCCAGTTTCTTCAGGGCACCCCAAAGGTGGCGCATGATCTTGGCAGGTACCACCAGCCCCAGGTCGCCGGCGCTCACCGGACAGGTCGGGGGGAAGGAGAAGAGGTCGTCGTTAAAGGTCTCGCTGTTTGAGCGTCTGCCCATGCGAAAATCGCCCACCCGCTGCATGATCGGTTTTCCCCCGCCGATCTCGTTGGCTAGCCGGGCAAGGAAGACCGCCATCTGCTGGCCGCTCCGTACCGGATTTTTCAGTCCGATGGTCTTGAGCAGGGCAAAGTTGGCCAGGTTGTTGCCGGTGCGCTGTTCAGAGAAGGCATGTCCGTTGACCAGGCTGAAGCCGTGGTACTGTTCAAGTACGACCCTGGCATGGCCGGAATTGGTGCAGAAGGTCCTGACCTTTTCAGGAAACAGGAACTTCGGGTCGTAGTAGTCGGTCACAATCGGGTAGTTTTCCAGCCGGGTCTCCACCCGGATGCCGATATCGACCACATTGTCGATGTAGGCGATCCCCATCCGCTCCATCACCTGCTGCAGAAACGCAAACCCCTTTCTGCCGGGTGCGGCGAGTACCTTGCGGCAGCGCAGGGTCTCGCCGCCGGCCATTACAACCCCCGCCCGGCCCTGCTCGTCAAAGATGTCCGCCACTTCCCGTTCCAGCATGAAGCGTACGCCGCGTGCCTCCAGCTCACCCCGCAAACGCAGGATCAGCTCTTTGCTCCGGTCGGTGCCGACATGGGCCTGACGCACATCCAGCAGGGAGACCCCCAGCCGTTCGGCGCGGCGCTGGTAGACCGACAGGTTGTGCTTCTCTTTGACGGCAGGTTGCAGGCGCTCTTCAACCAGCGGCAGCAACCGTTCCGCCTCTTCCCTGCTCCAGATATCCTCGGCAAAGCCGATCGGGTAGCTGTAGTTCTGTTTGCAGTCGTTCAACAGTCCGCCGGAGCAGTAGGCTTCACGATCAATCATCAGGATCGAAAGACCGGGTGCCTGGCTGGAGAGCTGAAAGGCGGCTCCCAGTCCGGCCGGACCGGTACCGATAATGATGATATCCGCGTCACAGGATTGCATGGGATACTCCTAGGGGGACTGTGCTGCTTCAGGGTGGTTCGGCAGGCGCACCGTAATGAGAAGGTGCCGCCCTCCTCAGAAGTTGTCATGGAGATATCACCGTGATGGGTACGCGCGGCCAGCAGGGCGGAATAGGTGCCCAACCCCGTACCCTTTTGCTTGCCATGGGTGACGTAGCGATCAAAGAAGCTGGCGCGGATCTCCACCGGTACCGCGCCCTGGTTATGAATCGTGATGCTGCTCCAGAGTGCATCCTGCTCACAGGAGACGGTAATGTCCGCGCCCGGCGGAGAGGCCTCCACGGCATTGCTGATCAGATTTGACAGCATGGTGTAGCAGAGCAGTTCTTCGCAGGGCACCATGAACAGATCATCCGGACCGGCCGGCGCTCCCTTGATCAGGCAGGTCAGCTTCAGCTGTTTCCGTGTCAACTGCTGCTCTGACCCTCTGGCGATCTCATGAATCAGCTGCAGCAGGTTGCAACTGGTTGTTGTCAGCGTATAGGTGCCCTGTTCCATTTTGTAGAGTGACAGGGAGGAGTCGATGATGTTCAGGATCCGGTAACCGCAGGTCTTGATCATCTGTATCAGCTCAGTCTGCTCCGGGGTCAGGTTTGCATCCATAAGCAGTATTTCCGGAATGCCGATCACGGGGTTGAGGGGTGTTTTCAGGTCATGGTGCGTTATGAGTTCGATATCTTCACGCATTTTTGCCGCCTGAACCTGGTCCGTAATGTCGTGGACAATTCCTACCGCCAGCAGCGCAGTACCGCGTTGATCACGTCGGGGGCGGTTGAACTCAACCTGCAGGTGGTGGACACTTCCATCGCGTTGAATGATCCTGTGGCTAAACTTCAAGGGCTGTTTTTCCTGCAGGTAGGCGGCGGTTGCCTGCTGCACGGCAGGCATGTCGTCAGGGTGCACCCGCTCAAAGATCCGCTCCAGGCAGGCGGTGGTCTGCTGCTTGTCGTAGTCAAACAGGGCATACATCTCGTCCGACCACCACATGCTGTTGTCGTGCAGGTTCCATTCCCAGCTTCCCATATGGGCCAGCCGCTGGGCCAGCAACAACGATTCCTCTTTCTGGCGCAGCGTTTCTTCACTCTGTTTCAGTTCCCGGAACAGCAGGCTGTAGGGTTGCCGCAGGGCGGTTTCAATGATGGCCTTGTACATGAAGCCGAAGGAGAGGATCTTGAAGATATGGCCGACAAAATTGAAGACCCCGTAGAGGTCGGTGTAGATCGTAAAGAAGAGCTCCGTGATGATGGTACAGCTGATCGACAGGGTCAGCAAGCGCAGCACGTTGGGTTCAAAGTGTGCCTTTTCCCGATACAGCAGTGCCAGGGCAGCAGCCAGAATCAGTACGATAAGGTACTCGCTGGTACACTTGAAAGGGGTCAGCCCCAGTCCGCTGATAAAACAGTCCGGAAAGTTCCGGGCCCAGAAGATTGACCAGAGCGCAAGCACTGAAACAGCGCCCGCAAGCAGAAACACCCCGGTGATCTGCAGGCGCCGCCGGAAAAAGAGCGGGGCTGTCAGCAGCGCGATGCTCTCCAGATAGCGCGCTACCAGCCAAAGCTGCGGGGCCAGGTTGTTGTGATCAAAACTTGTGAAGATACCCGTGCCGCGGTAGGCCAGGGTATGGAGGGTGTCGAAAAAGGCGACAAACAGGTAGGTAATGCCGATAAAGAGCAGGTAGTTGTTGTTGTAGAAGCCCCGGGAATTCCAGGCGATCATGAAGATGCCGCAGGCAATAACGATGCTGAACAGTTCTGCAAAGCTGTGAAATACCAGATACTCGCGCTGCGCAATCAGATACAGCAGAACGGTGAAGATACTGAACAGCGCGCCTTTCAGCAACAGGCTACGAGACGTACTACCGGCAGTATCATACATAGCTGAGTGCCCTCCCGCTGCTTTCAGCTGCTGTGATCCCATGTTGCAGGTAGCTAAGTATAGCCGAAAAAGCAGACTCTTCAACAAACGACGTGCCAGGGGAGGGCCGGGCCGGGTTCGCGGGCGGTTTTATGCACGGCAGTAGTTGCCGCGTCCTGCTTCCTTGGCACGGTACATCGCCCGGTCAGCCGCTATCAGCAGCTTGTCGGCTGATGAGGCGTCGTTGCCGATGGCAATGCCGATGGAGGTGCCCAGCCGGCACGGGGTGTCATTGATCATGAAGGGTTGTTCGAAAGCTTTCAGGCATTTTTTTGCCACCAGCTCCGCCACCTCTTCGGCATTATCGCCCAGATCGGATATCAGGACCACAAACTCGTCCTCCCCGACCCGTGCCAGGGTGTCTGCACCGCGCATTGAAGTACTCAAACGGTCGGCCACTTCACGTAAGGCCGTATCGCCGGCCTTATGCCCCAGGCCGTCGTTGATCTGCTTGAAACCGTCCAGATCAAGAAACAACACCGCAATAGAACCCTTGTTCCGCTGAAGACGCGCCAGCGCCAGTCCCATGCGGTCAGCCAGCAGCTGGCGGTTGGGCAGCCCGGTCAAGGCATCGTGGAGCGCGCTGTGCTCATGTTCGGCGCGGCTTTCGATCAGTTTGGAAAGCACGCGATTGAAGGCCGCCGTCAGGTGGCCAACCTCATCATTATGCACCACCGGCAGCGGTTCAAAAGGGATTTCGCCGTGCGTCATCCGGTCGGCATGGTAGGCGGCATTCTTGAGCGGACGCATGACACGGCGTAACACAAACATCAGCACGATGATAAAAATCGGTGCAACGATCACCGTGTTGTTCAGCATGAAACGGTGCAAACGGGTGACCGGCAAAAACAGTTCACTGGTCGGCATCCGTGCCACAACAAACCAGCCGCTGCTGGGCACGGAGGCGATGGCTGCCAGCTCCTCAATCCCGAACCGGACATCAAGCCCTACCCCGCGGAATCCCTGCATGGCCCGGTCGTGCTGTGGATGCAGGCCTTCCTGTGGCGTGGGCTGGAGCGTAATGTCGGCGTCCGAGGCACCGATAAACAGCTTGTCGCGGGGCGAAACCAGCACCAGGCCGCCCTTCTCGCCGACTCGGCTGGTGTAGAGCGTATCAATAAAATTAGGTGAGTTTAGTGCGGATATGCCGATCAGCACGGCGCAGACCTTGCCGGCGCGGTCACGTAACGGCATTGCCATAGGCAGCACCGGCAGCTTGAAGTTCCGGTCGATGACGGGACGCCCGATGACGAACCCGCTTTTGAGGGCCTGTTGAAAATAGTCTTGGTCCGCAAAGGAGTTGCCGGCCCGGTAGTTCAAAGGTTGAGAACCGGCCAGCAGTATGCCCGATAGATCGAGCACCGCCATGCCGTGCGAAAAAACAGGGTTGATCACGTGGCGTTCAGCAAGCCAGTGCTGCAAACGTTTCCGGTCATGCAGCAGCTCCAGCGGCACCCGTGCCGCAACACGCTTCAGCATCTCGCGCCGCTCCACAAGATTGTGGTCGATGTTCTTGGCCACATAATCGGCCATGGTCTGCAACTGGGCAGAGGCCAGGCCGGTCAGGCCGCTGCGCAGATGGTTGCCGAGCAGAAAAGCCCGCGTGATTCCGCCCAGAATGATAAAAGTCATACCCAGCAGGATCAGGCGGGTCGTGAGGCTGTTGAAATTTATACGGCGTATCATGGTGCCGCCCCGGTCAGGTACGGTCTGATCAGCAGCCGCAGCAGTTCATTGCCCCGTGCCAGATTTGCCTCGTTGACCTCTTCGCCGCCCACTTCAAGATAGTTGACCCAGAACAGCGCCAGCAGCCAGACCGCGTCCACAAAGTGCGCCTTTTCCTGCTCGTCCAGCGGTTTGGTCCGTCCGGCTGCAATACCTGCCTCAATTGACTGGCGGATCATCTGTTGCATCAGCCGGTTGGTGGCCTGAAACTGCTCCTGCAGCTGCGGATCAGCCATCACCAGAGCAGTCAGCTCCCGCTTGAAGAAGCGGTAGCGCCAGTTGAACTGCTGGATCATCAGGAAGGTCTGCTCCATCGATTCCGCTGTGCCCGGCGGATACTGCATAATAATGGCGCCATACTCGTCAACACCGACCTGGGTCATCTGCTGGAAGATGGCGCGGATGATATCTGCTTTGTTGCGGAAGTGGTAGTACAGGTTGCCGGGGCTGATGTTGCAGGCAGCGGCAATATGGTTGGTGCTGACCGCAGCAGTGCCCTGCTCGTTGAACAGGGCAACAGCGGTCTCAATGATCTTGTCCTTGGTGGTCATGGCCGCACTCTGCCACACTTTTGCCTAGTAGTCGAGATGGGCGCGCTTCATCCTTTCCAAAAACCTGCCGAACAGCCGCAGTCGCAGCAACAACGGCAGTGAACGGTGCAACGGTACCGCCTTGGTGTAGAGCAGGGCCATTTCCCGGTAAAATTCCTGCAGCGGCAGCCGGGTCGGCAACAGGGTGTGTAGCATGTCGAACAGCTCCGGTTTGTCTGAGAGCATCCGTTCTCTGTTCTGCTCGTACAGGCCGGTGCCGGGCAGCGGGGTCATGACCGTAAAGGTGGCGTAGTTGTGTTTCATACGATGCACATGGGCCAGCAGCGCCTTGAAGTCGTCCCGGCTGTAGTCCGGGTTGACCATGTAAGATGCGTACATCATGATCCCCAGCTTTTTCAGGATTGTCACGGCCTGTTCCTGCTGGGCCACGGTGGTCCCCTTGTTCATGGCTGCCAGCCGGGCATCGGAACAGTCCTCCATCCCCACAAAGACCTGTGACAGGCCGATTTTGGCCCACTTCTCAAACAACTGCGGGTGATTGACGATGGTATCGACCCGGCCATACAGAAAATAGTTCTTGCGGATACCGGCAGCCGCTATCAGATCAGCCAGCCGGTCCATCCGCTTGACATCGCACATCGATTCGTCATCGCAGAAAAAGACGTTCGGCTCTTCCACGCCCAGCAGCTCTTCCACCACCTTTTGCGGGTCGCGGCGCAGGTATCTGCCTGCGGTGATCTTCCAGAGCGCGCAGAAGTTACAGCGGGCCGTGCAGCCCAGCGAGGTGCGTACCGAAGCCAGCGGTTTGAACCATTCACTGAAGTAACGGCTGCGGTGGGCTTTGGTCAGGCTGCGGTCCGGGATCGGCAGCAGGTTCAGATCGGTGTAGGGGCGCGGTTCCGTAAAGAGCATCCCGTCCGGCGCGGGAATGGCAATGCCGTTGATCTGCTGCAGACCGTTCTCCTGCGCTATGGCCTGTGCCAGCTCACGCAGGGTGAAGACTCCCTCCCCCAGTACCACCAGATCGATCTCGGGCAGGTTGAAATCCCGGGGTGCAACCGTGGCATGGTGACCGCCCACCACCACCCAGGTGTCGGGAGACAGGGCCTTGATCCGTCCGGCCATCTCCTTGATAATGGTAAGGTGGCTGGTAAAGCCGGTCAGGCCGACCAGATCCGGCTGGAATCTCCTGAAGGCCGCCTCCCAGTCCGGTTCGATCCGGGCATCATGCAGCAGCACGGTATGACCATCCGGTTTCAGGCCGGCCCCCAGGTACTCCAGTGCCAGCGGTTCAAACAGGTAGACCTGGTCCATCAACGGGTTGCAACTGGGGGGCTGTATCAGCAGGATGCGCATGGCGACCTCCATTTAGAGTATTAACTCTAGCATAGAGTAAAAGCTCTAATGTCGCAAGGTCGTAATTGGGCTAGCAGTTCAGGCCGGTCCGGTGCTGTTGGCGCGTGGTACTGCTGGGGTCCATGATGAAACTGGATTTTGTCTGGAACTTCTGCGACCTGATGAACGGCATGATGATCATCCCCAACACGATTGGTCTGCTGCTGCTGCTGTCCAGAGTCGTTAAGGAAGAGGCGGCCCGCTATTTCAAGTGGAAGTACTGAACGGCAGGGTTGTCTGTGAGGCAGCCTGTTTTCTGATTTGTTCGGCCTCCTGTTCACTGATTCCCAACGACAGCAGAAAGGACTGATGGGCCTGGGGGGCGCGCCGCTCAAACTCGCTGTGCCACTGCAGCATGGCCTGGTCGTCCATGCCGGCGGCCCGCAGCATCTCAATCCAGGTCTGCTTGTCCACCGCCTGTGACAGTTCTCCGCCGGTTGGCAGCGTGAGCATCCCGGCCAGCAGCCGTTGCTGGGCCTGCAGCTGTCTGATCTCGTTGCCGATAGCCTGCAGCCGCTGCCGGATGACCGCCTCGCTGCCGTCTGCGGCGGTTGCCAGCAGACAACGGATTTCCTCTATCCCCAGACCTGCCTGACGGTAGGAACAGATCAGGGCCAACCGCTCCTTGTCGGCAGTTGAATAGAGGCGATACCCCGCCTCACTGCGGCCGGAAGGGCAGAGTAGGCCGACCCGGTCGTAGTAGAGCAGGGTGCTGCGTGAGAGCTTGAAACTGCGGGCCAGCTGGCTGATGCGATACATGCGATGCTCCAAATAGGTGCGGCCCCGGAAAACGGGGCCGCCACTGTTTTATGATTACGCACTCTTGGCGCGAATCTCTGCAATACGTTCGTTTGAAAGTCCCAGCCATTCCAGAAAGCTCTGGTGGCCGGCCGGATTTTCGGTTTCAAACAGGTGATGCCATTGCTGCATGGCGGCTTGATCCAGCCCGATGGCCCGAAAACGGGCAACCCATTCCTCTACGGTTACGTTTGGTTGCATACGGTGTCTCCTTGTCCTGTGGTTTTGTGTCGTGGCCATGACAAGGGTTACGCTAAACTGTGAAGCGGTAGACAGGTCAAGCTGTTTGTCACTGCCAGCATTAATCCAGTGAGACCGTATGGGTCAGGGTGCTACTTTGTCGGCGTAGCGGGCTTCGTCTGTTCTTTACCCAAAGCACGTTGCAGTTCCTTTGCATCAAGATGTTTTTCAAAACCGGAGAAGTAGTTAGAAACCTCAGCATTGGCCATAAGCCCCTGCATGGCCACCTGTCCCAGCACGCCAAAGCTCGCCTTGAAGGTATCCTCCCCTTCAAACTCCACCGCTTGCCTGGTTTCAGTTTTACAGCTTACGGTAAGTAACCGCATCACCAGTTTGGCGGTCTCCTTGTTGAGTTGCTCCCCCTTTTCCGGTGTGACGGCGCTCAGGGATCTGACGTCAGGATGGGTAGCCATGGCAGCAAAGATCCATTTGATCAACAGGGTCTTGTCAGCCTCGCTGGTGGATCTGACCAGACATTTTGACATCTCATCGGTAAACGGGCCTGCCCATGCCGTTGCTGCCATGCTGATGAGCATCAGAAATAGCAGTATCTTCAGCCTCATAACCACCTCCTTGGGAATTGTTGCGATAATACAAACGGATGTTCAGAACCCTTTTACTCTTGTTACAGGTGGCTTGCAAGTGGGTCATGGGTTGTTTCCGGGTCAGACGCGCGATGAGGGTAGCGTCACGGTAAAGCGTGCCCCGCAGCCGAGGGCGCTCTGCACCGCAATGGTGCCGCCGTGGTTGCGGACAATCCCCCAGGAGACCGCCAGTCCCAGGCCGGTACCGTTCTGCTTGGTGCTGAAGAAGGGGGAAAACAGCCGCTCCTGCTGTTCCGGGTCGATGCCGGGACCGGTGTCGGCGACGGTTATCGAGCAGGTGCCGTCAGGATCAGCCTCGGTGCTGATGGTGAGCCGGCCTTCCCCTTCCATGGCCTGCAGACCGTTCAGGATCAGGTTGGTAAAGACCTGACGCAGTTGCTCGCGGTCAGCCTCCAGCTGGATTGCGGTCTGTTGGTAGCGGCGTTCAATCGTGTAGCCTGCCAGCGGCACCTGATGGCCGATCTGGTTCAGGATCTCATCCAGAAGATCCGGCAAAGGAAAGCGGCTGACCTGACGTTTCTCCTGCCGGGCCAGACTTAAAAGGCTTGAGGTGATCCGGTTGATCCGTCCGGCCTGGGCCAGGATCTCGCTAATCTCTTCCTGATCCTCTGCCCCTGCGGGGAGCGACATCTGCAGCAGCTCGGCATTGCCGCGGATAATGGCCAGCGGATTGTTGATCTCATGGGCCACACCGGCAGAGAGCATCCCCAGCTCAGCCAGACGCTCGTTGCGGGCCAGCTCCTTTTCCGTCTCCAGCAGTTGCCGGCTTTTCTCCTCCAGCTCTGTGGTCCGCTGCTGAACCTTCTGTTCAAGGGTGCGGTTGAGGGTGCTGATCTCGGCTTCCCGCCTGCCGAGCTGCCGGCCCAGGGAGGTGGTCAGCCCGACTGCCAGCAGGGTCAGGACCAGCAGCAGCACTGCAAAGGTCAGGTTGAGGTTGTTACGCAGGTAAAGATAGGGCCGTTCCGGCAGGCCGACATACAGCGCCCCCACCACGGCACCGTCGGGATCACGCAACGGCTCATAGGCGGCAAAGTAGCGCTCATGCAGGACATAGGCCGGAGCGATCCAGACCTCTCCCCGCTGCAGCACTTGCTGGGCTACTTCGGCCGAAAGCCGGGTGCCGGTGGCCCGCTGTCCGTTTTCATCGGTAACCGTGGTGGCGATCCTGACGTCATCCAGAAAGATGGTGGCGGTCTCCCGCAATGCACCGTCCTGCTGTTGCGGTGCGATCAGCCGGGTAATCCGGTCTGCCAGCTGTTCATTGTTGTTCAGTAACTGTCCGGCCAGCAGTGCCCCGTGCAGTTCCCCGTCGGCAGCGGTAATCGGTACGGCGGCAACCAGAAACAGGCCGCGCTGCTCAGCGGTCTTGCTGGTGGGAAGCGCGTGTTGCGACGGCAGCAGGGGAACCAGCATCTGATCCGGCAACAGCGGATTTTCCTGGCCGGCCTGCAGGCTGGAAAGCAGCATGGTCCCCTGGCTGGCACGTCCGGCAAGGGCTTCGGCCACCGGTTTGAGATGCCGCAGCGTATCGCCGAAGCGTTCAGGGTTGGCGGCGCGATAACGTACCTGGCCGTAGCGGTCCACCACGGTCAGAAAACTGAAACTGCGGCTGCCCGAAAGCAGGGTCAACAGGCGGGATATGTCACCGGCTGTACTCCCTTGCAGCAGGCGGGACAGCTCAGGGCTGCGGCTGATCAGGTGTACCCCTTCGGCCAGCCGGTTCAGCTCCCCCTGGTACAGCTCTCTGGCCGTGCCAAGGTCGCTGCGGGCCTCCTCCTGGGCCTGTCCGGCCACCCGGGCGTTGATCAGGTGGTTGCCGGCCAGCCAGCAGACCAGCAGTGCGGCCACCAGCGGCAGCAGGGTGGTCAGCAGCAGCCGGCGCCGGATATGGGGGGTAGTTTCCATGGCTGAGCTAATCCGCCTTGTATTCCGACAGCTTGCGGTCCAGGGTCTTGCGGGAGATGCCCAGAATCTCGGCGGTCTTGCTTTTGTGGAAGCCGGTCTGCTTGTAGACACCGAGGATATGCTGCCGCTCCAGCGTGTCCAGCGAGACCAGCGGCGTGACCTCATCGCTGCGCAGCGGTGTGGTCCTGCTGCAGACCGGCAGCAGATCCGAGGTCAGCTGGTTGCCCTGGGCCAGGATCACGGCACGCTCAATCACATTTTCCAGCTCACGCACATTGCCGGGCCAGTGGTAGCCGGCCATACAACGCAGGGCATCAGGGTCAATCCCCTGCAGGTCCTTCTTCATCCGTGCAGCAAAGCGGCGCACAAAGTGGCGGGCCAGCGGTTCAATATCCTCCGGCCGTTCCCGCAGCGGCGGCAGGGTCAGCGAGATAACATTCAGGCGGTAGTAGAGATCCTCCCGGAAGCGACCCTCGGCAACCTCCAGCTGCAGGTCGCGGTTGGTGGCAGCCACAAAGCGGACATCCACGGTCCTGGGCTTGGTTGAGCCGATCGGAATGAACTCCTTCTCCTGGATCACCCGCAGCAGCTTGGCCTGGATGGTCGGTGAGACATCGCCGATCTCATCCAGAAACAGGGTGCCGCCATCCGCCTCTTCCAGCAACCCCTTCTGGTTCATGATCGCACCGGTAAAGGCACCGCGCAAATGGCCAAACAGCTGGCTCTCCAACAACGAATCAGACAGGGCGGCGCAGTTGAGCGAGACAAAGCCGTGCTCACGGCGTCCGGAGTTGGCATGCACGGTGCGGGCGATCAGCTCCTTGCCGGTGCCTGACTCCCCCAGAATCAGGATGTTGGCCTCACTTGAGGCAACCTGCAAAGTCAGGTCGTACACCTCCCGGAAACGGGGGGAACTGAAGACAATCGAGCTGTCATCCCCGCCCCGCTGCAGTTCCTCCCGCAGACGCCGGTTCTCATCAGCCAGCCGGTGGTGTTCCAGCGCCTTGGCCAGTACCCCCAGGATCTTCTCCTTGGGGAACGGCTTCATCACGTAATCGTAGGCCCCCAGGCGGATGGCATGTACCGCATCATCCACGGTGCCATGGGCGGTCATCACCACCACCGGCATGTTCGGACGCAGCTGATGCACCTGCTTCAGGATCTCAATGCCGTTGATGTCCGGCAGCCGCACATCCTGCAGCAGCAGGTCAACCGGCTCTTTTGACGCAGTTGTCAGACGTGCCAGCAGCGCGCTGCCGCTGCTGAAGGTTTCCACGGTATAGCCCTGTGTTTTAAACAGTTTGGACAGATAACGCAGGATGCCTTCTTCGTCATCGCAGATCAGGATACGGGGCATGAACTGATTCCTTTGAGAGCAAACATGAGAATTTTAGACAAAATGATACAATTCGGGACAATTGTACACAGAAAAAATGTCCGTCTGTGCCGTAAACGACCAGTACTAAAACGCTAACTTGCTTGATATACGTGCTTTTATAGATTGGCACGGCTCCTGCTCTCTTCGCAGCTCGATACGATTTGTATACAGGACAAACCTGCAAATATCTGCGGAGGTACGAATGAGTCAGTTAGGGCATTTTTTCGGCAGCGGGATCAGTCGCCGGGATTTTATCAAGACCTGTGTGGCAACAACGGCAGTCATGGGACTGCCTTTCAGCATGGCGGCCAAGGTGGCGGAAGCCGCCCAGGCACCGGATCGACCGCCGGTGATCTGGTTGCATTTTCAGGAGTGTACCGGCTGTTCCGAGTCGCTGCTGCGGGCCAATCACCCGGCTCCGGCCACCCTGCTGCTGGAGATGATTTCGCTGGATTACCATGAGACCCTGATGGCAGGCTCCGGCCACCAGGCCGAGAAGTCTTTGCACGATTCCATGAAGGCCAATCATGGCAAGTATATCCTGATCGTGGAAGGGGCGATCCCCACCAAGGAGAACGGCATCTACTGCAAGGTGGGTGGCAAGACCGCCCTGGAGTCCCTGCGCAAGGCAGCCGAGGGGGCAGCCGCCATCATCTCGGTCGGTACCTGCGCCAGCTACGGCGGTATCCAGGCCGCTCCGCCCAACCCCACCGGCGCTGTTGGTGTACGGGATATCATCAAGGACAAGCCGATCATCAACATCCCCGGCTGTCCGCCTTCCCCCTATAACCTGCTTTCCACCGTACTGTATTTCCTGACCTTTAAGAAACTGCCGGAACTGGATCAGATGGGCCGTCCCAAGTTTGCCTATGGCCGCCGGATTCATGAACATTGCGAGCGCCGTCCCCACTTTGATGCGGGCCGTTTTGCCAAAGCCTATGGCCATGAGACCCATGCCCAGGGCTACTGCCTCTACAAGCTGGGCTGCAAGGGTCCGGCCACCTATGCCAACTGTTCTGTGCAGCGCTTTAACGATGCCGGGGTCTGGCCGGTCTCGGTGGGTCACCCCTGTATCGGCTGTACTGAACCGGATATCCTGTTCCGCACCGCCATTGCCGATAAGGTCCAGATCCATGAGCCGACGCCGTTTGACAGCTATGCGCCGGTGGACCTGAAGGACAAGGGCAAAGGGGCCAGCCCGGTTACCACCGGTGTGCTGGGCCTGGCAGCCGGTGCCGCCCTGGGGGCCGGGGCCATGCTGGCCCGCAAGCTGCCGGATGCTGAGCAACCTGCTGCTGAACATGAGCAGGGAGGCGACCATGAGCACAAAGAGTAGTAGACGCGAGTTCCTGAAGCTGGCCGGTCTGGCCGGTGCGGGGCTGGTGACTGCGCCTGCCATGGCGCTGGCCGGCCACCCGGTTGCCGGGGCCAATGATGAAGAGCTGGGCATGCTGTACGATGCCACCAAATGTGTCGGTTGCAAGGCCTGCATGTCTGCCTGCAAGCGGGTCAACGGCGATTACGGCTCACTTGCCTATGAACAGGCCAGGTTTGATCCGGACAAGCTCTGGGATGCCCCCGAGGATCTGACCGGTTCCACCCGGACCCTGATCAAGCTGGTCAAAGACACCCCCAAGGAGTGGTCCTATGTGAAGTACTCCTGCATGCACTGCCAGAAACCGTCCTGCGTCTCGGTCTGCCCGGTTTCGGCCATGACCAAGGACAAGATCACCGGCATTGTGGATTACAACAAGAACACCTGCATTGGCTGCCGCTACTGCCAGATCGCCTGTGCCTTCAACATCCCCAAGTTCCAGTGGGAAAAGGCGATCCCCCAGATTGTGAAATGCGACCTCTGCAAGAACACCAATCTGAAGCAGAAGGGGATCTCGGCCTGTGCCGAGGTCTGCCCCACCGGCGCAATCATGTTCGGCAAGCGCAAGGATCTGCTGGCCGAGGCCAAAAAACGGCTGGCCGAACATCCCAAGCAGTACGTCAACCATATCTACGGTGAGCATGAGCTGGGGGGTACCAACCACCTCTACCTGGCCGCACTGCAGTTCAAGAAGCTGGGCCTGCCGGAGCTGAAGAGCGAGGCACCGGCCGAGTTCTCTGAAAAGATTCAGCACACCATCTACAAAGGGTTTATCGCACCGGTGGCCCTCTACAGCACGCTCTGTTTCATTGCAGTCAGAAATATGAAGAAGGGCAGCGCTCATACAGATGAGCAGAAGAAAAACAGTGATGGAGGGGATCAATGAGCCACGATGAGTACCAGATTCACAAGGCGAAGATTCTGACGCCCTCCTTCTGGGTCTTGCTGACCCTGACCGTGATCGGTTTTGCCCTGATCGGTGTCCGCTTTATCTGGGGCATCGGTGCCGTCTCCAATATGAGCGACGGCTACCCCTGGGGCATCTGGATCACCTATGACGTGGCCACCGGCACCGCCATTGCCTGCGGCGGCTATGCCGTGGCGATCCTGATCTATATCCGCAACAAGATGCACTACCACCCGCTGATCCGTTCGGCAGTGCTGACCTCGCTGTTCGGCTACGGCCTGGCCGGTTTCTCGGTCATGGTGGATGTGGGCCGTCCCTGGAACGCCTACAACTTCTTCGTGCCGTCACAGTGGCAGGCCAACTCGGCCATGTTCGAGGTGGCGTTGTGCGTCATGGCCTACACCACCGTGCTGGCGATCGAGTTCCTGCCGGCGGTGCTGACCCGGCTGCAGGAGACCAACTGGAGCCGGGCACGGGCCTTTCTGGAGAAGTACCATGGCCGTTTCGGCCTGGATACACCGGTGGTGCTGGAGAAGCTGGAGAAGCTGCGTCAGCGGGCTGTCTGGCTGCAGCCCAAGCTGGACAAGGTGCTGATCTTCGTGATCGTGCTGGGGATCACCCTGCCCACCATGCACCAGTCATCGTTGGGGTCACTGCTGCTGATCGCCTCCACCAAGCTGCATCCGCTCTGGCACACCGGCTTTCTGCCGCTGCTGTTCCTGATCAACTGCATGTTCATCGGCTACTCCATTGCCATTCTGGAGTCGGTTATCTCCTCATTCGGCTTCAAGCGCCCCTTCGAGATCGAGCAACTCTCCGGGTTGGCCTCGATCACCCCCTATCTGACCACGATCTGGCTCTGTGTGGTGGTGGGGGACCTGGTCTGGCGCGGGCAGGTGGCCAATGCCCTGCGGTTTGATTTCTATTCCGCCTTCTTCCTGCTGGAATTCGCGCTGGTGGCCAGCGGCTCACTGCTGCTGTTCTCGAAGAAACGGCGTCAATCGCCGCGCTGGCTGTTCATTACCGCAGTCCTGATCGTGCTGGGCGGTGCCCTGTACCGCTTCAACGTCTACCTGATCGGCTTCAATCCCGGCCAGGGCTGGCGTTACTTCCCGTCCCTGGCAGAGTTGATGATTACGGTCGGGATCGTGGCGTTCGAGATCCTGGGCTATCAGGTGCTGGTCAAGCTGTTCCCGGTCCTGCCGCGACTGCATGGCCATGAAGTGGTGGAAAAAGCATAATTTCAATCTATTAAGGAGTTTATACATGGCACGAATCACGATTGACCCGATTACCCGCATTGAAGGACACCTGCGGATCGATGTTGAAGTAACCGGCGGACAGGTCAGTAAGGCCTGGTCATCCGCCCAGATGTGGCGCGGTATTGAGACCATTCTCAAGGATCGTCCCCCCCAGGATGCCTGGATCTATGCCCAGCGCTTCTGCGGGGTCTGCACCACGGTGCATGCCATCTCCTCGATCCGCTCCGTGGAGCATGCCCTCAAGGTTGAGGTGCCGCTGAACGCCCAGTACATCCGCAACATCATCATGGCCCAGCATTCCGTGCAGGACCACATCGTCCACTTCTATCACCTCTCGGCCCTGGACTGGGTGGATATCGTCTCGGCCCTCAAGGCCGACCCCAAGAAGGCCGCCTCGATTGCCCAGTCGGTCTCGGACTGGCCCGGCAACAGCGAGAAGGAGTTCAGTGATGTCCAGAAACGGCTGAAGGCCTTTGTGGATTCCGGCAAGCTGGGGATCTTTGCCTCCGGCTACTGGGGCCACCCGGCCATGATCCTGCCGCCGGAGATCAACCTGATTGCCACCGCCCACTACCTGAAGGCGCTGGATTATCAGCAGAAGGCTGCCCAGGCCGTGGCCATTCTGGGGGGCAAGAACCCGCACATCCAGAACCTCTGCGTGGGTGGTGTGGCAACTGCCCTGAACATGGACAACCTGGCCACCATCAACATGGAGCGGATCGCCTACCTGAAGGCGCTGATGACCGAGACCCGCGAGTTTGTCAAAAAGGTCTACTACCCGGATCTGCTGGTGATCGGCAAGGCCTATAAGGACTGGTTCAAGCATGGCAAAGGGGTGGTCAACTACCTGGCGGTGCCGGAGTTTGCCGAAGATACCAAGAACACCAGCTTTGCCCTGCCGGGCGGCCTGATTATGGGCGGCGACGTGGCCAAGGCCCGCATCATCAGCACCCACCAGGACCAGCAGCTGATCGGCAGCATCAAGGAATCAGTGGCCTGCGCCTGGTATGAAGGCAAGTCCTCCCTGCACCCCTGGGAAGGTGAGACCAAGCCGGACTACACCGACTTCCAGGAAAACGGCAAGTATTCCTGGTGCAAGGCGCCCCGGATTGACGGCAAGCCGATCCAGGTCGGGCCGGTGGCCCAGCTGCTGGCAGGCTACGCTGCCGGTAACCAGCGGGTACGCAAGCTGGTGGACAGCACCTGCAAGGCGGCCGGGGTTGGTGTGGCTGACCTGCACTCCACCATGGGCCGTCTGGCAGCCCGCGGCATCCGTGCCCACCTGCTGTCTGACCTCTCTCTGGAATATCTGGACAAACTGGTGGACAACGTCGGCAAGGGTGACAAGACCTATGCCAACCACACCGAGATCCCCTCCGGCGAGCATCGCGGCGTCGGCTTCCACGAAGCGCCCCGCGGCGTGCTGTCCCACTGGATGGTGATCAAGAACAAGAAGATCAAGAACTACCAGGCCGTGGTCCCCTCCACCTGGAACGCCTCACCACGGGATGCCGAAGGCAATGCCGGTCCCTACGAGGCCTCGCTGCTGGGCAACCCGGTGGCCAAACCGGATCAGCCATTGGAGGTACTGCGTACCGTACACTCCTTTGACCCCTGCATCGCCTGTGCGGTGCATACGATTGATCCGGAAGGGAAAGAGATCACGAAGGTAAAAGTGGTGTAGCAAGCGTCCACTTTTTCGCAATCTCGGTGTCAGGCTGCGCGGCGTCTTGTGCGACGTACTTTGTTGTACGCCTCCGCGTCGCCGCTTGCCTTCCTTGACCTTGCAAAAAATTGAACGCTTAAAGGTGAACAGAGGAGTGGTGTATGAAAGTTCTGATTTTTGGTGCAGGTAATCTGCTGCTGTCCGACGAAGGGTTCGGGGTCCATCTGGTCAAGTATCTGGCCGACAACTACAGCTTTGACGACGATGTGGAGCTGTACGACGGTGGTACCCTGGGCTTCATGGCCTCCCACAAGCTGGAGGAGGCCGGCCGGGTCTACATGGTGGATGTGGTCACCACCCCCGGTGAGCCGGGGGAGCTCTACCGCTTTGAAAAGGATGCCTTTATCGGCCGCACCATCCCGATCAAGATGTCACCCCACCAGCTGGGGATTCAGGAGATGCTGCTGCTTTCCGAGATCCGGGGCCGCTGCCCGGACCAGGTCACCCTGTTCGGGGTGGTGCCCAAGAGCTACGAGGCGGGGATTGAGCTTTCACCGGAGCTGGCAGTACGGTTGCCGCAGCTGGCAGAACTGATGGTTGCCGAGTTGACCGCTGCCGGACATCAGGTGGTGGCGCATCGGGCCTAGCACAGATAATAGAACATCCCACAAAGGGAGGGCTTAGGCCCTCCTTTTTTTGTGTATGTATACATTTGGCCGGGTTGCAGCGTGGCCCGGTATTTCGGGGAGAGAAATGAGAGTCAAGACGAAGTTTATCGCCGTCAACTGCCTGATCGTAACCGTGCACTGATCCTGTCCACTGTTGCCGGCCTGTACAAGTTCAAGCAGGAGATGTACCGCCAGGCCCAGGTTTCGCAGGAAAGCAGAATCAAGACCTTCTGGGAGCTGCTGCGGGCCAGGGGCAATGAGTTTAGCGTGGTTGACAACAAGCTGCTGGCCGGCTCGTATGCGCTCAACAACAATGAAGAATTGCCGGACAAATTAAAGGAGCTGTGCGGCGGCACCGCCACCATCTTCATGGGTGACGAGCGCATCTCCACCAATATCGTCAAGCCGGACGGCAGCAGGGCCGTAGGCACCAGATTGTCAGGCCCGGCCTATGCAGCGGTACTGCAAAAAGGGGAAAGCTACCGCGGTGTGGCGGACATCCTCGGCACCCCCTATTTCACCGCCTATGACCCGATCAAGGATCGCAACGGAGCGGTGATCGGCATCGTCTACGTGGAGGTCAAAACCTCCGAGTTTTATGCCGCCTACCATCACCTCCAGATAGTTGTGGCGGTCATGGCGCTGGTCGTGCTGCTCTGCGCCGCTATTATTTCATGGCTGGTGATTAACCGCCTGTTTGAGCCGCTCAACCGGATGCACGACATGCTGAAGGACATGGCCGAGGGGGACGGCGACCTGACCAGACGCCTGACCTACTGCAAGCAGGACGAGATTGGCGAGATGTCGTTCTCCTTCAACGCCCTCATGGATAAGCTGCACACCATCGTGGTAAAGGTGGCCGAGATTACGACACAGCTGGCCGCAGCCAGCGCACAGGTCCAGGGAACTGCACAGCAGATCGCCCACGGGACCGGCGACATATCGTCCCAGTCAACCGGCATTGCGACGGCGGTTGAGGAGATGGCAGCCACATCCGGCGAAATTGCCAACAACTGCGTCCTGGCGGTGGGTGAGGCCCAGGATACCACCGCCTCAGCCAAGGCCGGTGCAGCGATCGTTGATCAAACCGTTACGACCATGCACAGCATTGCCGAACGGGTTATGGCAACCTCACAAACCGTCGAGGCCCTGGGGCGGCGTTCCGATCAGATCGGTGAGATCATCAGCACCATTGAGGATATTGCCGACCAGACCAACCTGTTGGCGCTTAACGCCGCTATTGAGGCGGCCCGGGCCGGTGAACAGGGCCGCGGCTTTGCGGTCGTGGCCGACGAGGTGAGGGCACTGGCAGAGCGCACCACCCGCGCGACCCGCTCCATTGGTGAGATGATTTCCAGTATCCAGACCGAAACCGCTCAGGCCGTCACCTCGATGCAGCAGGGGGTTGGCGAGGTCAAGCTGGGGGTTGATGAAGCTCAACGTTCGGGCGAGGCCCTGCAGACCATCCTGCGTCAAATCGGCGATGTGAGCGCGCAGTTGCATCAGATCGCCACGGCAGCGGAACAGCAGACCGCCACGACCCATGAAATAAGCGGCAATATGACCCGCATAACCGAGGCGGTGCAAGAGACCGCCAGCGGCGCCCATGACTCGGCCAGGGCATCACAGCAGCTCAACACGCTTGCCCATGACTTGAAGGGGGTTGTGGCACAATTCAGGCTCTGACCGCCAGCTGCCTTTGTGCGCTGCCGTACCATGACGTCCAGCGCACAAAGCTCCAACCTGCAGCCTAGCGGAAAAAACGCAGAAACTCTGGTTATTGGCGGGATTTTTTCAGGTCGTCGTAGCACTTCCAGCGCTTGTAGTTGTTATCGTACTGTTGACTCCAGAAGCAGTCCACGGCCTGCTTGTCTGCCTTCCATTGCGTATAACAGGCAAGCCCCTGGGGCTTGGAACACTCTTCCACCAGGGTACAGCCGCAATCCTCCGGTGTCGGACCGCATTGACGCTCAAGGAATGCGGTCACGGTGTCCTGGCCTTTGGGACAGGTAAAGACCGGGCCGTTTTCCGTGCAGGGGCCGATTGCCACGCCCGGTCCAAAGAGCAGATCTTTACGGGACCAGCAGGCAGCAGCCTGTTTGCGCACCTTGCACTCTTCCGGCTCAACCGTGCCGGACAGTCCGAACCTGGGTTTGCCGTATTTGGCACAATCCACCATGCTGGTGGTGGTGCCGATCCGCACTTCGCACTCTTTGGTGCTGCCGCGGCGGCAGCAGACGCTGGCCTTTTCAAACAGACGGCAGCCGCACTTTTGCAGCTCGACCAGATCGTAGTCCCAGCAGGTTCCCACCGGGGTCAGATATTTCTTTCCATTCAGCTCATTGGTGGGGCGCTGGCCGCCCCGGCTTTTCAGGTCAAGTACGCGGCCTTTGACATTATTCTGCTGTTCCCAGAGCTGGATGACCTGCGCCTTGCCCGGTTCCGCACCTGCAGGCTGAGCAGCCATACTGACTGCTGCGATGATGCCACATGCCAACACCATTAACGATTTCATAGAGCCTCCTGAAATGTTGATAGGGATGTCTGGATAGTGGTGAAACTATAGCTCAGAATGCAGCAGCCGCAACCTGCCGCATGAAAGATATACCAGACCTGCGGCAGACGTTAGTTGCGTACCACCAGACCAGGGTCAAAGCCCTGCTGCTTGGCCCGCTGCAGGATGGCGGCATAGAGGCTGTCGTCCATGCTGCGGGTTCTGCTGAGGATCCAGAAGTATTTACGGTTGGGGGTGCCGATCACGGCGTACTCGTACTCCCTGCCCAGCTCAATAATCCAGTAGTCCCCCCGGAACGGCCAGAAGAAGGAGACCTTCAGCTTCGCATTACTGGCGTTGTCCACTACCCAGGCATGCCCCTTTGCCTGGCGCTGCCTGCCATCTTCGCTATCCTTGCAGCGGTTCAGCACCTCAATATCGCCGTCATCCCGCAAGGCATAGCTGGCGCTGCTCTCCAGGCAGCCCTTTTGAAACCAGTTGGGATAACGGGCTATCTCGTACCACTGCCCAAGGTAACGTTTCAGATCAACCTGCTGTACGGTCTGCAAAGGCGGCAGACCGGTGTCGGCCTGGGCCGTTTGTCTGCCCGGGCAAACAGCGACCAGGGCAAGCAGTGCAAAAATCAGTGTAACTTTCATGGTATCCCCTACTTTCTGTTGAACTTCCCGGCATCTACCATGCTCCGTCACTCTTGACCTGAGCATGCTGTTCCCTGATAAGCTGCAGAAAAGCATCGCGAGGTGGCGCATCTGTTTTTGCGTGCCAGCAGACAATCAGCGGAATAGGTTCCAATGCAGGTATGATCGGCACAAAGGCCAATTGATTGCTGCGCAGGTTCTGGACCCCTTCAGGAACGATACTGACACCTTGCTCCGCTGCCACCATGGTGAGAACTGCTGACATCAGATCAGGACTAGTGCTCACCAGAGGTGAAAAACCTGCTTTTAGACAGGCTGCAATAATATGATCATGCAGGCCAACAGCCACTGCCCGGTCAAGCAGCACAAATGGTTCCTGGGCAAGCTCGTTAAGGTGAATGCTCTGGCGAGATCCCAATGGATGCGTTTCAGCCATTACAGCAAGAAAATGTTCCTGAAACAAGACCTCACCTGCCAGATCCGGGTACCCGGGAGGCAACGGGCGGGTAAAGCCGATATCGATTTCCCCACGGCTGAATGCGGCCAATTGCCTGTCCGGTGTCAGTTCGTGCATACGTATGGCCACATTTGGATAGATTGCCCGGTAACGACGAATCAGATCCGGCAGAAAAAGCATTGTTGGCGCTGAAAAGAACCCGATGGACAATTGCCCCTCTTGGCCGCGCGACGTACGCAACGCCCTGTCCTTTGCAGCATCCGCTGCAGCCAGAATCGCCTGAGCCTCGATCAGAAACACCTTGCCGGCAGCAGTCAGCTGGACCGAACGCGTGTTGCGCAACAAAAGCGGCGTACCGATCTCCTGTTCCAGGTCGGCAATCTGCGTACTCAGCGCAGGCTGGGCCACCAGCAGTTTTTCAGCAGCCCTTGAAAAGCTGAGTTCCTGGGCCACGTTCACAAAGTAGCGAAGATGTCGTAGTTCCATAGGCAATTAATAGCAAATGCGTATAGCTGAAACAATAATTATGTATTTAACAAATAGGCAAAAGTGCCCTAAGATTTGAACCAACAAAGCAGTACGCAAACAGTGCCAGCTGAAAACCTCACGCTGGCACTGCAGATGCACTAATGCACTGCAGGAGACCCTATACATGAGCAACTCTCTTGAAAACAGCACCGAGCCAAGCTGCCCGCAACCTTCCGAAAACCAGCTGACAGCTGCACTGGTAGTATTTTTAGCCGCTGGAGGCGGCCTGGCAGTGGCCACCCTGTATTACAGCCAACCGATGCTGGGGATACTGGGGGTTGCTATCGGCGCCTCTGATCATGCAGTGGGTTTGATACCAACCTTAACGCAACTGGGGTATGCCATGGGGATTCTGCTGCTCGCCCCGCTTGGAGACCGCTACGACCGGCGGCGGATTATCCTTGTCAAGGCAGCAGTACTGGCACTTGCACTAGTGGCTGCAGCAGTAGCACCTTCGATCCTATGCCTGTTGGCAGCCAGCCTGGTGATCGGCCTTTCCGCCACCATGGCACAGGACATCGTACCTTCAGCAGCTCACCTGGCCTCTGACTCCCAACGGGGCAGGGTTGTCGGCACCGTGATGACCGGGTTGTTGCTTGGCATTGTACTGTCCCGCGTGGTCAGTGGTTACGTGGCAGAGCACTTTGGCTGGCGCACGGTCTTCTGGGGTGCTAGCGCCAGCATTGTGCTGACTGGCGTGGTGGCATGGCGTCGCCTGCCGCGCTTCAAGCCGACCATGCAGGTACCATACGCTGAGTTGATGCGATCGCTGGTTCAGTTGTGGAAACGCCATGGCGAGCTGCGTCGAGCAACCTTGGCGCAAGGCCTGCTGGCAGTCGGATTCAGCGCCTTCTGGTCAACGCTGGCCATAATGCTGCATGCTGCGCCATTCCATCTCGGCAGTCAGGCTGCTGGCGCCTTTGGCCTGGCTGGAGCGGCTGGCGCCTTGGCAGCCCCCGTTGCCGGGCGTGTTGCCGATCGGCAAGGGCCTGAACAGGTGACCAAACTGTGTGCAGCACTTGTTGCCCTGTCATTTGCTGCCATGTTTTTTCTGCCGTTTTTGTCTCCCCACGCTCAACTATGGCTGCTTGGGGCCAGTGCGATCGGTTTTGATCTGGGCGTGCAGGGCACCCTGATTGCCCATCAGACCATTATTTACAGCATTGATCCCGGTGCACGGAGCCGCCTCAATGCGATCATGTTCGTCGGTCTGTTTATAGGCATGGCCGCTGGTTCGGCGCTGGGCAGCCTGATGCAGGCTGCATGGGGATGGATGGCGGTAACGGCACTGGCAACAATTGCGGCGCTGGGAGCATTGGCAACGCGCTTGTGGCCTGCCGGCAGGGTTGCCAACAGGTCAGCCCTTGCCACTGAAGAAGCATAAGCGCAACAGGACTGCAGACAGGTAAATGCCGCTCAGGTGCTGGCAGCCGGTGCTGATGGTGTGGCGGTGGTCTCGGCCATCATGGCGGCGGCATTACTACGGCAGGCGGCAGAGGCAATCAGGGGGAGTTGGGGTGACGGGGCTTAGCATGACCTGCCCCCGGAAGTTTGGGCGGTCATGGTCGTGGCGGTAGTTCTGCTCCGAATGGATTGAGCCCTGCTACCGCAATTTGAAGATCCTTCGCAATTTCCAAGCTTTCAAGCGTGGAACGCTTCCCTGTCAATGAGAGTGAAATCTCCTTCAAAATCTGATTTTCAATTTCTTGGACGATCATGTTTATTGAGGAGGGGTTTCGTTTATCACCAAGAACTTCTGTTAATGATTCTATCTCTATGACATTTCTTAGAATTTGATGCACTCCAGAGTCTTCCCGCCAGCTTATGATTCTACCTTTTTCTTTTCCATCGACTATCAGATAAGCTACCCGACTGAGGAAAGCGCGGTAAATAAAAAAACGGAGCCACAACATTTCGCCTAAGTATGGTCGGTCTGCTTCAATAATCTTTGTTTTCTCATTCGCTTCCATAATTTGGTGACCGCTAAGCGAGGAGACAGAAGCAGCAATTGCATTTCCCTCCTGCAGGACGTCCATGTACTCTTCGGGAAGTAACATACTGTAGAAGAATGGAGGTCCCGAAAGATCCTCGCGTAACGCCAACACGGCTGCCCACAGCCTGTCAGCAGCTTTAGCACGACGTTCATATAGTTTGTCTTGTCCACTGGCCAGACTACCTAAGCTTTTCTCAAGCAATGTCCGGTTTTCTTGAAGAACATGTTTTACTTGTTCAAGTTCTTTTTGCTCTGCTCTTCGCCAGCTTGAAAGCAATCTTTCGTTTGCAAGTTTCCCAACAAAAGTCGCTATAGCAATCGCAATAACCGACCATCCACCGAGTAAAGCAACCACGTATCCAAGACTCATAATCACCTCTTATTTAGCTAACTCGTAATTGACCGGTTCACGCACGCGTGCGCGTGAGCCGATCCCCCAAATGGAACAGTTCTTCAGCTCATCTTGATCCGGCGTGGCCTGCTGCAGGCTCCCACAATCTCCTGATCGGGACGGCGAACAGGTCATCACCAAAAGGCACGGTGGATTCGCCATCGTAGAGTACCACACCACCGACAAAACGTTCTGCAACTGCTGCCTTCAGCTTGTGCAGCCCCTTGAAATCAGCCGCTGTGACGGTTGCTGCAGCTTTTACCTCTATCCCTGCCAGGCGCTGGCCATCAGCTTCAAGTATCATGTCTACCTCGACACCATCCTTGTCCCGGAAGTGATAAAAGGCAATCTGCTCTTCATGCCAGCTTGCCTGACGGCGCAGTTCCTGAAAAACAAAACTTTCAAGAAACTGCCCCAAAAGTGCCCTGTCGTTGGCTAGGGTCTCAGCATTCAACCCCAGCAGCGCACAGGCAACGCCGGTATCCCCCAGGTGCAGCTTGGGGGTCTTGATCAGGCGGCTCAAGCGGTTGCTGTGCCAGGGGGGCAGTTCTTCCAGCAAAAAGAGACGGGAGAGCAGGGTGACGTATTCGCGGATAGTTGGACGGCTCAACTGAAACGGTGCACTGAGATCCGCTACATTCAGCAGCCTGGCGGTCTGTCCGGCTGCCAGGGTAAGCAGGCGGGGCAACGCATCCATGGCGCTGATGCGGGCCAGGTGCCAGTACAACCGGACTGTCGGCCAATGCCTCCAGCAGTCGTGGCTGGATATGGCGGGGGTAAAAGGGATGGTGTATCATGCGGCTGAATGTAAATTATTTGTCGTCTGATTGAAAGAATTGTGTGCGGCTAAATGAAAATGTTGCGATAGAAACAGCCGGTACAACAGGCTGTTTGCGTGCCAGGTACGGGTAGGCCCGGCTGGGTACCATGCACCTGTCCGGCAGGAACTGCACCGGTTCAATTCGTGATGGCAGTGGGAGGGTTCTTATATTTCAGCTGGCAGGACGGGCGGACTGATGTGCTATACTCAGCAGTATGTCAGTGATGCCGTATCTCCATTGGTAGGGTCTTATTATGCCGGAAATCGCCATTTACGCCGAGCTGCTGGACCAGAACGCCCGGGATCAGATCCGGTTGATCCAGGAGCATCCCGCCTTTGAAGGCAGGGTTGCCATCATGCCGGATGCCCATGCCGGGGCCGGTTGTGTGATCGGCTTTACCGGCAGGTTCGGCTGCGGTGTGATCCCCAATATTGTGGGGGTGGATATCGGTTGCGGCGTGGCAGCGGTTCCGCTGGCCAGACCGGGGCGGATCGATTTTGGTGCACTGGATCGCTACATCCGTCAGCAGATCCCGCTGGGGATGACCTCCCGCAAGAACGACCGCTTTCTGGGCGAAGGCAGCCTGCCTAAAGCGCTGGTGACCCAGGCCGCTGCGCTCTGCAAGCGGATTGAGGCGGATTTCTACCGGGCCGGCAAGATCAGCAAGTTCATCCCGCCGTTGCTGCAACTGGGTACCCTGGGTGGCGGCAATCATTTCATCGAGATCGGCCGGGAGCAGTCCAGCGGAAGGCTGTACCTGATTGTCCATTCCGGCTCCCGCAACCTGGGCAAGCGGGTGGCGGAGCAATTTCAGGCCAGGGCGCGGCGCTTCACGGAACAACACCATATTCAGGTGCCGCGTGGGCTGGAGTATCTGCCGCAACAGGAAGGGGGCGCCGACTACATTCACTGCATGCAGGCTGCCCAGGCCTATGCCCGGTTGAACCGGCGGATGATGCTGGCGATCATGCTGGGCTTCTTTGATCAGGAACTGGATGAGACGCAGATGGTGGAGTCGGTACACAACTACATCTCGGAGCAGGATGGGCTGGTGCGCAAGGGGGCCATCTCTGCCCATGCCGGTGAGGCGGTGATCATCCCGCTCAACATGGCCGACGGCACCATCCTGGGGACCGGCAAGGGGAACCCGGCCTACAACCGTTCAGCACCCCACGGCGCCGGTCGTCTGCATGGTCGCAAGGAGATGTTCCGCAGACTCAAGGAGGGGCAGTTCAGCATGCGCCAGTATGCCGACTCCATGCAGCATGTCTTTTCCACCTCCATCAGCCGTGACACCTTTGATGAAAGCAAGTTTGCCTACAAGCCGTTCGCTGCCATCGAGAAGCATCTGCAGGAAACGGTAGAGATCAAGCAGATCCTGCAGCCGGTCTACAACCTGAAGGCAGCCGGCGACTGATGCGGCTGTTTGTGGCCATAGAGCTGCCTGAGGCCGTGCAGCAGCAGTTGTCGCTCCTGCACGCAGAACTGCCCGGGGTCCGCTGGGTGCGGCCGGAGCAACTGCATCTGACGCTGGCCTTTCTGGGGGAGCTGGCAGAGCAGCAGCTTGGGCTGCTTGGCAAGGCGCTTGAAGGTGTCAGTTTTGAACCGTTTACCCTGCAGTTTGGCCGCTTGGGCTGTTTCCCCGACCAGCGGCATCCACGGGTCTTCTGGATCGGGCTGGAGCCCAATCCGGCCTTGCAACAGCTGGCCCAACAGGTACGGGCGGCGGTCAGGGCCTGCGGCATCGTGCTGGAAGAACGTCTCTTCAGCCCCCATATCACTCTGGCCCGCCTCAAGGAGGCCGATCCCCGGCAAGTAGCAGCGCTGTTGACGCAGCAGCCCGTTTTGCCGGAGGTGGCGGTCGACGCATTTCTGCTGGTTCAGAGCAGCCTGTCAGCCCGGGGGGCGCAGCACCGGGTGCTGCGCAGGTTTGCTACTCCCCCGCACCCCACATGGCCCACTGCAGGTTGAGCCGGGCATCATCTACCTCAAGCCGGGTCTTGACCCCGTATCGTTAGTCAAGCTACCCGGCTTATGGTAAATCGCCGCCGTGGTACTGCAACATGCAGAATGCCCGGCAAGAGCGCTGTTTAGAGATGAAAATCACCGGCAGCTTCCGGTTGATACAGGACTTTCTTGATCTTCAGCTTCCTGACACCCCCCGGCACGCTCCAACTGATCCGGTCGCCGGTGCGGTAACCGAACAGTGCGGTGCCGATCGGCGCCAGGATGGATATCTTGCCAAGGTTCAGATCAGCGTCTCCGGGAAAGACCAGGGTGTACTGCAGTTGTTCGCCCGAGTCGAGATCCTGCAGGCTTACCCTTGAATTCATGGTGACCACATCCGGTGGAATCCCTGTGGCATCAACAATCTCTGCCTTCAGCAGCTCCTGTTCAAGTTCCTCGATGTAACGACTGTCCCGTAATGAGCGGGTGACGCTGCTGTCAATCAGTTGCTCCAGGCGCTGCAGGTCGAAATCGGTGATAAAAATCTGGCGTGGTACGATACTCTTTTTCATGGTGATACCTTTCTGTCATAATTGCGGCATTGCTGGATGCCGGTTTGATAGTACAAGCCTTGTCAGGTCAGCAGGTTAAGCATCACCACTACCGGCAAGATGGCGCGGGCTCCTTCCACCACGCTGTCTCGCGGTTTTGGCGCCGTGACAACGTGTATGCCGGAATGTTGTTCAAGGTAGCGGCTTAGTCCTGGGATCAGTGCCCCTCCTCCGGTGAGCAGGATGCCGTTTTCAATCACTTCACAGCCTGTTTCAGGCGAAAGATCCTGCAAAAAATCGTCAATCAGCCCGGTAATGCTTTCCAGCACCGACTGGAGCGAATGCCTGTCAGGGAGGCGGCCTGATTGCCGAAACGGTACGGGAGGCAGGCCGGTACGCATCTGGCCGCAGCCCACTCTGACGGCAGCGGTTGTCTGAATCCGGCTCATCTTGATCAAGGCGCAGTCGGTTACCCCTTCACCGATATCCACCACCATCTGGGCATAGGGAGAAGAGACGTCGATGCCGGCCCCTACCGCGGCAGCCAGGGGCTCCGGTATGATCATGACCGACGATGCGCCGGCTTGCATGATCGCATCGTGGAGCCGTTGCCGCTCTTCCTGTGTGGCGTCGCTGGGGGCGCAGGCCAAGACACACGGTTTGACAATACCGAACAATCTGGTGCTGTCCAGGATCGGTCTGAGTATCTCGGCCACGGTTGCAGGGTCTACCACAACACCGCCACGCACCCCGGCCTTACTCCCCAGACAGGAGCAGTGCTCTATCAGCGGTCTAAGACCGGATGCTGCCCGGATGGTTGAGGTGCCGACATCCAAAGCCACCTGCTGACGCCAGTTAAGGAGAGGAAAACGGGTTTTCATGGTTTCACCGAGCCCAATAAAAAACCCCCACTGGCTGTGCCGGTGGGGGCTGAACGCGCAAAGGAGTACGATACGCAACTCTAGGCAGTCCCCTCCGTCATGCGTGCAGCCTGCTGCAGTACGATCTGCAGCAGTTCAATTTTTGAGGCGGTTGCGCGGTGCAGCATGGGGATGACCTTTCGGGTTGAATGCCTAAATATGTAGCACAGAAGGGCTGCGGAGTCAAATCAGGAGCTCACAGCTCCTGCTCACCCGCCATCCCCATGGCCCGTAGCAGGTTGGTCTGGGCATCATCCACCTCAAGCCGGGTCTTGACCCCGTACTCAACCCCTTTTTCCGCCATCTGTAGCAGCCGTTCCGCCTGTTTGACCGTGCCGGACAGGGCGGTGATCGTTTCCCGGGGGGCGGCCGGGGACAGTATATGAGACTAACTTCCGCGTTATTTAAGCGTATGTAGCTTCCACCTCAAAATATCACGCCGCTTCCTTCAGCATGAAATTCACATGGACAGCATCATAGGGAAAGATCAGGGTACAAGTCCTTAGGCGTTTGACGGGGGCTGCTAAAACCCGCCGCAAAAGGTTTGCTGGTGGGTCATTTCTTTGCGATGCCGCGCTGCCTCCAGCAGGCGCAACTCTTCTTCAGACCGCAGGTTAATCAGGTTTTTGCTGCTGGTATCAAATACCCAGATGTCGTCACTGTTGGTGGTATCCAGGCAGATCCAATCGTCGGTCACAACCGGTTTTGGTTGTTCCGTGTGTCCGAAGATCTGCTTTACCGTGTCATCAAGCCTGATTTTTTCCCGGAATGGATCAAGCCAGAAGATACCGCCATAGGGGGCATCACCGCCCCGGGCTACCGGAATATTAAACAGCGGGCTGGATTGGTTATGTGCAAGACAGGCATAAAAATGACGATTGATACAATCTGCCAGATACTGGCTGTTGGAGCGGCAGCAGCCGTCCGGTGTCAGGCCATTGCCCCCTTCGGCAAAACCGGCGTGGGTGCAAAGCCAGCCATCAACCCAGTGGGCAGCCACCAGCCGCTTGCGTTGCAGTAAACCATCAAACAGCCCGGCAAGCCGGCCCGCATGCTGCTTCTGGTAACCGCTGCTGCGCCAGGGGGCGTTGCTGAGGTAGTGCAGGTCATGATTACCCCACAGCATGATTGCAGGGCTGGCTGCCAGCATCTCAACCACGGCAATCTGGTTTTCAATCGGCTCATGGAACGAGTCAACATAATCTCCCAAAGCCACATGGGGCTGTTCCGGCAGGTACTCCAGAAAGCGCCTGGTTTTTTCAACATTTCCGTGTATGTCACCAACAATAATTGCCATGGGAAACCTCTAAATACCGCTATTACTCTCCTGCCGTACCCATGGCCCACTGCAGGTTGACGGAGGCTGCCAGATAATCCCGGTTGGCGCGGGCCAGGTTGCTCTGTGCCCGCAGCAGGTTGGTCTGGGCATCATCCACCTCAAGCCGCGTCTTGACCCCGTATTCAAACCCCTTTTCAGCCATCTGCAACAGCCTTTCAGCCTGCTTGACCGTGCCGGACAGGGCGGTGATGGTTTCAGCTGATTCGGCCAGGTTGTAGCGGGCGGTGCGCAGCTCCAGGGCAATGCTGTCCCGCAGCTTCTGCTCCTGCAGCTGGCTGGTACGCAGGTCACTGCGGGCCTGCTGGGTGCGTCCCCGGCTGCGCATGCCGTCAAAGAACGGGAAGGTGAGATAGATACCGGCATTCCAGGCCGGGCCATCCGATTGTCTGCGGGGGCCCGGATCAGAGACCTCAAGCTGGTGCCAGCCGGCTGTGCCTTTCAGATCCAGCCGCGGCTTGTCATCGGCATTGGCAATGGTGACCAGTTCCTGGTTGATGCCGATCCGCAGTTTTTGATCAGCCAGTTCAGGGCGCTTATCCAGGGCGATCTTGAGTGACTCGTCAAACCCCGGTATCTGCTCCGGTTTTGCCTCAATCCTGCCCGCCACATCCAGTTCCGGTTGGTCTGCCCCCAGCAGGAAACGCAGCCGTTCCCGGCTGGTGCGGATGCTGTTCTCTGTGCGGATCAGTTCCGGCCGGGCGTTCTGCAACTCCACCTCGGCAGCCAGCAGGTCATAGTCGGTGGCCACCCCGGCCTCAAATTTGCGTTTGGCCTCGGTATGGTGGCGTTCCTTCTGAGCCAGATTCTCCTGGGCCAGGCGGTGCAGCTCCTTGGCCAGCAACACATCATAAAAGGCGATGGAGACATCCCGGAAGGCTGCCTGGCGGAACAGCCGCAACTGCTGGTCAGCGGTCTTGAGTCCCACCTCGGCAGCCTTGAGGGCCGCACCGATCTTGCCCCAGGTATAGAGCGGCTGGGACAGGGAGAGGTCCACGGTGCGGTTGGCCTGCATCTGGCTGGCACCGTAGAGTGCCTTGGTGCTGTCATCCTTGCTGTAGCCGAAACCGGCCTGCAGCCCCAGTTGCGGCAGGGCAGCTGCCCGTTCTTCAACATAACGGCCCTGGACATAGCTGGCATATTCCTTGGCCTTCTGGATATCCAGATTCTTGTCGCCAGCGATCTTCAGGCAGTCTTCCAGGGTCAGCAACTGGGGCGCTGCCAGGGCCTGACCTGCAACCAGCAGCGTTATCAGTACAATCGCAATTCTTAGCACGTTCTTGCTCCTTTAATCAGCTCTGCCCGCAGCCAGCCCCGTACGCTGTTGATCAGCCAGATCTCTTCAGCCCGCTGCAGATCCTGCGGGTATAACACCTGCTCTTCTATGGTCCCCTGTTCCAGCAGTTGCTGACGCATCACCCCCGGCAGCAGACCACTGGCCAGCGGCGGGGTTACCAGCCGACCATCCAGCTTCAGCACCAGATTGGTGAAACTACCCTCAGTCAGTTCACCCCGATTGTTGCAGAGCAACACCTCATCCGCCTCTGGCTGTTCCTGACGGGCCTGTTCGTAGCGCTGGCGTTGTTCGGTTTTGAGGTACAGCAGCAGGTCAGTTGGGTCTACAAATGTTGTGGCCAGAGCAAGCTTCAGCGGCTGCTGGATCTGTAGTAACAGGGCTGATTCAATCTGAAAGGTACTATCCTGTGCCAGCAGCAGCCGGGTCTTGTGCTGACCGGTTGTGCCGGCGGCATGGGCCAGCAACGCCTGTCTGATCTGTTCCCGGTCACAACAATAGCCCAGCCGGGCCGCAGACCAGCCGAGCCGTTCAAGGTGCTGCTCCAGGCGGGGATAGTTGCCGTCTTCCAACAGCAGTGATTCCAGCAGTCTGGGTTGCAGACGCGGCTTGAGAAAGGCGGCCTTGTGCAGGCATTCAACATACTCGGCATCGGGTCGGGCATCCCAGGTAATCCCACTGCCCACCCCCAGGCTGATCCGGCCGGTCTGTTTGTTTAGCACCAAGGTGCGGATGGCAACTGAAAAGGCCATTTCACCCCCGGGAGCCAGATAGCCGATGGTACCGCAGTAGATCCCGCGCGGTTGACCTTCGATTTCAGCAATCAACTCCATGCTGCGGCGCTTGGGAGCACCGGTGACCGACCCGCAGGGGAACAGGGCCCTGAACAGCTCCAGCAGGCCGATATCCTGCTTCAGTCGTGCGGTAATGGTGGAGGTCATCTGATGCACCGTGGGATAGGTCTCTACCTCAAACAACCTCTCGGTCTGCACCGTGCCGGTCCGGGCCATCTGCCCCAGGTCGTTGCGCAGCAGGTCAACGATCATCAGGTTCTCGGCCTGCTCCTTCATATCCTGCTGCAGCTGTTCTTGCAGGGCCCGGTCTTCAGCAGGAAAGCGTCCGCGGGGGGCGGTCCCTTTCATCGGCCTGGTGGTGATCAGACCATCCTTGATACTGAAGAACAGCTCTGGTGAAGCAGAGATGATCGTGTGGCTGCCGATATCCAGAAAGGCGCCAAAGGCCGGTTGCTGGGCCAGTAACAGGCTGCGATAGAGCTGTCGCGGATCACCCTGCCACTGCCCCTGCAGTGGAAAGGTGTGGTTGATCTGATAGGTCTCACCCTGCTCAATCGCCGTATGAATCCGGCTGATGGCAATCCCGTAGTCGGCCGGACTGCAGGCAGGCTGGAGTTCCGGTGTGGCAGTCGCATGGTCCGGCAGGCCATCCCCCGCTGTTACGCAATGGCGCTCCCTGAACAGGCTGAAGCAGGCCAGCGGCAGGCCGGCGCGGGGTGGCAGCGACGGCAGGTGCGGGTTTAATGCCCGGGCGGCCTCATAGGCCACAAATCCCACGGCATACAGCCCCTGCCGGGTGGCTGCCTCGGCCTGCTCAAGTACTGATTGCACCTGATCAGAGGTCTCGGCAATCAGGGTACGGATGTGGCCGTCAAAGCGCCAGGATGCGCTGAAACGGTCTGCGCTGCAGGAGTCCAGCAGTATGGTGGGGCAGGTGTCAGGCATGGTGCTGAGTCGTATCCCCTGTGCCTTTCCACCTGCGCTTCAGCCAGTTACTGAAATCATCCAGATAGGTGTACATCACCGGCACCACGATCAGGGTCAGCAGGGATGAGGTGATCAGGCCACCCACCACGGCGCGGGCCATCGGGGCACGCCCTTCACCACCGGCACCTACGCCGAAGAAGAGCGGCAGCATACCGAAGATCATGGCCAGGGTGGTCATGACGATCGGCCGCAAACGGGTGCGGCCCGCCTCGATCACCGCTGCGGTCCGTTCCAGGCCGTCCCGTTTTCGCAAGACCTTGGCATAGTCAACCAGCAGGATCGCGTTCTTGGTCACCAGTCCCATCAGCATGATCAGGCCGATCAGCGACATGATGTTGATGGTGTCGCCCGTGATCCGCAGCATACCGGCCATCCCCACGATCGAGAGCGGCAGGGAGAACATGATCGCCAGCGGTTCAAAGAACGACTCGAACTGCGCGGCCAGGATCAGGTAGACAAACAGCACCGCCAGGATCAGCGACTCACCCATGTAGCCGAATGATTCGGCCATATCCTCGGCCTCGCCGGAAAAGCCGATGCTGTAGCCGGGCTCCATCCTGACCCGTTTGGCCACCTCCTCCACCTGCTTGACCGCGGTGCCGATCGGCAGGTTGTCCAGGTTGGCCGAGACCGTTACCAGGCGGGAGAGGTCACGGCGGTTGATCTCGGTGGGGGAGGAGGCCACGGCCTCGCTGGTGATACTGGCCAGCGGCACCAGCCGGGTGCTGCCGTCGGGATCGCTGACCGAGATCTTCAGCTCCCGCACCTGGGCCGGATGCTCCCGCAGCTGCCTGGGCAGGCGTACCCGCAGATCCACCGCATCACCGTCCTCGTCCTCATAGGAGGAGACCGCCTCCCCGCCGATCAGCCGGGAGAGGCTGTCCACAATGGCACTGGAGGAGACCCCGGCGGAGCGGGCCTTTTCCCGGTCCACCCGCAGCCGGTATTCCGGGGTGTCGTACTCCAGGGTGGCGGAGATATCCACGACACCGGGAATGCTATACATCTCCTGCTTGAGCTGGGCGGCGTACTTCTTGAGCAGGGCCGTATCATCCCCTTTGATGTTGACGTTAAGCGGTTTGGCTGCCGAGCCGACTGCCCCCACCTCTTCAAGTGAGAAGTTGATCCCGGCAATAGTGCGGAACCGCTCCCGAATGACCTGCTGAATCTCAAACATGCCCCGGGTACGTTCCGATTTCTCCTTGAGTTTGACGTACAGCAGGCCGTCCCGTACCGTGCCGTTGTCGCCGGCGCCGATGGTGGCGTAGGTGTGGCTGATCTCTTTGATATCCTTGATCAGGGCCAGCATCTGCTGCAGGCGGCCTTCGCTCTCCTTGATGCTGGCATCCGGCGCCGCCTGGAAGGAAACCTGGAATTCGCTGGTGTCCTCTTTGGACATGAAGGATGACTCCAGGGTTGCCATCACCACCAGGCCCAGTACAAAGGCGATTCCGGCCGAGATCATCACCTTGCGCCGGTGCTGCAGGGCCCAGGCGATTATGCCGCGGTATCTGTCGGCGCTGCGGTCAAACCAGTCGTTGAAGCGCTCCAGCCAGCGGGCCAGCCCTTTGCGGTTACCCCGGTTATGGATCGAGGGATCATGCCAGCGGGAGGAGAGCATCGGGTCCAGGGTAAAGGAGACAAACAGCGAGACCAGTACCGCAAAGGAGACCGTGATGCCGAACGGGAAGAAGAAGCGCCCCACAATCCCCCGCATGTAGGCCACCGGCACAAAGACCGCCAGGATCGACATGGTGGTGGCAAAGACCGCCAGACCGATCTCGGCCGTGCCGAAGCGGGAGGCCTCCATATGGTCCTTGCCCAGCTCCAGGTGGCGCACGATGTTCTCCCGCACCACGATGGCGTCGTCGATCAGGAGCCCGATGGCCAGTGACAGCGCCATCAGGGTCATCACGTTGAGGGTCATCCCCATGGCATTCATCACGATAAAGGAGGAGATGACCGAGATCGGCAGGGTCACACCGGTGATTACGGTGGAACGCCAGGAGTTGATGAACATGAACACGATCAGTACGGTCAGGATGCCGCCCACCAGCAGGGTCTCTTCCACATCGGCCAGTGACTGGCGGGTCATGATCGAGCCGTCCCGCACCAGCGAGATGGTCACCCCGGGCGGCATTTCAGCTTTAACCTTTTCCATCACCTTCTTGACGTTATCCACCACCTGGACCTGGTTGGCGCCGGACTGCTTGTAGATATCCAGACCAATGGCAGGCTGGCCGTTGACCAGGGCCAGCTTGCGGCGTTCCTCCACCCCGTCGGTGACCCTGGCCACCTCTCCCAGGCTGATCGGCCGGTTGTTGCGGGCGGCAATCACCATGCTGCTGTAGCTGTCAGCCTGTTCAGGCTTGCCCTCGATCCGCAGCGGGTATTCGGCCGTTGACTTGGTGATCTTGCCCAGCGGGGTGTTGATGTTCTCCCCCTTCAGGCCGTTTACCAGGTCATTGACCCCCAGTCCTAAGGAGTCCAGCCGGACCGGGTCCACCTCGACATTCACCTCGCGCTTGGCGCCCCCCACCAGCTCCACCTTGCCCACACCGGTGACACTTTCAAACCGTTTGCGGATCTTCTTGTCCACCAGGGTGGTCAGGTCGCGCTGGGAGAGGCTGCTGGACTGGATTGCCACTGCTGCCGACGGCATGGCATTGAAATCCAGCTTCTGGATGATCGGTTCTTCCACCTCTTTGGGCAGCTGGCCGCGGATCGAGCTGATCTTGGCCCGGGCCTCCTGGGCCACCTCGTTGGTCCGCTCTTCCAGCCGGAATTCAGCCACCACCGTGGAGACCGACTCACGGGAATAGGAGGTGACATGCTTGATCCCGGCGATCTGGTTGACCGCCTCCTCCACCCGTTTGGAGACCTCGCGCTCCACGGTTTCAGGCGAGGCGCCGGGGTACTTGGTGACAATCGAGATCACCGGCATCTCAACATTGGGATACATCTCCACCGAAAGCCGCTTGTAGGAGAAGAACCCCAGGGCAACCAGGGCCAGCATCATCACCGTGGCAAAGATCGGCCGTTTGATCGACAGGTCTGAGAGTATCACTTGGCAGCTCCTGCGCCCTGTACCGCTATCCGGTCGCCATCCCGCAGGGTAAAAGCACCCCGGCTGACATACTTTTCGCCCGGCTTCAGCCCTTCCCTGACCTCGATCAGGTCACCATTGGCCGCACCGGTCTTCAGCTGGCGCTGGCGGGCGATCTGTCCTTCTGCCACAAACAGGCTGGCGGTCCGGGCAGCACTGTCATAGTGCCCCAGCACTGCCCGGGGTACCTGTAGCACACCGGCCCGTTTGCCGGTTATGATCCGGCCTTTGGCAAACAGGCCGCCTTTCAGCAGCTCCGGCTGGTTCTGCACCTCGGCCACCACCTTCAATGAACGGTCTGCCGTGTTCAGCTCCGGGTTGATGAACATGACTCTGCCGCTCAACAGCTTGCCGGGCAGGGCGTCCACGCTAAACTCAAGCGGCTGGCCCACCTTGATCCTGGCCGAGTCAACCGACGGCACGGTCACGGTCAGGTTCAGGACCCGGTTGTCCACCACCCGGAAGATCGGCTTGCCTGCCGCAGCGTCGCTGGCCAGATCACCCACATTGACATCCCGCAGGGCAACCACGCCATCCAGCGGCGCCGTGACCAGGCCTTTGCCAAGGCGGGCCTTGCTCTGACGCAGTTCTTCCTCCGCCACCCGGATCTGGGCCTTTGATGAATCAAGCCGTGCCCTGGCCGCTGCAGTCTCGGTGCGGCTGTCGTCCACGGCCTGCTGGGTGGCCAGGCCGGCCTCCTTCAGCTTGACTGAGCGGGCTTCTTCCCGCTCAGCCCGGGCAAGGGAGACCTGCGACTGGGCCAGTTGGGCCCTGGCAGCCACCACGGCCGCCTCGGCCCGCTTGGTGATCGCCTCGGTCTCAGCCACATCGATCCGCGCCAACGGCTGGCCCTTGTGGACCCGCACCCACTGGGTTACATAGACCTCTTTGACCAGGCCGGGGATCTGGGTCTTGACGTCGGCGCTGAACTTCGGCTCCAGAGTGCCGGTCACCTCAACCCCCTCGGTCAGTTCAGCAGCCGCCACGGTCGCCAGCTCCACCGCCAGCGGCGGTTTGACCGTTGCCGCCTGTTTTTTGCTGCAGCCTGCCAGCAGGGCAAGCGCTACTGTCATCAGTATTGCGGTATATCGTTTCATTTCCTGATCCCTTCAAACAAAAGTGACAAAAGCCGCAGCAGAGCGGCGCGATCAACCCGCACCGGCTTGGTCTGGTTGAACTGTTCTTCCATGGCGGTATTGAGCAGGGCAACAATGGCCCAGGCCGTATCAACCGGATCAACCTCGCGAAACTCGCCGGTGCTGATCCCTTCGCCGACCAGCTGCTCCATATGGGTCAGCATGGTGCTGAAGGAGGCCTCAAAATCGATGTGCGGCGCGCCTTGGGGCGGACCGTAGTAGATGGCGTAAATCAGTCGCGCCACCGGCAACCGTCCGACAAAGATATCCAGCAGCGCCGTGCAGTAGCCGCAGATCCGCTCCCGTACTGAACCGGGCGCCAGACGCGCCTGCTCTGCCACCTGATGAAACTCAGCCAGCCCATCCCCCATCAGGGCCAGATAGAGCCCTTCCTTGTTTTTAAAGTAGTAGTAGAGTACCGGCTTGGTAACACCGGCAGCCTCCACCAGCTCTCGTACCGAGGTGGCGGCATAGCCCTTACTGGAAAACAGCTGCAGGGCGGCATCCAGCAGGCGCTGACGGACATTGCCGGATGTATCGGAAACAGGTTCTGGTGACATGACGGCCTTTCGGAAAAAGTGTGTTTACCGATCGGTATATAGCGACTGATCAGGCTACCTGTCAAGCAAAACCTACCGATCGGTAAGCTAGGTGATATGAACCTACGAACCGCAGCATTTCCATGTCAAAACATCTACGATCATGTATATTTTGCTGTCAAATGGAAAAACAGCATGCTATATCTATGATCGTATATGACGCAGGAGGACGTATGAAGATAGCTACAGCCAAAGAGATCGGGCAAATCATCAGGCAAAAGCGCAAGGACGACGGACTCACGCTGGAGGATGCAGCAGCACTCTGCGGTGTCAGCTATGCGTTTCTTTCTGCCCTTGAAAACGGCAAGGAAACTGTCCGGCTCGACAAGGTCCTGCATGTTGCAGCCAGCCTTGGTATCGAATTCGAAGCCCACCCGCGCGGGTGGAGTTCCACTGGTAGCGCAGCATGACCGGCGGACTTTCGGTACGCATCGATGGGGAGCTGGTCGGGCGGCTGTGGCTTGATGCCGACAAGCGTTTCTGCTTTCAGTACGATACGGAATGGCTGGCAAACTCCCACATTCAGCTCTCTCTGGCCTTACCGCTTCGTCCTGAACCGTACCTGGCCGACGTTTCCCATCCATTTTTCACCAACCTGCTCCCTGAAGAACGTATCCGGGCCGCCATTGCCCGTAACCTGGGCATCTCCCCCAATAACGACTACGGCCTGTTGGAACGGCTTGGTGGCGATTGCGCTGGTGCGGTTTCACTCTATCCCGCCACCATCCAGCCGGAGACCGCCACCGGCAGCTACCAAGCATTGTCCGGGGATGAGCTGTCCGCCATTATTGCGGATCTGCCCAGAAGACCACTCCTGGCAGGGGAAAGCGGCATCCGGCTGTCACTGGCCGGAGCCCAGAACAAACTGCCGGTACGTTTTGATGGCAACCGGTTTTACCTCTGCCACGGCACAGCCGCCAGTACCCACATCATCAAGCCCGCCATCGAAGGGCTGGATAACAGTGCGGTTAATGAGGCCTACTGCATGGCCCTTGCTCGCAGCATCGGACTGGATGTGCCTGGTTCATTCCTGTTTCAGGCCGGCGAAACATCCTTTTTCGTAGTGGAGCGTTACGACCGTATCATTGCCGATACCAGCGTGGTCCGTCTGCATCAGGAGGATTTCTGCCAAGCCTTGGGCATACTGCCGCAATACAAGTATGAAGCAGAAGGTGGACCGAGCCTGGCTACCTGCTGTGACCTGCTGCGCCACACCAGTATTCGGCCGGGCCGTGATCTGCAGGCGCTGATTGATTGGGTGATCTATGCCGTCCTAACCGGTAATTGCGATGCCCATGCCAAGAACATCTCCCTGTTGCTGCTGGATGATGGTCCCCGTCTGGCACCCTTCTATGACCTGATCTCCACCCGTATCTATGCCCATTATGGCCTGACCACCAGGCTGGCCATGAAAATAGGCGGCGAGGCAGAGCCAACAGCACTGCGTGTGCAGCACTGGCAGCGCTTTGCCGAGGAAATCGGCGTTAAGCCAAAGCTGATACTGAAGCGGATCAATGACATGGCCGCACGGGTCGAGGCGCAACGGCTACAACTCTTCCAAGGAGTGTTTTCCACCTATCGCTGTGATGCCTTGTACCGGCTGATACAGTTGATTGGAGAGCAGACCGAGCGGACAAGAAAGTGGGTGGGGTGAGCCTCTGGTGGATATGTTGGCCTTTTGAGATCTGCCGGTTCACGACACACACGAACTGAAAACGGTACATAAACAACGGCCTGTCGCATCTGCGACAGGCCGTCTTCCATTCAGAGCAGAGTAGCACGCCTATTTCCAGGTCAGCGTTTCCCCCATCTTCATCTGGTACATCAGGAACTCCAGGCCGTAACGCCGCAACGCTTTCTTGAACTCCTCCGGTGTACCGGTTAAGGCCGGGAAGGTGCCGAAGTGCATCGGGATGGCCTTCTTGGGCCGGATCATCTCTACGGCCTGGGCCGCCCTGACCGGTCCCATGGTAAACTTGTCGCCAATGCAGAGCAGCATCAGATCCACCTGGCCTTTGAGCAGCGCCATATCGCTGAACAGGTCAGTGTCGCCGGTATGGTAGATGCGGGGGCCGTTTTTGACGCTGATCAGGAAGCCTCCCGGCTCACCGGCGTAGACCGGGCCGTTGGGGGTATCCATGCTGGCACCGTGGATGGCCGGTACGAACAGCACCGTAACCTCGCCATCCAGCAGGCTGATGGTGCCGCCAAAGCTGCCGGTCTCGGCCCGCTCGGCCTGTTTGGCAGGGAAGCCTTTGTAGGCCACCATCGCCTTTTGCAGGTCAAAGGTGGCCACCAGCTTGGCGCCGGTCTTCTTGGCAATCTCCACCGAATCACCGATATGGTCGCCATGGCCGTGGGTCAGGAAGATCAGGTCAACCTTGGTCAGTCCTGCCAGATCTTTCTCGGCGTTGGGGTTGGAGGGGTTGCTGATCCAGGGGTCCACCAGCAGCACCTTGCCGTTGGGTGTGACTACCTTGAAGGCGGCATGGCCGTACCAGGTCAGCTGGGCCGGGGCAGCCAGGGCGGCATTGGCTGCAAGGATAGTGAATGCAAACAGGGCAACAAAGGTGATCAAGCGTTTCATGCCAGACTCCTTTCAGGCCGTAGCATCAAGCTGCGAGGTACAGTGAGGACAACGGCTCGCCTCGTCGTGTACCGCTGATTTACAAAAAGGGCACTCGCGCGGTGCCGGTGCCGGAGCGGGTTCTTCAGTCTTGCGCACCTTGTTGGCGGCCTTGACAATCATGAAGATCACCAGCGCCATGATCAGGAAATCCAGAGTTGTGTTGAGGAAGATACCGTAATTGAGGGTGGGTACACCGGCCGCTTTGGCTGCTGCAACAGTCGCATACTCGCCCCCTTTCAGGCTGATGAAGAGATTGCTGAAATCAACCTTACCCATGGCCAGGCCCACCACCGGCATGATCAGGTCGTTGACGGCAGAGTTGACGATCTTGCCAAAGGCAGCGCCGATAATCACACCAACCGCCAGGTCCAGCACGTTGCCCTTCATGATAAAGGTCTTGAATTCCTGCAGCATGGCAACCTCCCCTGTGAAATGTCGTCCGGCTATGCCTGCTCGATCAGAAAGCTCGAGCTGCCGGTAAGCGTAATGGTATCACCGGGATAGAGTTTGCGCCCCCGGCGGGTCTCAACTGTTCCGTTGACCTGAATCTGGCCTTCCTGAATCACGATCTTGGCCTCGCCACCGCTCATGACCAGATTGGCAAGCTTCAGAAAACTGTCCAGCTTGATATAGTCGGTATCGATTGAAATTTTTTCAGACATGGGAAACCTTTCTGTCCAGGCTGCGGTACTGGATCGCCTCGGCCAGATGGGATTCATGGATCGCCGCTGAACTGGCCAGGTCGGCAATGGTGCGGGCCACCTTGAGGATGCGGGAGTAGCTGCGGGCCGAGAAGCCCAGCTTGTCTCCGGCCAGTTCCAGCATGCGGTGACCTGCCGCGTCCAGCTCACAATGTTTTTTGATCAGGCGGGCATTCATCTGGGCATTGCAGTGTACTTTGGTCCCTGTGAACCGCTCCTGCTGAAGCTGGCGTGCCTGTATCACCCTGCTGGCAATCATTGCGGATGACTCGGTCTCTCGGCTGTCAGACAGGTCGCGGTAGGCCACGGCAGGCACCTCGACATGCAGATCAATCCGGTCCAGCAGAGGGCCGGAGATGCGGGAGCGGTAGCGCTTGACGGCAATCGGCGTGCAGGTGCAGGCATGGGCCGGATCACCCAGGTAACCACAGGGGCAGGGGTGTGTTAACCTTTCTCTACTATACCCACTTAAAACGGCACTCGTTTTCAATTCAAATTCCCCTCGAAAAACAGCAGCTTCCCGGTTATCCCGAATTTCCCATCACAGTTGGTGAACACATCCGCAAGAAACGAATGGATCTCGGCCTCCGCCAGAGAGAAGTTGCAGAGATCATAGGAGTCACCGAATCCTCAATCTGGAGCTGGGAACACGGCACCGAACCAGAACTGCAATATAATCCAAGAATTATCAAATTTCTAGGGTATATTCCGTTCGACTGTCCGGATGACACTGTGGGGAGGCTTGCCTGGTACAAGAGAGCGATGGGGATGAATCTGGATAAACTGGGAGAAATTATGGGCCGCGACCCGGAACAACTATCCGACTGGTTGAGTGGCCGGCATCACCCCTTCAGAAAGAACCGGGAGAGGATAGAACTGTTCCTCGAAGGTCAGCAAATACTCTCTTAAGCCTATATTCTGATAGATCACTTCTTATGATGAATGCTGCAGGTCCCGCTGTCACACTGATGTCGTTTCGGCAGATACGGTCGAACTCGGGCAAACAGCCAGTAGCCGATGCGGGCTAACCGGTTTACCAGCGGTAACTGGATGATACGCCCCATGAAGCCATAAATTGTCGAGGATGGGAATGCCTGCCAGATGGCCCAGAATGAGTCGACCCCTTTGAAAACCAGTCCATCCTGATCAATGGCATGCAACTGGTGCATGAAATCAGCGAGCGAAATTCGATAAGGTGCCGGATCAAAATCAGGGCTGCTGATGTTTACTGCCACCAACTTCTCATCATGGTCTTTCTTCAAGTAGTGTTCAATCTCGGTTGCACAGACAATGCATGAGCCGTCATAAAACACTCTGAGTGGGAAACGAGGCGCTTTCATTCAAATAAGGGGGCGCACTTCCGTGACCGTAAACCAGGCAGCGTGGGTGACGGCAGCGCCGGTACCGGGGCCAACGGTGGCATCGGCGTTTTCTCTGATTTTTGCCAGCATAGAACCGGACTCTTCTGTCTTCACCAGTTCCAAAGCCAGACGGACACCACTGAAGCCAGGGCCTGATGCCTTGAAAAGGAATGAAGCCTGCGGGTTCTCGGTAATATTACGGTAGGTTCTCCCATTGGTCATTCCCCATACCATTGTCTGCTCATCAATGACGTGCGGTCGTGCGTAGACTGCTGTATTGGTGGCACCATCCTTTGATGCTGTGGCCATGCCCCCCAGGCCTTGCTTCTGGAACAGTTCGTTCAGGTTCATGCTGTTCTCCTCTTAAAACGGTTCTCTGGATTTTTGATCTCTACCGTTTGTCACAAGCTGTCTCTCATCACAACAGTATCTCACGATTATATTTTTCACGCCATCCTTCTGAAATACAGTCATGCCGTCTTAAGCCCAACCATATAACCAGCCAATATAATAAAAATCTTTGATTGCCTCCCCTTGACATGAAAAAAGTGCGTACTTATTTTTTGATCAGAAAATCACATATCGAAAGGAGGTAATCCACATGGCAACCTGGGATGTTTTCAAAGAGCTGGACAATCTGAGAAGGGAAATCGACGAAGCTTTCCGTGGCGCTGGTTACAACCGGCCGTTTGGACCGACATTCCTTTCGCCGGTAACAACCCGTCGTTTCCCGCTGGTCAACTTCAGCGAGGATGAGGGGCATGTTTATATCGAAGCACTGGTTCCCGGCGTTGATCCGAAGGATGTCGATCTGACTGTGCTGCGGAATACGGTCACCATCAGCGGCGAGCGCAAACCGTTCGTCGAGAAGGAAGGCCAGATCGTGCATCGCGCCGAACTCGGCTCCGGCAAATTCTCCCGCACACTCGAACTGCCGGTCGACATCGATCCCGAAAAGATCACGGCCAGTTGCAAGGACGGAATCATGCTGATCACCCTGGCCAAGGCCGAGCATGCCAAGCCAAAGAAAATCGACATCAAGCTTTCGTGAGATCTGACACACACGACGAAAGGAGGTACTTGATCATGGCAGCCAACAGTCTGACCGAAAGAAATGACGAACGGAATCTTCAGGGACGCGAAGAAACACGCTCCAACGAACGCTACATCCGTCCGGCGGTCAACATCATCGAAGATACCGAAGGACTGGTTCTGACCGCAGACATCCCCGGCGCCGACAAGGAGTCGCTGGATGTCAACGTTGAGAAAGGGGTTCTGACCATCAGCGCTCCGGCCCGGCATACGGCAGCGGGGACATCGGCCTATCGGGAGTTTGAGCTGGCCAGCTACTACCGCCAGTTCACCATCCCCGAGAGCCTCGACCAAGAAAAGGCCAAGGCCGAATATGCAAACGGTATCCTGACTCTGCGGGTACCAAAGGCTGAAGTTGCCAAGCCGAAACGGATCGCGGTCCAGGTCGGCTGAACAGGAGTCTGTTGAGGAGGTGATCACCATGTCAAACCTGTTGCCTGAGAAGTGGAGCGATGCGCTGGAACGGGTCCATGACAAAGTCGGCCATTTCCTGAACAAGCTGAATCCATGGAAAAAAGAGGAGTATACGCCGGAACGGATCACGGCCGACACCCTGCCTGCCTTTATGAGGCTAGGTGGTCCGCTGCTCGACATGCATGAAACCGCTGATGAACTGGTCATCAGGGCCGAAGTGCCGGGGCTGAAAAAAGATGATTTCTCAGTTGAGCTTGTCGGCAGACGGTTAACGATACATGGCGAAAAGAAAACCGTGCGGGAGCGGAAAGGAGGTGATGGCTGTCTTATTTCGGAGTGCCGGTACGGCAGCTTTGCCAGGATGATCCAGCTGCCGTACGAAATCGATGAGAAAACGATTGCCGCGGATCTCAAACACGGGGTCCTGACCATCCGGCTGCCCAAGCCGGAAAAAGGACGGCATGCCCGCTATCGCGTGCCGATCACCTGAATCAGATTATGTAGCGAGGGCCGCGCGATGCGGCCCTCGCTGATTCTACGGAGAAAGGAGCATGGCATGCATTACTATATAAAAGACAACAAGCTGCATCGCTATCCCGTTCCGAAGCGCTGTAGCGTCCAGTTTCAGAAGGAAATCCTGCGGGACACGATTCCGCATAATGTTGAACAGTGTATCTACTGCATGCGCAGGTGGCCGGAAGACGACAACAAATAATAACAGTTTCTGGCGAGAGTGAAGATCATGGCAACGTATCAGGATTATTACGCCACCCTCGGCGTAGGAAAAACGGCAACTCAGGAAGAGATTCAGCGGGCTTACCGCAAGCTGGCCCGCAAGTATCACCCCGATATTAACAAAGCCAGTGACGCCGAGGAAAAATTCAAACAGCTTAATGAGGCCTACGAGGTGCTGGGCGATCCGGAAAAGCGGACAAGGTATGATCAGTTCGGCAGTGGCTGGGATGGCCAGTTTGCCAACCAGGAGCAGCAGAGTGGCGATACGGTCCGGTTCCACTTCTCCAGTGCCGATCCGGGCCAGTTCAGCGACTTCTTCCAGAACCTGTTCGGCGGTGGTTGGAGTTTTGGCAATGAAACCGGACTCAAGGGTGGCGGTACGACACGAAGGCGGGGGCGTGACCATGAGGCTGGTATCAGCATCACGCTGGCCGAAGCATATCAGGGCGCCCGGAAAACTATTGAACTGGAACGAGTAGAGGCCGACAGCAGCGGCAGACCGGTCAGAAACAGACGCAACTACGATGTCACCATCCCTCTGGGGGTAACGGACGGTTCCCTGATCCGGCTTGCCGGCCAAGGGGGTAGCGGCAGCGGCGGTGCAGAGTCTGGAGATCTGTTTCTGCGGATCAGCATCTTACCAGACACACGATTCTCCTTGAACGGTCATGATCTGACCACAACCATCGACATCACCCCGTGGGAAGCGGCTTTGGGTGCCAAGGTGCAGGTGCCGACGGTTGACGGCAGAATCAATCTCACGATCCCGTCCGGCACCCAGAGCGGCCAGACCTTACGGGTGCGCGGCAAGGGGATGCCTGTTGCTGCAGGACGCTATGGAGATCTGCTGGTGAATGTGCGGATCGTGGTGCCGAAGCACCTGACGGCCAGGGAACGGCATCTGTTCGAGGAATTGGCCAAAGAATCACTCTTTGACCCGCGTACATGATTGAGGACCGCTATGACAGCACAACAGCATGACATTATCATAAGCAGAAGACATGAGCTGGTCTCCGTGCCGGGTATCACTATCCATGAGTTAAGCCGGCTCTGCGAGTGCCATCTTTCAGTTGTAAAGCGACTGTTCTCCATCGGTCTGATTGAACCGCTGGCACCGGGTACCCCACAGCTGTTCGACCGAAGCGCAGTGATCAGGGCCAGGAAGGCCTTGCGTCTGAAGCGGGATCTGGGTCTCAATTTCGATGCCGTTGCACTGGTGATGGAATTGCTTGACCGTATCGATGACTTGGAACGAAGACTCTGAAGAATTTTGTGGAGCTTTAAATGATAACCGAATACTGCAACCATCCAACATGGTTGCAAAAATCAATCGAGAAGCTTGCGAAAGCAAAACCTTACCTCATTTTTGAACATTTGATCGCCAATATATTGGTGCTTCTCATTTCGTTCATTGTGGGTGTCGCCCTTTACAAGCTGGGTGAAGATGTCCTCAGCCTGCTTGTGAACACAGCCTTTGATCCGTTGAATCATGAAACCTTCCAGGCTGTTTTTGGCGGAATCATGACCCTGCTGATAGCCATGGAATTCAAGCATTCCATACTGATCGTTACCAAACGGCAGCAGAACATCATTCAGGTAAAAACCGTCATTCTTGTGTCGATGCTTGCTCTGGCTCGCAAATTCATTATTCTTGATATCCATGCCATTGAAGCAGCCAAGATCGCAGCACTGTCACTGGCTATTGTTGCCCTCGGGGGCGTCTACTGGCTCATGCGTGAGCGGGATGCTTGGAACATGGAGCATGGCCGGCAAGAAGAAGGATAACTTTACTATCTTTATGATCGGAGTGCGACATGCCGCAGTATCCTCCAACCGACCCGTTTCTTCGCCGTCTGCGCTCACTGACCATCGCTGTCATCACAATTCTGTTCGCATGGCATGCCCTGTCGTGGGCAGACAGGGCGTTCCAGAAAGAATCGGCAACACCGCGGGCGGTAACCGCCCGGGGCGATCTGGCCGCTGATGAAAAATCGACCATCGAACTGTTCGAACGCTCCCGCGATTCGGTTGTATATATTTCAACCTCGGAACGGGTCATGGACTTCTGGAGCCGCAATATCTTCACCATACCTCGTGGTACTGGATCAGGTTTCATCTGGGACGATAAAGGGCATATTGTAACAAACTTTCATGTTATCGAAGGGGCTTCAGAGGCCCGGGTCAGATTGTCGGACGGCAAGGAGTACAAGGCCAGTCTGGTCGGCGCCAGCCCCATGCACGATCTTGCTGTGCTGAAGATCGGCACCCGCTTCAAAGGACATTCGCTGCCGGTTGGCACCTCACACAACCTGAAGGTCGGCCAGAAGGTCTTTGCCATCGGCAACCCGTTCGGTCTCGACTGGACCCTGACCACCGGGATCGTCTCTGCTCTGGACCGGTCATTGAAGGGAGAATCCGGCAGCATCATCGAGCATCTGATCCAGACCGATGCCGCCATCAACCCGGGCAACTCCGGTGGGCCACTCCTTGATTCAGCCGGCCGGCTCATCGGCATCAATACCGCTATTTACAGTCCGTCCGGCGCATCAGCCGGAGTAGGGTTTGCCGTGCCGGTGGATACCGTCAACCGGGTGGTTCCACAACTGATTGGTCAAGGGAAATATGTTCGTCCATCCCTGGGAATTGAAATTGACCAGGATCTCAACGAGGCGATTACGGAGCAGCTTGGCGTCAAAGGTGTGGCAATACTTAAGGTGCGTTCAAATTCTCCGGCAGCGCGGGCAGGGTTCAGAGGCATAACCATTAATCGTGACCGAACAATTACTCCTGGTGATATAATTACAGCCGTACAAGGAAAACAGGTCGAAACGATTCCCAAATTGCTGGCTCGATTGGATGACTTCAAAGTGGGCGATACGGTGACCATCACCATTCTCCGTGATGGCAAACAGCAGCAGCGCAGCGTTCAGTTGCAGGCAGAGTAAGCACAATCAAGCCAGGAGAAGCGGAATGCCCCAAAACATTGACGATCTTATACAACGGATCAAGGAACTGCAGGAGGAACTTGAAGTCGAGTTCAAGAAGAAACGGGACGAATTCGAGTTCATCATCGAAAAGAAACGGGTTCGTTTTGCCGAGGAGGTGGCACGGCAGCAACGTCGGTTGAAAATCGGCTGGTTCCGCTATCTGATCAAATCAAGACCGCTCAATGTCCTGACCGCTCCGGTTATTTACGCGGGGTTCATCCCCTTTATGATCCTGGATCTGTTTCTCTGGCTCTATCAGTCGATCTGCTTTCCGGTGTATGGTATTCCCAAGGCAAAGCGCTCCGATTATCTGATTTTCGACCGGGAAGACCTCCCGTACCTGAACGTCATCGAGAAGTTCAACTGTTTCTACTGTTCCTATGGCAACGGACTCATGGCCTATGGCCGGGAGATTGCGGCCCGGACCGAGCAGTACTGGTGCCCGATCAAGCATGCCCGCCGGATCAAGGCGGCACACGAACATTATCCGCGCTTCTTCGAGTACGGCGATGCTGAGAGTTGGCAAAAAGGGCTGGAACGGCTGCGTCGGCAATATCCAAAAGAACAACAACCTGCAACCGAGGTGAAGTGACATGGCTACGGCAAGCTACCTGATTTCCTGCCCATCCTGCGGCACTGGCAACCGCATCCCGGCCGATAAAGAGGGTGTGCGGGGGCGCTGCGGCAACTGCAAGTCAGCATTGCCGCCGCTGTATTGCCATCCACAGCAGATGACCGACCGGACCTTCGACTCTTTCATCAACTCCTATCCCGGTCCGGTGCTGGCAGAGTTTTGGGCACCCACCTGACCGCACTGCCACACCTTCGCACCGGTGGTGCGAACCGTAGCTGAAAAACTGGCCGGCCAGGCCGCAGTAGTGCAGATCAATACCCAGGACAATCCAAATCTGGCAGCCCGATTCGGTATCAGGGGTATTCCGGTCATTGTGCTGTTGAAACAGGGACGTGTTGTCGATCAATTACCAGGAGCACATCCGCTTGATGCGGTGCTGGCATGGTTCCGTCGAAAGGTATGATAAATTTTGAACTTGATTTCTGCTAAACGGAGAAAAATACAAACTTCAGCAGCACCATGTTAATTCTGTCTAAAGGTTAATCAGAATAACTTCCCTCTGCCAGAGAAAGAATAGCGAATATATTTTTTCGTGAAAGGAAAAATCACATCAAAAATCATCATTGACCTTTACCGGTCTACGTACCCGCTTGGGCAGCAGGGCCAGCTTATCGTCAATGTGCCTGCCGAAGGTGTAACGAATTGAATTCTCCTCATCGTTGAAAAGCTTTACTCCGACTATATTGGCAACCTCGAACACCAGGCCGATTTCACATTTCGGATCGCCGCGCTCGATCTTCTGCAAGGTCCTTCTGGAAATCCCCGCCCGTCCGGACAGCTCTTCCTCGGTTATCTTGCGTTCTTTTCTGCCAAGCCGGATGAGTTTACCCAACAGCTCAGCGGCATCCCGGGTCTGACGGAGATATGTGCGGTTAACTGGAGAGGCCATAAAAAACACCAAATGGATATTATCGCAATCGCTAAACAATTGTATGGATACGATAGTATCCGTTTAGGTAAAGATCTAATGAAACGCGGGAAGCATGAAAGCTTACTCAACGCGGCACGAACGGACGAAAGCGGCAAATGGTCGTATATCGCCACCGAATGAGGCAGCATCAAGCGCTTCCATGTATTCTTTACGTCGGTCCACCGGAATGATAGTCCAACTGAAACCGCCCGAAGCGAGCATGGCGTTCATCAGGAAACGACCGATCCTGCCGTTGCCATCCATGTAGGGGTGAATGTAGACAAAGATGAAGTGACCCAGCACCCCCCTGACAGCAGAAGAGGACTCAGCTTCAAGCAGATCACATAACTCCGGCATCATCTCGCGCACAGCCTCCTTCGAAGGGGGCACATGGGCGGCGTTGCGGATATACACCTGTGCGTTGCGGTATCCCGCAAGATCGACAGCCGACAGGATGCCGGCATCCACACTGGGCGAAAACAGACTGCGGTGCCAGGCGGCATGGTCTGAACGGAATGCCGTGCCCGGGTTTGCACCTGAAAATATCCTGCGGATCGTGGCCATGACTTCATTGTGGGCCAACCAATAACCGCGCGCAGCCATGGCATTGCGCGACTCGGAATCCTCCCGGGTATTTTCCGGGTTCCAGTCACCACGGGATACACGACTGATCAGTTCATCGGATACCCGGTATCCTTCTATGGAGAGAGAGTGGTAGGCATCCAGTTGATACTGCTCTTCAATACGGGACATGAAGAGATCGATATTTTCAGGAATCCCCGGTTCCTGTGGAAACAGTTCAAGAACCGGCTGGCGCATCTCATGCCACATGAGTCGTATCCGCAGAGCATGGCGGGATTCGCTGTGCGTCAGCAGATTCATCGGCAGAAGTTCCTCAAAAGGATTGGATTCCGTAACCATGTATCCGCCAGAACGCATGGTTGCCAGAATCTGATCGGCATGTTCCGCCCGCCCGACAGCTCGCAACGCTCCGGCAAGTCTGCCGGCGATTGTGCTGTGTCCACCCTCCAGAAGTTCCCGGAGAAGAGTGGATGCATCCCTGACCCCGGACAGCACAATTTGCGCATCACGGGCATGGTTTCGGTAAAAGGAGGGCGGAGCCTTTATCAGGGCGGTTTCAGGCATGAGAACGCGGAGAGTGCCGACCATCGTCACTTTGTCGGCAGTCATGGATTCCACAGCTTTGTAGTCAAAAAGACTGCAACCGTTCGGCAGGGAGAGAGTTCCGTTCTTTGCCAGGGGGGAGTGGACCGTGACCTGTTTCGGCAACAGTGTGCTACCGGCATGGAGGGACAGGGACAGGTCGGGTGACACATGCCAGTTATCACCGAACCGTTCCGTGCAGTACCCGGCAATAAACTCACGCATGGCAGCAAACCAGGGGGTGCTGTCACCCATCTGTTCATCAGGACGGGACGGCATATACCAACCCTTGAGGATCTGTCTCAGGAAGCCGTTTTTTACAAGCGATGACAACTGGATTCGCTTGAGTTCAGTTGACTTGATGACGGATTTCCCGTCATCCTGCAGTTTTTTCAGGACAGTCAGGGCATCTGCCAGATGTTGCTGAGTCGGACTGGTCTTCATGGTCGCCTTGCTGTTACACGATTATTATGATCAAGCATTACAAGATTATTGTTGAAGTGGCAAGGGGATTGCGGTCGTGGTGGATCGCGGGGACGTACCTTGAACTCGCTGTCTGCCAGTGTTCATTGGTTGGTCCCAAACAAATCTGCATAGATTTAGTTACGCAGTGAGCTGCTTTGAGCTCTTCAAATGCTACAGGACTGATGCGACCATTAGCACTGTGGCGGCGGTTACGATTGTAGTCAACTTCAATATACTCAAACACTGATCTCGGTAATGTCACACCGAAACTTCTCCCTATGAATCACGATGTCTTCCTATCCAAACTCCGATACTGGATCGCCTCGGCCAGGTGCTGGTCGCGGATAGCTTCTGACCCGGCCAGATCGGCAATGGTGCGGGCAACCTTCAGAATACGGGAGTAGCTGCGGGCGGAGAATCCCAGTTTTTCTCCGGCCAGTTCCAGCATTCGGTGCCCGTTCTGGTCAAGTTCACAGTGTTTCTTGATCAGGCGGGCGTTCATCTGGGCGTTGCAGTGGACCTTGGTCCCTTTGAAGCGCTCCTGCTGCAGGTTTCTGGCCTGGGTTACCCGAGCCGCGATTGCGGCAGAGCTTTCAGTTTCACGGCTGTCAGACAGGTCACGGTAGGCGACGGCAGGAACTTCAACATGCAGGTCAATCCGATCCAGCAGTGGCCCTGAAATACGGGAACGATAACGTTTGATGGCGATGGGTGTGCAACTGCAAGTATGCGAAATATCTCCTAAAAATCCACAAGGACAGGGATTCATGGCTGTCACCAACATGAAGCGGGAGGGGTAGGTCAGGGATTGCAAGGCCCGTGAGATGGTGACGCGCCCGTCTTCCAACGGCTGACGCAGTACCTCAAGGGCGTTTTTCTTAAACTCCGGCAGTTCATCAAGAAACAGCAGGCCGTTGTGGGCCAGTGAGACTTCACCAGGCTTGGGCGAAGTGCCGCCGCCAATCAGCCCTACATCAGAGATGGTGTGATGTGGGGCACGAAACGGACGCTGTGTCACCAAGGCAGTGCCGTTTTCCAGCATACCGCTGACACTGAAGACTGCGGTGGTTTCCAGTGCTTCGTCAAAACCCAGGGCAGGAAGTATTGACGGGATTCGACGGGCCAGCATGGTCTTGCCTGAGCCGGGTGGACCGATCATAAGGAGGTTGTGCGATCCAGCAGCAGCCACCTCAATGGCACGTTTGGCGTGGTCCTGCCCCCGTACCTCACAGAAATCCTCACCATGCTCATCTTTCAGACTGAAAAGCTGCTGCAGATCAACCTGCTTGGGTCGTATTGCTGCTTCTCCTCGCAGGAACTGGACAACCTCTGCCAGGGTGCGGGCCGGCAGCACATCAACCCCTTCCACCACAGCTGCTTCCGATCCATTTTCAAGTGGCAGGATCAGACCGGCAAGCCCTGCCTTGCGGGTGGCCACTGCCACCGGCAGTGCGCCACGCACCGGTTTGAGGCTGCCATCAAGAGAAAGTTCGCCCAGCAGGATATAGCGGCCCAGCCGCTCCCCCGTGATAACACCGGTGGCAGCCAGTATGCCGATGGAGATCGGCAGGTCAAAGGCAGCCCCTTCTTTTTTCAAGTCTGCCGGGGCCAGATTGGCAGTGATCCGCTTGGGTGGAAATTCGTACCCGCTGTTCTTGAGTGCTGCTTTGACCCGATCCTTGCTCTCCTTGACTGCACCGTCAGGCAGGCCGACAGTGGAAAACTGCGGCAGACCCTGGGCAATATCCACCTCTACATCGACCAGAATGGCGTCAATTCCGACAACGGTGGCACTCAGGACCTTGGCCAGCATTTCAGGCTTCCTTCAGCATGATGAAGCCCATCTGCCGTCCTGTCTCACCGTCATCCCGCCGGTAGGAAAAGAACAGCTCTTTTTGGCAGCAGACACAGTTACCGGAGGTCTGGATGGAGCCGGGAACAAGCCCTGCATCCTCCAGCTGCATCCGGTTTGCCAGGGCCAGGTCAAGCCGCCATTTGCCATTGCCGGCAGGTTCTGCCACAGCGTTCCAGAGCTCAGCTTGATTCTTGAACCCATCCTTGACCGGTTGGTCCACTTCATAGCAACAGGGGTTGATACAGGGACCGATTGCAGCCTGTATATCTCTGGGGCGGCTGCCGAACACCTGTTTCATTCCTTCAGCGGCCTGGGCGGCAATCCGGGCCGCTGTGCCCTGCCAGCCGGCATGAACCGCGGCAATTACCTTCTTGACCGGATCAAACAGCAGGACCGGCACGCAGTCTGCCACGGTGACCCCGATCATCACACCGGGCTGGTTGGTGATGATGGCATCAGCCTCAAGGGCGGTAAAGTGTGAAAAATCATCGTTGGGCGCGTCGATAACCAGGATGTCGCTGCCATGGTTCTGGCGCACCGTGACCAGGCGCTCCTGCGGGATGCCAAAGGCCCGGGCCAGCAGGCTGCGGTTGCCCTCCACATTGTGGGGCGAGTCATCGGTATTCATCCCCAGGTTCAACGAGTTGTAGGGGGGGCGTGAGATACCTTCGTGCCGGGTTGTGAAGCCCTGAACCGTTGCCGGGGATGTTGTTTCAAAGCTGGGCGCAAGATAGTGAATGCGCCCGATGCGGGTCGTTTCCATTTGAATTCCTTTGCCTTTCAAGGCTTATTACGGTTTAATGTCTGCCGGTGGCGGTGCCACCAGATATAGCCTGCCACCAGTCCGCAGCTTGCCAGAATGACCCAGGCCAGGGCACGGTGGGACCAGGCCATGACCAGCTCCTGATTCTGACCGATGGCATAGCCGATCCAGGTCAGGATGCTGCACCAGATGCCGGCTCCCAGCAGGGTGTAGAGGGTGAAACGCAGATGATTCATGCCGGCCACACCGGCAGGAATTGAAATGAGATGCCTGATAACCGGCAGCAAACGGCCGATAAAGGTGGATATCTCGCCGTGGCGCAGAAAGAATGACTCAACGCGCTCAAACTTGTCCGGTGGAATCAGGACATAACGGCCATACTTAAGGATCAGGGGGCGCCCCAGATAATGGGCGGCATAGTAATTGGCATAGGCCCCGGCCAGACTTCCCAAGGTGCCGGCCAGGATTGCCGGCAGCCATGCCATCCTCCCCTGGTGGATCAGGTAGCCTGCAGGCGGCATCACCAGCTCGCTGGGGACAGGAATGATGGAGCTTTCCATCGCCATGAGCAGAAAAATGCCGGGATATCCCATAGAGCCAATGGTTTCGAGTAGCCAGCTGATCAGTTCGTGAATCATGAAAGTCCTTTACCGGGCAAAATGCCCCTCCTTATACCTTAAAAAGCCGGGCGACACAACCGCCCCTATGAAAGGAGTCTGTTGATGAGTATCAGACTTTACGTGTTACTGCTGCTGCTGCCGGTACTGGTTGGGGGTTGCGCTTCGTTCCGCGCTAAAAACCGTCAGGACGCCTGTGAAAAGATGATCAAGGATTACAACCGGATGATCCGCTGGCAGGAGGCTGAAAAGGCAGGCATCGCCTTTGTGGATGCAAAACAGCGCCCAAACTTTGACAAAGGGGCCGAAGCGTTGCGCCGTCGTGGAGTCACCGTGGCAGATTACCGTATCTTGGCGAAGGAGTGTCTGGTTGAAAAGAAAAAGGCCGAGTCCACGGTTGAATTTGATTACTTTGTCATGCCTAATAACCGTTTGAAGACGGTGACGGATCATCAGAGCTGGATCTTTATTGAAGAGAATCCTGCAGAGCCCGAGCTGAAGGAAGGCTGGAGGCTTGTCTCTCCCCTGCCCGAGTTCAAGTAGCGCGCATGATGGATGAGCTGACGCAACAGGTGGCACGGTTTCTTGAGTTTCTGGCAACGCAACGGAATGCCTCGCCCCATACCATTGCTGCCTACCGTAATGATCTTAACGGGTTCAGCTCCTTTGTCCGGAGCGAGCGTGGCACTACGGTAAGTACGAAGACGGTTGACCATCTGCTGTTGCGCCTCTATCTGGCGAGTTTAAATGGCGTGAACAAGCAGCAGCAACAGGCCGGGTACGCCAAGAGCAGTATCGGACGTAAACTGGCGGCGGTCAGGGCGTTCTTTGGCTGGCTGGTGCGGACCGGGCAGCTTGAGGTCAACCCGGCAGAGCTGATTGCCACGCCCAGGCGGGAGCAACGCCTTCCCTTTCATCTTAATATTGACCAGACCGTGACGCTGATCGAGGCCCCTGCTCATGCCGCGCAGGAACAGCCCACCCTTGCCCGGGATACGGCCATCCTTGAGCTGCTCTATTCAAGCGGTCTGAGGGTTTCAGAACTGACCGGATTGGCGGTCGCTGATCTTGATCGTGCTGCGGGGATGGTACGGGTGCAGGGAAAGGGCGGTAAGGAGCGGATTGTGCCGGTCGGGTCAGCAGCCCTGGAGGCTCTGGGACAGTACCTGGCCGGGCGTGGACAACTGGCGGATGATGCCCCGCTCTTTCTCGGCTGCCGCGGCGCCCGGATCAACCGGAGGGCCGTTTTTGAGCTGATAAGGCGCTGGTCGAAAAATATCAATACCTTCAAGAACGTCTCACCCCATACCCTACGCCACACCTTTGCCACACATATGCTGGAAGTGGGGGCTGATCTGCGCTCGATTCAGGAACTGCTGGGACATTCCTCCCTTTCCACAACCCAGAAATATACCCATGTCGGGCTTGACCGTCTGCTGGAGGTCTATGACAAGGCCCATCCCCGTGCCCGCGAGGCAGACCAACAAAACGGGGAGAGCACCTGACGCACTCTCCCCGTATCATCCTGTCTGTCGATCTATACCGGTTATGCCAGCTCGATGGTGACCCTGGCCCCTTCTTCAACCTTTAATTTGCGCTCGATACCCGGTCCGATCACCAATGCATTTTCATACTGCATCTCAACATCATTGATGATCATAACCGGAAAGACACCTCCTCCGCCTGCCTCAGTGCTTATCTTCATCTTCTTGCTGGTCTTGCCGAAGAAATCACTGATATGCTTGGCCGTTGCCTGGCTGACGGCAACCATGCCCAGTTGGTCAAAGCTGCTGCTGACGTCACCCTGCTGGAGGTGTGCAATCCGCAGAGGCATCCCGTCATGAGCGCCGCCGGCAACGGGTGCGGCAGCAGGTGTTGCGCCCGGCTTGGGCAGCATCTGTTCAAGTTTGCGTAAGGCCAGGTTCAAGGTGATGTTGACCATGGACATGTTCACATTTTTTGAACAGAGGACACTGATGTAGGCGTCGGTAAGCGGCCGTACCATCAACCGTCCTTCTGCAAAGCGGAGGTCCATTGTCACCAGGGTCTGAGGGATCTGGAGTGCGTGCAGACAATCAAGGACAGTCCCGGCAGCAGTGCCCAGCTGCTTTTCGTCAAGGATCAGCGGGCAGGCTGCAGCAAGAATTTTGCCCTGCTCATTGTACAGTGAAGTGCCGATCACGCCGTCTATAGCGGTTATCTGTTGCAGGATAGTCTGCATGGATCCTTACCTCCCCGGCACCAATGCGGCTCTGATTTCTGCTTCCACAGCATCCAGTTTGTTGCCGGTTGCAACGGCGATACCCAGATAGTGCTGCTTTGAGTCGTACATCAACAGGTCAAAATGCTGGGTCTGAACAGCCGCTGATTTTAACTCTCCAAGGCCGAGGAAGTCACCCAGTTTGTTGCCGGATTGTGCCAGAAACAGTGCCTTTGCTGCAAGGGCTTCGGCCTCCATACTGTCGTCCTGCACCGGGTGCCCCTGTTTGTCCAGCAGCACGGCATAGGTCACGGCGTCAATCTGCATGACCCTGGCTGCTGCGGCACTCATGGTACGCTGAGGGCTTGCCGGATCAACCGGTCTGGGCTCTTTGCGGCGCTCACTGGTCTCGATCACATCTGCGAACGATTCCTCAGGCATGTTGTTTTCTTCATCCATCCGGCGATGCGCTTCCAGCAGCAGGAAGTTGAGACTGCAGTGGATGGTGCAGACGTTGGTGGTCATTTCAGGTGCGAGGCTAAAGTTGCCGCCGGGCCACTTGAGGATTTCGTAGATGGCATCCTCACCGCTGAATGAGGCCTGCTCGGCATGGATGATCTCGCCGTCTACAAAATAGATTGCACCGCGATGGTCCAGGTACTCTACCGTGATACAGCCTGAATACCTGTTGTGTCCCTTGATCTGGATGACGTCGGCGAGCGAAAGACCGGCAATCTCACCCTGGAAGCCGCTGACTGCTTCTGCCATGAATGAACTCCCGTGTGGAATGTGCCCTGGATAGAAGAGCGGATATCACGAAAATAGGATCTTACGCACTTTATTGGTTAAGCGCAAGAATGAATTTGATTGTGAAAAAGCTCCCTTGGAAATAAAAAACCCCGCCGGTGGCCCGGCGGGGTGTGCGCTGCGCAAACAGAATACGCTTACTCGCAGAGGTCGATCTTGACATCCCAGTTCTTGAGCTTCATGGTGCCGTTCTTCTCAAGGTTGAGGTGCATCTTGAAGGCGCGATCCCACAGTTGCGGCTCGTGACCAACCTTGCGCTTGAGGCAGTCTGCCTCGGCAATGTTCAGATACTCGGTCAACTGTGCCTTGTAGTCAGGATGGGCACACTTTTCGATGATGCGACGGGCACGGTCCTTGGGTGCCATGCCGCGCAGGTCGGCCAGACCCTGCTCGGTGATAACGCAGTCCAGATCGTGCTCGGTGTGGTCGATATGTGAGCAGTGCGGCACCACGCAGGAGATACCGGTCGGGTCGGTCTTGCTCGGGCGGCTTGAAGGGGTGTGCATCATCTTCAGGTAGCCGTTACGCAGGAAGTCGCCGGAACCGCCCAGGCCGTTGATCATACGGGTACCGCCGACCAGGGTGGAGTTGGCGTGTGCGTAGATGTCGATCTCAACCGGGGTGTTCATGGCAATACAACCCAGACGGCGGATCGGCTCAGGTGCGTTGGAGATGGACAGCGGACGCAGGGTGATCTTGTCGAAGTACTTGTCCATGTTGGCGAAGAAGCGGGGGAAGCCCGGATCAGCAGACAGGGACAGTGAGCAGGATGATGCGCAATCCAGCTTGCCGGAGTCAAACAGGTCCAGCATGGTGTCCTGCAGAACTTCGGTGTAAACGGTCAGGTTCTGGAAGGGACCTTTTGCCAGACCACCGATAACTGCGTTGGCAATGGAACCGACGCCGGACTGGATCGGCAGCAGGTTCTTGGGCAGACGACCAGCCTTTACTTCGTGGGTGAAGAAGTCGATGATGTGGTTTGCGATCGCCTCGGAGGTGTCGTCCTGCTCGGCAAAAGCGCGGCCCTGGTCACGAAGCTTGGACTCAACAACGGCAACAACCTTGCTCGGATCGCAAGGAATGGAGATGGAGCCGATGCGGGAGTCAGCGCGGGTAATGTTGAGCACCTGACGATTCGGCGGGGTCAGGGGGGTCAACAGGTCGTGGATGCCTTTGAAGGAAGGCTGTCCGGTGTTTACCTCGATGATGATCTTGTCGCAGATCATCAGAATCTCGGGAATGACGCCGCAGGAAGAGGTTGGAACCAGGCTGCCGTCTTCCAGAATCTCGGAGACTTCAATGATAGCCAGGTCCAGTTTACCGGTCTCGGTATCCTTGGTGTAGAAGCCGTAGCCCAGGTCCTGGGCAAACAGGGAGAGGTGCTTGTCGCCCATCCGGATGCGGCCGGCGTTGATACCGGCGGCAATGTCCTTGCCGGTCTGATACGGCCAGCGGCGGTCGATCATGTCGTTGATTGCCCAGCGGTTTTCAGTCTCTGCACCGACCGAAGCGCCGATGAACAGGTTGAATTTCAGTTTGCCTTGCAGGTTGTTTTTTTCAACATGCTCAGCCAGGGCGATAGGTACCACTTTGGGGTATCCGGCCGGAGTAAAGCCTGACCAGCCAAGGTTCATGCCGTCTTTGAAGTACTCAATGCACTGCTCTGGGGTCTTTACCTTGTCCAGCAGTGATTTGCACTGAACGCGGTCTTGCAAAGTTCCGTACTCTGACATCTTACTACCTCCTGTTTTGTTTTTGTGTCTACACAGCGTCGAAGCATACACGCAACGGCGAATAAAGCTGAAAAAACATGCGCAAAAACAGAGTGTTGAAAAAAACTTAACTGACTTACGCTAAAGTAGAACCGGATTTTACTTAAGCGAGTTCCCAGAGTCAAGGCAATTTATTCGGTTTTTCGCATGACGGTTGTCAGCCCGGATAAATTACCTGCAGCAACGACAACCCCTGGGGAGGGGCGGTGACTCCGCCGCGCTGGCGGTCCGGTTCTGCCAGCAGGCCGGCAACATGCTCCGGCGCAAAACGTCCGCGCCCCACATCCACCAGAGTGCCGGCCATGATCCGCACCATGTACTTCAGGAAACCGCCACCGGTAACATCAATGGTGATAAGGGGGCCGCTCTGATTGATCTGCACTGCATCAATCCTGCGTCGGCTGGTTACTGCGCTGCAATTGGCGCCACGAAATGCGGCAAAGTCATGTTCGCCGACGAAATATGCGGCTGCCTGCTGCATGGCCTGCAGGTCAAGCTGTTCGCGAACATGCCAGGAGGTGCGACGGTTGAGCGGACTGCGGACAGGGGCGTTATAGATGGTGTAGCGGTAGGTTTTGGAACGGGCTCCCCCAATGGCGCGAAAGCCGGTTGGTACTTCCACGGCAGACTGAATTGCAATATCGTCGGGCAGGTGGCAGTTAACGCCATCTACAAATGCCTTGAGAGGAGTTGTTGATTCGGTACGGAACACAGCCGGCATGGCAACGGCATGTACCCCGGCATCGGTACGGCCGGATGACTGCACCCGTACCCGCTGCCCGAGGATTTTGGCCAGTGCCAGTTCCACGGTCTCCTGGATCGAAGGGCCGTTGGTCTGTTCCTGCCAGCCGCAGTAGTTGGTGCCGTCGTATTGAATAATAAGCTTTATGGTTCGCATAAAAAAGGGAGCGGTCTTTTCCCGCAATCTCGGTGTCAGGCTTCTCATTCCCTTGTGTGGCGTACTGTTCTGTACGCCTCCGCGTGAATGCTCGCCTTCCTTGACCTTGCGAAAAAATCCTCGCTCCCTGAACTCCTCGTCAATTGAGGTTGTAAACGCTTGAGCTTTACTTCTCCAACAAAATTCTCAACATCCGGCGCAACGGCTCCGCAGCACCCCACAGCAGCTGATCGCCGCAGGTAAAGGCCTGGACGTACTGTGGCCCCATTTTCATCTTGCGGACCCGGCCGACCGGTACGGTCAGGGTGCCTGATACGGCCGCCGGGGTCAGACCGGCCAGGGTATCTGCCTTGTTGTTGGGGATCAGCTTGACCCACTGGTTGTCATTGGCGATCAACTGCTCAATCTCGGCCAGCGGCAGATCCTTATTCAGCTTGATGGTGATTGCCTGGCTGTGGCAGCGCATGGCGCCGACCCGCACACAGATACCGTCCACCGGAATCGGAGCGCTGGTGCCCAGGATCTTGTTGGTCTCCTGGAACCCTTTCAGCTCTTCACGGCTCTGGCCATCCTCAACTTCACGGTCGATCCAGGGCAGCACGTTGCCTGCCAGCGGGAAGCCGAACTCCTTGGTCGGCATGGAGCCGTCCCGCAGGGTCTGGGTCACCTTCTTGTCTATCTCAAGGATGGCAGAACCGGCGTCCTTGAGCTCTTTAGCCACCACCCCCTGCAGTACACCCATCTGGGAAAGCAGTTCACGCATGTTGGGGGCACCTGCACCGGAGGCTGCCTGATAGGTCATGGAGGAGATCCACTCCACCAGACCGGCACGGAACAGGCCGCCCAGCCCCATCAGCATCAGACTGACGGTACAGTTGCCGCCGATAAAATCCTTCTGGCCATTGGCCAGGGCCTTGTCGATCACGTTGCGGTTGACCGGATCAAGGATGATGACGGCATTATCTTCCATCCGCAGGGTGGAGGCAGCATCGATCCAGTAGCCGTTCCAGCCCTGCTTGCGCAGTTCAGGGTGAACCGCCTTGGTGTAATCGCCCCCCTGGCAGGTGATGATCACATCCAGTTTTTTCAACTCTTCAATATCATCAGCCTTTTTCAGGGTGCCGGCCCCCATCGGGGCAGGCTGACCAGCCTGGGAGGTGGTGAAAAAGACCGGCTCAAAACCGAGGGCAAAGTCGTTCTCCTCCTGCATCCGCTGCATAAGGACCGAGCCGACCATACCGCGCCAACCAACGATTCCTACTTTCATGGTATGTACTCCTTCAAAATGAATATATGCAGTTCAATTAATCCGATTATATTAAAGTACAGTTACATTACGCAAGTGCTGCAATTATCGCGTCACCCATCTCTTTGGTATTCACCAGCTTCTCGCCTGACTTGTTCTGGAAGATGTCACGGGTACGGTAACCCTGATCCAGTACGGTCTCCACAGCGGTGTCAATGGCGTCAGCCGCCTCAACCATGCCGCAGGAGAACTTGAGCATCATGGCTGCAGACAGGATCTGGGCGATCGGGTTGGCAATCCCCTGACCGGCGATGTCCGGGGCAGAGCCGCCGGATGGCTCATACATGCCGAAGCTGCCTTCTGCCAGCGAGGCGGAGGGGAGCATACCGAGGGAGCCGGTCAGCATGGCAGCCTCATCAGAGAGGATATCGCCGAACATGTTTTCGCACAGGATCACGTCAAACTGCTTGGGCCATTTGACCAGCTGCATGGCAGCGTTATCCACGTACATGTGGGACAGTTCCACATCAGGGTACTGCTTGGCAATGTCAATCACCACTTCACGCCAGAGCACGGAAGAGGAGAGCACGTTGGCCTTGTCAATGGAGCAGACCTTCTTGCCACGCTTCCGGGCAGCCTGAAAGGCAACATGGGTGATCCGCTCGATCTCCGGCACGCTGTACTTCATGGTGTCGATGCCGATCCGGTTGCGGCCTTCGCCTTCAATGCCCTTGGGCTGGGAGAAGTAGATGCCGCCGGTCAGCTCGCGGATCACCAGTACATTGAAGCCGCCGCCGATTACTTCCTCTTTCAGCGATGAAGCGCCGGTCAGAGAAGGGAAGATAATGGCCGGACGCAGATTGGCGTAGAGACCGAAGATCTTGCGCAGCGGCAGCAGTGCCCCACGCTCAGGTTGTTCATCCGGCGGCAGTGACTCCCACTTGGGACCGCCCACCGAACCGAACAGGATCGCATCGGAATCCTTGCAGATATCAATGGTGGTCTGGGGCAGCGCCTTGCCCTCATTGTCAATCCCGGCACCACCCACATTGGCAAAGGTGCCTTCAAAGGTTACGTTGTATTTCTGGCCAATTACATCCAGCACCCTGGTTGCCTCAGCCATCACCTCAGGTCCGATACCATCACCCGGCAGGACCGCAATTTTAAAAGTCTTCGCCATGTTCCACCCCTCTGTCAAAAAAGTGCGCTACCTTACTGTATACATTAGATGTTTGTCAATCATCACGAAAAAGGGGCGATCTCTTTGGAGACCGCCCCTTACATAAACGTCAGGATTAACGGCTCCGGTTACAGTCCGGCCTTCTGTTTCAGGATCTCTGCCTTATCGGTCTTTTCCCAGGTAAACTCAGGCAGTTCACGACCAAAGTGACCATAGGCAGCGGTCTTCTGATAGATCGGGCGCAGCAGGTCAAGCTGCTCGGTAATGGCGCGGGGACGCATGTCAAAGACCTCCCGTACCAGCTCCGACAGACGGTGCTCAGACACCACACCGGTGCCGAAGGCATTGACCATGATCGAGACCGGCTCTGCCACGCCGATGGCATAGGCTACCTGGACTTCGCAACGCTCGCACAGACCGGCAGCCACCAGGTTCTTGGCCACATAGCGGCCCATGTAGGCAGCGGAACGGTCAACCTTGGAGGGATCTTTGCCGGAGAAGGCTCCGCCGCCGTGACGGCCCATGCCGCCATAGGTGTCCACAATGATCTTGCGACCGGTCAGACCGCAGTCGCCCATCGGTCCACCCACCACAAAACGGCCGGTGGGGTTGATGAAGAAGCGGGTCTGCTCATCCATCAGGTGGGCAGGGATTACCTTTTTGATCACCTCATCCATGACCCCTTCCACAATGGTTTCATGGGTTACATCAGGAGTGTGCTGGGTGGAGATGACCACGGTATTGACCCGTACCGGCTTGCCGTTGTCATACTCAACCGAGACCTGGGATTTTGCATCGGGACGCAGGAACTTCAGCAGGCCGGACTTGCGCACATCGGCCAGCCGCTTGACCAGCTGATGGGAAAGCTGGATCGGCATCGGCATCAGTTCCGGGGTTTCGTTGCAGGCATAGCCGAACATCAGGCCCTGGTCACCGGCTCCCTGCTCCTTGAACATCCCCTCGCCTTCGGTGACACCCTGGGAGATGTCCGGGGACTGGCGGTCAAGGGAGACCAGCACAGAGCAGGTCTCATAGTCAAAGCCGGTCTCGGAACCGCAGTAGCCGATCTCCTTGATGGTGTTGCGGACGATCTCGGCATAGTTCACCACCGCGGTGGTGGTGATTTCACCGGCAATCACGGCCATACCGGTGGTCACCATGGTCTCGCAGGCCACGCGGGCCTTGGGGTCCTGGGCCAGGATCGCGTCCAGGATGCTGTCGGAGATCTGGTCAGCCATTTTGTCAGGGTGACCTTCGGATACGGATTCAGAGGTGAAGATGAATTTTTCAGCCATGTGCGTGAAACTCCTTTTACGTAAAATATAGGTTGTTGCCAGACAAAACGAATCCTCGTTAACCCAGTCTACTGATCCTCAGCATCAGCATGGTTTCTGCTGCGGTGGCGGATGTAGAGCTGCCCGCCAAGATCAAACAGTATCAGGGCGGTTACCAGCAGCAGCAACGGCCCGTTGTAGCGGAAAAAGGCAAAGCAGTTGAAGAACATGTAGAGCAGCACCACGCCGGTCAACAGTTTACGGACCGTGCCGACACCGGACTCGGCTGCCTCGGGATCACCGCCACCTGCCTGAAACAGCAACGGTGCCAGGTGGTAGCCCACCGAGGCATCCACCAGCACCAGCAGGATATTCACCACAAACAGCGGCAGCAACAGCAGATCCATGCTCATTAACAATCGCCTTCAGCAGTGATGTAATCCGGCGGCAAGTCACAGCCGGACGGGATCTGGAACGGCACCGGGTAGCGGATACCGGCCTTGTGGGTGGCTGCCAGCCCTTCTGCAGTCCGCCCCAGCCAGGCAAACGGGATACCGATGCACAGCTCATGGTCCTGGGTCATGCCAAAGCGGCGGTCACCCAGGCAGGGGATCTCCAGCGTGGGCTCACCGGTTAGCGCCACCTGGGCCACGGCCCGGGAGCAGACCCCGGCATCGCCGGAACTCTTCATGGTAAACTCGCCCCCCTGATGAAACAGGAAGGCCTGTACAAAGCGCATGGCCTGGGCTGAGTTGACATACAGCACCACTAGGTCAGGGGTTATCCCTTCCAGCGGGCGTGCCAGGGGATAGGTCAGGAGCCCTTGCGCATCAGGGGCCAGGCGGGGCATGGTCTGCTGCATGGCAGCGGCAGCAGCCTGATCCTGCTGATAGATGCCGTTATTGACCGAGCCATCCAGTACCCGCTGCGGCGGCGCAATCAGGCCGACACAACCGGCACCCAGGACGCAGTGGGCGGTATGTCTGTCTGCCCAGGTGGACCAGCCGTACATCCGGCTGTAGGCGATCTGCTGGCAGACCGTCAGACGCTGTCCCTTGACCCGGATCTTCTTGTCTGCAATCAGTGCAAGGTCTCTGACAATGGTGACGCCGACCGGCTGTGTGACCGGATTGACGGTCTCTTTGACCGTTGCAAGAAAATGCCCAAGCTGTTCCATCGTCCCTGACCTCCCTGAGTGCGTGACCGTCTGCGGCTACTGCTTCTGGCGTGCCCGTGCCCGCCGTGATCCCGGCTGGGTATTGCCGGCACCACGGGTGAGCGGCTTTGTCTGCGTCTTCTGGGGATTGGCAATGCTGACCGTGATGACCCGGTTTTCCATCAAGGCGCCATCCAGGCACTCAATCGCCTCGTGCAGCTCTGCTTCATCGGCCATCCGTACGTAACCGCAGCCTTTCGACTTGCCGGTTTCAGGGTCGGTGATGATATGTACCGAGGTCACGGTGCCAGCCACGCTGAACATCCTGCGCAGATCATCTGCGGTCGCTTCATAGGGCAGGTGCCCCACATATAGTTCTTTGGCCATGAGCTGGTCCTTTGTCTCGCTTCCATTTCAAGGCCCTGGCTTTGTTGGCTCGTCTTCGGCTCCTCAACGTACTGACGTGCACGCCTGTGTCGCCGAATTCCTCGCCGCCTTGCCAGCTTCCTTGAACTGAAACCGGAGTTGATAGTCTATGCAGGAGCTGTCTGCTGCTCCCACTGCTGCAGTCGTTGCAGGGCTTCCCCGGCGTTTTGGCCACACATCTCACTGCTGGGCCGTAGCGAACTGCAGACCGCTGGACGTTCCGGTCTGCCAAAGATACGGCATCGGTTTTCCAACGTCAACTGAACACAGCGGATTCCAGCCGGTTTTCCTTCCGGCATGCCCGGTATGGCAGAGCTGATGGAGGGGGCGATGCAGCAGGCAGCACAACCGGCCCGGCACTGCATCGTCCTATTTCTCCAGCGGTAGTCCGGCCTGACGCCAGCCGGGCATGTCGCCATCGAGATAGGCAATCTTACTGTACCCCCGCTTGGCCAGCATGGAACCAACCATCTCTGCCCGCGCGCCTGATTCACAGTACAATATCAATTTCGTCTGTTTGTCTTTCGGCAGCGCCCCGGTCAGTCTGAAAATGACCTTCCAGAATGGCAGCAGCAGGGCGCCGGGGATATGCCCCATCCGGTACTCCATCGCGCTGCGTACATCTACCACCGTGGGCGGTGTCTTTGATTTAAGCTGCTTCTGTAACTCTTTTGCATTCATCCCGTATGCTGCTCCATTATACGTTATGGCCGGCCGGTGGTGGCAAACCAGATGCCGGCCCCCATGCTCAATCCGATATCACGGTGGCCCAGATAATCACTCTGTACCCGCAATCCGTTTTCAAGTAGCGACATGCTGACCTCAACCTTGTTAAAGGCGTCGTAACGGCTACGGTCCCCCACCACCAGCAATACCGCGGCAGGCAGTTGGCGTAGTTTCAGGTACAGCTCTGAAATGTTTTTCAGGTTGTCCGGAAAGAAGTCCTCCACCGGATCCAGCACAATCAGCTTGCACTTGAAGTACGAACTGAACTGGTGCAGGTAGGCGTAGGTCTTGGTCATGCTGCCTGAGATGTCGATCAGGTGCGGCGATACGCCGTAGCACTCATCAAAGAGCGAGATATGACTGAAGTTATCCAGGTTCTGGTCAATCCGCCCTCCCAGTTCCGGCACCGATTTTGACCACTCCCGGGTCAATCGCTTGAACCTGCGATGACAGTCTTCGTCCGTGTCACGTGCATTGATATACAACACCCTGCCGGACTGCAGGCAGCGAAACTGCTCCAGAAACGGCAGGTCAAAGGCAACCGACATGGCAAGTTGCATTGCCAGGGTGGTTTTGCCATAGACATTGTTGGTCTGCAAGGAGACCAGGGCATTGGCCGGGATAAAATCCTCAACCAGGTACTCTTCCGGTTTCGGCTTGACAAACTCACGTTCCTGCCATGCCTTGATCCCCAGTTTTGCCGCAAAGGGGTTTTCCTCAATCTTCAGGTTGGATGCGATGGTCATGGGCTTGTACCTGAGAAGCATCTTCCACGTTTGAGAAAGGCGGGCAGCTGTTGCCGGGCTACCCGCCGGGTCATGTCTTAGTAACGGTAATGCTCGGCCTTGTAGGGGCCTTCCACCGGCACGCCGATGTAGTCAGCCTGCTCCTTGGTCAACACGGACAGCTGGGCGTTCAGTTTTTTCAGCTGCAGCCGGGCCACCTTCTCATCCAGATGCTTGGGCAGCACATAGACGCCGGTCGGGTATTTGCCCGGGTTGCAGAAGATCTCAATCTGGGCGATGGTCTGGTTGGCAAAGGATGATGACATGACGTAGCTGGGGTGGCCGGTGGCGCAGCCCAGGTTCACCAGGCGTCCCTTGGCCAGCAGGATGATCCGGTTGCCGGAAGGCAGGATGATATGATCCACCTGGGGCTTGATCTCTTCCCACTGGTACTGTTCCAGGGCAGCAACCTCGATCTCGTTGTCAAAGTGACCGATGTTGCAGACAATGGCCTGATCCTTCATCTTTAGCAGGTGCTCATGGGTAATGACATGGTAGTTGCCGGTGCAGGTGACGAAGATGTCGGCCTTGTCAGCAGCATACTCCATGGTCACCACGCGGTAGCCTTCCATGGCTGCCTGCAGGGCGCAGATCGGGTCAACCTCGGTGACCCATACCTGGGCGGACAGGGCGCGCAGGGCCTGGGCCGAGCCTTTGCCCACATCACCGTAGCCACAGACCAGAGCGACCTTGCCGGCCACCATCACGTCGGTGGCCCGCTTGATGCCGTCCACCAGCGATTCGCGGCAGCCGTAGAGGTTGTCGAACTTGGACTTGGTGACCGAGTCGTTGACGTTGATGGCTGGGAAGGCCAGCTCGCCCCGCTCATGCATCTGATACAGACGGTGCACGCCGGTGGTGGTCTCTTCGGTCACCCCTTTGATCTGGGCCAGACGGACCGAATACCAGGTTGGATCAACCGCCAGTTTGGCCTTGATGGCGGCAAACAGGATCGTCTCTTCCTCGGAGCCGGGGTTGTTCAGGACGCTAAGATCCTTTTCAGCCTTGCTGCCCAGGTGCAGCAGCAGGGTGGCATCGCCGCCGTCATCCAGGATCATATTGGAAAAACCGCCGTCAGCCCATTCAAAGATCTTGTGGGTGTAGTCCCAGTAATCGGTCAGGGATTCACCCTTGACGGCAAAGACCGGCACGCCTGATGCTGCAATGGCAGCAGCAGCATGATCCTGGGTGGAAAAAATGTTGCAGGAGGCCCAGCGGACCTGGGCACCCAGGGCGGTCAGGGTCTCAATCAGCACCGCGGTCTGGATGGTCATATGCAGCGAACCGGTAATGCGGGCTCCCTTCAGCGGCTGAGAGGCGGCATACTCCTCACGGATCGCCATCAGGCCGGGCATCTCGGTCTCGGCTATTTTAATCTCTTTACGGCCCCAGTCTGCCAGGCCAAGGTCAGCCACGATGTAATCAGTTCCCATGTTCATTCTCCTTTGGTTGTTGTGTACGCCTGTATCAGCAGCACCGCTTCCTGTCCCTGCAGCGGCGGAATCTGTGCAATGGCAACCGTACCGAAATCCGTCTCTTTCAGCCAGTGCTGCAACTCTTCTTCTTCAAAACCCAGCCATTGGTCAGCCAGCTGTTCGCGGGCCAGTTCCCGTTCATGGCGGGCCAGATCTGCCAGTAACAGCGATCCGCCACCTGTCAGTACCCGCCTGATCTCGGCCAGCACCGAGGGGGGATCGGCGGCATGGTGCAGCACCATGTTCAGGATGGCGCAATCCACGGAGCGATCCGGCAGCGGCAGGTGGTTCATCTCCCCCAGCCGCAGGTCAACCCCTTCAATGCCGGATGCCGTCAGCCTGCGGCGGGCCTCATCCAGCATGGCCGGTGAGTGGTCAACCCCGATCACTGAACAGGCCTTTTCAGTCAGGGCAGGCAACAGACCACCGGTACCAAGTCCGATCTCCACCACCTGGCTACCCTGCGGTATCAACGCCAGCAACTGTTCCCGGTAGTCCGGCACCGGCAGCAGGGTGCGGGCCAGATCGTCCCATTGACGGGCATGCTGGTCAAAAAACTGTCGGCTGCGCTGGCGGCGGGCCTCAAGTACGCCGGCTATGGCTGCGAGATCCCGCTCCCGCTCCGGCAGGTTCTCCAGCTCCTGTTCCAATGCCGGTCTGATGGCATGGAAAAAAGGAGATGCATTGCTGGCACGGTAGTAACTCCAGGTCCCCTGGCGCTTGACCGACAGCACCCCGACCTCGGTCAGGATCTTGAGGTGCCGTGAGATGCGGGACTGTCCCATCTCAAGGATTGTGGTCAGCTCCTGCACGGTAAACTCACCACGCAGCAGGATCGCCACCAGGCGCAGGCGGCTGGCATCAGCAAGTGCTTTGAGAACATCAAGAAGCATAGATCAGCTTTCTTGTAATAACTATATCAACTTTTCTTGATATAACAACTGGGCCGGAGTTGGTCAACAAAAAACCCGCCTGGAGCCAGACGGGTTTTTTGAGTTAGGGTATCAAAGTGACCACTAGTCCCCGAACAGCTCATCAAAGATCGCCTGCACGGTGGTGATCTTGTCTGCCTTCCAGGCATTGGTGCCGCAGAAGACCAGACCGGTTTCCACATCGCCTTGCTGGGCGCGGTCCAGGGCGGTCACAATACAGAACCGCTCGCCGGATTCCTTGTAGGAACATTTTTTCAGGCAGCCCATCCGGCAGGGGGTGTGGTGGTCCAGGTCATACTGGCGGATGTTGGGGGTGTTGGTCAGGATCGCCCGGCCCGGCAGACCGGCCGGTGACATCAGCAGGCCGATGTCTTCCTGCTTGCAGTCCAGGTAGGCCTGTTTGAAGGCCATATCGGCATCACATTCTTCGGTGCAGACAAAGCGGGAGGCCATCTGCACGCCGTCGGCCCCTTCTGCCAGGGCATGTTCCAGATCGGCCCTGTCCCAGATGCCGCCGGCAGCGATGACCGGTATCTCAACATGGTATTCATCACGGAAGAACTGCTTGACGCCCCGTACTGTGGCATACTGGTCATACTCACCAGTGCCGATGTTTTCCATCTTCTCGCCCAGGTGGCCGCCGGCGGTATCGGGGTCTTCCACCACCACCGCATCGGGCAGGCGATGGTAACGCTTTTCCCAGGTGCGGGCGATCAGTTGGGCTGCCCGCACTGACGAGGCGATCGGTACCAGGGCCACATCAGGGGCATGGGCGGTCAGTTCAGGCAGGGAGAGCGGCAGACCGGCTCCACAGACAATCACCTGGGCGCCTGCCTCAATGGCGGACTTGACCAGCGGCTCGAAATCGGACAACGCCACCATCACGTTCACACCGATAATGCCGTCCGGCGCAATGGCGCGGGCCTTGCGAAGCTCGGTCTGAAAGGCCTGGGTCTCGGCCTGAAAATAGTTGGTGCCGGTGTAGTGGTCGCTGTTCAGGGCGATACCGGCTGCCGCCACCAGGCCGATGCCGCCGCATTTGGCAACATGCCCGGCCAGGTTGCCGCCTGATATCCGGACCCCCATCCCACCCTGAATAACCGGATACCGTGCGGTGTGTTTACCGATCTTCAATTCTTTGGTCATGCTTAGCCCTCCAGTGCAGTACTGCTACCTATTCATATACAACAGCAGGGCAATACGGGGTGTAATAGTTATGTAAAAGCGTTGTTCTTGACCGGAGCGGTCGGACACTTCATAATGACGGGCCTAAACCTTTATTGTAAGGGAGGTAGATACCATGGATACAAACTGGAAGCTTGAAACTCTGGCTGTTCAGGGTGGTTACGAGCCAAAGGCCGGCGAGGCCCGCATTGTGCCGATCGTGCAAAGTACCACCTTCAAGTATGATGATGCCGACTACGTGGCCAAGCTGTTTGATCTTGAAGTGCCCGGCTTCTTTTATACCCGGCTGGGCAATCCGACTGCTGATGCCTTTGAAAAAAAGATCGCCCAGATGGAGGGTGGTGTGGCTGCCCTGGCCACCTCATCCGGCCAGGCTGCCATTACCCTGGCCATGCTGAACATCTGCCAGGCTGGACAGCATATCGTATCCGCCAGCACGCTCTACGGCGGTACCTACAATCTGTTTTCCTCTACCCTGCCCAAGCTGGGGATCGAGGTCACCTTTGTCAATCCCGATGCCCCGGCAGAGGAGATTGCCGCTGCCTTCCGGCCCACCACCCGCGCCCTGTATGCCGAAACCATCGGTAACCCCGGTATGAACGTGCTGGATTTTGAGAAATTTGCCAGCGTGGCCAAGGCGCAACAGGTGCCGCTGGTGATCGACAACACCATGGCTACCCCCTATCTCTGCCGCCCCTTTGAACTGGGGGCCAATATTGTGGTCCATTCAGCCACCAAGTATATTGACGGCCACGCCACCAGCCTGGGCGGCGTGATTGTAGATGGCGGCACCTTTAACTGGGATAACGGCAAATTTCCTGAACTGGTGGAGCCGGACGCCAGCTACCACGGCATGCAGTACGTCAAGACCTTCGGCCCGGCTGCCTACATCATCAAGGCGCGGGTACAGCTGATGCGGGATCTGGGGGCCACCGTGGCGCCGATGAACGCCTTCCTGTTCAACCTGGGGCTGCATACCCTGCCGCTGCGGATGCAGCGCCACAGTGAGAATGCCCTGGCACTGGCCAGGCACCTTGAGGCACATCCGGCAGTTTCCTGGGCCTGTTACCCCGGTCTGGCCAGCCACTCCAGCCACGGGCGGGCACAGAAATACCTGCCCAAGGGAGCCAGCGGCGTGCTGACCTTTGGTATCAAGGGGGGGGCAGCAGCAGGCAAGAAGTTTATGGAGGCCTGCAAACTGATCGCCCTGGTGGTGCATGTGGGGGATGCCCGTTCCTGCGTACTGCACCCGGCCAGCACCACCCATCGGCAATTGAGCGAAGAGCAGCAGCTTTCCTCCGGGGTCAGCCCGGACCTGATCCGGCTGTCCGTGGGGATTGAGCATATTGATGACCTGATTGCGGATGTGGATCAGGCGTTGGCAATCAGTCAGAAGTAACTATCTTAGCTAGGGGGTGCGGTTGGCTTCACCCCTGTTTTCGTACAGGATTCCCATGCTCGATATCGCCATCGGCACCTTCACCATGCGTCCCTATGTGTTCGCCTTTTTTGCCGCGTTTCTGCTGGCCTGCGTCCCCCATGTGGGCTGGAAAAAGACCCTGAGCTTTACCGGACTGGGCTACCTGATTGCCTTTATCTCCGAGAAGCTCTCCATCACCACCGGCATCCCCTATGGCTGGTACTACTACATTGACAGCACCAAGACCAGGGAACTCTGGATCTGGGGGGTGCCGTTCTTCGACTCGCTCTCCTATGTCTTTCTGACCTACTGCAGCTATACCACCGCCCTGCTGATCCTGTCACCGCTGGCAACCCGTGGCGCAGATCTGATCACCCTGGAAACCCGTGCCATCCGGCGTTCATGGGCCGCCCTGGTGTTGGGTGCGTTCCTGCAGACCTTTCTGGATATCATCATTGATCCGGTGGCGTTGCAGGGCAGTCGCTGGTTTCTGGGGCAGATCTACGGCTACAGAGAGGTGGGGGTGCATTTCGGGGTGCCACTGTCCAACTACATCGGCTGGCTCCTGACCAGTTTTGTGCTGGTGGCTGCCTTTCAGTGGGTTGATCGCAGACAGGAAACAGAAACACCGCGCGGCATCTTCCCGATGCCGTTCAGGTCGCTGCTGGGGCCGATCCTGTATCTTTCAGTGCTGCTGTTCAACTGGGGGGTGACGCTCTGGATCGGGGAAAAATTGATGGCGCTGACCGGCATCTTCATCTTTACCCTGCCGATTGTTTTGGTCGTCTTGCTGGCCCTGCAGCGGGTCAACCGCTACCGTGAAGAAGAACTGCGGGAACATCTCAAGGATTATCCCTGGTCGCCGCTGGGCAGGTGGTAGCCATCTTGCCTTTATCGGCAATCTGAAAACAGCTGACTGCGCTTTTCACTACAGCATCGGCAGGATCTGCTGCAGGGCCAGGCCGAGATTTTTGCCGGCCCTGCCGCTGTTGGCCGCCAGGCGGGCCAGCTGGGGGATGATGCGCGGTTTTTTCAGGCAGGTGAAGAGTACGCGGGGAATGCTGATCCTTAACTGTTCATCGGTCAGCTCATCCAGTGAAAACCCCAGTTCTTCGGCAGCATCATCGCTGATGGCACGTAACCCCAGAAAAGGGATTCCCGCTGCGGTGGCTGCCTGGGCAACGGCAGCACTCTCCATCTCCAGTACCGGGGTCGGGAGGTTGCCGGGCAGTGTTCCGGCGCAGGCGCTTTTGGTGACGATCCTGCCGGTGGTAATGAAGCTGCCCTGCCAGGTCCGCAGTCCTCTGTGCTGCAATTCGGCAGACAGCCGTGCAGTGATCAGTTCACTTCCCGGCAGGGTTACTTCGTTCAGGCCGTTTTCGTTGTCAGTGAAGAGCCGTTTGCAGAGTACCAGGTCGGCCACCTGCGCCCCCGGGCGTACGGCACCGCAGAATCCGGCCGACAGCAGCAGGTTTGGCCGGTCCGCCTTGATCAGCTGGTGGGCTGCGAGGGCTGCAGCTGCCGTTCCCATGCCACCTTCAACCACCGTGACCAGGCGGTCCGCCAGCATGCCGCGGTAAAAGGGGATGCCGCCCATCAGGCGTCGCTTGACCTGCTGCAGACGTTTGACCAGAGCGACCCGTTCCTCGGGCATTGCCACAATAATGCCGATATGCTTGACCGTATCCATGCTGCGTACTGTACCTCCATTTGTCGCCCCTGAAAAGCCCCTGATCAAAATTCTGGACAAACAGGTCATATTCATGTAATTAAAAAAGTTCTTCCTGGAGAGGTGTCCGAGTGGCTGAAGGAGCACGCCTGGAAAGTGTGTGTACGCTAATCCCGTACCCAGGGTTCAAATCCCTGCCTCTCCGCCATACCTATCAAAGGGCTACGTACTTGATTGTCGTAGCCCTTTTTCTTTGCCATCCCCTGAGCTAGCAAGGAGGACAGCCGCATGCGCCCTGCCCGTACCCTTTCCCGTTGTGCCGCCCTGTTGCTGACTCTGGTTCTGGCGGGCTGTTTTGCCAAGCCGCTACCGCCGGTGGTGGTACCACTGCCCACCCGCCAGATTGACTATCAGAAAGAGGTCAAGCCGTTGCTGGACAAGCGTTGCACGGTCTGCCACTCCTGTTATAACTCCCCCTGTCAACTCAAGCTCGACTCCTTTGAGGGGCTTGACCGTGGAGCTTCCAAGCAGGCGGTCTACAACGGCACCCGTCTGCATACCATGGAGCCGACCCGCCTGTTTGTTGATGCCCAGACCACCGGACAGTGGCGAACGAAAGGCTTTTCCAGTGTCACCGGCAGTACCGTGTCAGGCAACCTGAACGACTCGCTGATGATTCAGATGCTGGCTCATAAGATCAAAAATCCCAAGAGCAGTGGCGACTATCATCCTGAGGCTGATGATCTGACCTGCGCAAAGGACCAGGATGAACTGGGCAGCTATCTTGCCAAACATCCCAATCGCGGCATGCCGTTCGGCTTCCCGCCGCTCAGGCAGGATGAGTTCAATCTGATTGCCGGCTGGCTGGTGCAGGGGGCCAAAGGGCCGGACGCTGCCCAACAGCAGGAGCTGACGCTGCCCAAGGCGGCAGATGCCCGCGCCGTAGCACAGTGGGAGACGTTTCTGAATCAGGATGGTCCCAAGCACGGCATGACCGCCCGTTATCTGTACGAACATCTCTTTCTGGCTCACCTGAAATTTGCTACAGGCACCAGTGAATTCTTCGAGCTGGTCCGTTCCCGCACGCCACCCGGCACGGCGCTGGAGCTGATCCCGAGTGTGCGGCCCTACGATGACCCCGGCGTGGCGCGGGTCTATTACCGTTTCAGGAAGATTCATTCAACCATTGTCCACAAGACCCACATGGTTGTTGGGCTGGATGATGCCTACCTGAAAAGGATTCAGGAGCTGTTCATTCAGCCGGAGTGGCTGCAGACGCCGCACCTGATGGGGTATGAACCGCAGTTGAGCGCCAATCCCTTTCTGGTCTATGAACAGATTCCGCCCCGCAGCCGTTATCAGTTTCTGCTGGATAACGCCAAGTACATCATCATGACCTTTATCCATGGCCCGGTCTGCAAGGGACAGATTGCCCTGAATGTGATTGATGACCACTTCTGGGTGATGTTCATGGACCCGGCCCATGACCTGATGATGACCTATCCCGGTTTTATCAGGCTGCACAGCGATACCCTGCGGATGCCAATTGAGCGGGGCAGCGACATGGGGATCTTCTCCGCGGTGAGTGACCGTTACAGCAAGGGCGCCCTCACCTTCTACCAGGCCCGCCAGAATTTTTATGCGGCCCACCACTATGCCGGGTTGGGGTATGAGGCGATCTGGAAGGGAAACCGGTCGGCCGATGCACCGCTCCTGACGGTCTACCGCCATTTTGATAACGCCTCCGTGCACAAAGGGGCGTTGGGCAATCTCCCCAAGACGCTCTGGGTGATTGACTACCCTCTGCTGGAGCGGATCTACTATGCGCTGGTCGCCGGCTTTGATGTCTACGGTAACGTTGCCCACCAGCTGTCGTTGCGGCTCTACATGGATACGCTGCGGATGGAGGGTGAGAGCTACTTTCTCGATTTTCTGCCTGCTGATAAGCGTCAGGAGCTGATGCAGTCCTGGTATCTGGGGCTTGATCTGAAAAAAGTGGAGTATTATCCCTCGCCGCGGCCGGCCAGGATTACCTTTGCCACCAACGACCCCAAGCGGGAGTTTGTCGAGCAGCTGGTGGACAAGCACCTGTTACCGGCAACCGGCATCGCTTTTGACCCGATCAATTACCTGCGGGCCGGTGCCAGCTATCCAAAGTTGCCGGAAAAGCTGCGCAGTATGGGTGACTACCTGCTGGCCTTCCGTTCCCTTGCCCGGCCCGGCATGCCGTTTATCGCCATGATCAACGATTACAACGCCAATCTTGCCTATCTGCGGATTCGCCTTAACAACGGCAAAGATCTGGTTCATTCCGTTGTGATCAATCGTTGGCATGATAATGTGGCCTTCCTGTTCGGCGAGGATGGTCGCCTGGATCCGGCCAGGGATGATGCCGATTTTATTCCCGGTTTGATCGGTTCCTATCCCAACTACTTTTTTGATGTAGCTGAGTATGATCTGCCGGATTTCTTTCAGCTGCTGTCAAACTTTAAAGGGACGCCGGAGGATTTGGCGCGGCTCAAGAAGTATGGCATCAACCGTGCTGATGACCGCTTCTGGGACTCCTACGACTGGTTTCAGAAACGGTTTGATCAGGAAAGCCCGGTCAATGGTGGCTTGCTGGATCTGAACCGGTACTATTATCAGGCAGACTGATACTGAGCATTTACTGAGGGGTGCGGGGGGCCTGGCGCTGCTCCACCGGCAGCAAAAAATCCAGGGGGTGGCTGAAGAGACGGCGACGCAGAGGTGAAAGCAGTGAGCGGACAGAGCTGAAGGGCACTCCCCGTGAACGCAGTGCCACCCAGAGCGCCAGGGAAAAGCTGACCAGCAGATTGACCAGCCCGATCAGCATCACCCCTCCGATGGCTGCCAGCAGGATAGAGGGTTGCAGCATGAAGCCGCTGGTTATCAGGGCGTAGCCGATATTGGCGGCTGAAAAGGCGATGTGGCGGATATCCAGCGGCAGGCCCAGCATCAGGCCAACCGCCGGAGTAACCCCCAGCATCAGGCCGAAAAACAGGTTGCCGGTCAGACCACCGGCATTGCTGCTGATATAGCTGCCGATCCGCCCGGCTCCACTGCTGCCGCTCATCCGCTGCAGCCAGGGCAGGCGGGCAATCCGCGGACCCACCTGGCTATGGGCTGAGAGGTTGTCGATATAGCCTGAGATCAGGCCGGTTACAAACAGCCAGATCCCGGCAATGGCAGCATAGAAAAGCGAAAGCGTGGTAAACGGGTTGACTTCTTCTGCCAGGGCACAGGCCTTTTTCAGTGTAACCGGCTCATACTGCAGTAGACCGGCCACCAGGCCTATTACCAATGCCAGGGGAAAGGCCACACCGACATTGCCCAGCACTGCTGCAAACTGGCTGCGGGCTGTACTTACCATCAGCTCAAGCAGACGTTCCTGATCCCGTAGCCTCCCTCTGGTTTGGGAAACAGTGGCCGCTATGGCGGCAGCGGTCATGGCCGGCTGTTTGGTGGCAATGGTGAAGTGCAGCAGGTGAACCAGCAGGAATCCGCCACCGTAGATCAGCCCGTTCAGCAGTCCCTGGCTGAGGACCGGCAGGTGCAGCCCGGCTCCCTTGATCTTCACCAGCGCCAGCAGGGCAATGATGACCCCGGCACCGGCAGCGGCCCGCAGCATCCCCCACCATTCCTTCCGGTCCGAGGCGATGTAGTGCTCACCGGTCCGGGCGGCATTTTCGGTCACCAGCAGAGCCACCTGGCCGGTCAGATCGGCAAAGTGTTGTCGCAGGCTGTTGCGGCGTAGCTCGCCCAGCACGGCATCAGCCAGAAAGACACTCCAGCGTTCCATCACCTCTCCGTCCGCTACCGTCTGCACCCGGATTGCCAATACCCCCACCAGCAGCTCCAGCCGTTGCAGATGTTGCTCAAGTCTGGTTAACAGAAAGGTCAACGACATGCTGGTCCCGGCCACCGCCGTTGCCTGCTGATGGGCGCGGCGCACCACCTCGCGGCATTGGCCGGTCAATACCAGCAGGTGTCGTTTGTCCTCCTCGCCGGGGGAGGTCTCGTCTTCGATCCGCAGTGCCTCGGTAGTGAACCAGGCCAGTTCTTCATGCAGGGCCAGAAAGGGTGAACGGCTCGTCTTTAGCTGCGGCAGCACCCGCAGCAGTTCCGGCTCAAGGCCCATGGCACAGACCCGGTGGGACAACACCAGGCAGGCCTCGCTGATTTGCTCCAGCATGCGTGGTGAGGGCGGCGTCAGCAGGCGCCAGAAGGCCTGTTGTTCCTCAAGGGGGATTGCGCCCAGCCAGGCCGCATCGCCGGGGTGATGAAACAACAGCCGGATACAGTCCCGCAGCTCGGCGGGGTCAGCCAGTTCAGGCAGCAGACGATGGGCCAGTTTGCGATGCAGCTCCGAGAAGAATCCGGTGTTGGGCAGTAGACCGGATTCGCTGTAGAGAGAGATCTGGCGGCGTTGGGCGAACAGCGTCAGCAGGGCGGTGCGCAGACCGTCATGGTAGCGAGGAATCTCCAGCAGTTGCAGCATCCGGCGCCAGCGTTGCAGAGCCTGATCGCTGCTGCTGCGACCGGGCCGTACCGCATCAAACAGCTGCACCAGCAGCGGCAGCGGATCATCATTGGCTACGGTCAGCTGCTCCAGTGCCCGGCTGATGACATCGGCGTTGCTAAGCGGTTCAAATGGCGGTTGCACTAATTCTCCGCTCTCTGGGCCGGTGCCTGATACCACTGCTCTTTGGGTACGATCTTCGCTTCAGGGGGATCACTCAGATAATGGGGTGACATGATCTGTACGCCATACTCGTTAAACACATCCTGAATGTTGCCATGCAGGGCACTTAGCACCTCGGCCCGCTGGGTCGGGCCGCTTCGCAGTACCTGACAGGCCAGCCGGTATTCGGGGTAGTAGTCGGACAGGGCGGTCTGGAAGACCCGGGGAGCCGGTTCACTCTGCACGCCGGGGGTGCGCCCAGCTGCTTCGATCAGCATGGCATGGACCTGACGCCAGGGGGTGTCATAGCCGATGGTTACGCCGGTCTCCAGAATAAAGCCGTCCCCCACGGTGCGGGAGTAGTTGCGGGAGACATTGCCGAGGATCAAGGCATTGGGCAGAGTCAGTTCTTCACCCAGCCCGGTGCGGATCCGGGTGGTGAACAGCCCCAGCTCCATGACTGTCCCCTGATGACCGGAGATCTGGACATACTCACCGGCCCGGATGGTACGGGTGTACATCAGGATCAGGCCGCTGGCAGCCTGACCCACCAGGCTGGAGGCCCCCAGCGAGACCATCAGACCGATCAGTACCGAAAGCCCCTTGAACACCTCTGTGCCGGAGCCGGGCAGGTAGGGATAGGCCATTACCAGGGCAAACAGCCAGATACCGGCCGAGATCAGGCGGCGGGTTGGGCTGACCGTGTCCCGATCCAGCCAGGCAATCTCCAGTTTACCCTGCTCAACCCGCTCAAAGACCGTCTTCAGCAGATCGATCATAAACTTGGCGATCAGGAAGATCAGTACTGCCACCAGCAGATCCGGGATGGTGCGGGCGATAGCCCCGCCAAAGCGGGCTATCAGATCAAGCAGATACTGGGTCAACCGTTCCCCCCAGGGCCGGGTATAGGGAAAACGCCCCAGGGTAAAGCCCAGCCAGTCATAGAACAGAAACAGAACCAGCGCCCAGTACACCAGCGTGACCGCCCGTCGAACCAGTTGCAGCAGACGCTCCCGGTTCATCAGGGATTCACCCCCCACGCTGAGGCGTTCTGCGTGGGTATGGGCAAGACTGGCCAGACGGAAGGTCAGCCATTTTCTGGCCCGGTGCAGCAGCCAGACCAACAGCAGAAACGCCAGGGTCGCTGCTAGAACAAAACCTGCAGCACGCATTAAGACTTTCAGGTCACGGGCCTCGCGGGTTTCACGAACCACCAGTTCCAGCGCTGTTGCGGCATTTTTGGCTGCCTGCTCCAGAGATTCCTGTTTAAGCGGATCAACATCTTCAGGGACCATGGTAAACGCCAGTACCCCGTCCAGCATAATGGAAATCCCTTGAGGAATCGGCTGCAGGGTGACCTTGCCGCTACTGCTGGTAGCCAGCATACGCCGCAACACTTCACTGGCCCGCTGCGCCCGCTCTCCAACCGGAACCCCCAGCAACGGAGCACGGAATTCAACCACCGGGCGATTGAAGACGGTGACCGTGGCCGAAGTCTGAGTCGTCGCTGGGCTGACGGGTGGAGCTGCGTGGGCCGCCACCAGAGATGATACGAACAGGCAGATACACAGCAGGATACGGATTAACTGATGGAACATGGGCGGAGGGGCCTCCATGGGTGCAGAATTGGCAGAAGTTTAGCACAGGCGGGCGGCACTGCAAGCGTGAACCGGTCTATTTTCATGGTATTGGCGGCTTGAACAGGTTTTGACAAAACCGCAGCAGTGTGCTATGCAGACAACCTGCTCAATCCTCAGCATGTTCTGTTTGTGGGCGGAGATGACAGCCGGGCCCTGCGCAACGGCAGGCCGTGAACCCCGCCAGGTCCGGAAGGAAGCAACGGCAGCGGCTGTCGCTGTGTGCCGCAGGTAAACCCGGCTGTCATCTCCGCCCACAACGTTTGTACTGCGTGTCCAGATTCAGGAAGCCACCCGTGTCCTACGAAGTCCTTGCCCGCAAATACCGCCCCCAGACCTTTGCCGGATTGACCGGTCAGGAGCATGTCAGCCGTACTCTGCAGAACGCCATTGATACCGGCCGGGTGGCCCATGCCTTCCTGTTTACCGGGGCGCGGGGGGTCGGCAAGACCAGTACCGCCCGTATCCTGGCCAAGGCCCTCAACTGTGAGCAGGGTGTCACGCTGGAACCATGCAACGTCTGCCCGCACTGCCGCGAGATTACCGACGGCAGTTCCACCGATGTCTTTGAGATCGACGGCGCCTCTAATACCGGTGTGGATGATGTCCGTGAATTGCGGGACAACAGCCGCTATCTTCCCTCCCACAGTCGCTACAAGATCTACATCATTGACGAAGTGCATATGCTCTCCACCAACGCCTTCAATGCCCTGTTGAAGACCCTGGAAGAGCCGCCGCCCCATGTCAAGTTCATTTTTGCCACCACTGAACCGCACAAACTGCCGATCACCATTCTCTCCCGTTGCCAACGCTTTGACTTCAAGCGGGTGCCGCTGATCAAGATCGTGGGCCGCCTGCGGGAGATTGCTGATCAGGAAGGGATCGTCATCAACGATGCCGCCCTGGCCCTGATTGCCCGCAAGGGTGACGGCAGCATGCGGGACTCAATCACCTGTTTTGATCAGGTGCTGGCCTTCTGCGGCAACACCGTGGCCGTTGAGGATGTGGCTACCCTGGTTGGGGTGGTGGACCGCCGGCTGCTGGCAGAGCTTTCCAGCGCCGTCTTTGCCGGCGATACCCAGGGGGCGCTGGAAGGGGTCAGGCGGGTCGATGCCTTTGGCTATAACGTGCGCCAGTTCACCCAGGAGCTGATCAGCCACTTCCGTAATCTGCTGGTTATCCGTTCGGTCCCCAAACCGGGCGAGATCCTTGATCTGGCCGAGGCCGAACTGGAAGAGTTGCGGCAACAGGCAGGTGAACAGAGTGCTGCCGATATCCAGCGCCGCCTGACCCTGCTGGTCAAGGCTGAGTCCGAAATGGCCCATGCCTCGTTTCCGCGCCTGCTGCTTGAGATGGTGCTGTTGAAGATGGCAACCCTGCAACCGGTGCTGCCGATTCAGCAACTGCTGGACCGGATCAAGCACCTGGAGACCGGGGTGGCCCAGACAACCCCGGAACTTTGGGCTGCCCCCAAACAGGCCGCCGCCAGGCCGGTCACGCCGGTGCGCCATGAACAGCCGCCTGTCCAGCAACCGGCGGCTTCCGCGCCGCAGGGTGGCGGGGGCTGGGAGCGTTTTGTGGCCTTCTGCCTTGAGCAGAAACCGGCCCTGGGGGCGCTGCTTGAGCATGGTTCACCCCTGGCCTATGCCCCTGACCGGCTGGAGATCGGGTTTCCTGAAGGTTCCTACTTTCTGAATAGTCTGCAGGATCCCGACAACAAACAGGCGGTTGATGCGCTGGCGGCCCAGTACATGCATCAGCCCACCGTGGTCAAGATTGTCTCGATTGCCGCCGTTGCTGACGGGAATTCTCCCTGCTCACTGGCCGAAAAAAAAAAGCATGATGAGGAACAGCGACGGGAGTCAATCCAGCGTGAAGTAAAAGAACATCCACTGGTGCAAGAGGCATTACGGGTGCTGGGTGGAGAGATTGTTGAAATTAAAGAGCTGTAATGCTTTGTAGCGTAACATCGTTTCAGATGACACCACAGGAGGAGATACGCAATGTCTAAAGGTTTGGCAGGAATCATGAAGCAGGCCCAGATGATCCAGCAGAAGATGGCAAAACTGCAGGAAGAAGCAGCCCTGAAGGAGGCAGAGGCCACAGCCGGCGGCGGTGCCGTGACGGTGGTGGTAAACGGTAAAAATGAGATAAAGGCCCTGACCATCAAGCCTGAGGCGGTTGACCCCAATGATGTTGAGATGCTGCAGGACCTGATTATTGCAGCCGCTAACGAGGCCCTCAAAAAGGTTCATGAGGAGCTCTCGGCCGAGATGTCCAAGATCACCGGAGGCATGAGTATTCCCGGTCTGTTCTAACGGTCGGCTTTTACTCCTGCTGTAATTGAACTGGCTGATTTCAATGGAAACCTGCAGGCGAGGGGCTCCCTTCGTCTGCATATTTTTAACCGCACTATAATTATAAAAAATTGTTTTATCTGGTTATTATTCTATGCTACAACATGCTCCAACACTGACACGGCTGGTGGGAGAACTAAAGAAACTTCCCGGTATTGGCGAGCGTACTGCCCTGCGTCTGGCCTTTCATCTCCTTAAGTCACCCCAGAATCTCGGTTCCCTGGCAGAGGCGCTTACTCAAGTCCAGGAACGGGTTTGTGCCTGTTCCGTCTGCTTTGCGCTGACCGAGCAGAATCCCTGTCCGATCTGCAGCGGTGGACGTGACAGCAGTGTGATCTGTGTGGTTGAGACCTCGCAGGATATGCTGGCCCTTGAACGGAGCAACGCCTATCACGGCAGCTACCATGTGCTGCAGGGAGCGATTTCGCCGCTGCATGGCGTTAACCCGGACGACCTGCGGATCAGGGAACTTCTGATGCGGATTGAACAGGGCAAGGTTGAGGAGGTGGTGATTGCCACCAACTTTACGGTGGAAGGCGAGACAACCGCCCTCTACCTGGCGCGACAGCTGAAGCCGCTGGGGATCAGAGTCACCCGGCTGGCACACGGTATCCCGCTGGGCAGTGATATTGAATTTGTGGACCCTGCCACGGTGCAATGGGCCATGAAGGGAAGAAGCGAACTTTAGATCCGTTCTGTATCGGACATTACCAGTACCACATCAACAGGAGGAGCAGCATGAGCAAGAAGATGGTCACCATCGACGGCAACACCGCCGCAGCCCACGTGGCCCACGCCACTAACGAAGTTATTGCCATTTACCCGATTACCCCGTCCTCGGTCATGGGTGAGATCTCCGACGCCAAGAGCGCCGTGGGTGAAAAAAACATCTGGGGCAACGTCCCGTCCGTGGTTGAGATGCAGTCTGAAGGCGGTGCTGCCGGTGCCGTACACGGCGCCCTGCAGGCTGGTGCGCTGACCACCACCTTCACCGCCTCCCAGGGCCTCTTGCTGATGATCCCGAACATGTTCAAGATCGCCGGCGAGCTGACCTCCACCGTCTTCCATGTCTCGGCCCGTGCTATTGCAGCCCAGGCACTGTCGATCTTCGGTGACCACTCCGACGTGATGTCCTGCCGTTCCACCGGCTGGGCCTTCCTCTGTTCCAACAACGTGCAGGAGGTCATGGACTTCGCTCTGATCGCCCAGTCCTCCACCCTGCGCAGCCGGGTGCCGTTCCTGCACTACTTCGACGGCTTCCGTACCTCCCACGAAATCCAGAAAGTGGTTGAGCTTTCCTTTGATGAAATGCGGGCCATGATCGATGACAAGCTGATCGCCGAGCACAAGGCCCGTGGCCTGAACCCTGACAAGCCGGTTATGCGCGGTACTGCCCAGAACCCGGATGTCTACTTCCAGGGCCGCGAAACCGTCAACCCCTTCTACCCTGCCTGCGAGAAGATCGTGCAGGAGGAGATGGACAAGTTCGGCAAGCTGACCGGCCGCAAGTACAAGCTGGTTGACTATGTTGGTGCCAAGGATGCCGAGCGGGTTGTGGTAGTGATGGGCTCCGGTGCTGACGTTGTTCAGGACACCGTTGAGAACCTGGCTAAAAAAGGTGAGAAGGTCGGTGTTGTCAAGATTCGTCTGTATCGCCCATTCCCGCTGGATGCCTTCATCAAGGCGCTGCCCAAGACGGTCAAGAAGATTGCTGTTCTGGATCGCACCAAGGAGCCTGGCTCACTTGGCGAGCCGATCTACCTGGATGTCCGCACCGCCATCGGCGAGGCAATGGCCTCCGGCAAGCTGAAGATGAAGGGCTATCCGGTTATCGTTGGCGGCCGGTACGGTCTGGGCTCCAAAGAGTTCTCACCGGCCATGGCCAAGGCGGTTCTGGATAACCTCAAGGCAGCCAAGCCCAAGAACAAGTTTGTGGTCGGTATTGAGGAAGATGTCACCAACTCCAGCCTCAAGGTTGATTACACCTATAAGAATCCGATGGAAGGTGTCTATCAGGCCATGTTCTACGGTCTGGGCTCCGACGGTACTGTTGGTGCCAACAAGAACTCCATCAAGATCATTGGCGAAGAGACCAACAACAACGCCCAGGCCTACTTCGTGTATGACTCCAAGAAGGCCGGCTCCATGACCACTTCCCACCTGCGTTTCGGCAAGAAGTACATCCGTGCGCCGTACCTGGTTCAGGAGGCAGACTTCGTGGCCTGCCACAACTTCTCCTTCCTGGAGAAGTACGACATGCTGGCCAAAGCCAAGACCGGCTCCACCTTCCTGCTCAACGCTCCGTTCTCGGCCTCCGAGGTATGGGACACCATGCCGAAGGAAGTGCAGCAGCAGATCATTGAGAAGAAGATGAAGTTCTACGTGATCGACGGCGTCAAGCTGGGCAACGAGATCGGCCTCGGACCCCGTATCAACGTGATCATGCAGACTGCATTCTTCAAGATCTCTAACATCATCCCGGTTAAGGATGCGGTTGCCTCCATCAAGGATGCCATCAAGAAGTCCTACGGCAAGGCCGGTGAGAAGGTGCTGGAGATGAACTACAAGGCGGTTGATGCCGGCCTGAACAACTTCTACGAAGTGAAGGTGCCGACCAAGGCCTCCAGTAAGCTGAAGATGGCTGCCGCTGTTTCCAGCAAGGCTCCCAAGTTCGTCAAGGATGTTACCGGCGTAATCGTGGCCGGTCTGGGCGATCAACTGCCGGTTTCCAAGATGCCTGCTGACGGTACCTTCCCGACCGCAACCAGCCAGTACGAGAAGCGTAACATCGCCACCGAGATTCCGGTTTGGGATGAGAAGCTCTGTATCCAGTGCGGTATCTGTTCCTTTGTCTGTCCCCACGCAGCAGTGCGGATGAAGTCTTTTGACGGCAAACTGTTGAAGGATGCACCCAAGACCTACAAGTCTGCTGATTGCAAGATCAAGGGTCAGGAAGGCAAGAAGCTGACCGTACAGGTTGCACCGGAAGATTGTACCGGTTGCGGTGCCTGTGCCCACAACTGCCCGGCCAAGGACAAGACCAATGCCAACCACAAGGCGCTGGACATGACCTTCCAGCCGCCGCTGCGTGCCTCAGAGGCAGAGAACTTCGAGTTCTTCCTCAAACTGCCTGATGTTGATGCAAGCACTCTCAAGCTGGATACCCTCAGCAACAACCAGCTGGTCCGCCCGCTGTTCGAGTTCTCCGGTGCCTGCGCCGGCTGCGGCGAGACCCCGTACCTCAAGCTGCTGACCCAGTTGTTCGGTGACCGGATGATTGTGGCCAACGCCACCGGTTGCTCCTCCATCTACGGCGGCAACCTGCCCACCACCCCCTATGCACAGCGTGCTGACGGACGTGGTCCGGCCTGGTCCAACTCGCTGTTTGAGGACAACGCCGAATTCGGCTACGGTATGCGTCTGACGGTAGACCAGTTCACCAAGTCTGCCGGTGAGTATCTGGTTGCTCTGGCAGAAGACAAGGCCTTTGCTGCCAATGCCAAGCTGTTCAAGGAGATCCTCTCCGCTGACCAGTCCACCCAGGCAGGTATCGAGGCCCAGCGTGGCCGGGTTGAGAAGCTGAAGGCTGCCATCAAGGGCAGCAAGAACGCTGTTGCCAAGCTGCTGACCCCGATTGCCGATTATCTGGTCAAGAAATCGGTCTGGTGTATCGGTGGTGACGGCTGGGCCTATGACATCGGTTTCGGCGGCCTGGACCATGTCATTGCATCCGGCAAGAACATCAACCTGTTTGTCCTGGATACCGAAGTGTACTCCAACACCGGCGGCCAGGCTTCCAAGTCAACTCCGCTGGGTGCTGTTGCCCAGTTTGCCGCAGGCGGCAAGCCGGTCTCCAAAAAGGATCTGGGTATGATCGCCATGTCCTACGGCTCGGTCTATGTGGCCACCGTGGCACTGTCCAACCCGGCCCAGTGCGTCAAGGCCATGCTGGAGGCCGAGGCCTATGATGGCCCTTCGATTATCATCGCCTACTCGCACTGTATTGCCCACGGCATTGATATGACCGCCGGTGTGGATGCCCAGAAGAAGGCTGTTCAGTCCGGTTACTGGCCGCTGTACCGCTACAACCCTGCCCTGGCAGCCGAGTGCAAGAACCCGTTGCAACTGGACAGCAAGGCTCCAACCATCAGCTTCGAAGAGTACACCAATAACGAGAACCGTTACCGGATGCTCAAGAAGGCCAACCCCAAAGGGGCAGAAGCGATGATGAAAAAGGCCGGTGAGTGGTCCAAGGCTCACTTTGCCTACTACCAGAAGCTGGCAGCACTCAGCTTCGAAGACAGCTGCGAGAAGAAGTAGTCTCCAGCTTCATAAAAGTGCTACACTTCAGCCCCACGGGAAACCGTGGGGCTTTTTTATCTGAAAAGGGAGTTTTAACGTGCATGATCATATCGCCCGCGCCATGGCGGTCAAAGGCAGGATCCGGGCTGTGGCCTGTGTTACCACCAAGCTGGCAAACGATATCTGTTTTCTGCAAGGAACCTCGCCGATTGCCTCGATAGCGCTGGGACGTGCCCTGTCCGGGGCAGCCCTGGTGGGGAGTACCCTCAAACAGGGCCAGCGGATCGCGATCAAGTTCGAGGGAGGCGGGCCGCTCAAGAAGCTGATCGCCGAGGTGGAATGGGACGGTGCCATCAGGGGGACGGTGGCGGTGCCGGATGCGGTTGCCGAGAGCGTGCCTGCTGCGTTGGGCAGGGCCGGGTTCCTGACGGTCACCCGTGATCTGGGGATGAAAGATCCCTACACCGGTATGGTACAGCTCTATACCAGCGAGATTGCCGAGGATCTGGCCTACTATCTGACTGTCTCCGAGCAGATTCCCTCTGCCATGGGGCTGGGGGTAAGCCTGGCTGATGATGGACAGATTGCGGTCAGCGGTGGTTTCCTGATTCAATCCCTGCCACCTTCCGATGAGGTGGCCGTGGATCGGATCATGGCGACCATCAGCAAGCTGCCGCCGCTGACCACGCTTCTGAAGGATGCCACCACGCCCCGGCAGTTGCTGGATATCCTGCTGGAGGGAGTGGAACACCACCCGCTGGAGTCTACTGACCTGTTCTTCCGTTGTGGCTGCTCCCGCGACAAGGTGGAGCGGGCCATTCTGTCACTGGGCAAGGCAGGGCTGGAGCGAATGATTGAGGAACAGGGTGAGGCAGCGGTTACCTGCGAATTCTGCAAACAGCAGTACCGCTTTGAAAGGAGCGAGCTTGAAGCGCTTAGCAGATCATACTAAGCCAGTAAAGACTTCAGCGGCTAAACCAATCACCAACGAACCTGTCCGGGCGAAGACGGTTGCACCGGAAGTCCTGGCCCCCTGCGGCTCCCTTGAGGCCTTCTTTGCAGCCATGGAATCCGGTGCAGATGCGGTCTATGCCGGGTTACGGGAGTTTTCGGCCCGTGCCCGTGCCAAGAACTTCACCCTGGGGCAGATGGCGCGGATGCTGGCCTATGCCCATCAGCGGGGGCGTAAGATCTACATCACCCTTAACACGCTGGTCAAGGAGCAGGAACTGCCGCAGCTGGTGGAGGCCCTGGCAGAGCTGGCCAGGCTGCGGGTGGATGGGGTGATTGTGCAGGATATGGCGGTGGCCCGGCTGGTACGGAACTTTTTCCCTTCCATTCCGCTGCATGCCTCCACCCAGATGACGATCCACAACCTGCCCGGTGTCAAGCTGCTGGAGGAGTATGGCTTTGAGCGGGTAGTGCTGGCCCGAGAGCTGCAACTGGCAGATATCGCCTCTATCGCATCACAGACCAGCGCAGAGCTGGAGATCTTTGTCCATGGGGCACTCTGTTTCTGCGTCTCCGGGCAGTGCCATTTCTCCTCGTTGCTGGGTGGCCACAGCGGCAACCGTGGCCGCTGCGCCCAGCCTTGCCGCCGCCTCTACAGCCACCGGGGCAAAGAGGGCTACTATTTCTCCCCCAACGATCTTTCTGCGCTGGAGCTGATCCCGGAGCTGGCCGCTGCCGGTGTGACCTCGCTGAAGATCGAAGGCAGGATGAAATCTGCCGATTATGTGGCCAAGGTGGTCAAGGCCTACCGCTTGATGGTTGATGGTGACGCAACAGCACGTAAGGAGACCCTGAAGGCTGCCAAGGAGCTGTTGAAGGACTCCTTTGGCCGCACCCCCACCAAAGGCTTTCTGGCCTCCAGCAATCCGGTTGATATTGCCAACCCCTGGCTGCGGGGTGGCACCGGCCGGTTCAGCGGCGAGGTCAGGCAGGCCCGGCAGGGGCAGATCAGCTTTGAAACCCGCGATGGTCTTCGGGTAGGGGACCGTCTGCGGCTGCAGCCCAAGAGCGATCAGGCCGGCCAGGCCTGGACCCTGCGGGAGCTGTATGTGAATCGCAGGAAGGTGCATGAGTGCAAGGCCGGTACCCTGGTGGAGGTGGCCTGCCCCTTTGAGGCCCGTCCAGGTGATGCCTTGTTCAAGGTTGGGGCTGCCGATGCCTTTGGCATGAGCGATGAGGCAGCCAACCGTAAGCTGCAGGCTGCCGGACCGGACCGTGTGGCAGTGCGGCTGGAGTTGCGCTGCGAGCAGCAGGGGCCGGCCCCCGGACCCTGGACTCTGCAAATCACTGCCCGGGTCGGTGCGGCAGCTTTTTCCTGCGAATTTCCGTTGGGCGATCTGGAGCCTGCCCGCAACAGTGATATGGCCGGGGTGCTGCAGGCCCGCTTCAGCGAGACCGGCGAGACCCCGTTCCACCTGGAGAGCCTGCAGGCCCCTGACTTTCCGGCGCTCTTTATTCCACCAGCTCGTTTAAAAGAGATCCGGCGTGAGCTGTATCAGCGGCTGGAACAGGAGGGGACGGCAGAGGAGCGCAGGCGGATAGCAGCGGCAAAGGCAGAGGCGCTGCTGGAACTGCAGGGGCAAAGGTCAAGGATCAAGGGGCAAGGAGAGCGAGAAGAGTTACTGATCCAGGTGGACAGTCCGTCGGAGGTGCGTTGGGCCTTGTCTCAGGGGGCTCGACAGGTGGTGGTACCGCTGCACCGGGCTGCCATCCATGAGCTGCCCCGGTATCTGAGCAGACTGAAAGGTGATGCTGATCAGCTGGTCTGGCAGCTGCCGTTCATGCTGTTTGATCAGGAACTGCCCTTGATCACTGAAGCGCTTGATGCGCTCTACCAAGCCGGGTTTCGTTGTTTTGAGGTCACCAACCCCGGCCAGTTCAAGCTGCTGCAACGGTATGCAGGGCTGCAGCTGTCATCCGGCTATCGTCTGTTCACCCTCAACAGTCAGGCCCTGGCATTCTGGCAGGAACAGGGTATCCAGCGGGCAACCCTCTATATTGAAGATGACCGGGAAAACCTGACGGATCTGCTGCAGCTTTCACAACCCTTGACCGTGCTGGTGTACAGTCCGGTGGAGGTGATGGCCACCAGGGTCAGGATCAAGGAGATCAGCAGCGGTGCTCCGCTTACCTCTGACCGTGGCGAAGGGTACCGGATTCGCGGCCGGGACGGTTTTACCCATATCAGCGCCACCACACCGTTCTCTCTGCTGGGGCGGCTGATGGAACTACGCCGGATGGGCTGCCGTTCTTTCATGCTGGATCTTTCAGAGACCCCGCCTGAGCGGCGCGGCGAACTGCTGGAGGCGTTCAGGTCTGATCGCGTAGTTCAGGGGGCGACGCTCTTTAACTATGAACGGGGGTTGACATGAACAGGGGGCTCTGGTGCGTGATCATACTGCTGCTACTGCTGTCTACAGGATCCCCGGCAACAGCAGAAACCCTGCGGGGGATGGTCAAGGCGGTGCATGACGGCGATACCGTGGTGCTGGTTGGACGCGGAACCGGGAGGGTTACGGTTCGTCTGTACGGTGTTGATGCGCCGGAGACCCGCAAGCCGGATTCTCCCGGGCAGCCCTTTGGCAGCCAGGCCAAGCGGGTGCTGATGTTTAAGCTGTTGGGCAAAGAAGTTGTCGCAGAGGTGCAGGATCGTGACCAGTATGGTCGCGCGGTTGCCGTGCTGCAGCTGGCAGGCAGGGATATCAATGCCGAAATGGTGGCGGAGGGGATGGCCTGGGCCTATCGCCAGTATCTTGGCGGTCCCTATGCATCACGCTACATCGCTTTGGAAGAACAGGCCCGGCGCCAACACCGGGGACTCTGGCGGGATACGAACCCTCAGCCTCCCTGGGAATTCAGGCGGGGCCAGAAGCGGCGGCGTTAATTTTTTATCTTCTTTGATAGCTCCAGGGCACGCTTGACCCGAGACACCACACGTAGCGGCTGGACCGGTTTGGGGATGAAGTCAAAGAAGCCGGCGTCAAGCGCCTTCTGCTCTTCATCGGTGGAGGCCCGGCCGGTCAGCATGATCACCGGAATCGCCGCGGTAATCGGATTGGCCTTGATTGCCCGCAGCAGACCATGTCCATCCAGTTTGGGCATCTGGGCATCGGTAATCACCAGTTGAGGGCGATGGGTCAGGGTGGTCTTGAGCGCCTCAATACCGTCTTTGCAGATAATGACGTTGTACCCTTCTTTTACCAGGGCTGCCTGCACAACGGTGGCAACCGTGGGAGAATCCTCCACCACCAGAATCGTGTTGCCGGCATCCGGGTTTACCGGTGCATTCAGATAATGGCGGGCGATTGCCTCCAGTATTTCCTTACGGGTGGCAATTACCGGCACTACCTGCAGTCCGGTGATGCGGGCAATCATGTCGGTGGTCTCGCCGTCAAAAGGATCGGTTATGGCCACTGCCAGCATCATATCCTTGTGCTTCAACGGAAACACGAGCCGTTTCATGACAAACTCAGTGGGTAGCAGGTTGATTGTCTCGGCCGGATAGGTACGGTTGCTGAAGTCTGTGACGGTCTTGAAGCCGAACTGGCGTCCCAGCGCCTCTACCAGCTCAAGTTCAGTGATGACCCCCATCTCCTCCAACACTTCACCAAGCTTTTTCCCTTCAGTGTGCTGGCGCTCCAGTGCCCGTTCCAGGGTCTTTTCGCTGATCAGTTTGGCCCTCACCAGGATGTCGCCCAACTGCTTTTTCTGGTTGATGTCGGCAAAGGGGCTGTGCTGGCTGACCAGTGCCTCCATCAGCTCTGCCTCGGTAATAACCCCCATCTCCTCCAGAACCTGCCCCAGGCGCTTGGCAGTTGCCTTTTGGCGTTCCAGTGCCCGTTCCAGCGTCTTTCTGCTGATCAGCTCCGTATCAACCAGTATGTCGCCCAGCTGTTTTGTCATACGACCTCCACGTAGTGCACAAACTACTTCGGCACTTTTTCCCAGTCTTCCAGGAATTTTTTGATACCGGCATCAGTCAGGGGATGCTTGGACAGCTGCAGCATAACCGAGTAGGGGATGGTACAGATATCAGCGCCGATCAGGGCTGAGTTAAGCACATGGATCGGGTTACGGATGCTGGCTACAATGATCTCGCTGGTATAACCATAGTTGTCGAAGATGGTGCGGATCTCTTCGATGATTCCCATACCATCCTGGGAGATATCGTCCAGTCGTCCCACAAAGGGAGAAACATAGGTCGCACCGGCCTTGGCGGCCAGCAGTGCCTGCATCGGGGTAAAGATCAAGGTTACGTTGGTCTTGATCCCTTTGGCTGAAAGCTGCTTGGTGGCTTTCAGGCCTTCCGGCGTCATCGGCAGCTTGATGACGATGTTTTTGTGGATTTTGACCAGATCCTTGGCCTCTTTGACCATCCCTTCTGCATCCAGGGCAATTACCTCGGCGGAGATCGGGCCGTCTACGATGGCGGTGATCTCTTTGATCACGTCCTTGAACTTGCGGCCTGATTTGGCGATCAGGGAAGGGTTGGTGGTAACGCCGTCCACCAGGCCAAGAGTGTGCGCTTCGCGAATCTCATGTACGTCAGCAGTGTCGATAAAGAATTTCATGTCTGAACCTCCGTTTTCAGGGATTAATGGGTATGGTCAAGTTGATCGCGAAATTTATCCAGGCAGTCCATGGAGCAGAAATAGTGCCGCGTGCCGTTCAGGGTTCCGACAATGGCATCCTGTTTTGCCAGGTAGACCTTGCAGACCGGATCCTGTACGGTTTCTTCATCGTTGCGGGCCGGCTTTGGCGCGGAAGATTGCCTGGGGGCAACAAGTGCCTTGAAGACCCGGAACCCGATATAGGCCAGCAGCAACCAGATTACTAGGCGAAACATGGCGTCATTACTCCAGGGGGCTGACCTGCTCGTCGGTTTCAAGGCAGGTCAGCAGCTCTGCTATGGTACGTTTGCTGGCCGGCTCGCATAATTCAGGGGCGATATCAGCCAACGGCAGCAGTACAAAACGGCGTGCCGTCATCCGGGGATGGGGCAGGGTCAGGTCAGGTGTTGCAAGTTGTGTGCTGCCGTACAGGAGCAGATCCAGATCAAGCCGTCGCGATTGCGGCCTGGCGGCAGGAGTCCGACCAAAGATCTCCCGTTCTATCCGTTGCAGCTCATGCAGCAGCTCATGGGGCGGCAGGGTGGTGGCCAGCCGTGCAACCCCGTTGTAAAAGGAGGGAGTGCCGGACGGCATACCCACCGGTGACGTCTCATAAAACCTGGACAGGGCCGTCACGCGGCAGCCGGCTATCTTGCCCAGTTCTGCCACGGCCCGCAACAGGTTCAGTTCCCGATCCCCCAGATTAGAGCCGAGGGCGATGTAAGCATCGGTTTCCACAAGGCGGGATTAAACCATACTTGTGGGGGGGCGTCAACCGCAGGACAAAAAAAGCCCCCGTCACCAGGAGGGGCGGCAACGAGGGCGATGAGACCCCCGAGGGGGCTCGCAAACATATTCTCTACTGATAGTGTACTCAAGCCGGGCAGCCGGCGCAATAAAAGTTTTGTAACTAATTATGTATGAAAGAAAATTACTTTTTAAGAGCATTTTGATTGGTTTTTTGTTGCGTTATAGGAACACTGGGCTGCCAGACAACAGCTGCTACATTGCGGCCTTGGACGGCAGGCCTGCTTCCCCAGCTCGACGAGCAGCGCATGGTACTCGTTAAACAGGGCTGTGTCCAAGGTCAGGCGATCCATGAAGTGGCGTCGTAACCCGTCATAGCTGATCCGCTCATCGACCAGCCCCAGCCGGCTGAAGATGCGTCTGGTATAGGCATCCACCACAAAGCTTGGTTTGTGACCGGCATAGAGCAGCATCGAGTCGGCGGTTTCAGGCCCGATCCCCTTGACCGCAAGCAGCTCTGTTCTGGTCTGCTGCCAGGGGGCGGCAAAAAGCCGGTCAAGGCTGCCCTGGTACTGTTGCTGCAAAAAGGTGGTAAATGCCTGTAGCCTTACTGCCTTGACGTTAAAGTAACCTGCCGGTCTGATCAGTGCTGCCAGTGCAGCCGGCAACAGGTCTGCGATGCCTGTAACGGACAGTCTGTCAGCCGCCTTCAGGTTCGCAATCGCCTTTTCCACATTGCCCCAGTTGGTATTCTGGGTCAGGATAGCACCGACGCAGACCTCAAAGGGGGTTTCACCGGGCCACCAATGCCGGGGGCCATACCGTTCCAGCAGGGTAGTGAAAATCCTGTCAAGCCGCTTATCTGCCAACCAGCACCCGCAGGTTTTGAGGATTGACCTTATAACCGCCGGAAACCGTGACATAGCCTTTATACAGGTCGCTGACATCGGTGATGCGCGCCATGAACCAGCTGCTCTGGCGGGCATTTGACTTGTCTTGAGGGGCCTGATAGGCATCATTCCGGCTGTTTCCCTCAAACATGATCATCAGGGTGCCCAGCCTGATCTCGTCCGGCCTGGCAATTCTGGTGCGCCAGAAGAACTTGGTCCACTGGCTGGCACCATTTGCAATCTTGAAGAATTCAGCCTCACCCTTGGTTTGAGCGTTGGGTGGCTGGGTCATCTTGGCCAGGGTCACGTAGATCCAGGCGTTCTCACCCATCGGCTGCTCACTGATAAAGAAGTCATCACCCTGGATGTAATGCCGGTCTTCACCGGCCGCCGGTGCCTCATAACGCGGTTGCGGCGCGGGCTCTTCCTGTGCAGGGGGTACCTGTTCACGGATCTGTTGTCCACCGGTCACCAGCTTGTCGACTTCATCCATAAAACCTGCCTGCGCAGTTGCGCAGTTAATCAACAGCAGTGTCAGCACGAACAGTTTCTTCATGGCACACCTCCATTCATTTTATCAGTTTCATCTCTCCAAAGGAGCAATACTCTGCTCCTATACCAGAGATTTGCGATCTGTAAAGGCTCAGAGTGAGGCGGCAATCCCCTGCTGCAGATCGGGATAGCGCAGGGAAATGTCCAGATCCTCCAGCATCCGCCGGTTGTCAACCACCCGTGATTCCATGAAATAGTTGAACAAGAGCGGCGGCATCACCCGGCGGGCCTCCTCAAGGTCGATCTGGGGCTGACGGGGTTTCTGCAGGGCATCGGCACAGGCGTTGAAGTAGGCTGTCATGCTGGCCGGATGACCGTCACTGACGTTGTAGATGCCGGTCCCTTTGAGCAGGGCAGACAGGCAGACCCGGGCCAGATCATCAATGTGAATCCGGTTGGACGGCCTGGCCAGCTCCTCCCGCAGCAGCGGCTGGCCCTGGTTGATCTGCATCAACGGCAGGCGCCCCTTGCCGTAGATGGCGGAGACCCTCAGGATTACCACCGGAATACCGTGCTTCAGGCCAAAGTCCTGAAACAGTTGTTCGGCATCCAGCCGTCGTTTGCCCATGGCTGAGGCCGGCTCTGTGGGACTCTGTTCGGTTACCACGGCGCCGCCGGTGTCACCGTAAACGCTGGTGGCGCTGAGGTACACGATTTTGGATGGGAAGGTCTGATCCCGCTCCAGGGCGGCGCAGAAATTGCGGGCACGCAGATCAATGCTGCCGCCTCCCTGAGGAGGGACACTGTACAGCAGCATCCGTCCGTCCAGCGGCAGCCGAGGGATGTCATCACGTTCATCCATGCTGCAGAGACAGACCTCTGCACCGGCCTTGGTCAAGGCTGCAGCCTTTTCCTGATCCCTCAGGTGAACCGCCACGGACCAGCCCTGCGCAAGAGCCAGATTGGCCACCAGACTGCCGGTGTAGCCGCAGCCGGCTATAAACAGTTGCTGCATAATTGTTATCCCTTTCCTTCATCAAGCAGTTCGTCCAGCGGATGTTTTTTCTCGATTGCAACAATCCTGACCTTGATCGCACCCTTGCCCCACAGGCCGATCTGCTGGGCTGCAGCGCGGGAGAGGTCAATCAGGTTGCGGACTGTGTGACGGGGGTGGCAGCGGTCATTGATGACCACCGACACCTTTTGGCCGCTCTTGATATTTTCAACCGTAACAATGGTTCCCAGCGGCAGCAGGGCATGGGCAGCGGTCAGTTTGTCCGGATGATAGCGCTGGCCGGAGGTGGTGCGCCGCCCGATGAAGCGCGAGGCGTAGTAGGTGGCCACGCCGACCTGCGGGTCTTTAAGCGTGTCCCCGTCCTTTGCCAGCACCTCCAGCAACTGGGCATCACTCATATCATCACGTTCTATCGGGTGAGCAGCCTGGACAGCGCCGGGCATGAGCAGGGACAGAATAAGTAGGCGCTTAATCATCGTTGCAGGTACTCCCGGATACCGTCTCTAAAGCGGATCGGTTCAAATTCAAAGGTTTTCCTCCAGCAGCCGTCGCAGATATTTTCCTCAAGCAGCATCTGCAGCTGGTCCATGGTAATCGGAAAGGCTTTGAACCCCTGCAGCGCCTTGATCACCGGCTTCATCAACGATAACGGCAGGGACGGTTTCCAGGGGTGGCCCTTGCCCATCGCCTCGGCAATGGCATCCAGCAGTTCACGATAGGTCAGGCGATCCTCGCCACACAGCTCAAAGGTCTGGCCAGCGGTCTCCGGCTTTTCCAACGCGTCGGCATAACAGCGGGCTACATCGCTGCCGTGGATCGGCTGCAGCCGGTACGTGCCGTCCCCCATGGTGGGCATGACCGGTGCCAGCCGCAGGTTGTCTGCCAGCATGTTGACAAAGGCATCCCTGGGGCCAAAGATCAGTGAAGGTCGGAAGATGGTCCAGGCCAGCCCGCTGCCCCGTACGATCTCCTCTCCCCGCCATTTGGTGCGATGGTAGCCGGAAACCGCATCAAGCCTGGTGCCAAGGGCGGACATCTGCAGGTAGCGCAGCACACCCGCATGTTGTGTCGCCTGAACCATGCCGGCGGTGGCCTCCACATGCAGCCTTTCAAAGGTGACCCCTTTGGCGGGAAATTCGCGAATGATCCCCACCAGATTGATCGCCGCGTCGCAGCCTTTCATGGCAGCACCATAAACGGCCGGGTCAACGACATCGCCTTTGACAAAGGTGACTCCTGCCGCTGTTGAACCGCTACGGGCATGGCTCAGAAGCACCAGTTCGTGACCACGCTTCAGCAGCTCTGCGGTCAGGTGCCCACCCACAAATCCGGTGCCGCCGGCGATAAAGATCTTCATTGGCATTACTCCTTTTCAGAATTTTATGCTGCCATTTTTACCGTCAACCAGGCCACTGCAGCATACCGCACCAGCTTGCCCACCCCCACCAGCAGCAGGAAGGTGGTAAAGCGGATCTTCAGCAGTCCCCCCACCAGGCAGAGCGGATCGCCCGCCACCGGCAGCCAGGAAAACAACAGTGACAGGATGCCGTAGCGCTGATACCACGCCTCGGCCCGCTGCCGTTGCTGCTCACTGATCCTGAACAGACGGACCAGCAGCCAGTCGCCGCCGTAACGTCCAACCAGCCAGGTGGTACAGGCTCCCAGGCTGTTACCGGTGGTGGCGGTCAACACGCTGACGGCAGGGTCGTAGCCCCTGACCAGCATCAACACCAGCAGCCATTCCGACCCCAGCGGTACCAGGGTCGATGCCAGAAAGCTGAGAGCGAACAGGGCCGGATAGCCGGGCTGCTGCAACCAGTTCAGCAGAGGGACCAGATATGTCAGAAAGCCGTTGTCAAAGAGATCCACATCACGTACCTTTTATGCCGGTCCCATTTCAAGGCCCTGTCTTTGTTGGCGCGTCTCCGGCTCCTCATATGTACTGTGTGTACATCTAACGTCGCCGAACTCCTTGCCGCCTTGACAGCATCCAATGAACTGAAACTGGAATGAGCCGTCGAGTGATACAGTATAGCCGAAAAATTGCAGTAGCAACAGGGGGGTAGCATGAAAACCCGCGGCAAGCCAACCGGCCACTATACCCAGGCAGCACGTCTGCACAATGTAATCCGCCTGATTGAGACCCGTAACGGCATCACGCTGGATGAGCTGGTGGAGGAGACCGGGGTGGACCGCCGCACAGTTCACCGGGATCTGGTGGCGATCCAGGAGGCCGGCTACCCGTTGACCGCAGATCGCCAGGATGGGCGCAAGATCTACCGTTTTCTGACCAGCACCCGTCAGGTGGCACCGATCACCTTCACCCTGGATGAGCTGGTGTCGCTGCATCTGCTCAAGGCCTGTGCCGGACTGCTGCCGCCCGAGCCGTTCGGTGCCGAGATCGACGCCATCTTTGCCAAAATCCATGCCTCGTTGCCGCCCCGTTCAGTGGCACATCTGGAACGGATTGCCCGGGTCTCGCTGCCCCGCTTCCAGGGGGGCAGAGCCTATGCGGGCTCAGCTGAGCTTTTGTCCGAGCTGCGCCGGGCGCTGTTGTTTCAGTACCGGGTCAAGCTGTCCTACAGCCGCAGCGGCAAGGAAGCTGCACTGTATGAGATCGATCCCTACACCCTGGTGCTGGCCAAGGGGGGACTGTACCTGCTGGCCCATGCCCATAACCGCGATGCGGTGCGGCTGTTTGCGGTGGAGCGGATCGTGGGGCTGACCGTTACCCGTCAGCGTTTTGAGATGCCGGATGATTTTGACCCGGAGCAGCATTTCAGTGATGCCTTTGGTCTGGTGACGGACCAGCCGATGCAGCTCAAGATCCGTTTTGACCGTGAGGTGGCCCATATGGTGCGGGACAGGGTCTGGCGGACCGGACAGACCCTGCTGAGCGAGCCGGACGGCTCCGTCCTGCTCTCGTTTGAGGCGGCCGGCTCCCTGGAGATCCTGGCCTGGGTGCTGTCCTACGGACGCCATGCAGAGCTGCTGGAACCGCCTGAACTGCGCAAGGAGCTGAAGCGCCAGATCAAGGGGCTGCGCGAGATCTATCGCAAGAAAGGATAACTCCAGTTCCAGCTCAAAGGCATTATCTGCGCCGGATCGTCTCCGGCTCCGCCGCGTCCTGATCCGTTCATGCCGTCGTCGCCGGAATCCTTGCCGCCTTGATGTCATCCTTGATTTGAAATTGGAGGATTGAATAGGAACTTGACCCTGCTTTCTTGACCCTGCATAATCCACGACCATGAACGATATGACCTTACATGACCTGATTGCCGACCGTATCCGTGCCGCAGGCCGGATCACCTTTGCCGATTACATGGCTGCCTGCCTCTACGAGCCCGGGCTGGGCTACTACACCTCGCCGGGACGCAAGGTGGGGACTGAGGGTGACTTCTATACCAGCATCACGGTGCATGCCACCTTCGGACGGGTCATTGCCCGCGAAATCGCTGCCATGTGGCGTTCTATGGACTGTCCGGCTGATTTTACCCTGGTTGAAGCGGGTGCCGGCCATGGCCGCCTGGCCTGCGACATCATGGACTTTCTGGCAGAGCAGCAGCCGGACTGTTATGCCGCCACAAAGCTGGTGCTGGTTGAACAGGAACCGACCCTGGCCGAGGCCCAGGCTGCCCTGCTGGCCAACCATGCGGCCAGGTTGTCCTGGCTTTCCCCGGCCGAGCTGCCCGGTTTCCGTTTCAGCGGTGTACTCTACTCCAACGAATTGCTGGATGCCATGCCGGTGCATCGGGTGCTGATGAGCCCGCAGGGGTTGAAAGAGATCTACGTTACCCTTGATGGCGACCAGTTTCAGGATCAGTCTGATCTGCCATCCACTCCGGCACTTGCGGCCTATCTTGATCGCTTTGGTATTCCGCTGCACCCCGGTCAGGAGGCCGAGGTCTCCCTGGCCGGCCTGGCCTGGTTTGAAGATGTGGCAGAATGCCTGCAGCAGGGCTTTATCCTGACCATTGACTATGGCTGGGCCAAGGCAGAGCTGTACTCTCCCCAGCGTAACCTGGGCACCCTGCTTTGCTACTACAAGCATACCGTGGAGGACAACCCGTACCAGCGGCTGGGACAGCAGGATATCACCACCCATATCAACTTCAGTGCCCTGATCGAGCGTGGCGAAGAGCTTGGCCTCAAGCCGCTCTGGTTTGGCGAGCAGTCCCGTTTTCTGCTCTCTGCCGGGGTGATTGAAGAGCTGGAGCAGATCGAGGCATCCGACCTGCCGGAAAAAGATAAACTGCGTCTGCGGCTGATCATCAAGCGGCTGATCATGCCGGAAGGGGGGATGGGAGATACCTTCCGGGTGCTGGTACAGTCAAAAGGGGTGACAGATCCCAGGCTGGGCTGTCTGCGTGGAATCAGCCTGTGATCCCTGGGACGATCAAAGCGATTGTATTTGACCTGGATGGCACCCTGTATGTCTCTGAGGCCTTTGAACATGCGGTCTGGGAATCGGTTTCCCGTTATGCCGGACAACTGCTGGGGCTTTCGGCTGATGCAGGCGGAAGGCGCTTAAAGGAGTTGCGAGACCGTTTGACTGCGGAGCGGGGGACCGTGCAGACCCTGGCGGTGGCGATTGAAGTCTTGGGCGGCACGGTGCCGGAGATGCACCGCCGCTTTGCTGAAGAGCTTGAACCGCAGCAGTATATTCAGCCGGATCCGCGGGTCAGGCCGCTGGTAAACCGGCTGGGGGAACGCTACACCAGTTGGCTGCTGACCAACAACAATCAGACCCTTACCAACAAGATTCTCGCCTGTCTGGACCTTGAGCAGAGTTTCCAGCGGGTGATCACCATAAACGATACCTGGCGTCCCAAGCCTGATCGGACCGTGCTTGATCAGGTGCTGAAAGAGCTGGGTCTGCCTTCTGAAGCGGTACTGTTTGTGGGTGATCGCTATGACATTGATCTGCGTCTGCCGGAGCAAGAAGGCTGTCCGGTGTTGCTGACCAAAACCATTGATGAGCTGATGCAACTGCAAACGCTCCTCGATCAGCCTTCCCGGTCTATCTGGTCACAGCCACTACCTGCAGACGGCCGGCCTTGAATCAGGCCTGTTTTAGAACAGGGTTATCAGAATCCTTGCCTTTTTAATGAAGGTTTGTTCTAATGGCGGCCCGTGTCTTCTCCCATGCCCGGTGCCAATGGAGGTAGCTTTATGTTTCGCGCCCGTCTGACTGCCAAGGTCCTGATCGCCATTGCCGTAACCCTTTCCGTCGGTTTTGCCTGTCTCGGGGTCTTGAGTCTCTACCTCTCCTACACCTCCATGCTTGACCTGCAGCGTAACAACGCCCGCCAGGCGGCAGCCAATGTTATCCATGATCTGATTGAACTGAAGATGAAAGGCGACTTCCAGGCCTTTAACCAGTATGTGGATGAGGTGGTCAAACGGGGCGGTGCCCTGAAGATTCAACTCTTTCATCCCGACGGCAAACAGTACAACGGCACAGAAAACAGTGAGCTGCTGAAGCAGGCGGTTGAGGCCGGGGTGCAGAAGGAACAGAACAGTGTTGTTGACGGCAAGTCTGCTCTGATACTGGCCACGCCGCTGGCCAATGAGGCCCGTTGTAATGCCTGCCATGCGGCCGGTCCCAAGTTTCTGGGAGGGCTGCAGCTGGTCACCTCTCTGGAAGAGGGGGCTGCCAAGGCCAAAAAACTGGCTGTGGTGCTGACCGGGGTGGGGATCTTCTTCTTCTTCCTGATCATCGGGGTGCTCTATCTGCTGATCTCACGACTGGTGGTGCGGCCGATTCGGGAACTTTCTGCCCAGGTTGAGGATATTGCCAAGGGGGAAGGCGACCTGACCAAGGTCTTGCCGGTCCGCTCAGAGGATGAGATCGGCCATCTGGCTGGTGAGGTCAACCACCTGACCCAGACGGTCCGCGAGATCATCGCTTCGCTGTATCAGCAGGCCTGTATGCTGGGCGGCAATACCTGTGAGCTTTCCAATGCCACCGAGCGGATTGCCAAAGAGGTGCAGGAACAGATGGAGCATGCCGATATGGTGGCCACTGCTGCTGAAGAAATGAGCAGCACCATCCAGAACGTATCTGAAAACACCCACCAGGCAGTCGATCTTTCTGCCACGGTGGATTCGGCTGCCAGCACCGGTCTGGCGGTGGTGCAGGAGACCTGGCAGTGTATGAACAGTGTCTCGGAGAGTGTTGAGTCAACCCTGGCCGGTATTGCCGAGCTGGAACGCTCTTCCGCCAGTATCGGCGACATGCTTTCCCTGATTGAAGATATTGCCGATCAGACCAACCTGCTGGCCTTGAATGCCGCCATTGAGGCGGCCCGGGCCGGTGAGGCCGGCCGCGGTTTTGCCGTGGTTGCTGATGAGGTCCGTTCTCTGGCCGAAAAGACCACCAAATCCACCAAGGATATTGAGCGGGTGGTGGGCAAGATCCAGCAGGAAAGCGAACGGGCTGCAGCCAGTATCCGCAAGGAAAGCGCCCTGGTCCGTTCCGGTCTGCAGCAGGCTGAAGAGGCGCGCCGTCAGCTGGAGGATATCAAAAACTGCGCCTCAAGCTCACGGATGATGAGTGAGCTGATTGCGGTTGCCGCTGCCGAGCAGACCACCGTAACCGGCGAGATTTCAAGCAAGATCCACCATATCTCCGATGCGGCCCACGGCACCAACCAGATGATGAAGGCCAACATGGAGACCTTTGCCCGTTTTGCCGACACCGTTGAGAGTATTTACGGCACCGTGGGGCGCTTCTCGGTGGGCAACTACCATGACCAGGTCAAGGCCTATGCTGCCGAGCTGTCCAATGGTGTACAAACTGCCATTGCCGAGGCGATCAAAAGCGGTACCCTGTCCGAGGCCGATCTGTTTGACCGCAACTATCAGCCCTATCCCAAGAAGACCGATCCTCCCAAGTTTACTACCCGTTTTGACGGTTTCTTTGACCGGGTCGTCTCGCCCATGCAGGAGGCAATTGTCAACCGTGACAGCCAGCTGGCCTATGCCATCTGTTTTGACAACAACGCCTACGTTCCCTGCCATAACCTGCGTTTCAGCAAGCCGTTGACCGGTAATATAGAACAGGACAGGGCCAACAACCGTACCAAACGGATTTTTGGGGATCATACCGGCATGCGTTGTGCAAAGAATACTGACGGAGTTCTGTTGCAGACCTACCGGCGTGACACCGGTGAAATCCTGAATGACCTTTCCGTGCCGATCTTCATCAACGGCAAGCACTGGGGTGGCATCCGCTTTGGCTATAAAGCCCCCTGCAGCCTGAAATAGTTTTAACCAACCTGCTGGTTACGAAAAGGAGAACCGACATGGCGTTACTGTTGTGGGGACCGATGCTTGAAGTGGGGGTCAAGGAGATTGATACCCAGCACAGGAAACTGGTTGATCTGGCAAATGAACTGTCCGACGCCCAGATGGCCGGCAAGGCCAAGGATGTACTGGGCAAGACCCTGTCCGAACTGGTGCGGTATACCGTCACCCATTTTTCAACGGAAGAGCGTCTGATGGATCAGCACAAGTATCCGGCAGCGGTCGACCACAAACAGCAACACAAGGATCTGGTCAAGACCGTCTCTGATTTCAAGGCCAAATTTGACAAAGGTGATGCTGCCCTGTCACAGGAGATCATGCACTTTTTGCGGGACTGGCTGACCAAACATATCATGAATACCGACAAGGCCTTTGCCCGTGACCTGATTCAAAAAGGGGTCAAGTAGCCTTATTCCTCCTTATGCCGGGCGGTTTCTCGGTGGCCGCCCCGGCAGCATAGATGAAGATATCTTCATTATAGTTGATTTCCTTGCATTTCAGTCTGGTTGGGCTAAACTGATCCTCCATGGTTGATCATCACCTCACCACGACTTCTCGTACAGCCATCCTCTGGGCCCTGGCAGCAGGCTGCTGCGGCCTGCTGCTGAACCGTTTTCTGCCGATTGAATTGTACTATCATCTCTCCCTGCTGCTGGGATCGCTGCTGCCGCTGGTGGTACTGGGGCTGCTGGGCGGGCGTTTCGGTATTCCGGCCGGTGTGGTTGCGGCCTCCGGAACCCTGCTGATCTGGCTGCAGCCGATTCCGTTTCTGGTGCTCTCGCTGGAAATAGTGCTGGTTGCCCTGCTGGTCCGGCGCGGGATGCGCCTGACCCAGGCGGTGATGCTTTACTGGCTGGTGGTCGGCATGCCGTTGATACTGCTTGCCTACCTGTTTCTGCTGGATATCAGTGCGCAGGCCGCCCTGGTCTTTGCACTCAAGTTTGGCCTGAACGGTGCCTTTAATGCCCAGATCGCCGCACTGATAATAGTTGCGATCCACTACTGGCGTTTCAGAAAGAGCGGGGCGCAGGAACACCGGATTTCCTTTGTAGAGGCATTGACCCTGTTGGTGACTGCTGCGGTCTACATCCCGCCGATGATCATGCTGTTGGTCGGTTTGCGCGGCGCCCAGCAACAGCATCTGGCAACGATGCACAGCACTGTGTCACAGGTGACCGACGCGACACAGGCCTTGCTGGGAGATTGGCTGCAACGACGGCTTGACTCGGTTAATGCCGTGGCAAAAGAGGTGGCCGTACCCCTCGGCGCCTCACCGGAGACCAGGCGGCTGATGTCCTTGATTAAGCAGAGCGATCCGGTACTGTTGCGACTGGGGTTATCTGATCAGCAGGGTAACGAGCTTCTGAGTCTGACAAGCGATACCATGCATGGCAGTGTGAAAAACGTGCCGGCTGACCGCTCCCAGATACGTGAGCCGCTCAAGAACGGCATGCCCTATCTGGGGACCGCGGTGCCGCTGGAAGGCTTGCTTGGAGCGGGTGAGACGGTTGCCACCATCGGCCAGCCGGTCATTCGCGGCGGACGGGTGGTCGGGGTTGTTACGGCGTTGATACCGGTGATACGGCTGCAGGAACGCTGTGATTTCGTGGTCTCCCGCCGGAATGTGCGGCTGAGTGTGCTTGACGGGAGCGGCACCCCACTGGCCATGTCGAGCGGCAGCGCAGCGAACAAGCTGGCGCCCGGACTGCATGCCGTGCATCCCCCCAAACGCCCCGGTGTCCCCTGGCTTGCGCTGATGTCGCAGGCCTACCTGGCCAACCGGATCCCGTTGAATGCGGTTCAACAGTGGGATCTGGTGGTTGAAGTACCGTACCGTCCCGGGCTGGAGGAGATCAACAGGCGCGCCATCAGGGAGATGAGTATGATCCTGGCCTTGATGCTGCTGGTCTGTATGGCCTCGCGGATTGCCACCAAGGCGCTTTCCCTGACCGCCTTCAGATTACGCCAGGTGACGGAACAACTCTCCTGGCAGATCAGCCGGGGTACCATGCCGGTCTGGCCGGCTCCCACGTTTTTGCGTGAAATTGATGCCCTGAGTAATAACGTCAAGGAAATGGCCGAGAGTCTCGGTCAGACCTTTTTTGAATTGAAGACCGTCAACGAACAGCTTGAGAAGCGTATCGAGGAGCGGACAAAGGAATTGGCTGATGCAAAACAGGCGGCTGAGGCTGCCAATGAGGCCAAAAGCCGTTTTCTGGCGGTCATGAGTCACGAAATACGCACCCCGATGAACGGTATCATGGGGATCAACAACCTGCTGAAGCAGTCACAACTTACCCCTGATCAGCGGGAACTGCTGGGTTATGCTTCGGATTCTGCCGATGCCCTGCTGCTGATTATTAACGATATCCTTGACTTTTCCAAAATTGAGGCCAACAAGCTTGAGCTGTGTCCATCGGTATTCCGGCTTGGCCGGCTGATGGAGTCACTCTGCAACATGTACCAGGTGGTTGCGGACAAAAAAGGGCTGAGGCTGGTCTGTGACTATGACCGTGAACTGCCTGAGCTGGTGACCGGTGATCAGGACCGGCTGCGCCAGGTGCTGACCAATCTGCTGAATAATGCGATAAAATTCACCCGGCAGGGCGAGGTGCGCCTGTGGGTACACCGGCTTTCTTCAAGCTCTGCTGACGGCATGTTGCGGATCGCCTTCCAGGTGACGGACAGCGGTATCGGCATCGCTCCTGAAAAACAGGAGCGGATCTTTGATATGTTCAGTCAGGCGGACAGCTCGACTACCCGTGAGTTTGGTGGCACCGGTCTGGGGCTGGCAATCTGTAAAAGTCTGGTCGGCTTGATGGGAGGAACCATACAGGTGACCTCGACGCCCGGTGTAGGCTCCACCTTCCGTGTCGAACTGCCGTTTAGCCCGGCTGCAGGACTGGCGGAAGCTGAAGGCGAAGGAGGTCAGATCGGGCGCCGGATGCCTGCCGTACGGATCCTGCTGGCAGAAGATCAGGCGATCAACCGTCTGGTGCTGAGTCGCTTGCTGAACGATCTGGGGCATCAGGTCGTGGCGGTTGAAAATGGCCGCAGACTACTTGAAGAACTGGCCCAAGGGGGCTATGATCTGGTCATAACGGACGTTTCCATGCCTGAGCTGGATGGTTTTCAGGCGGTCAGGGCCATCCGCAGCAGGCAGCTGCCGGGCATTGATCCAGCTATTCCCGTGCTGGCCATGACCGCCCATGCGTTGGGTGAAGACCGTGAACGCTGTCTGGAGAGTGGTATGGACGGCTATCTCTCCAAACCGGTTGATATTGAAAAGCTGGTGGCGGCGTTACAGCAACTGCTACCGGAGCATTGCAGGGAAGGGGGCGGGATGACCATGACTGATAGCGCTGGAGTGCCGCAGGAACAGGTGGCGGAAGATCCGCTCGACCGTGAGTATCATCACAAGAACTATCTGGCGCTGGGATGCGGAGACGTGCTGCTGGATGTCTTCCGGATTTACCTGGAGAGTGCCCCGTTGAAGGTTGAACAGCTCCGGACCCTTTTGAAAACCGGTGACCTGGAGCAGATTGTCAGCCTGGCCCACGGACTCAAAGGGGAATCAGGATCCGTGGGAGGCCGGTTTATCATGGCTGCCGCAGCTGCCATGGAAAAGGCCGCCCGTGCCGGTGATCTTGAAGAGGCAAACAGGTTGCTGCCTGAGTTGGAACAACAGTTACAGCGGGTTGTGGCGGCAATTCAGCAGGAGCTTAAGGCGTGAAAAAGAAATCACAGGGGCAGGGATCAACCGGCAGCAGCCAGGAAAAACCGCTTGCTATTCTGTTTGCCGCTTCGGAGGCCGCACCCTATGCCAAGACCGGTGGCCTGGGGGAGGTGGTGGGTGATCTGCCGCGTTACCTGCACGCCATGGGCCATGATGTCCGGGTGGTGCTGCCCCGTTATTACAGTATTGATCCTGACCGCTACGGTCTGAAACTGCTGCCCGGTACCCTGGTGGTACCGATGGGGATCATCGGCGAGATGTACTGCGGGGTCTGGGAGGGCCGCCTGCCCAAGAGCGAGGTGCCGGTCTACTTTCTGGAACATCAGGGACTCTACGGTCGTGATGGCATCTATGGTGTGGACAATGTCGGGTTCATGGACAACGACAACCGTTATGTCTTCCTTTCCCGCGCTGCCCTGGAACTGCCCAAGTTTCTCTGCTGGCAGCCGGATATCCTGCATGCCCATGACTGGCATACCGCTGCCGTGCCGGTCTTCCTCAATACCAGCTACCGCAACGATCCGTTGGTGGGTAATGCCGCCTCAATCCTGACCATCCACAACATGCAATATCAGGGCAACTTCTATCCCGGTCTGATGGAGGTGCTGGATATCGGCTGGGAGTATTTCACCTTTCTGGGGCTGGAAAAGGATGATCAGGTCAACCTGCTGAAAGGGGGCATCTACCACGCCACCCTGCTGAACACGGTCAGCCGGGGCTATGCCCGCGAGATCCAGACCCCGCTCTACGGCTGGGGGCTGGAAGGGGTACTGCAGGAGCGGACTGCCGACCTGTACGGCATCCTGAACGGCGTGGATTATGACGAATGGAACCCGGCAACTGATCAGTACCTGCCTGCCACCTACACGGCAGATGACCTGTCCGGCAAGCTGGCCTGCAAGCGGGCCCTGCAGCGGCGTTTCGGCCTGCCTGAGCTTGATGTCCCCCTGTTCGGGATTGTCTCGCGGATGGTGCCCCAGAAAGGGACCGACCTGCTGGCCGAGGCGATCCACAATATGATCAGGCTGGATCTGCAGGTGGTGGTGGTGGGTAATGGTGAACCGTGGGCCCATTTTTTCTTTGGCGGCATGGCCCATCGTCATCCGGACAAGGTCGGCTGTTACATCGGTTATGACAACGCCCTGGCCCACCTGGTGGAGGCCGGTTCCGACTTCTTTCTGATGCCGTCGGCCTTTGAACCGTGCGGCCTGAATCAGATGTACTCGCTGGCTTACGGTACTCCGCCGGTGGTGCGTGCCACCGGCGGTCTGGATGACAGTGTTGAGAACTTTGACGAATCCGCCCTGACCGGCGATGGTTTCAAGTTCTGGACCAGGAGCGCTGCCGCTCTGTACGATACGGTCGGCTGGGCCACCTGGACCTTCTACAACAATCCTCAAGGCCTGGCTGCGCTGCGCAAAAACGGCATGGCCAAGCGCTTTACCTGGGAGGAGTCTGCTTGCAAGTATGACGCCCTGTACCGGGAGGCGTTACGGAGAAGACGCGGTGCAGAGTAGTCTGTTTCAATGTTGGGCCATCACCTTCACCTGTCTGGCTGTCTTTGGGGGCTCATCAGCGCTGGCCCAGGAACCGGTTGCCGCCTACCCGATCCTGCCGACCGGCTACCATTCCATCAAGGTCTTTGACAGCCAGAGCCGTTTTGTCGGCCGGCTGCTGCCTGAAAAACGCTACTGGGTCAGCATTGACCGGATTCCCCTCTTTCTGCAAAAGGCGATTGTTGCGGTTGAGGATGCCCGCTTTTATGAACATGGCGGCGTTGATCTACGCGGTATCGCCCGGGCTGCCGTCAAAAACGTGGTCAGGGGGCGACTGGCTGAAGGCGGTTCCACCATCACGCAGCAGTTGATCAAGAATAAATATCTCAGCAGCGAAAAGACCCTTGATCGCAAGGTCAACGAAGGGCTGATGGCGCTTGAGTTTGAAAAGAAGTACACCAAGAAGCAGATCCTGGAGATGTACCTGAACGAGATCTACTATGGCAATGGCGCCTGGGGCATTGCCCAGGCTGCCCGGATCTATTTTGACAAGAGTCCAGAAGAGCTGACCGATATTGAGTGTTCATTCCTGGCCGGCATTCCCAAAAACCCCGGCCGCTACAACCCGCTGGGCAAACCTGCTGATGTGGCCAGACGGCGTTCGATTGTGCTGCAAAGGATGGTTGATGTGGGGGTGCTGTCCAGCAGCCAGCTGCGCCAGCAGATCAGCCACACGGCGGCACCGGTTCCACCCAATCGCGCCCCCTGGTATCTGGGGCTGGTACAGTCAAAGCTGGTTGAACGTTATGGTCCGGCGGTTTTTGAGCAGGGTGGGCTTGAGGTCACCACAGCCATGGACCTGGGGCTGCAGCTCAAGGCAGAGCAGATTGTGCATGACAGTGTGGTCAAGCTGTCCCCCCAGCTACAGGGGGCGTTGGTTGCACTGGAACCGGCTACCGGAAACCTGCTGGCAGCTGTTGGCGGCACCAGCTATGTGAAGGGTGGTTTTAACCGGGCATTGCAGGCCAAACGTCAACCCGGTTCGGCCATCAAGCCGTTGATCTATGCGGCCGCCCTGGAACAGGGGGTGACCGCAGCAAGCCTCTGGAATGATGCGGCAGTCAGCTACCCGCAAGGTAACGGTGAAAACTGGACCCCCCGCAATTATGACGGCAAGGCCCATGGCACCATGACCCTGCGCCAGGCCTTGGCAAGCTCAAACAACGTGATTGCGGTCAAACTGCTGGAGACCATCGGTATCCCAGCCTTTACGGAGCTTGCTGCGAAAAACGGACTGGCCCTGCATGGCAACAATCTTTCACTGGCACTGGGTACCGAAGAGGTTACCCTCCATGATCTGGTACTGGCCTACGCACCGTTTGCAACCGGCGGTGTGCGTACCGAACCGCGCTCCATCCTGCGGATCTACGAGACCTACCGCAAAAACTGGTTTGAAAACACAACCGGCAGCAGTCAGGCCCTCTCACCGGCCACCGCCTTCATTACCACCAGCATGCTTAAGGATGTCTTGACCAGCGGCACTGCCAAAGGGCTGAAAACGTTCAGCCAGAAATACCCGGCAGCCGGCAAGACCGGCACCACCAACGACTACCACGATGCCTGGTTTGTCGGTTATACCCCCCATCTGGTGGCAGGTGTCTGGGTCGGCCATGACCAGCCAAGGTCCGGCGGCAAAGGTTTTACCGGAGGGGCCGTGGCTGCTCCGATCTGGGAACGGTTCATGCGGCAGGCCCTGGCCGGTAAGCCAGCGGATGATTTTACACGGCCTGATTCGGTCGTGTCGGTCAGCGTTGACCCTGTCAACGCCTTACTGGCGACACCGGCCTGCCCTGCCAAGCGGGAGGAATTTTTTGTCAGCGGTACCGAGCCGGATGACTACTGTCCCATGCATGGCGGTGAACCGGCAGCCACACCACCAGCGCCTCCAGCCCCTGCCCCCACACCATAACGGTTTGGGGCGGGGTGCGCTGTCTCAAGCTACTTAACATAACTTTACCTATCCCCCCTGTCTTTTAACCCGGATATCCCTTCAAAAAGAGTACTGTTTTTCCTTTGCCCTGGCCGGTATCAAGGCACACCGTATCAAAGGACGTACGCCATGAATGTTCCTAAAAAGAAGCAGATCATCATAGCTGTCATCGTCATTGTTCTGGTGACAGCCGGCATAGCCATTGCCAGGAAGTTCATGGCGCCGGCAAAAATTACCTACATAACGGCCCCGGCTGTCCGTATGGATCTGGAAGAGAGTGTTCTTGCCACCGGCATTCTGAAGGCATTCAAGACGGTGGCGGTAGGCGCACAGGTGAATGGGCAGCTGAAGACGCTGCACGTTGCTTTGGGGGCCAAGGTAAAAAAGGGACAGTTGCTGGCTGAAATCGATCCGGTGCTGCCGCAAAACACCCTTAAGGATGCCGAAGCCCAGGTTGAAAACCTGCAGGCACAGAAACGATCAAAACAGGCACTTTTAAAGCAGTATGAACTGGCGTATCAGCGCCAGGGGCAGATGCATGCCAGGGATGCCGGTTCCCGTGCCGATCTTGAGAGCGCGCAGGCACAACTGGAAAGCACCCGGTATGATATCTCTGCCCTTGCGGCCCAGATCAAGAAGGCAATCATTGCGGTTGATACGGCCAGGGCCAATCTTGGTTATACCCGGATCCATGCGCCGATCGACGGGACGGTCATCTCGATTGATACTGAAGAGGGGCAGACCGTGGTGTCGAATCAAACAGCCACGACGATCCTGACCCTGGCCACGCTGGACAACATGACGGTCAAGGCCAAGATCTCTGAAGCGGATGTGACGAGGGTCAAGGCAGGGTTGCCGACCTACTTCACCCTGTTGGGAGACAGCGATACCCGTTATTACGGCAAACTCCGGGCCATCGAACCGGGTCCGGTTTCAGGCAGCACAACAACCGGCAGCACCAGCAGTTCCAGTAGCTCCAGCTCCGCGATTTACTACTACGGACTCTTTGATGTGCCCAACCCTGATACGAAGCTTAAGGTTTCAATGACCGCACAAGTTGCGATTGTGCTGAATCAGGCCAGGCAGGCACTCTGCATTCCGGTATCGGCCCTTGCTGAAAGGCAGAAGGACGGCAGGGCAACCGTCAAGGTGTTGACCGGTGAGCAGGTGGAAGTCCGGGCGATCCAGACCGGCATTTCCGACAATGTCCAGATCCAGGTTGTGAACGGGCTGCGGGAGGGGGAAAAGGTCATCATCGGTGACAGCTCCAACCTGCCGAAGAGTGACCCGAACACCACGCCCCCTCCCCCGGGGAGACGGTAGGTATGGCCAAGCCGCTCCTTGAAATAGATGCCGTGGTGCGCCGGTTCTCAACCGGTGGCCAGCAGGTGGAAGTCCTCAAGGGGATCGACCTGACCATCCATAGCGGAGAGATGGTGGCCATTATCGGTGCCTCCGGTTCGGGCAAGTCCACCCTGATGAATATCCTGGGCTGCCTGGACCGTCCCAGTGAGGGGAGCTACCGGATCGACGGCCGGGAGACCGGCAGTCTGTCAAATGACGAATTGGCCAGTCTCAGGCGTGACTACTTCGGATTTATCTTCCAGCGCTACCACCTGCTGCCCCACCTGACCGCCATTCAGAATACCGAGATACCGGCCATCTATGCCGGCGCGAACAAGCATTTCCGGCAGGAACGTGCCGGAAAGATCCTTGAACGGCTTGGCTTGGGAGACCGGTGCGATCACCGTCCCAATCAGCTTTCCGGTGGCCAGCAGCAGCGGGTCAGTATTGCCAGGGCGTTGATGAACGGTGGTGACGTCATTCTGGCGGATGAGCCAACCGGCGCCCTGGACAGCAAGAGCGGCAAAGAGATGATGGAGGTGCTGCATGAGCTGCATGCCAGTGGCCATACCATCATCCTGGTTACCCACGATCAGCAGGTGGCCGCCCATGCTGAACGGATCATCGAGATCAGTGACGGTGCAATTATCCGCGACCAGCCGAACCCGAAACGGCAGGCTTCAGTAACTGCCGCACTGGCGGAAAAGGTTGCTGTCAAACAGGCGGCTAACTTCCTGCAGGCCAACTGGGGCAGATTTGCCGAAGCCTTCAAAATGGCCCTGATCGCCATGCTGTCCCACCGCATGCGGACCCTGTTGACCATGCTGGGGATCATCATCGGCATAACCTCGGTTGTTTCTGTCGTGGCTCTTGGCCAGGGAGCGCAACAAAAGGTCATCAAGGATATCAGCGCCATGGGCACGAATGTCATCGACGTCAACCCCGGCAAGGACTGGGGGGATGAAGACGCTGCCGGTATCCAGACCCTTGTGCAATCGGATCTGGAGGCCCTCAAGGCGCAGGTGTATGTAGACAGCGCCTCGCCCACAACCGGCGGCAGCCAATTGCTGCGCTACCGCAACCTGACCGCCAATGCTTCGGTGAATGGCGTCGGTGAACAGTACTTCCGGGTCAAGGGGTATGAGATTGCCGATGGCATCGCCTTCAGCGCCGCCGACGTCAAACAGCAGGCCCAGGTGGTGGTCATTGACCAGAATACGCGCAAAAAGTTCTTCAGCAACCAGGACCCGATCGGCATGATTCTGTTTGTCGGCTCGTTGCCCTGCCGGGTCATCGGTATCACCAAAGTCAAAGACGGCCCCATGGGAAACAGCTCGAATCTAGAGGTCTGGATACCCTACACGGCTGCCATGAACCGGCTCCTGGGGCAGCAGTATTTCAGCTCGATTACGGTGCGGGTCAAGGATGGCATCTCCAACCCGGTTGCAGAACAGAGTATCACCAGGCTGGTCACCCAGCGCCATGGCCGCAAGGACTTCTACACCAACAGCAGCGACAGCATCATGAAGACCATCAACAAGACCACCACCACGCTGAAGCTGATGATCTCGGCCATTGCCGTGATTTCGCTGATTGTCGGCGGCATCGGCGTCATGAATATCATGCTGGTATCGGTCACGGAGCGGACCCACGAGATCGGCATCCGGATGGCGGTCGGAGCGCGTCAGGAGGATATCATGCAGCAGTTTCTGATCGAGTCGGTTCTGGTCTGCCTGCTGGGGGGGATGATCGGCATCATCTGTTCCTGGGGCGTGGCGAAGGTGTTCTCGCTGTTCGTAACCAGTTTTGCCATGCAGTTTTCGCTCATGTCGATTGTCTCGGCCTTCCTCTGTTCAACCATGATCGGTGTCATCTTCGGCTTCCTGCCGGCCCGTAATGCGGCCCGCTTAGACCCGATCGAAGCACTAGCCAGGGAGTAACTGCAGCTATGAAGATACTGTCCATCGTTACCTACGCCTTTGTTCTGCCGATCTGTTGTTCCCTTGCAGGGTGTAGCGGCCTGCTTCCGCGCAGCCAGTATACCCGGCCGGAGGTGGCGCTCCCTCAACAATGGCAGGCAACCGGCGTAACCGGTTCAGCTGTTGCAACAAAAAGACAGTGGTGGCGGGACTACAATGATCAGACCTTGAGCGAGCTGATCGAGCTGGCGCTCAGATCCAACAACAACCTTGCAGCGGCCACAATCAGGGTAAAGCGGGCACAGCTTTCGGCCAGACTTACCAACACCAATCTGACTCCGACGGTTTCTGCCAATCTCAGCAGCAGCCTGAGCCGTGACCTCACTACCCGCAGTGAGACCAAGTCGAGCGGGGCCACACTCTCGGCAAGCTATGAGCTGGATCTGTGGGGGAAGCTGGCCAGCGCCCGTGACGCCAGCAAGTGGGAGGCCGAGGCAACCGAGTATGATCGCCAGAGTACCGCGTTGGCGCTGGTTGGCACAGTCGCAACGAACTACTGGACCATCGCCTACCTGAATGAACGGATCGCCTCGGTTGACGCAAGTATTCTCAATGCCGAAAGAGTCCTGGGGCTGGTGGAGGTGAAATATCAGGCAGGAGCCGTTTCCGCATTGGATAAGCTGCAGGCGCAACAGACCGTTGCCAGCCAGAAGGCGCAGCTGACTGAACTTTGGCAACAGCGGACTGAAGCGCGTAATGCCCTGGCGATTCTGTTCAACCAGGCACCGGAGCATACCGTGCCGGAACGCCAGCGCCTGCCGGAGGGTGCATTGCCGCAGGTGCAGGCCGGTCTCCCTGCCAGCCTGCTCGGCCAACGGCCTGATCTGCAGGCTGCCGAGCAGAGCCTGAAAAAATACCTGGCGAATGTTGACACTACCCGCGCCAGCTACTATCCCAGTTTTACCCTGACCGGGACGCTTGGCAGAAGCAGCACCAGCCTGGTTGAGGTCGTCAAAAACCCCTACGCCGCATTGGGTGCGGGGCTGGTACTACCGTTTATCCAATGGAATACGATGAGGTTGCATGTTGAAACCGCACAAGCGGATTATGAGGAGGCAGTGGTAAACTTCAGGCAGACACTCTACGCAGCGCTCAGTGATGTCGAGAATGCCCTGGCTGCACGCAAGAATTACACAGAAGAGCTCAAGCAGCTGCAAGACTCCCTCGACCTGGCCAAAAAGGCGGAACAGCTGGCAGAGGTCCGTTATCTGACAGGCTCTACCGATCTGCAGACCTGGCTGGATACTCAGGAACGCCGCAGAGATGCCGAACGGGCATTCGCGGTGGTCCGGTTGGCACAACTCAAAAACAGCATGGCGTTATATCAAGTGATTGGCGGTACCACCTCTTTACCGGTGCCGTAACAGAGCAGCCCCGCGAAACAGGATTGACAATCCCCTGAAAGCTCCTATCCTCTCGTAAGCCTGACAGCCATTTGAGGAGCGCCACCCCATGCTCTCATCCCTGCATGATTTTATCGAACGCCTTGAACACCTGCGAGACCTGCAGCAGGTCAGCGTGCCGGTCGCAACCCGGCTGGAGATCGCTGCCATTACCCGCCGGATCAGCAGCTATCCCAAAGGCGGCCCGGCCCTGTTGTTTCAGCAGCCGGATGAGTATCCCTTTCCAGTGGCCACCAACCTGTTCGGCTCACAGCGCAGGATGCGGCTGGCCTTGGGACTGGACAGCCTGGAAGACCTGACTGTTTCCTTTGATGCAATTCTTCAAACCCTGCCGGTGCAGGGCCTGACCAGTCTTGGGGGGCTGCTGGCCAGCCATCCTGATCTGGCCTGTTGCAGGCCGGTAACGGTCGCGCACGGCCCCTGCCAGGAGGAGCTGGTGCCAGGGGCAGACCTGCTCCAGTTCCCGTTTCTGCACAACTGGCCTGATGACGGTACAGCCGCCGGGACCGGGCGTTATCTGACCCTGGGACAGGTGGTTACCACTGCGCCGGACGGCAGTGACCCCAACTGCGGCATCTACCGCTGTCAGATCCATGATGCCCATACCCTGGCGATCCGCTGGCGGCGTGGCAGCGGGGCTGTGCAGCATCATCAGCAGTTTATTCAGCAAGGCATGCGGATGCCGGTGGCGATTGTGCTGGGCGGGCCGCCGAGCCTGACCTTGACCGCTGCCTGGCCGCTACCGGTGGGGCTGGATGAAGTAAGTTTTGCCGGCTGGTTGCGGGGTGCCTCAATCCCCATGGTGGCCTGTTCCCATGGGCCGCTGCAGGTTCCGGCAGAGGCAGAGTTGATGATTGAAGGTTTTGCAGAGCCGGACAGGCCGCTTGTGGAAGGCCCCTTTGGCAATCACACCGGGCAGTATGATCCGGCCGGTCCGGCAGCCTGGGTTACGGTCACGCGGATCACCCGGCGTCGCAACCCGATTGTTCCGGCCACCGTGGTTGGTCCGCCCCCCCAGGAGGATTGCTGGATGATGCTGGGCTGGGAGCGGCTGCTGGCCGCCCTGTTGTCCAGACTGGTGCCGGGGGTGCGGGATATCAGGATGCCGTTGCCCTGGGTCTTCCGCAGCAGTGCGGTCATTTCCCTTGAAAATCCGTCTCCCCACATGGTACGAAAAACCGTGCAGGCCCTCTGGCAACTGCCCTGGTTCCGCAAGGCCCATCTGCTGATTGTGGTGGATGCCGAAATTGCGGCCCGTGATCTGCAACAGGTGGCCTGGCGAACCGTCAATGAAACCGATTGGCTGGATGACCTGATCCGGGACGAGGCTGGCGGCCGTCTGGCCGTTGATGCCACCCGGCGCTCGATTGAGGCGCTGCTGCCTGATGCAGCAACTGATCGGCTGCTGATACAACGTTGGAAGGAGTATGGTCTGCCATGACCGCTGTTCTACAAAAAATCACCATTTTTATGGAGATGATCAAATTCTCCCACACCATCTTTGCCCTGCCCTTTGCCCTGTCCGGCGCCCTGTTGGCGATCCGCGGCCTGCCCGGCGCCAGGCAGCTGCTGTTCATTATCCTGGCCATGGTAGGTGCCCGCACCGCTGCCATGGCCATGAACCGGCTGATTGATGCTGATATTGATGCCAAGAATCCCCGCACCGCCTCCCGTGCCATCCCTGCCGGTCTGCTCTCAAAAGGTGCAGTGTTTGGTGCAATTATCCTGTCCGTAGGGCTGTTACTCTGGTCTGCTGCCATGCTGAACCCGTTGTGCCTCAAGCTTTCCCCCATTGCCCTGGGGTTTCTGGTGCTCTACTCCTACTGCAAACGGTTTACTGCCCTGGCCCATATCGTATTGGGGCTCTGTCTGGCAGCCGCGCCAATCGGGGCCTGGGTGGCACTCACCGGCAAAATCGAGCTGCCTGCCATAGTGCTGGGGCTGATCGTGCTGTTCTGGGTGTCAGCCTTTGACATGCTCTATGCCCTGCAGGACCTGGAGTATGACCGCTCTGTGGGGCTGCACTCCATCCCGGTGGCGCTGGGGGTCAATGGCTCTCTCTGGCTTTCGCGGCTGTTCCACCTGATCACGGTTGGCCTGCTGGTCTGGCTGATTGTTCTGCTGGGGTTGGGACCATGGTTCTGGGCAGGCAGTGCCGTTATGGCTGCCATGCTGCTGTATGAACACTGGCTGCTGCGGGGCGGAGATCTGACCAAACTGGATGCTGCCTTCTTCACCATGAACGGCTACATCAGCCTGACCTTTCTGGCTGCCACGGCAGCGGATGTCTTTCTGGGGAGATAGCGCATGAAGATCCTGCTAGCCATAACCGGTGCATCAGGCAGCATCTACGGCCTGCGGCTGCTGGAAGAGCTGTTGCGGGCTGGTCATCAGGTCACCTTGGTGGCCAGTCAGAGCGGTCAGGAGGTTTGCCGTTATGAAACCGGGGTTGATCTGGGTGATAGTGAAGCACTGAAGCTGCTGTGGAATCTGCCGGATGCTCCTGTAACTATCCGCAATGTAACTGACCTCTGGGCGCCGGAGGCCAGCGGTTCAGCTGCGCCGGATGCCATGGTGATCGCCCCCTGCAGCATGGGCACGCTGGGGCGGATTAGCAATGGTATTTCAGGCAATCTGATTGAACGGGCAGCGGATGTGATGCTGAAGGAACATCGTCCGTTGTTGCTGCTGCCGCGGGAGACGCCGTTTTCAACTATCCACTTGGAGAACCTGCTGAAGCTGTCGCAGTGTGGAGCACGGATCATTCCTGCCATGCCTGCTTTTTACCAGAAGCCGGAATCTTTAGACGATTTGGTCAACTTTGTGGTGGGTAAACTGCTGGATCAGCTTGGAATCGAACATAGCCTGTTTCAGAAGTGGGGGGTATAAAAAGGGCGGCCAGATGGCCGCCCTTCTAATTTTTGTTACTTTTTTGACACCTCTTCAGATACAGCGGCACCTAATGCCTTGCATTGCTCAAGCAGATCAGCCGTTGGCGTAAAGACGGCCCGCAGCGGGTCAGCCACCAGTTTAAAGCCCATCCCCTTCAGCCGCTCTTCTACCATCTTGCAGGCCTCACCGCTCCAGCCATAGCTGCCGAAGACCGCTGCCAGATTGGTCTTGAGTTTGATCGTGCTTAAATAGGCAAGTACATCCCACATCGGCTTGGGCACATCCCGGTTGATGGTGGGTACACCAAAGACCAGGGCATCCGCCTCTTCCATCAGGTCACGCAGTTCGTTGTCGCTTAAGCCCACAATATGGTGGCTGGCCACTTCAATCTCATCCCGCGCAGCCCCTGCAACCAGGGCCTGGGCCATCTTTTCAGTGCTGCCGTGGGGAGAGATGTAGAACACCAGCACCTTTTTCCCAAAGGACTTGGGCTTGCTCCAGTTTTCATACTGTTCAATCACCCGCCAGGGATCTTTGCGTACAATCGGGCCGTGGCTGGGGCAGATCATGTCGATCACATCATGACGGATCTTCTCAACTGCAGCCAGCACCTTGTCCTTGAAGGGGCGCATCAGGCAGTCAAAATAGAACTCCCGGGCCGAGGTGAAGTCCTCGATCTCATCGTTGAAGATGCTGCGGGTATTGCAGTAATGGGCGCCAAAGGCGTCACAGGTGAAGAGTACGTTCTCTTCCTCAAGTCGGGTGAACATGGTGTCCGGCCAATGCAGGAAGGGAGCCATGATAAAACGCAGGGTGCGGCCCCCCAGGTCAATGGTCTCGCCATCCTTGACGGTCTTTGACTGGAACGGCTTGTGGATCATGTTGCCCACAAAGTTTTTGGCTGCCTGGGTGGAGACCACCACGGCATTGGGGCAGTGTTCCAACAGAAACGAGAGGGAGCCGGAGTGGTCCGGTTCGGCATGGTTGACGATGATGTAATCAATCTTGGCAGGGTCAACCAGCGATTTGAGTTTGTCCATGAACTGGTCAACAAACTTGATCTTGACCGTATCAATGATGGCGATTTTTTCACTACCCTGCACAAGATAGCTGTTGTAGGTGGTGCCATGTTCAGTGGGGAAGAGGTCGTCAAAAACGCGCAGCTCGGGGTGTTGTGCTCCCAGCCAGTGAATACCGGTTTTTATTTCAATAGTGCCGATCATGATCTGAGTCTCCTTTTAACCATATGCCTACTATTGAGTCACTTGTCTCTTTCGAGGCCGCGCAGTATACCAAACCGGATTTGTGTATACAAGCTGCAATTCAGCGGTTGTGGGGGCTGAGCGGCTCTGTTAGAGTACCTGTGCTGTTGTTGAACATGCAGTGATCGTGCCGCAGGAGGTGATGTCGTGCGTCAAAAAACCGTTTTCAGTTGCAGCCAGTGTGGCAGCCAGTCTCCCAAGTGGTTGGGTAAATGTCCCGACTGCGGGGCCTGGAACAGCATGGTGGAGGAACAGCAGCCATCAGCGGCTGCTGCCCGCAGCGGACGTCCTTTGTCGAGCAAAAGTGTTGCCCTGCCGATTGGCGAGGTGCCGCCTCAGGCCGAGGTGCGGCTTGGTTGCGGTATTGGTGAGCTGGATCGTGTGCTGGGTGGCGGTCTGGTGCCTGGTTCACTGGTGTTGATCGGCGGCGATCCCGGCATCGGTAAATCAACCCTGCTGCTGCAGGCGATGCATCATTTGGCTGCTGATGGACCGGTACTGTATGTGTCCGGTGAGGAGTCTGCTGCTCAGACCCGGTTGCGGGGCGAGCGGCTGGGGGTAAGTGGCCGCCAACTACTGGTGCTGGCGGAAAACGGGCTGGAAGAGATCGTGGCCCAGGTGGAGAAACTCAAGCCGCGGGCCGTGGTGGTGGACTCGATCCAGACCGTCTGGACCCAGGCCCTGGAATCTGCCCCCGGTTCGGTCAGTCAGGTGCGGGAGTCGGCCGGCCGGTTGATGCTGTTGGCCAAAGGCAGCGGTATCCCGATCTTCATTGTGGGCCATGTTACCAAGGACGGTGCCATTGCCGGCCCCAGGGTGCTGGAACATATGGTGGATACGGTGCTGTATTTTGAGGGGGATCGCGGTCACCCCTACCGGATTCTGCGGGCGGTCAAAAACCGCTTTGGCTCCACCAACGAGATCGGCGTCTTTGAGATGAAGTCCGGCGGCCTGGCCGAGGTGGCCAATCCCTCTGAGCTGTTCCTGTCCGAGCGGCCCCTGGATGCACCCGGTTCGGTGGTAACCGCCTCGCTGGAGGGAAGCCGCACGTTGTTGGTGGAGATCCAGGCTCTGGTGACCCCCAGCGCCTATGGTACCCCCCGCCGGACCACCATCGGGGTGGACAGCAACCGTCTGGCACTACTGGTGGCGGTGTTGGAGAAAAAGGCAGGGCTGCATCTGGGGGGGCAGGATATCTTTCTGAACGTGGCCGGTGGTGCCCGCCTGAATGAACCGGCAGCTGATCTGGCCATGCTGCTGGCAGTGGCCTCAAGTCATCTGGATCGCCCGGTAGCAGCCGGTGCCGTGGTGTTTGGTGAGGTAGGTCTGGCCGGTGAGGTGCGGGCGGTTAATCAACCGGAACCAAGGCTGGGTGAGGCAACGAAACTCGGTTTCAAGCAGTGTATCCTGCCGGCCGGGAACCTCCGGCGGCTTTCTGACGCGAGCCTGGAGCTGCACGGTGTTGCAACGGTGCAGGAGGTACTGCAGTTCCTGCTGTAACGTACTTTTTACTGGACTTGGGCATCCAAAGCACTTAAAATTGGTCAATTATAGCTGATGTAGGTGAGGAGAGCCATGGACGCCGAGAAACTTGAACAATTTCGTCAGCTGCTCCAGGAAGAGATGAAGGCGCTGCTGTCAGAAGCGGATAAAACCGTGCAGGAGATGGGGGACGATGCCTCTCATTTTCCCGATCCGACTGATCGGGCTACGCAAGAGTCTGATCGTACCTTTGAGCTGCGGATTCGTGACCGTGAGCGCAAGCTGGCCAATAAGGTCCGGGAGGCGCTGGAACGGATTGATGATGGCAGCTACGGTATCTGCGAGGATTGCGGTGGCGAGATTAGTGAGGCACGCCTGAAGGCGCGTCCGGTAACCACGCAATGCATTGATTGCAAGATTGAGGCAGAAGAAAAGGAAAAACGGCTCTGATTTAATGTTATGTTCCGGCCACCGGTAGCTTGGTGCTTGTTGTATCGCAGGGTTTCGTATGCCTGACACCACCATCGAGAAATCCTCTGCATCAGCAACAGAGGACCTGCAGGCACAGAGGGACCTCCAGCTTTTCTATCTGTTCAGCACGACCCTGCTTTCCACCATGCAGCTTAACAAGCTGCTGCATCTGATCCTCTCCGCCCTGGTCTGCGAAGACAACGGTCTGTTTTGCCGGGCCATGCTTTTTCTCTACAATCAGAAGACAGACATGCTGCAGGGGATGCTGGGTATCTGCCGCTCGAACACGGATGGTTTTCGGGTAGTCTTCTCTGACCCGGACAACCCTTTGTCAGGGTATTGGGATCTTGATGCAGATGCCATTGCACGGCAGATGCAGTCCGATTTATGCCTGAAGGTGCGCGAAACAAGGATCGATCTGTCGGAAGGCTGCCGGATCGTATCGCATGTCGTTGAAAACAAGAGGCTTTATCGCATTAATGATGTGGAGTGCCTCAACTGCCGGGACTGCGATTTTATCAGCCGCTTCGGGATCAGCTCCTTTGTTGCAGTGCCGTTGGTCACCCGTAATAATCTGATTGGCGTGATCATTGTGGATAATCCGGTCAAACATCAGCCGATCACCGACCAACAGCTCAAGGTGTTGCAGCTGTTTGCCAATCAGGCCGGCATGGCAATCGAAAACACCCGCCTGTACCGTAATCTTGAAGAAACCCATAACGAGCTGCAGGATACCCGGCAACGTCTGGTGCATGGTGCCCATCTGGCAGCAATCGGCGAAATGGCCGCTTCGATCTCCCACGAACTGAAGACTCCTCTGATCACCATTGGCGGCTTCGCAGCCCGTCTGGGACGCATGCTGCCGGAAAATACACCGCAACGTCATTATCTGGATACCATTATCAGCGAATCTCACCGGCTTGAACGGTTGCTGGGCGATATCCTCGCCTTTTCACGCAAGCCGACCATCTGCTTTCAGGAGTGTAATCTGCGGGGGGTTGTCAAGGAGTGTCTGGACGACTATGTGGTGTTGCTGGGAGAACGGAAGATTACCCTTGAGACATCTGTCCCGTCCGGCAGCTGGACCGTGCTTGGCGACAGCAACCAGTTGAAGCAGGTCTGTATCAATCTCCTGGTAAATGCCCAGGAGGCCATGCCGCAGGGTGGCAGGTTGCAGGTCGGCCTCAGGGCCGGCGGAGATGGTGGCAGGCCCTGTGCCGTTGTCTCAATTACCGACAGTGGCGGCGGCATTCCCGAGGAACTGCAGAGTAAGATCTTTACCCCGTTTTTTACCACCAAGCGTCATGGTACCGGGTTGGGGCTGGCCATTGTCAACCGGATCGTCCAGAATCACGGCGGCAGCCTGAAGGTTTTCAACACTGATGACGGGGCGGAGTTTCAGGTCATTCTGCCCCTGGCGCCCTTTGACGACCCGCAGACTGCCTGAACAAATTCCTGATTCCAGTTTCATTTCAAGGCGCAATCTTCGTTGCGCTCGTGTTCCGCTCCTCAATGCACTGATCCCGCCCTCTGTCCATTTAGCCGCTCCTGCCTGGCGAGTCGCCTGCGTCTCCATGGCGGGCGTACCGTTTAATCCTTCAACTCGCGTATGATCTCGGTCTGACGCTGGGCAATATATCTGCCGATCAGGTCTTCACTGCGGCGGTCGTGCTCAAACAGCAGGATACAACGGCAGGGTTTTTCAGTGCTTTCAAAGCGGAGCAGACGGGCCATTACCCGTAATTTTTGGGCCTCCGGCTGGTTTTTCAGGTCAAAGGACAGATTGAGGTAGAAGTAGGTGAAGTTTCCCAGCAGGCTTTTGTCTGGTACCTCCAGGGCACAGCCACCCAGGGAAAGGTCTTTCAGCTTGGCAGTAAAGGTGGTGGTACCGGCCTCCATCGGCACCTGGAAGAGGCCGCCGATTTTGACCCGCAGGGTGTTGCGGCGGTCCGGCAATACCTCTACATAGGAAAACTCAGACAGGGTTATCTCGTCGGTTTCTGCATCGTACTCTGCCGAGGCGTAGACATCATGGCCAAGCCGTGAGGAACGGATAATGGTATGACGGCTGGCTTTTAAGGCGCGGGTCTGGGTCGGGTTGGAGCGGCAGACCAGAGTATTGCCGAAGAGATAGAGCACTTCGGCCGCTGATGAGATCGGTACTTCCTTGTAATGATTGAAAAACTGAAGATCATGGCTTGCTTGCTGGGAAATGCGCAGCAGGAGCTCAAGAATCTCCCCGGGCTCCCCGCGGTCCAGCAGCCGCAACTGCTCTTCATACTGCATGTTCTCCATGTAGATCCCCCTGAACGGTACTGTACCATTCAGCTGTATACCCCGCAAGAGCTGACCACTTGCCTTCGGCCAAAAATCATGACAAAGTAGCCCAAAATCAGGATCTCTGGAGTTTTTATGGCGTTACGTCTCTATAACACCCTCAGTGGCGAGAAAGAACCGTTTGTCCCCCGTGTTGCAGGCAAGGTCGGCATGTACGTCTGCGGTGTCACTGTCTATGATTTCTGTCATATCGGGCATGCCCGGGCCGGTATTGTATTTGACATGATCTACCGCTACCTGCGTTTCAGCGGGTATGACGTTACCTATATCCGCAACTATACCGATATTGACGACAAGATTATCAACCGCGCCAATCAGGAAGGGACCGATTACCGCACCATCGCCGACCGCTATATCGCCACCTTTGATGAAGATATGGATCGTCTGGGGATGCTGCGTCCCACCATTGAACCCAAGGCAACGGACCACATTGAAGACATTATCAGCATTATTCAGCGTCTGATCGACAATGGCCACGCCTATGCCGTTGACGGTGATGTCTATTTTGCCGTAGAGACCTTTCCCGCCTACCTGAAGCTTTCCGGTCGCAACCTCGATGACATGCTGGCAGGGGCCAGGGTCGATGTTGATGAGCGCAAGCGCAACCCGATGGATTTCGCGCTCTGGAAGGGGTCCAAACCGGGTGAGCCCTGGTGGGAATCTCCCTGGGGCAAGGGACGGCCCGGCTGGCATATTGAGTGTTCCGCCATGAGTATGCGTTTTCTTGGCCCCTCCTTTGACATTCACGGTGGCGGCAAGGACTTGGTCTTCCCTCACCATGAAAACGAGATTGCCCAGTCCGAAGGGGCCAATGGCTGTCAGTTTGTCAAATACTGGCTGCACAACGGGTTTGTGAACATCAACAGCGAGAAGATGAGCAAATCACTGGGGAACTTCTTTACCATCCGCGAGGTGCTGGAGCTGTTTGATCCCGAGACACTGCGTTTCTTTATCCTGCAGGCCCACTACCGTTCCCCGCTGGATTACTCTGACCAGAACCTGCGGGAGGCTCAGGCCGGCCTTTCCCGGATCTATGAGGCCCTGGCCGCCTTGGACCATGCACTGGAAAAACCTGCAACCGCAACCGGTCTGCCTGCTTCGGCAGCAGAGTTTGCTGAAAAGGTTGCCGGTCTGTTGCCCCGCTTTAGAGAGGCGATGGATGACGATTTCAACACTGCCCAGGCCCTGGGAACTCTTTTTGATAGTATCCGTACCTTAAACCGCCTGTTGGCGGAAGACGGCGGCAGCAGCAGCGCTTCCCGCGCCGACCTTGAGCAACTACGGGCAGCTGTAACGGAGATCGGTGCGGTGCTGGGCCTGTTCCGGATCAAACCGTCTGACTGGCTGGCGGCCCGTGAGGCCGAGAAGGCCCGGCATCTGGAGATCAGCCCTGAAGAGATTGAAGGCCTGATCGTGGAACGGGCTGCTGCCCGGAAGAACAAGGATTTTAAACGCAGTGACGAGATCAGAGACTACCTGCTGTCGCGGGATATTCAACTGGTTGATACGCCACAGGGGACGGTCTGGAAGGTGAAGTAGGACGAAGCCGGCAAAAAAGGCGGTCCAGGGTAAAAAGACGATTATTTCCCGCACGCCTTGACCCTTGACCCTGTGCATTCCCGTGGTATGCTTGGTGCCGGAGCCAGCTAAATGGAGATTACCGCGATAACAGAATGGGAATGCTGCTGGGATCGGGACAGCATTGTCATGGGCGACTGTCCCAATATTGGCGAAGGAGATGAAGACCTCCTCTCGTCACGCAGTCGCCGTATCCTTGAGAAATGCTGCGAATGTGAGAAGTTTAGACGTGATCTGGCCCGCTTCCGCGACAGTGGCCACCCGCTGGCCCCGATTTTTTCCATCCTGCATGCAGACTACCGCCGCCAGAAAAACCAGATCCAGTCTCTGGCCAACTTCCTTGATACCAAAACCCTTGAAGTCCGCTTCCTGCATGAACTGGGGTCGGTACTGCAAAGTTCGGTTGATCTTGATGAGGTTCTGTCTGTGGCCCTGACCGCCATCACCGCCGGTAAAGGTTTTGGCATGAACCGGGCCTTTCTGCTGCTGGCTGACAAGGAACGCCATATCCTGAAAGGGCACCTTGCCATTGGCCCCCGCTCAGCAGAAGAGGCCGGTCAGACCTGGTATGAGATTGAGTCCGGTGACCAGGACCTTCAAGGGCTTTCCCAGGAGTTCCGGAAGCATAAGCTGACCGCGGAACGGTACAAGTTCCATGATATTCTGGAACGCCTGACTGTCCCGCTTGATGATGAACAGCATATTATCGTGCGGGCGCTGGAGGAACGAAAACCGCTTCTGGTCAGCGATGCCTTCCACAACCCGGATGTGGACAGCGAGTTCGCCCGCGTCCTGGGCGTCGACACCTTCCTGGTACTGCCGCTGATCGCCCGTAACCGCCGTGTCGGGGCGATCATTGCTGATAACTTTATCACCCATCGGACCATTTCCGAGCAGGATATGCGCTCAATCGAGACCTTCACTTTTCCAGTGGCCTTTGCCATTGAACGTGCCTCGCTGTATGAGCGAGTCCAGGAAGAGGTGGACAAACTGCGTCAGGCCAACTCCCGCCTCCAGGAACAGCAGGAACAGCTGGTCAGGATGGAGAAGATGGCGCTGGTGGGGCGGATCACCTCCAGCATTGCCCATTCCATCCGTAACCCCCTGATGGTGATCGGCGGTTTTGCCCGCAGCATCCTCAAGAATACCCCTGACAATGATCCCAAACGTACCTTTATCGAGTCGATTGTCACCGAGGCCCGCCAACTTGAGGAGGTACTGGGGGAGATTCTGACCTATTCCGATGCGCTGTTCCCCTCCTGCGACTTCTGGGACCCCAACCAGTTGGTGGAATCAGCTCTGCGGGACGTGCAGGAGCGGATTGTGACCCAGGACTATTCCTGCCGCTTTCACGCCGGAGAGCTGCTGCCGCCGGTCTATATCGACTATAAGCAGACCACCTACTGCATCCGCAACATCCTGCTCAGCACCATTGACGGCCTGCAGAACGGGTTCATCGATATCAGCACCAGGGTAGAGGGGGAGCATGTCGACGTGCGGATCGTGGACCATAACCGGACCTTGACGGAAGATGAGCTTGAGGCGCTCTTGACCCCCTTTACCGAAACCTGTGAGATGGGATCAGGCCTGAACATGGCATTAAGCCGCAGCATGCTGGACAAACAGAATATCCCCCTGATTGTGGTCGCTCCGCCGGAGGGGGGAGTCACCTACACCATTAAACTTCCCATCAACAAGGAGGAGAAAAACCATGAGCAGATTACTGGTAGTTGACGACGAGGCCAATATCCGGCTGCTCTACAGCGAAGAGCTGGCAGATGAAGGCTATAGCGTTGAGACCGCTGCCACCATTGCTGAGGCCGTTGAGAAGCTGGAACAGCAGGCCTTTGACTTGGCAGTGCTGGATATCAAGCTGAAGAACGAGAGCGGGATTGAGCTGTTGCAGAAAATCGTCAAGGAGCGTCACGATATGCCGGTGATCCTCTGTTCCGCCTTCTCCTGCTACAAGGATGATTTTTCGGCCTGGCTGGCAGACAGCTACGTGGTCAAGTCAGGTGACATGACTGAGCTGAAAGAGGAGATCAAGCGGGTGTTGGCCAAAAAGGCTCAACGCCGGGCGGCGGGGATGTAGTGCGGGTTCCGGCTCAAGGCGTCAGCTTTGCCGGGTCATCATCGGCTCCACGGCGTCCTGATTGCATGCGCCCGTGCCGGGTTCCCCGCCGCCTGACAGGCATCCCTGATCTGAAATCAGCGTGTACTGAACAATGAAATCTATGATTTTTGTTACCTTAAGGAGGCATATTTCATGAAAGCAGTGATCATGGCCGGCGGCTTCGGCACCCGCATCCAACCCCTCACCAGCAGCATGCCAAAACCGATGATTCCGCTCTTTAACCGGCCGATCATGCTGCATATCGTAGAATTGCTCAAAAAGCATGATATTACCGATCTGGTGATGCTGCTCTACCATCAGCCGGAGATTATTAAGAAATTCTTCAGGGACGGGTCTGACTTCGGGGTCAAGATCACCTATGTCACGCCGATTGAGGACATGGGCACTGCCGGTGCGGTCAAGGCGGCAGAAAAGTATCTGGATGAGCGTTTTCTGGTCATCTCCGGCGATCTGCTGACCGACTTCAACCTGAAAAAGGTGCTTGATTTCCATGCCGACAACAAGGCCATGGCAACCATCACCCTGACCTCGGTCAAGGACCCGCTGCAGTTTGGCGTGGTCATCACGGACAAGGAAAAACGGATCACCCAGTTTCTGGAGAAGCCGGGCTGGGGCGAGGTGATCTCCGACACCATCAACACCGGTATCTATGTGCTGGAGCCGGAGATCTTCAACTACATCCCCAAGGGGGAGAACTTTGATTTTTCCCAGGACCTGTTTCCGCTGATGCTGCAGAACAACGACCCGCTGTTCGGCTTTTCAGCCAAGGGCTACTGGCGCGACATCGGTAATACCGACTCCTATCGCGAGGCCTACCACGACATCTTCAAGGGCAGGGTCAATCTGAAGATTGATGAGGAGAAACAGGATTTTGTGGGCAAAGATCTGCGGATCGGGGCCGATGTGACCCTTGAGGAGCCGGCCGGTCTGTCCGGCACCGTGGTGATTGGCGACAACTCCCAGATTCGTGGTGAGGTCCAGATCAAGGATTCGGTGATTGGCCGCAACTGCACCATTGAGGCAGGGGTCAAGCTGAATCGTTGCGTGTTGTGGGATAACGCCTACGTCAAGAAGGGGGCAAAGGTTACCGACAGCGTGATCTGCACCAACGTGCGGGTGGGCCAGAATGCGGTGCTGGACGAAGGGGTGATCGTGGCCGATGACACCTCCATCGGTGATGATGTCAGGATCAAGGCCGATGTCAAGATCTGGCCCCGCAAGGTGATTGAGGCGGGCGCCACGGTGACTGCCAATCTGATCTGGGGTGAAAAATGGAAGAAGTCGCTCTTTGAAGGGGCGATCATCAAGGGGCTTTCCAATGTGGAGCTGACCCCGGAGTTTGTGGCCAAGCTGGGCTGCGCCTATGGCACCACCCTGCCCAAAGGCAGCTATGTGCTGGGCGGCAGGGATGCCAACCGTTCCTCCCGCATGCTGAAACGCTGCTTTGTGGGTGGTCTGCTTTCGGCCGGGGTCAATGTGCGGGATATGACCATGACCTCGCTGCCGTTGATCCGCTACAAGCTTAAGACCTTTGGCGAGGTGGGCGGCTTCCACTTCCGCCAGTCCAGCGATGATCCGGCTTCAATGGAGATCATCTTTCTGGATGGTGATGGCCTGGATTTTTCCAGCAACATGGCCAAAAACCTGGAGCGGATCTTCTTTAAGGAGAACTTCCGGCGTGCCCATCATACTGAGCCGGGCGCCTTGATTGATATCCCCCAGGCAATTGATTTCTATCGTGAAGGCTACCTGCGGGCCCTGAATGTGGAGGTTTGTCGCAAGGCGGCCTGGACCGTGGTGGTGGACTTCAACTACTCACCTGCCAGCCAGGTTTTGCCGATGCTGCTGAATGAGCTGGGCTGTAACGTGGTTGCCCTGAACGCCTACGTGGATGACGGCCGCGGCGGTTGCGTCCCCAAGCCGAAACAGGAAGGACTCAGGCAGCTTTCCGCGATTGTCGGATCACTGGGGGCCCAGGCCGGTTTCTGGCTTGAACCTGCAGTTGAATCAATTACCCTGGTGGATGAGACCGGGGCAATTTACGACGGGATCCAGCTTCTGACCCTGGTGGTGGCCTTAAAGCTCAAGACCGACCAGCGCGGCACCATTGCAGTACCGGTGCAGGCACCTTCCAGTATTGAGCAGATGGCGCTCAAGAGGAAATGCAGCGTCACACGCACCAAGAGCAGTGACCGGGCCATGCTGGAGGCTGCCTCCTCATCCGAGGTCATCCTGGCTGCCGCCCCTGATGGCCGTTTTGCCTTCCCTCGTTTCCAGGCTGCCTTTGACGGCATGTTTACCATTGCCAAGCTGGTGGAGTTGGGGGCAACCGTCGGCATCCCCTTTTCGCGCGTTATTGAAGAGGCGCCCAGCCGTGCCTTTCTGCAGACCAGCATCCCCTGCCCCTTTGAGATGAAGGGAGGGATCATGCGCAAGATGAGTGAGGACTCCCTGGAACAGGAAGCCTCCTTCATCGACGGGATCAAGGTCCAGTTTGATAATGACTGGGCACTGGTGCTGCCGGATCAATACAGCTCGTACGTGCATATCTTTGCCGAGGCCAAGGATGAGAAGACCGCCGGCAAATTGCTGGATGACTATCGGAAAAAGGTGGAGAAGTGGAAGAAAGAGCTGGAGTAACTGAGCCGTGACCACGCCGATTGACGTCATATTCCTCTGGCATATGCACCAGCCGTACTACAAGGATCCGGTCAAGGGGGAGTACGCCCTGCCCTGGACCTATCTGCATGCCATCAAAGACTACTATGACATGCCGGCCATTGTGGAGGATACGCCGGGGGCCAGGGCCGTCTTTAACCTGGTGCCATCGCTGGTGGAGCAGTTGCTGGACTATGCTGCCGGCACGGCGGTGGACCCCTTCCTGATCAAAGGGCAGATGAATCCGGCAGATATGTCGGAAGAAGACCGGATCTTCCTGCTGGAGAACTTTTTTTCTGCCAACCGGCAGCGGATGATCGAGCCGCACCGCCGCTACCTTGAACTGCTCTACATGGCTGGCGAAGGCAAACCGGGTGCAGTGCGGGAGCGGGTCAGGCATTTCAGTTGCCAGGACCTGCAGGATCTGCAGGTCTGCTTCTTTCTGGCCTGGACCGGCGAGGCGGCCCGGCGCCGCTTTCCTGCCTTTCAGGAGCTGCTGGCCAAAGGGCAGGGCTACACGGCAGAAGATCGGGCCCTGTTGTTTGCCACCCAGCGCAAACTGCTGAACGAGATTGTGCCGCTCTACAAACGGCTGCATGCATCAGGACAGATTGAACTGTCGGTCACCCCCTATTTCCATCCGATCCTGCCGCTTTTGTGTGATACCCAGCTGGCTCGGGAGGCGATGCCACGGGTGACGCTACCCCGGGAGCGGTTCCGCCATCCAGAGGATGCCCGGGCCCATATCTGTCATGGCCTGCGCTATTTTCAGGAGGTATTCGGCATCACACCCCAGGGTATGTGGCCCTCTGAAGGCTCGGTCAGTGACGAGGCCCTGCAGTTGATCCGTGAGTGCGGCCTTACCTGGGTGGCGACCGATGAAGAGGTGCTGGCCCGCTCGTTGGAGGGTGGTCTGGGACAGCATCATGAGCGGCTCTACCATCCCTGGCGGTTTGCCACGGCCAAGGGGGATCTGGGGATCTTCTTCCGTGACCACCAGCTTTCTGACCTGATCGGTTTTACCTACAGCCAGTGGGATGCCCGCCGGGCCGTGGCCGACTTTACCGGCCGCCTGCGTCAGATCGGCCGCCAGGTGGGCAGTGAAGGTAAGGTGATCCCGGTCATTCTGGATGGTGAAAACGCCTGGGAGTTCTATCCTGACAACGCCTATGACTTTCTCTCCGGCATCTATACCGCAGTTGCCGAGGCCCAGGATCTCAATCTGACCACCTGTAGTGATGTCCTGGCTCAATCAAGTTTTGAAGGCCGCCTGCACCGGATTCATCCCGGTTCATGGATCAATGCCAACTACGGCATCTGGATCGGCCACCCAGAGGAAAATCTGGCCTGGGATCTGGTGGCGGGTGCCCGCCGGGCGATTGTGGAACATCACCCCGAAGCTGCCCGTCAGCTTGCCAACGCCGGTATGGATGGCGATCAGGTGGCCCGTCTGCTCTGTACCTCACTCTACGCCGCCGAAGGAAGCGACTGGTTCTGGTGGTTTGGCGATGACCACTTCTCGCCCCACAGTGATCGTTTTGACCGGCTGTTCCGTCAGCATCTCACCAATATCTACACCATGTTGGGAATCAGTCCACCCCGGGAACTGCTGGAGCCGATCAAGAAGAAGAGCCCGGCAGGGCTGGTGCGGGAACCGGCCGGTTTTATCGAGCCAGAGATCAACGGCCGGGTGGGCGACTACTTTGAGTGGCTGGCAGCAGGGCTGTTTGATCTGACCCGCCAGGGGTCTGCCATGCACTCGTCTGATCGCCTGTTGCAGGGCTTCTACTGGGGCTATAGCCATGATCGGCTGTACTTCAGGATTGACGGTATTCAGGATCTCTCGCGCCTGCTGAAAGAGAACGACATCCTGGCCCTGCATCTGATTGCTGACCGGGAATACCGTCTGCCGATGCAGCGCAGCATGGAAGAAGGACTGTTGCTGGTCAGGGAACTGGGCAACTGGACCCCTACCAACAGTTGCTGCCGCTGGGCCATTGATCGAACCTGCGAGGTGTCACTGCCGCTGGAAGGGCTGCATCTGCTGCCAAAATCCAAGCTTTTTGCCAGTGTCACCCTGACCCGTAACAGCGAAGAGATCGGGCGTTGGCCATCAGATGCGCCGTTGATGTTGCAGTATGAAGGGCCGGATCTGGAAGCCAATGACTGGTTGATTTAACCCCTCCCAACCTCCCCTTGTCAGGGGAGGAGTTTACTCTCTCGTTCCCCCCTGATAAGGGGGGACAGGGGGGTTGAGGTTTCGAGGAGATAGACCTATATGTCTGAATTACGCTGGGATCCATTAAAACTGCACTGGGTGATTATTGCCACCGAACGGGGCCGCCGGCCGCGGGATTTTCAGTCAGAGCCGGAGCCGTTGCCGGTTACCTCCTGTCCGTTCTGTTACGGCAATGAAGACAAGACCCCGCCGGAGATCTTTGCCATCCGTCCCAGCGGCATGCCCAATACCCCCAACTGGAAGGTGCGGGTCATCCCCAACAAATACCCGGCGCTGTGGATTGAAGGTGAGCTGGAAAACCGGGGGCATGGCCCCTATGACGTGATGAACGGTATCGGTGCCCATGAGGTGATTATTGAGACACCGGATCATGACAAGTCTATGGCTGATCTGGCACCTGCTGAACTGACCGATGTGCTGGTTACCTGGCGCACGCGCCTGCTGGACCTGCGCCGGGATTTCCGTTTCCGTTACATGATCCTGTTCAAGAACCATGGCGCACGGGCCGGTGCCTCGCTGGCCCACTCCCACAGTCAGCTGATTGCCGTGCCGATGCTGCCGCCGGTGGCCACCACCGAGCTGAAGGTCTGCCGCACCCACTATGCCAACAAGGAGCGCTGCCTGTTTTGTGACCTGATCACCTTTGAGCTGGAACAGGGGGTGCGGGTGGTGCGGGAGTTTTCCAATTTTGTGACTCTGGCTCCCTACGCTGCCAGCTTCCCCTTTGAGCTGCGGCTGTACCCCAAACGGCACAGCCATGACTTTGCCCTGATGAACGATGCGCAGCTGGCAGAGCTGGCCGTGGCCCTCAAGGATATGCTGATGCGGGTCAAGCTGGTGTTGAAGGATGCCCCCTACAACTTTATCCTGCACACCTGTCCGCCCATGCACAAGCGCCCCGGCAAGCCTGCTATGTGGACCTCGCTTGAGTATGACTACCACTGGCATATCGAGCTGGTGCCGCGCCTGACCTCCATTGCCGGTTTTGAATGGGGCACCGGTTTTTTCATCAACCCGACCTCGCCGGAGGATGCAGCCCTGTTCCTGCGTGAGGCGGAGGTCTAGTTGTCTCACCCCCGTTCCCTCAAAAAGATACTGGAACAACTCTATGCAGACCGCTCCCCACAGCATCTGGCCAATGATCCGCTTTCCTTTTGCCACCGCTATCGTGCCCCGGCTGATCAGGAGGTTGCCGCCCTGATCGCGGCGGTATTTGCCTACGGTTCGGTCAAGGTGATCAAAGGCAGTCTCAGCCGCATTTTCAGCATCATGGGTGATTCTCCGGCAGATTTTGTGGATGGCTTTGATCCGAAGCGAGACAGGCAACTCTGTAGCGGCTTTAAACATCGCTTTAACGATGCCGATGATCTGGCGGCCCTGTTTTGGGCCATCCGGCTGATGCGGCAACAGCAGGGCAGTATTGAGAGGTTTTTCTGCCGGTTTTTTGAGGCGAATGCAGCGACGGTAGAACAGGCCTTGAACGGTTTTTGCGCTGCAGTAACCGTTTTTGATTACCGGCAGCTCTTTGGCAGCGCAGCTCTGCCGCCGGAAAGCAGCTTCCGTTTTCTGTTCCCCTCGCCATCCGGCGGCAGTGCCTGCAAGCGGCTCTGTATGTTTCTGCGCTGGGTGGTGCGTCCTGCGGACGGTATCGACCTGGGCCTTTGGCAACAGGTGCGCCCGGCCCAGCTGGTTATTCCGGTGGATCGGCATATCGAGCGGATCAGCCGGATGCTTGGTCTGACCAGCCGTCGCACTCCGGACTGGCGTATGGCCTGTGAAATCACTGCGGCGCTCAGGCAGTTTGACCCGCTGGATCCGGTTAAGTACGACTTTTCAATCTGTCATCTGGGGATTTCCGAAGGATGTAACGGTACAAGCTCGGCGTCATGCCCTGGCTGTCCGGTAAAGCGGCACTGCCGGGCAGTATAAGTAAATTGACACCGGCTGGTCATTCTGCTACACAATACGTTGATTTTTCAGCTGTTAAGAGCACTCACGATATCACTGCCGACAGGGAGCTGGCGATGATCATTCAATGCGAACAATGCCGGACCAAATTCAAGCTTGATGACGAGAAGGTGTCGGATCGGGGGGTCAAGGTCCGTTGCGCCAAATGTCGCCATGTCTTTACGGTGCGCAAGGATGTTGCACAGGCCGGGGCAGTGGATGCGATGCTGCCGGAAACGGTAGCGGCAGCACCTTTTCCCGTTTCCGATGAAACGGTCCGTATGGCTGCAGCTCCGGCTTCAGAGCCTGAGGTTGCCGGTTTTTCCGCAGAACCTGAGGTCGCCTTTGATTTTGGCGCCGCTCCGGTGGAGGCAGCCGTCCCGGATGCTGTCCCCTTCAGTTTTGAGCAGCCCGAAGCAGCAGCCGGCAGCAGCTTTGACTTTGGTGATGTCGCTTTCACGACAGAGCCCCCTGTTGCCCCGGCAGCAGCTGATTTTGGTGAAATGACCATGGTCATGCCGCCGAAACAGCAGGCAGCTGAAGCGATACCGGAATTCAGTCTGGAGTTCGGTAGCGCGGCTGTGGCGGCTCCGGCCACGCCTGCAGCAGATGAAGCGGCCTTTGATTTTGGTGACGCCCTGGCCTCATCGTCGATATCAGATGCCACTGCCCAAAAGGTTGAGTTCGATTTTGGCGACCAGGCCTCCTCAGCGGTTGCCCAGACTGGTGACATCGATCTGGCCGGTTTTGACTTTGGAACGGCCCCTGCAGCGGCAGTCACTATTCCAACAGGAATTGATACAACTGATTTCAGTGATTTCAGTGCCGCAACGGCTCCGCAGTCAGCGGTTGCCGGTGGTTTCAGCTTTGATGATGCCGTCCCCCAGCCTGCAACAGCCGCTACTGACAGCTTTGACTTCTCCGGGGTTGATTTGGGAATGGGCCAGCCTCAAACAACAGTTTCTGCCTCAGAGGTGGATACGTTCAGTCTGGGTGAGGTGGACTTCAGCAGTGACACCGCAGCTGTTGCGGTAGACGCCTCGGCAACTGCGCCAGCAGGTACCCTGTTTGCGCCGGTAGAGGAGTCGGTCGTCCGCCAACAGGAGATTGCGAAGCCGGATATCAGTTTTGATCTGCCGGGTGCTACTGACGAACAGCCGCCTTCGATTACCTCCCGCCGCCGCCAGAGCTCAACGCTTTCGATTCTGATTGCGGTGATCACGGTGGTGGTGCTCGCTGTGTTGGGCTACATGGCCTACAGCTTTATCAGTGACGGTCCCAAGGCGGTCTCCCTCTTCGGTAATAAGGCCGGAGTGCCGGTTGAGGATGGCAAGATTACAGTGCAGAATATCAAGGCCTACTTTATTCCCAAGGCTGCCGCCGGTGAACTGCTGGTCATAACCGGTGAGGCCTTGAACAACTTCAAGAAACCCCGTGCGGCCCTGCAGGTGAAGGGGATGGTCTTTGGTGCTGCCAATCAGGCTGTTGCCACCAAGACCGCTTATGCCGGCAATCTGCTGACGAAAGAACAGCTGGCCGAGATGCCGGCTGAAAAGATCGAGGCAGCCATGAACAACCAGTTCGGGGACTCTCTGGCCAATCTGGAGGTTCAGCCCGGCAAGACCATTCCGTTTACGATTGTAATTATCAATCCCCCCGTCGACGGCAAGGAGTTCGGAGTTGAGCCGGTGGGATCAACGGTGGCTGCGGCCGGCAAGTAATCGGGTGAATGTGTTTGAGCGCAGCAAGAAAGGGCTGCCCGGTAATCCGGGCAGCCCTTTTGTTTGTACTGCACCTGCTACAGTAATTGATTCCGGAAACGAGGTCTTTTACGGCGTTTCCGTCAAGAAGGCTAAACGATCTCTACCAGTTTGATCTCAAAGGTCAGATCCTGTCCGGCCAGCGGATGGTTGGCATCCAGGGTGACGGTGGTCTCGGTTACTTCGGTGATCAGGACCGGCATGGATGAATCATCCTGCAAAACCACCTCAAGTTGCTGTCCTTCAATCGGTTCTATTTCGCCGCTCAGCTCTGACCGGTCGACCACTGCAACCATCTGCTCATGCCGGGGGCCATAGGCCTCGTCAGCCGGAATGGTCACCTTGATGCTCTCGCCTACGGAAAGTCCCAGCACCGCTTTTTCAAAACCGGGGATGACGTTGCCGCCGCCGATGGTGAATTCAAGCGGCTCGCAGCCGCAGTCGCTGCCGGTGCCGCAGCCGCCGGAACTGCTGCAGCTACAGCCGCAGCTGTCCTGTTCTACTGTCTCGGAAGAGTCGAAAATTGAGCCGTCCTGCAGGGTGCCGGTGTAGTGTACCCGGACGGTATCGCCCTGTTGTGCCTGTGCCATTGGAATGTCCTTTCATGCCATAAATAACCTGCCCTTCCAGGGAGCAGGAACTGAAGTTATGCGGGGGGGATCAGCTGTTCAATCTGTTGCGTGGTGGCTCCTGCAATCCGGAGCCGTTTGTGTCGCGAGCTGTCTCCGGAGATGAGGGTGACGGCAGATTTGGGAACCTTCAGCTGTTTTGCCAGAAATTCGCGGCAACACTCATTGGCAGCCCCATCCACCGGGGGGGAGGTCAGGCGCAGCTTCAGCTCGCCTTCGTGAATGCCGCAAAACTGGTTGCGGGAGGCCCTGGGCTGGACAAAGACCCGCAGCAGCAGTGCATCTCCCTGTTGAGACCAGGGTAACGCGGGACTACTGTTCACCGCTGCCGATCATCCGGACATGGTTGTCCAGCAGGGCCTTGAACTCCATCTCAAACTGCAGCTTCTGGCGGCGGACATCCTGTATCCGTGCCTGCAGGTCGGCCACCTTGCGTTCCGCCTCATCCACCAGCCGTCTGGCCTGCAACTGGGCCTCTGAGACGATCAGCGCTGCCTCTTTCTGGGCATTGGCCTTCATCTCGTCGGTAATCCGCTGGGCTGCCAGCATGGTTTCACGCAGATCCTTTTCACGCTGGGCATGATCACTCAGCTCACGGGTCTGGCGATTGGCCTGCTCTTTCAGCTCGGTATTTTCACGCAGCAGCCCTTCCATCTCAACCGCCACGGCCTGCAGAAAGCTGTCCACATCGTCAGGATCAAGGCCGCCCAGCATCTTGCCCTTAAACTGCTGCTGCCGTATATCGAGGGGGGTAATGGTCATGGGGTATTACCTCAGTTTCAGGATCATGCTGTAGTTGATCAGGTACTGGTACAGGGTGTTCAACACGACAATCTGCACCACATAGATCAGGGCAAAGGCCACCAGCGGCGAGAGATCCACCGGTCCCATGGCGGGCATCCTGCGGCGGATGCGGGAGAGCAGCGGTTCAGTCACCCGGTACAGAAAGCTCACAATCGGGTTATAGGGATCGGGGTTGACCCAGGTGATCAGGGCAGCTGCAATCAGGATATATTTGTAGACCGTCAGCAGCCCGTCAGCCAGCTCAACAATCTTGGCCAGTGCATACAGAATATTGCCGAAAAGGATCATGGTGTCAGTAACCTCCCAAACTTCATAGCCTTGCACTATGCAGCAATCGTTTGGGAAAGTCAAAAGCTCTCTTGGTTTACGGTGCTGTCGACACCCTTGTCAGGGTGGTGCAATTCTGTTAATGCTGTCTCACTATTTCATCCCTAAGGATATCCATCATATGCCCGCATCCCGTTTTCTTGATTGTGCCATTGAGGCAGCCCTGGCTGCCGGGCAGTTGCAGCGCTCACGTTTTGATGCAGCTTTTTCAATTGACCTGAAGGGGGCCAAGAATCTGGTGACCGAGCTGGATCTGGCCTCAGAGGCGTTGATTGTTGAGAAGATCCACGCCCGCTTTCCTGAACATGGCATCCTGGCTGAAGAAGGGGATTATCCGGCCGGTGATGGCCGGCATGTCTGGATAATCGACCCGCTGGACGGCACCACCAACTATGCCCACGGCTATCCCTGGTTTTGCGTCTCCATTGCCCTGGCTGTGGGGGGAGAACTGGTGGTAGGGGCGATCTACAACCCGATGACCGATGAGCTGTTCAGCGCAACCACCGGCGGGGGGGCCTTCCGCAACGGCCGCAGGCTGTCCGTATCGAATCGCCAGCCGCTGGCATCGGCCTTGCTGGGTACAGGTTTTCCCTATGATTGTGCCACTGACCCGGAAAACAACTTTGACCATTTCATCCGTTTCCAGAAGGCTGCCCGCGGTATCAGGCGGGCCGGTGCTGCTGCCCTTGACCTGGCCTATCTGGCTGCCGGACGCCTGGACGGCTTCTGGGAGGTCAAGCTGAAGCCGTGGGATGTGGCAGCCGGTACCCTGCTGGTCCGTGAGGCAGGCGGTCTGGTCAGCGCCTTTGACGGTAGCGACTATGAGGTGACTGATCACCGTATCCTGGCCAGTAATGGCCTGATCCATGACGAAATGATCGCCCTGCTGGCGGCGGAAGAGGAACAGCCATGAAACGTCCGGTTATCGCACTGCTGCTTTCAGGTCTGATCCTGCCAGGCCTGGGCCAACTGTATCTGGGGCGCCGCAACAAGGGGATCGCCCTGATCATGGCAGTCAACCTGCTACTGCTGGCTGCTCTGTTTTTTGTGATGAAGATCGCCAGCCCGGTGATCGGTGCGTACCTGACCGGTACCCCCTTGACCCCGGCCCTGATCCTGCAGCAGCTACAGCCGTATAATTTCTGGGCCAAGCTGCTGCTGGCAGCAGTTTTTGGTTTGTGGGGCTTTGGACTGGTGGACCTTTTCAGTGCCTTTAAAGAACGGGATGATGTCTCCCGCAATTGACAAACACTGTTTGTCTGTGCGATAGTGATCAGACTTTAACGAAGGGACGTTCGCAGTTTGATGCGACGGACAGTATAATGATGCAATCATGTATTATTGGCAGCGGTGCCGGCCTGCCGGAACGGGTGGTCGGCAATGATTTTTTCTCCTACCTGGTTGATGATGCCGATGAGTGGATCTCCTCCCGTACCGGTATTCGTGAACGGCGTTTTGTCAGCCCTGATGAATCAACCTCTGATCTGGCCACACGAGCCGCCCGGGCTGCACTGACCGATGCCGGTATCAGTGCCGATGAGATTGACTGCATTGTGGTCGGCACTTCCACGCCGGACATGATCCTGCCCGCCACCGCCTGCATGGTGCAAAAAGAGATCGGCGCTAAAAACGCCTTTGCCTTTGACATTAACTCGGTCTGCGGCAGCTTCGTCTTTGCCCTTGATACGGCAGACAGCTTCATCCGGGCCGGCAAGGCCCGTACGGCCCTGGTGATTGGGGCCGACACCTATTCCAAGATCCTCAACTTTGACGATAAGACCACGGCCCCGCTGTTTGGCGATGGTGCTGCAGCCGTGATCATCCGCGGAGAGGAAGGCTCGGAAAAGGGGATTATTACCTCATTCATCCGTACCGACGGCAACGGCTGGCCCCTGATTCAGGTTCCTTCATCCGGTTCTCGTAAGCCGGTTACCGCAGAAACTATCGCCGCCAAAGAGAACACCTTCTACATGGCGGGCAAGCCGGTCTATGTCTTCGCCACCAGCGCCATTCCTGAACTGATCCAGACCATCTGCAGCAAGGCCGGTATCCAGCCTGCCGATCTTGACTGGCTGATTCCCCACCAGGCCAACCTGCGGATTATTGATGCCGTTGCCAAAAAACATGACATCCCCAAGGAAAAGTTTCTGGTCAACCTGCAAAAATACGGCAACACCTCGGCTGCCTCGGTCGGTCTGGCCCTGAATGAATTCCGGCAGGACGGCACCATCAAGCCGGGTCAGCTGGTACTGGTGATGGGCTTTGGCGGTGGTCTTTCCTGGGGCGGGCTCTTGATTAGATTTTAATCCTTCCACAGGATCACTTACGTTTGAGATACAAGGGACCGGTACACTGCCGGTCCCTTTTTTTGTGGCACGATAAATCTGGCACAGCTCCTGCTTTCTTTGCAGGTATGAAGACACCTCTGACTGATAGGAGCAGAGCTGCAACGGTGCTGATCTGCTCCCCTGATCCGGTCTTTCAGGGCCACCTGACGCGACTGCTTGAGACGATCGGCGGCTATCGTGTTGCCGTGACTGCCGGCCCTGCCGCAGCACTGCAATACGCACTGGCGCAGCCGCCGGACCTGCTGATCTGCAGCCATGATCCGCTTCATTGTGATGGTATCGCCTTGGCAGAGACACTGCACGGCAAGGTCTGGGTGCCGGTGGTACTGGCAGCGCAGCCCAGGACACAGGAGCTGGTAAAAGCGGCAGTTGCCGCCGGTGTTGCTGCTTTTCTGACCAGTTTCCCTGCAGAGGCGGAGCTGAGGCATGCGCTGCTTGAGGCCTGTGTCAGGTTGGAGCATGAGGATCGTCTGCGGAGCAAATTACGGGAGTCTGAACAACGGCTGGCAGATCGCAAGGTGATAGAAAAGGCAAAAGGTCTCTTGATGGAGCGGGAGCGGATCAGCGAGGATGCCGCCTTTAAGCTGATGCGCAGCCAGTCCATGACCCGCAGGATCAGTATGGCCAAGCTGGCCGAAGAGCTGCTTACATAAAGCGTCCCGCCGGGCTTGCCAGAATCAGCCGGTCGGCATGTTCTTCCAGCTCACGCAGCAGCTTGACGTCCATCTTCTTCAGCCAGCGTCTGGGGATCGACTCCATGCCGTAGTAGGCACCGGCCAGCATGCCGCAGATAGCGCCGGTGGTGTCTGCGTCAGCGCCCTGATTAACGGTGCCCACCAGACAGTCTTCAAAATCCTTCCCCTTGAAAAACCAGTGAAAAACGGTCTGCATCGTATCCACCACATAGCCGGTGGCCAGGCCGCGGTATGGTTCAAAACAGAACGTGGGGAAACGGATTACAAAGCCGTCAACCTCGCGGCGCAGACTGCTTTTCGAGGCCCCCTGCAGGATCTGGTGCAGCAGGGTGCCGAGGCAGATGCAGGCGGCATCGGACAGGGCCTGGTGATGGGTCAGCCGGGCCTGTTCCAGGGCGTACTTTTTCATCAATTCAGTATCGGGTAGCGACAGCAGGGCGGCCGGCAGCATCCGCATGGCAGCGCCGTTGCCGCCATCCCACTGATTATACGGTACCTCAAGGGTGCCGTGCAGCATAAAGGCCCGGATACCCTTGCGGCAGGTGTCACCACAGTCAACGGGCCGTGATTTGAGCCAGGCGGCAAATTGCTGGGCAATCGCCTCCCGTGACCAGCCCTGGTTTTTTGCAACTGCCCTGGCAATGCAGAGCGCCATTTCCGTGTCGTCGGTGACCTGGCCCGGTTTCAGGCGCAGCCAGCCACCGCCGGTAATCTCTTTGAAGACACCGTACTTGGCAGCAATCTCCGCGGTGGTCATGAACTCAACGGTTGCCCCCAGTGCATCGCCAATCGCCATGCCGACAAAGGCTGCCCGGGCACGTTCTTTCAATTCAGATGGGTCAATGTTCAGGATCATGAAAAATCTATAAGCAAGGAGTGTTCCCGATGCGTGAGATGCAGGTTGATATCTGGTCGTATCAAGGGCAGGCCGCCATTGCTATTACCACCAATGGCTCGCTAACCCTTGACGGCAGGGCCATCATGGGCAAGGGGGTTGCCAAACAGGCTGCGGAACGCTTTCCTGAACTCCGCCATCAATTGGGCCGGTTGCTGCAGGTACGCGGCAACCATGTCCATGAGCTCATGCCCGGCCTGGTCAGCTTTCCGGTCGAGGAAACCCCGTATTCACTGCCTGAACTGCGTTTGATCAGGCGTTCTGCAGAGGAATTGCGCCTGTTGGCTGATCAGTGCGGCTGGACACAGGTGCTTGTTCCTCGGCCCGGCTGTGGCGGCGGCGGAATGCGTTGGCAGGAGGTACAGCCGGTGCTGGAAGAGTTTTTTGATGATCGTTTCATCGTTGTGTTTGCACCAGAACATGAAAATTGATTAAAAAAACGGCATGGCTGGGATGTTGCAATTGATAACATCTCAATATTACATCAAAAACAAAACTGGCACGCTCTATGCCTAACAATAACCATCTATGGGCAACGGCGCCTGCGGGACTGATCTCCTGCGGCGCCGTTTCTGTTTGAAAGGAGCGTACACCATGGCAACATCCTGTGAGCAGATGAAGAAAATTCAGGGACATCCCTGTTTTGAAGGTAACCATCACAAGACCGGCCGGATGCATCTGGCTGTGGCCCCGGCCTGTAATATCAAATGCGGCTATTGCACCCGCAAGCATGACTGCGCCAATGAATCCCGGCCCGGTGTTGCCAGCCGTCTGATGACCCCGTCCGAGGCGCTGGACAAGGTGCGGGAAGTAATGGCCTCGCCGATCCTGGGGCCGACCATGCGGGTGGTGGGGATTGCCGGACCGGGCGATCCGCTGGCCAATCAACAGACCTTTGAGACTTTCAAGCTGGTCGGGGAGGCCTTTCCGGACCTGATCAAGTGTATGAGCACCAACGGCCTGCTGCTGCCTGAGTCGCTTGAGCGGCTGCATGCCCTGGGGCTGCACAGCCTGACCGTCACCATCAACGCGACCAACGCTGAAACTGCAGCGCAGATCTACCGCCACATCTACTACCACGGCAAACGCTACAGCGGCAGGGATGCCGCCGAGATCCTGCTGGCCAGTCAGTATGAAGGGGTACAGCGAGCCGTTGAGCTGGGGATGGTGGTCAAGGTTAACACCGTGCTGATCCCCGGTATCAACGAGGCCGAAGTCCCGTTGATAGCAGAGCGGATTAAAGGGCTGGGGGCCTTTGTGATGAACGTGATGCCGCTGATTCCCCAGGCGGATCTGGCGCATATTCCGGCCCCCAGTGCAGAGCAGCTGGCAGAGGTACGTAACAACAACGAGCGGATCATCAGCCAGATGCGGCATTGCAAGCAGTGCCGGGCCGACGCAATCGGGCTGTTATAGGACAGTATCAGCGGTTTCCTGACAACGGTACGAATGTGAGAAAGGTTTAGCCATGCAGATCAGCAACTTCACTCCCAACGATATCCACCCCTTTTTGTCCATGGCAAAAGATGAAGGGTGGATCAGTACCCGCCGTGAGCTGGCCTTTTTGCTGGAACGTTCTCCGCAAGGGTGCCTGGTCTGTCATGACGGAGAAAAGCCGGTGGGGTTTGTCACTGCAGTCCGGCATGGCAAATCAGGCTGGATCGGGAACCTGCTGGTTGCAGCCGGTGAGCGTGGGCGTGGGATCGGCACGGCACTGTTCAAGCAGGCCATGCAGGTTCTGCAGCGCGCAGATGTACTGACGCTCTGGCTGACTGCATCCAGTGCCGGGCGGCCGATCTATGAACGCAATGGTTTCACGGTCTGTGACCGGATCCGGCGTTGGGAAGGGCTGGGTGGTGAACCTGAGCCTGCAGCAGCGGTAAAGAAGATGCATTCGGGCTGGGAAGAGATTGATTTTCTGGGATGGGGGGATGACCGGACAGCCCTGCTGGCACATGCTGCCGATGGTGGTTCGGTACGCGGCAGCGAGGGCGGGTTTCTGGTTGTGCAGAGCCTTGGCAACCACCGCCAGATCGGTCCCTATGGCGCCTTGAACCTTCCAACGGCCGAGGCGCTGATGGACGGTATCCAGCAGCAGGGAGGGGCCACCATGCTGGATGTACCGGCAGCAAACCGCGCCGCCTCAAAGCTGTTGACCAGCAGGGGCTTCACAGTCTGCAGCGAGGTGGATCTGATGTATGCGGGGCAGCCACCGGCTTATCACCCGGAGTATATCTTCGGGCTGGCCAGTATGGGGAGTATGGGTTAAGCAAAGGAGCCTGACCATGAAAACTTCAGAAATTATCATCGATGATACCACCCTGCGGGATGGTGAGCAGACCGCCGGTGTGGTCTTTTCCCGCCGGGAAAAACTGGCCATTGCCCGGTTGCTGGACCTGATCGGTGTGCAGGAGATCGAGTGCGGCATTCCGGCCATGGGAGCGGATGAGCAGGACAGCATCCGCGCCCTGGTGGAAATGGAGCTGTCTGCCCGCCTGATCACCTGGAACCGGGCCCTGATCCCTGAGATTCAGGCCAGTATTGACTGCGGTATCAAGGCGGTGGATATCTCGCTCTCGGTATCGGATCAGATGATCAGCCGCAAGCTGAAAAAAGACCGCACTGCAGTCAAAGAACAGCTGAAAACAGCCCTGGGCTTTGCCAGACAGCATGATCTGTATGTGTCGGTTGGTGGTGAAGATGCCAGCCGGGCTGATCTGGGCTTTCTGGTGGAACTGCTGCAGATCACCCGCGAACTGGGGGGGGACCGCTTCCGCTTCTGCGATACCCTGGGCATCATGGACCCCTTCAGCATGTACGACAAGGTGGCCTGGCTGCGGGCCGCCGTGCCTGAAGTGGAGATTGAGGTCCACACCCACAATGATCTGGGCATGGCCACGGCCAATGCCATTGCCGGCATCAGGGCCGGTGCCCGTTTTGTGAATACCACCGTCAACGGCCTGGGTGAACGGGCCGGTAATGCCGCCCTGGAAGAGGTGGTGATGGGCTTGAAACATGCCTGCGGCATTGAAACCGGCATAGATACCCATCGTTTCCGTGAACTGTCACTGATGGTGGCCAAGGCCTCCCGGCGGGAGCTGCCTTCCTGGAAGGCGGTGGTGGGTGAGCGGGTCTTTGCCCATGAATCCGGGCTGCATGCCGATGGCGTACTGAAAGATCCCCACAACTACGAAGGGTTTGATCCGGCTGAAGTGGGGCTGGTGCGTCAGATTGTGGTGGGCAAACATTCCGGTGCCAGCGGCCTGATCGATCGCTACCGCAGCCTGGGGATTGTACTCTCCCGGGATGATGCCGGTCTGTTGCTGCCGGTGGTACGGCTGGAGGCGTTGCGCCGCAAGCGTGACCTGAAAGACCGGGAACTGGTGAATATCTATCTGAACGGAGCAGAGCTGCTGAAGGCAGCCTGATCCCGATCCCATTGCAAGGCGCAATCTTTGTTGGCTCGTCTTCGGCTCCTCAATGTACTGCGTGTACACCTGCGTCGCCGCATTCCTTGCCACCTTGATATCATCCTTGAACTGGAATCGGAATAAAGGAGGACTAATTATGTGTACATCAGGAACGACCGTACCGATTGCCGAGGCAGCTGCTTTGCTGGCCACCACTGAGACACGGGTGCTGATGATGCTGAAGAAAAATGAGCTGCAGGGTAATCAGGTTGATGGTGACTGGTTTGTTGATAAGGCATCGTTGCAGCTCTGCGGCAAACCGCTCCCGTCGGATATCGTCAAGAAGGGCTGTGGCGGCGGGTGTGGCAGCGGCGGTTGCGGCAGTCATTGATTCGAAATATTGCCACAGAGAACACAGCGTTCTCAGAGAAAAGCAAAACCTCAAAATAATTTTGATGTTATCCCTGCAAAACAGGTTTTAGGGTTTTATTTGTCTCTCTGTGTGCTCTGTGCCCTCTGTGGCTAACAGATTTGAAGGGGTGGCATATGCTCATCGTCAAGGCATTTGATCTGAAGTTCAAATATCGCAAGTATGTCGAAACCCGCGACGAACCGAAATTTTCAGGCCTGCCTGATCCTGCGCCATTCAACCGGGATGATCTGTACGAGGTGCTGCCGATGATGGGGGCGGTGATGGATCAGCTTGGTACAGCGGACGGCGAGATCCTGAACCGGCTTGAAGATTTTCTCAACACCATGCCGCGTTTCATCACCAGTCGTGAGGAGACCTTCCACTATCTGGTGGGGTGTGGCAGCCAGTCGATGGAAGGATACTAACAGGAGGATAGTGTGGCCCGTATTACGTTTTATACAAAGATAGGATGCTTAACCTCACAGAAGCAGCTGGCGCTGTTGCAGGAGGCGGGGCATCAGGTGGTGCTGCAGGATCTGCTGGCCCATCCCTGGACCGCCGAGGAGCTGCGGTCCTACTTTGGTGATCTGCCGGTGCAGGATTGGTTTAATCCCAATGCCACACGTATCAAGTCGGGCGAGATTGATCCTGAGGCCTATGCGGCTGATGAGGCGCTTGCCGTGATGCTGCAGGATCACCTCCTGATCCGGCGGCCTCTGATGGAATCCGGCAACAGCAGACGATGCGGATTCGATCCGGCTGTTATCCATGACTGGGTCGGGCTTGCCAAGCATGGTGATGCCTTTGTGTTCAGGGGCGATCTTTCCAGCTGTTCCAATCCCGGCGCTGTGGCATCTGCCTGCCCTTGACAGTCGCATACAGGACGTTACTGGATGTTTCGAGTAGTGAAGTCTCTCTGGCGGCACCAGGTGTGATTTAAGACACCAATCGTATTTCAGGTGCTTATTGAATATAAGAGGTTTCTGGTCTACTATGACCTGAATGTCCGGCGACACACGGGTGTCGCTCTACATTCAATCATCAGCAGGGGAGTGTACCTCAATGTCCATGAGATCTTGTATTCCGGCAGTACTCAGCTTGTTCAGCCTTCTGGTGGCCGGCTGTACGCACACGCTTCCTCCGCATCAGGAGGTGAACCAGGCCTTGCAGAAAACGCTGAATTCCAGCGGCTATAACTACACCTCCAAAAGCAGCATCACAAACCTGGCAGTGCCGGTCAAGGATCTGAAGACTGCTGCCTCCAAACAGCAGTATCTGGAAAAGAGTCTGGAGATGGCGCGGGGGCTTTCGATCATTGCTGATGGCGCCATTGACATGAAGAACAAAAAATCCGAGGTGCTGTACAACCTGCACTACGATCAGGACAATGTCGAGGTTTCAATCAAGGTACCGCTGCTGTTTGATTATACCACCCAGACCCTGTATGTCGGCACAACCCTTTTTAACACCATCTTTCCGATGGCTCCGGGCAACAAAGGCAAGCTGATCAGGATTGATCTGAATGACCTGCTGAAACTTACCGGTGAGAAGTCTGACAAACTTAAAAACCTGCTCGGCAAGAAGTACTTTGATTCGGTTAACGAGGGATTGAAACAAGGGGTTTTAAAGGGCTTTGCCGGTCTGAAGGATGAGCGTTTCAGTGATCAGCCGCTTACGGGTGACGACAAGGCAGCGGGTCTGGTCAGGCATATCACGGTCAGACTGAATCATGAGGAGTCGGTTACGCTGCTGCTTACCATTGCAGACACCCTTATCCAGCGGCTGTACCAGGATGGTGTGCTGAGCAAGGAAGAGTACGGTACCCTGATGATCCTGACTGACAAGCAGAAAGTCGACACCTACCTGGCTACCTTCAGTATGGCTGTTACCCTTGATATCGGGCTGGCATCAACAGGGCAGATCAGCCGGATTGAAAGCCGCTTCACGGTGGCGGGTAAGGACAACCGCTACCAGGTCGGTGTGGCGAATATCAGCCGGTTCAGCCGCTATGATGACCCGCTTTTTACGATCAGGCCTGAGCTGACCGGTACGGTTGACCATAAAGAGATTCTTGAGTCGATCCTGGCGGCCAGGGCAGCCCAAAAGGCCGAAGCAGAGGCAAAAAAGGCTAAAGAGCCCAAAGAGGCTGAACCTGAAGCACCCAAGGAAGAAAAGAAGATCGCTGAATAGGCTGCTTGGATTGAAGGCTGCTGGCCCCCAAAGGGTCAGCAGCTTTCCGCCTCAATCCGGTCCAGCAGTGCCAGGGCCGGCTGGTCATCGTAGGTCTCGAACAGCTCTCTGATGTTATTGATATAGGCATGGACCAGATACAGCTCATCCTGACTGAAACCGCTGGTTTCATCCGGCTTATTGATCTTCTCCAGTTTGTCTTTAAACAGCTCCCAAAAGCGATTGGTCCTGGCAGGGTCATCAATATGGCGGCGGAGCAGCGCCACCAGCTTTCGTGCATTTGAGTCGCCATCAATCCCCACAAATGAAACATAGCGGTCAGGTTTACTCATTGCAGTGCATCCAGCCGCAGGGCAAAGGTCAGATCACATCCCGCCAGGGGGTGATTACCATCCAGCGTTACTTCCTTCTGATCCGCCTCCAGAATCACCAATATCCGCTCTCTGCCGCCGCTGAATTCAATCCGCAGCTTTTCACCGATCCGCAGCTCCCGTTCAGCCGGAAACATCTCCCGCTTCACCTTGATGATATTGGCATCAAGGCGCGGCCCGTAGGCCTCTGCCGCAGGGATCAGGATATTCTTGGTCTCGCCCGCAGCCATGCCGATGATGGCCTGTTCCAGCGCAGAAAAGACCTGGTCATTGCCGATGGTAAAGGTTAACGGGCCGCTGGTTTCGGTGCTGTCGAAGATCCGGCCGGTATCCAGGGTGCCGATATAACTGACCGTCACCGTACTGCCGTGTCGGGCCTGTTTCATAGAGGTGTCTCCTTGTCTGGTTTTGGGCAGCCGCAGGCTCCGCAACTGCAGATCCGCCGGCCGCACCTGCTGCAGGCGGGGTTTTGGGGGTCCCGTCCGTCAACCGTCCTGCCGCAGGACGGACAGCTGTAGCGGTAGAAGGCAAAGCCGCAGTTGCAGCAGTACCGCATGCCGTCGGCATCCGGTTTGTCTGCGATATGTATTGATTCGCAGATCAGGCAGACCGAGGCCATCTCCGGGCAGTTTCTGATGCCGTCCCGCTGGGAACGGTACTTCCTGAACAGCCGTTTACCCTCTGCGCGGTCAATGGGTAGTGCCATGGTCCCTCCTCGGGTCGGATGCAGACCTCCATGCAACTTTGCTGCCGTGTCGCGCTTAAGGTTTGGCATGCCTGATGAATACAACACCAATAGCTGCACAAATATGCGGTAAAACGAGTAGAAGGGTGAAGACAATGCATACAAAAGAGGCAACGGTGCCGCTATCTACATCAGGAACAGCTCTCAAATATCTGGGGATGCGGTGTTATCAGCTGACGATGGAGGGGCGTTTTGATCCGGGCTGGATCTGTGGACTCAGTCATGGCCTGGCACAGCGCAAGGTCAACATCACCAGGGTTGAGGCGGCACGCGGCATCGGCAGAAACTGGCAGTCCTGCCTTGACCTGGATTTCGGTGCTGCTGTACTGGCGCCTGATGCAATTGATTATCTGGCGCTCAGCAAGTCGAACGCGACTGTCCAGGCGTTGGCAGAACCGATTGCGCTGGATGATTACCAGCTTGAACGTTCAACCAGATGTGAGGGCAGTCTCTACCTGGAGGCAAACGGCCCCGACCGGCTCGGGGTCCTGTCGGCACTCTTGAACACCTTCAGCCTGTTTTCGCTCTTTCCGGCCGAGATGCTGGCAGAAACCAAAAACAAGCGGATCTTTGACCGTTTCTGGCTGAAAGGGATGGGCGGCAGCGCGCCATCACGGGAGGCGGTTGCGGCTCTGCGGGAACGGATGCAGGAATTTACGCTGTGATGGGAGAGCGATTCTGAGGCGGCTGTCTGATCAACGCAGCATCTGTGCTGATCAGACAGCCTGACTGCAGCAGGTGCGGGCCGATCAGGCCTTTTTGACAAACTCCGATTTCAACCCCATGGCACCGAACCCGTCGATCCTGCAATCGATGTCATGATCACCATCCACAATCCTGATGTTCTTCACCTTGGTACCGACCTTGACCGGCGCTGAGGCCCCCTTGACCTTCAGGTCCTTGATTACGGTCACGCTATCGCCATCCTTCAGCTCGGTGCCAAAGGCATCCCGCACCACCCGCGCCGCAACCGCCTCCTCTGCCGCAACAACCGGCCATTCATGGGCGCACTCCGGGCAGACATAGTTGTCGCCGTCTTCGTAGGTGTAGCTGGAACTGCAGGACGGACATTTCGGTAATTCACTCATTGCTGGTTTCCTTTTCTATTTTTTGCTGCGGATACAGATTACATTACAAGCAGGCTATCCCTGCGGCACAATCCGTACACAATGGGCGCTGGCCTCGGCCCGGCTGCGGGCCTCATCGGTGCTTGTCCCCTGGGTCAGGGCAACCCCCATGCGGCGGCCCGGGCGGGTATCCGGCTTGCCGAACAGGCGCAGCTTGGCCGTGGGAACGCTCAAGGCCTCTGCAACACCTGTAAAGCGCACCGTCTCCTGGCTGTCGGTTGCCAGGATGACATGGCTGGCAGAGGGGGCCAGATTCAGGATCTCAGGCACCGGCAGCCCCAGGATGGCCCGCACATGCAGCTCAAACTGGCTCAGGTTCTGGGAGATCATGGTCACCATGCCGGTGTCGTGGGGGCGGGGTGAGACCTCGCTGAACAACACCGTATCCCCCTTGATAAACAGCTCCACCCCAAAGATCCCGTAACCGCCCAGGGCGGTGGTGACCATTTCCGCCTGACGCCGTGCCTCAGCCAGGGCTGCCGGTGACATGGCCATCGGCTGCCATGATTCGTGGTAATCCCCCTTGATCTGCACATGGCCGATCGGCGGGCAGAAGGAGGTGCCGCCGGCATGGCGCACGGTCAGCTGGGTGATCTCGTAGTCAAAATCAATAAAGCCTTCAATGATGACCGTATCCGAGGCACCGCGGGCGCCATCCATGGCGTACTGCCAGGCCGTATTCACCTCGGCTGCGGTTTTCACTACGCTCTGGCCCTTGCCGGATGAACTCATGATCGGCTTGACCACGCAGGGGAACCCGATGCTGTCGGCAGCAGCCCGCAGCTCTGCCGCACTGGAGGCAAAGGCATAGGGGGCGGTGGGCAGCCCCAGCTCCTCAGCTGCCAGACGCCGGATACCCTCCCGGTTCATGGTCAGGTTGGCAGCCCGGGCCGTAGGGATCACCCGCTGGCCTGCCTGCTCCAGTTCCAGCAGAAAGACCGTATCAATCGCCTCGATCTCCGGCACGATCAGGTCGGGCCGCTCCTGCTCAATCACCCGGCGCAGCGCCTCCCGGTCCAGCATGCTGATTACATGGCTGCGGTGGGCCACCTGCATGGCCGGGGCATCGGCATAGCGGTCAACCGCGATCACCTCCACCCCCAGGCGTTGCGCCTCCAGGGCGACTTCCTTGCCCAGTTCTCCTGATCCCAACAGCAGCAGTTTGGTGGCTCCAGCCTTTAATGGTGTTCCAATGGTCATACGAGTGCATCCTCCATGGGTAAAGTTATTGGAAAAAGTGGGCGTCTATTCCACGGTTCGTTTAAATATGCCGAAGGGCTCACATCCTGAGTTGCACGAAGTTAAATTGCGTGAACATCGTTGCCCATTGCGTCTTATTTCTATCTCGGTATAGGCGGCTTGATTGCCATCTCTGGCACACATATCATATTTCATTTCGCAGGATTTCTTGCAATTAGCTATATCTGTAGGGTCAGATGATGGCCCCCTTCTGGGCATAGAATATCCTTTTCTCATATTTTGTTCTGCGTCTGTTTTAACAACATTGTTAACCTGTAGTAATGGATAACTCTTTTTAAAAATATTTACATTTTTGACAATATTTTTACTAGTAGCATTAACATATGCACTATTAATTATATTTGCAGATGTGCAAATAATTTGCTTGTATCTGTTATTGTAGTCACTAATATTTGATAAATCGGAAATATATTCATCAATAGTTTTTTTGTATTTAAAAGTATAATTTATTTTAATATCATCTATTATAGAGTAGTTGAGCATGCTTTTCATGCAGTGATACTTTGAAATATTCAAAGGGTCGTTTTGCTTGGAAGTACAGGCTATTTCAACAACTGGACGAGCTATATCAGAAAATAGTTGGTTTATATTGTTTGTATTTGCATTTTCGTATATTGATTTTAGTATAATTTTAGGATCTGGCTGTGGTATCCAGCTATTTGACATAATTTTAAACTCAGAATTATTTACTATGTTGTTGCGATCATTAGAAACAGTTTTCTGTAGATCTATATCGAGTAATAGTGTTGTGTCTGAAACAAAGTTATCAAAAAAATTAGTAGTCTTTGTATCAATTGAAATATAATCTGCCGAATAAGAGATCTCGTAAATTAAAATAACAAATAATATAACTATTATTACTATTCTCATAATTGCTCCTGTTATTTGTTCGTTGGCTCTACAGGCTTGGCCAATAAAATCTTGGTCGTAACACGGCACTTACATCGCCATTCATTAATATTTGTGAGGGGGGTATCACCTTTTTCCTGCTTAACGATGTTTCAGCACAAACATGAAAACATAGAAGATAAACATGATAATGCCGATGGCTATGGCTATCGGCCCGCCCTGGGTGGCAGCGGCAGAGGCTTTGCCGCTTTCTGTCAGTGATACGGCCTGACCGGACTGCGGTTTTTTATCGAAAAACGTATCCCGGTCCCTGATGATCGCCTGGGGGATCAAGGTTGGTGTCCGGGTGGTTATGCCATCCATCTTTTTAACCGCCGTACCGATGGCCAGAAACTCTATCAATCCTCCGCCAAGCTCATAGACATGAATCTTGACCCCCACCACCTCATCGGCGCCGTAACGCCTGGCATCGGCCTGAATCCTGTCCAGCGCCTTCTCCCGTGCTTCGTACAAAAGCGAGGTCAGCAGATCAACCTCACCCCGCACCATTGATTTGAAGATGGATTTAATGCCGCCGACAATCCCCAGCGAATAGACCGAAACACCCATAACCAGCCGAATCGGCATGTAGCCGATGTTGATCATATTCCACAGCTCTTCGTTGGTCATGTCCGAAGTGATCGGCTGTGTAGCATACTCGCTCAAAGCCGGGTGGGATGAGGCAGTGCCCAGCATCAGCATCTCCTGGGCCCCCATCAGCGGGGTAATGGTGGTGTTTATGCCGATCACCGCATTGGCCTTGCACTGCCGCGCCTCCCGGGTAATCCGTTCAAGGGCAAGATGCCGTGTCCGGTCAAAAATCTCGGAATATTCCTTGACCTCTCCCCTGGCCAGACTTCTCAGAAAACCGAAGACATTCCCGCCAAGGCCGATGGAGTAGGCCACGTTGCCGATGACGTACTGAATCGGTTTAAAACCGCAATCAACCTGACAGTACAATTCTTGGGCATCTGCAGAGGTGGAAAAAGTGAGGGTCTCGTCTGCTGCATCTGCCCTGTGGACAACCGAGCCGATGGATAGAAACTCAATGTTGCTGCCGTGGCTGATCAGTTCAGTGGTGACACCGGTAACGCCGGTGCCGCCGCTTGCCTGCGCCTCTTCCAGCATCCGGTTGATCGCGTTTATACGGCCATCGTGGATCAGGCTGGTGACGTCAGGTATCTCGCCGCCAAACAGAATATTCAAGCCTGCAGTCAGACTGCCAAGAATCCCCAGGGCAAAGACGCTGTTGCCGATGCAGATGTTGCCGGGGTTTAGGGAAAGCTTATTCAGGCAGTAGATCTCGTTGCCGGAGAGATTGGTTACATGGCTGTGGGAGCGTACGTTTGACATAGGCGCCTCGTCATCAAAAGGATAGCGTTTGTTAGCATGAGAAGTGATGCCGGAGAAAGGCTTTTGTGCAAAGTGCCAGCGGGCTGATGTACTTGAGAAAACTCCGGCGGGTTTTGGCCATTGCTTCTTCCAGGTTGGGACCCCCACCGTATCTTGTTTTTTACTTTGACCTAGTGTGTATTGGTGTGTATAAAATAATCCATGACCAGTAAAGAGATCATTAAACGACTTGAAAACGAGGGATGGTGCTGTGTCGGCGGCAAGGGCGACCACCAGAAGTACAAACACCCGTCAAAAGCTGGTCATGTGGTAGTGCCTCATCCACGTAAAGAGATGCCAATCGGAACCTTGCGGAACATTTACCGTCAGGCCGGTTGGGAATGGAGATAAACTATGTTATACCCCGCATATATTCACGTTGGAGACGATCAACACGCACACGGTGTAACTATCCCCGATTTTCCCGGTTGTTTCTCAGCCGCCGATCAGTGGGAAGATTTACCCCGCATGATCCAGGAAGCCGCAGAAGTGTATTTTGAAGGCGAAGACATTCCAGTACCGGCACCAACACCATTGGAACAATTGACCGCCAACCCTGAGTATCAAGGCGGGGTATGGCTTCTGGTAGACATTGACCTTGCCAAGCTCAAGGTTAAAGCAAAACGGGTTAATATTACTTTGTCAGAAAATCTTCTTCAGGAGATTGATCGCTACGCAGTACGCTACCACATGACTCGTTCCGGTCTGTTGGCCCAAGCAGCGGGAGACTATATTCACCGTAAAGAAGCAGCATAATCATCTGGTTAGTTGTCGTTAAACATCTCTGCTTTTCATGCCCTTTTCAGTATTTCCTTCACTGCTCCGCTACTTCGCGTCATTGGCATCTCGCGCCAAGCCTCGTTTTCATTTAGATCGGCAATGCATGGATTCTGAACTCCCCGAGTGATACATCATTCTGCCATTGAGGCAACCTGTCCACAGGACCTTCTATCTTCACCAATGGCGGTTCACGCTCTGCGAGCGGAAAGCTGAAAGGGGACAGGCTGCTTTTTAAGGCATGCTCACAAAAAGCAGCCTGTCCCGAATGGCGCTAGTTTAAGCTGATGTGTCGTGATTTTAGCCGATTTATTAGAAAACCCAGGCTTCATCAAAACCATTTTTGCTGCCTGCTAAATGAATCGTTTACTCAGGAAATGCTGGCAAAAAGGCTCAAGCTTAAAGGCCATATTCCACATAAAACTTCACGCAACATTTGGCCAATATTTTCATGCAATTATCCTTAAACTAGCGCCATTCCAGCCTGTCCCCTTTTCTCTCGTGTCAAGGACTAACAACTTCTTTTAGCCAAAATGTGTTCTACTAAATCTGTTTTTTTGCATTTCCACCTTTAATCGTTGGTGCTGGGGTATCGACGCTACTTTTCACAGATCGTGTTGCAGGCGGCTTTGGTGGTGGTGGCGGTTGTTTTGGTGTTTGATCGTTAGACATAATTATTAACCTCCCGTAGTGTTAATTTCATCTGCCTGTAATTTCATCTTCGAGTGGTGATCTCACTTCTCTTGGTGCTGGTGGCTTAGGTGGCGGTGGCAATGGCTTGTCGTTAAGTGACATTCATTTTCTCCTTTCATTTATTTGTTGTTTCCAAGCATTTTGGGTGCTGATCAAACTTTGTTGGATTCTCATTTAAATTGACTATTTCTTTAACTTCCCATTGGTTACAAACCCAGGCACAGCAATTTCGAACCCTTCTCGAATCTGTCTTAATGGTGGCGGTTCCGGTGGTTTTGGCGGTTCCGGAAATTTTGGCGGTTCCGGAAATTTTGGCGTCGAGGCTTGCGCCTCCGTATTTGGTCTGCAGTTTTTCAATTGCTTCTCCCTTCTTAATTTCAATCGGATTTATCAACTTTACTTTCATTTCTTGAGACTTTTCTTTATTCATGCCTGATAAGTTAAAAAATATCGCTGCAACTATTGCAAAGGTAAATGCTGGGATCAAAAATTCCGTTGTGTTGTGAAAATGAGAGGAACGAAGCGCATTATTCTCACTGTTGATTGTCGCACAATCTACATAAGCATCAAATAAGTATTTTTTAAAATGTATTTCAACTAATTCGTTACAGTTATCAAAATCATTGTATGTATCTATCAATAATTGTCGATATTTTTCACTTTCAATGACTGTAGGTAGAAATCTGTAAGTATAACCATAAAATGATTTAATAAAATAATTCATTGAAAAAAGTCAAGACAGTCCGCTTAAAAAAACAAATACTATTAATAAGTTAAATAAATATTCGTTCCAATTGTATGATTTTATATTAGAAAGTAAATAATACAAAAGCGTGTTTAGAGAAACTAACATAGCAAAAGATATAGGCACCCTTGATAGTAGTTTTTCTTTCATATCTACTTCGTGGAAGTAATGTGTTTCATAGAGCTTAAATAACTTGTTATTAATAGTTGGCGTGTCTGAAACAATATTTTCGTTAGTCACCTATATCCTCCCATTATTTGGCTCTTCTTGCGATGTTGTTTCTTTTGTTTGGCCAACTCGTTTTTGAGCGGTTCACGCGCGTGCGTGAACCGCTCATCTCCCCAAATGGAACATTTATCCTGCGGTCATTCTGTACACATTCTTCAGATTTGCATTGCTAGTAAACGATCGTAATTACGGCCTGTTGCAAAAAACTGTAAAATTTCTTTACACCTTGAAAAAACGAAAAACCCGCCTGAAGGGGCGGGTTTGGGTGCTACGCTGGTGGTTTGGCATGTAGTTGCCGGATTCGCATGGGCGATCCTCTGTGTTGTGATGGATGAAGGTCTGTATAAGCCGATAGGTGGCGTATGTCCAGAAAAAATCAGCTGGCTGTGAAGCCGGGACAGACCGCAGTGCTTCCACTCCGAGGCTGCGCTACAACATTCCCACCCCTGTTTTGATTAGCAAAGCTGCAGTATCAGATTTTCTGTTTACCTTTGCTGCGTGTACTATCGGCCATAAGCTCGCTGGGCGACACGCTCCCGTCACGATTATTGTCCATCTTTTGCAGGGTGATCGTTGCGTCAGCAATCTCATCCGCATCAAGTTCACCGTTACGGTCCTGGTCAAATACCTGGATGAGCGGATGGCTTTTTTGAGGACTGAGCGAGGCTCCGGCATACAGGGTAAAGAGCGATATGACAAGCCCGGCAGTTATGGCCATCAAGGATGCACGCTGTCGCACATATGAGGCAAAGGTTCTCCAGTTTATAGCCAGATGCAGCATGCCGGCTGCCATAAATGCATACCCGATCCATTCATGCAGGGCCTTGATGCCACCGGTCTTGACATGAAATGCCAGTAAAACACCGGATATCCCTACAACCAGAAATGTTGTTAAAACGAGTGGACTGAGCATTGTGCGATGTTGAGTGCTGTTTATCATGTGACTATTCTCCTATGGGTTGGTGTTGAATCTGTCTGAGGCGCATCAAGCCATAGTCAGATGAATATGTTGTGAACGAATTGTGAAAAAATATGCACATACCTCTTGCCGGTTTATGCTAGCTCGTCCCGGCTGATTCTTCTGCCACTATGGGTATCCTGACTGATTAGTTCCCGGGCGCCCTGCTCATATTTGCCAAAAATTGCAGCAGGTATTTTGCTGCCGTCTGCGTGCTGAAACTAAAACAGCTTGAAACTATTAGGTGTTTATTGCTATATGACTTTGGTATGCGTTATGTAGTTAAGTATATAGCGAGTCTGAAGAAGAGGGGGATCTTTATGCAGATTGACGCCAAAAAATTCGACCTGATTGCCCGTAACGTCTTTGCCCCGGCCTATTCGCTGCTGGCGGAACAGATCATGGAGCGCACCGGTATCATGAGTGGCCTCTGCCTGGACCTGGGTAGCGGCGGTGGCTATCTGGGGCTGGCCCTGGCCTGGAACAGCAAGCTGCGGGTCTGTCTGCTGGATGAGTCGGAAGAGATGCAGGCGATTGCCGAGCAGAATATCTACGACAAGCGGCTGGATAACCGGGTGGTGGCGCTGTGCGGCGATGTCCATTACCTGCCGCTCAAGAACAACAGTGTCGATCTGGTGGTCAGCCGCGGTTCGGTCTATTTCTGGGATGACCTGGCCCAGGTGCTGCGAGAGATCTGGCGGGTGCTGGCGCCGGGCGGTCAGGTCTGCATCGGCGGCGGTTTCGGTTCAAAGGCGCTCAAGGATGAGATCGTCGCCAAGATGCGCCAGACAGAGCCGGACTGGCAACCCAGGTGCGGAAAGTTTGATGACGCACGCTTCCATGATGCCGTCAAACTGGCCGGTATACCCGGCGCAGCATTGTTGAAAGACGAAAGCGGTACCTGGCTTATTTTTAAGAAGCCGTTTGAGTATCTGTTGGAGCGGATGGCAGACAATTACGTCACTGCCTGCGACTACAAATGAGGAGGATCGTATGACGATTCAGGATGGCATACACCGGTTGCTGTGCAGTGTGACGGCCTTGGCCCTGCTCGCCCTGCCGTTGATTAGTGAGGCCCGCACCATTACCGATATGACCGGCAGGAAGGTGCAGGTGCCGGATCGGATCACCAGGGTTTACGCCAGCTCGCCTCCTGCCACCTATCTGCTGTACGCCCTGGACCCGGCGCTGATTGTCGGCCTGAATTTCCCTCTGAACGAGACCGAGGAGCGTTTTCTAAAACCTGCGGACAGCAGATTCCGCACCGTTGTCCGCAGGAGTGCTGCATTTATGATCACGACAGAGCAATGCGTGTTGCCAGAACAGGGCAGACAACTGGTTAGTGCCTGAAATTACAGGCTGTTATGCCCGGCTTTGTTTTGGCTTGTGTTATGCACCCTTCACAGAACTATGAAAACTCTCAGCGAAGAGGGAGTACCCCCCATGATTGGAGCCGGATTGCATCTGCTGGCATTACTGCCCTGCCCGGTCAAGGTGCCGATTGAACAGGCCTTTGATGAATACCTGGCCACTTTACCGCCTGAGCGTGCAGCCGCGCTGCGCTGCCAGCTGGAAGGAAACGCCAATATTGAGTCGGATTATTACAACACAGTGGAGCAACTGACACAGCTGGACCAGTTTCCGGACATCATCATCTCCCCCGGTTTCAACAGTCTCTTTGAACGTCCCTTTGTGGAGCGGTTCATTCAGACCAACCGGTTTGTCAGCGTCAACGATTATGCCGGTGACCGGCATCTTTCCGCGCTGGGGGTCTGTGACCCTACCGGGCATTACACCATGCTGGCCATGAACCTGCTGGTGCCGGTGGTGGATCACCGCCGCCTGGGGGGTCGTCCGGTGCCCCGCTGCTGGGCTGATCTGCTCAAACCGGAGTACGAGAACAGTCTGGCCATCCGTGGCCATAAGGACGGCACTTTTTGTGAGACCATGCTGCTGACCATCTATAAGGATACCGGCGTGGAAGGGCTGCGCAAGATGGGCAGGAACGTCCGCTATGGCTGGCATCCCTCCCAGATGGTCAAGGCTGCCCTGGGCAGCAGCCCCGATGCACCGGCCATCAGTGTCATGCCGCTCTTTTTTGCCCAAACCCTGGTTGGCAAGGAGCAGTACAGCATCATCTGGCCCGACGACGGTGCCCTGATCAGTCCGGTGACCATGCTGGTCAAGACAGAAAAACGGGCTGAACTGGATGACCTGCTGGCGTTCTGGGCTGGTCCGCAGGTGGCGTCCATCTTCAGCGGCGCCTTTTTCCCGGCAGTCCACCCGGGGGTGGATAATCAGCTGCCCGAGGCCGCAACCTTCAAATGGATCGGTTGGGATTACATCATCAACAATGATATCAAAAAGCTGATCAGCGGCGTGAATGCTGCCTTTCGGCAGGGCCGTGGGGAGAACATCCGATGCGCCTGATAACCGTGGCAGGGCCGCCCTCTTCTGGTAAGACCGCCATCATCTGCAAGACCGCCGAGGCGTTACAGGCAGATGGTGTCTCCGTTGGGGTGATCAAGTTTGACTGCCTCTCGTCAGGGGATCAGACGCTGTACGAACGGCGCGGCATCCCGGCCCGCACCGGGCTGTCCGGCAACCTCTGCCCGGATCATTTCTATGTCAGCAACATTGAGGAGTGTCTGGACTGGGGCCTGCAGAGCGGCTTTGACCTGCTGATCAGCGAGAGCGCAGGTCTGTGCAACCGGTGCGCCCCCCATATCAAGGAGGTCTGCGCGGTCTGCGTGATCGATAACTTAAGTGGTGTGGAGACCCCGCACAAGATCGGTCCGATGCTGAAGATGGCTGATATTGTGGTGATTACCAAGGGCGATATCGTCTCCCAGGCAGAACGTGAGGTCTTTGTCCACCGCATCCGTCAGGTCAACAGCAGTGCCGTGATCATCCATGTCAACGGCCTGACCGGCCAGGGAGGCCATGAGCTGGGGCGGCTGCTGCAAGATGCTGCTGCGGTTGATTCGCTGCAGGGCAAACTGCTGCGCTTTTCCATGCCAGCCGCACTCTGCTCTTACTGTCTGGGACAACGCCGGATCGGTGCAGATTTTCAGATGGGTAACGTCAAGAAAATGGAATTGGGGTAGCCGCTATGGAACGCACCTATGCCGATATGACCCTTGACCGGTTGTTTAGCGAACATCCCCATGCACGGGAGTTCTTTTCTGCCCTTGGCCTGTCCGCACTGCCTGAAGACCAGACCCTGGGCAGAACAGTGGCGGCACTGGATGAAGAGCTGCTGTTGGATGTGGGGATTGAACGCCAGGAGCTGTTGGGACAGTTCTGCGACTACATGGCAGGGGTGGAACGGCTGCGCAACCAGCAGCAGGCTCTGGTCTCATCGGTCACGGTGCTGGGAGGGCATGACAAGAGCGGCAACCCGGAAAACTTCAGGCTTGAACTGCGGCCCGGCGAGGTGACCTGCATTGTCGGTCCCACCGGATCAGGCAAGAGCCGCTTTCTGGCAGATATAGAATGGCTGGCCCAGGGGGATAGCCCCACCGGACGGACGGTCCTGATTAACGGAGCGGCCCCTGACCTGGCCCGGCGCTATGCGGTGGAGCAGAAACTGGTAGCCCAGCTCTCCCAGAACATGAACTTTGTGATGGACCTCTCGGCGGAAGAGTTTATCTGGCTGCATGCTGAAAGCCGGATGATAGCTGATCCGGCTGCCATCACCGCCACTATCCTTGAGCTGGCCAACAGTCTGGCCGGTGAGCAGTTCACCCCGGTCACGCCGGTCACAGCCCTGTCCGGCGGCCAGTCCCGGGCCCTGATGATCGCTGACGTGGCCTGCCTCAGTAGCTCGCCGATCGTGCTGATTGATGAGATCGAAAACGCAGGGATCGATCGAAAGCGGGCGTTGTCGTTGCTGGCGGATCAGGACAAGATTGTGCTGATGGCCACCCATGACCCGATCCTGGCCCTGATGGGGCAGCAGCGGCTGATCTTCAAGAATGGCGGTGTCTCCAGCATCCGCAGCACCAGCCCGGCAGAGCGGGCCAACCTGACCCTGTTTGAACAGATGGATGCACGCCTGACTGCAGTGCGCCATGCCCTGCGCAACGGGGAAGAGATAGCAGGAAACTTCTGATCCGTGGATGTACGCAGAGAGCTGCCAATATTTATAACGTTATTGAATGGTTATCTGCAAGTTTTGAGTCTGTATGATGCGCCAGATCGGTTGGCCCAGCCGTTGCATATAAACAAGAAGCGGATCTGTTCTGAGTACTTTTGAGCGTAGCGGCTGGGCAGTGCATGGACTTGTTGTGACCGGCCGTATCAAGCGTTATTTAGGGCTATACATAACGTCATTTTGAGTATACTTTTCTCACTATGAACAGCCGTCAGGCAGGAAATCCTCATTCAGGGAGCGTCAGCATGAACAGCGCAGGGACCGTAGAACTGAACGGGAATCTCTGGTTTACCAGGGACACCAGTAAATTTCTGGGGAACGACCGGATCGCCCTGTTGGAAAAGATCGATGAACTCGGTTCCATCACCAGGGCTGCCAAGGCGGTTGGTATCAGTTACAAGACCGCCTGGGAGATCGTGAACCAGATCAACAATCTTGCGGCGGTGCCGTTGGTTGACCGTGCCACCGGAGGGAAAGGGGGAGGCGGCGCCAGCCTGACCGTAACAGGTCGTGAGGTGCTGGAGCAGTTTCGTGTCGTTCAGGAAGAACACGGCAAATTTTTGAAAAACCTGGATATGCGTCTTGGGGACACCAACAATCTGTACCAATTCTTACGGAGGATTTCCATGAAAGTCAGCGCACGTAACGTATTCAGCGGTACCGTCACATCCATTGCCAAAGGGGCCGTGAACGCCGAGGTTTCACTTGGCCTGAAAGGTGCTACTGCCATTACCGCCGTGGTAACCAACGGTGCAATCACTAACCTTGGCCTGCAGGAGGGCATGTCTGCCTATGCGATTGTCAAGGCCAGTTCCGTGGTAATCGGCACAGATCTGGCAGAAGCAAAGCTCAGCACCCGGAATCAGCTGACCGGTACGATTGCCAAGCTGGTTGAGGGACCGGTCAGTTGTGAGGTTGATCTGGAGCTGCCCGGTGGCAATACCATCAGCGCCGTGATTACCGATGGCAGCGCCAAACGGCTGGGCTTGAAGGTTGGCGGCACGGCAACGGCTCTGTTTAAGGCTTCCAGCGTTATTTTAGGGGTCAGCTGATGTAGACAAAGGCACCCCCCCTCAATCCCCCCTTGTCAATGGGGAGGTTTTGTAGGCTCTCCCCTGACACGGGGAGCGGGGAGGGGTTGCAAGGCTGGGGCGGGCTACGTACACAAGGGGCATCAATAGAGCTGTCCCTTTTTTCGGCACTGTCGTTATATTTTGAGCACCATAACGGTGAACGGGGTCTTGGCATGGTTAACTGTCTGGCGGATAGTGAGATAGAGCGGTTTCTGGAAGAGGATCTCCCCTATGGCGATCTGACCACCCACCTGCTGGGGATCGGGCAGCAAGCGGGGGAGATCCGCTTCAGTACCCGCCACCACACCACGCTCTGCTGTACTGAAGAGGCGGGCCGGGTGCTGGAAAAGTCCGGCTGCCGGGTGGTGCAGCAGAGCGCCAGTGGAACCCGGCTGGCGCCGGGCGAGACCTTTTTGCGGGCCACCGGCACTGCCCGGGCCCTGCACGCTGGTTGGAAGGTGGCCTTGAACCTGCTGGAATACGGTTCCGGCATTGCCACCCGTACTGCCGGAATTGTCACTGCTGCGCGGGAAATCAACCCCTGTATTGCGGTGCTGACCACCCGTAAGACCTTTCCCGGTACCAAGAAGCTGGCCATCAAGGCGATCTGTAGCGGTGGCGCCCTGCCGCACCGGTTGGGGCTATCGGAATCCATCCTGATCTTTAAGCAGCACACAGCTTTTATGGGCGGGCTGGAGCCGCTTTTGCGGCATGTTGAAACATTGAAGCGCGAGGCCCTGGAGACCAAGATTATTGTAGAGGCTGATTCACCGGAAGAGGCACTGCTGATCGCCCAAAGCGGTGCTGATGTGGTGCAGGTGGATAAGCTGCCAGCTGATCAGCTTAAGGTGTTGGCGCATGAAATCAGGCAGATCAACCCGGCGGTCAAGGTCTCTGCTGCCGGCGGGATCAATGAGCAGAACGCGGCGGAATACGCTGCCAGCGGTGTTGATATCCTGGTGCTGTCATCGGTCTATTTCGGCAAACCGGCCGATATCGGGGCCGTGATTGTTCCTGTGTAACCTTCCCTGCGTAAAAGGAGTATGACGATGAAAACAGTTGTCACCTTTATATTAATGGCCGGTTTAAGCCTCTGTTTAACTATCTCCGCGTCTGCTGCTGATCTGCACCTGGCCGTGGCAGCCAACTTTACAGGACCAATGGAGCAGCTAAAGCCGCTTTTTGAAAAGGCCAGCGGCCACAAGCTGATTATCTCCTACGGCACCGTCGGGAAGTTCTACGCCCAGATCAAGAACGGCGCACCGTTTGAGCTGTTGATTTCTGCCGATGACGAAACCCCGATCCGCCTGGAAAAGGACGGGCTGGCTCTGCCTGAAACCCGCTTTACCTATGCCATCGGCAAGCTGATGCTCTGGAGTACCAAGCCGGGACTGGTTGATGCCAGTGGCGAGGTGTTGAAGCAGGCTGATTTCAAACGGCTGGCCATTGCCAGCCCCAAACTGGCGGTCTATGGCGCTGCCGGGGTTGAGGTAATGAAAAAACTGGGGGTCTATGAACAGTTACAGTCCAGACTTGTATTTGGTGAAAACATCTCCCAGGCCTATCAGTTTGTGGCCACCGGCAATGCCGATCTGGGGTTTGTGGCCCTGTCGCAGATCTACAAAAACGGCAATTATGCAGCCGGTTCTCACTGGCAGGTGCCGTCCAACCTCTACCCCCGGATCAGGCAGGATGCCGTATTGTTGAGCAAAGGCCGGGATAACCCGGCAGGCAAGGCACTGCTTGTATTCTTGAAGACAACAGAAACAAAAAAGATCATCCGTTCCTACGGCTATGATATCTAACCTTAAAGGAGCAAACCTAAATGAAACTGTTTAAAACATTGCTGGTAGTTTCGTTGCTGTTGCTGTCAACCGTCGTGGTCCATGCAGAAAAGATTACGGTCGTTGCTGCTGCTGACCTGAAGTTTGCCATGGATGAGATTGTCACTGGCTTTAAAAAGAGTCACAACGGGGCAGAGCTGGATGTGATCTATGGTTCATCCGGTAAGTTCCATACCCAGATTCAGCAGGGTGCTCCCTATGATCTGTTCTTCTCTGCAGATATCAAGTACCCGCAGGAACTGGCAGCAAAGGGGCTTGCCGCTTCTTCGGTTGTACCCTACGCCGTTGGTCGGGTGGTGCTCTGGAGCAACAGTCTGGATGCCAGCAAGATGACCCTGTCCAGCCTGACCGATCCGAAGATTACCCGGATAGCCATTGCCAACCCCAAGCATGCCCCCTACGGCAAGCGGGCTGAAGAGGCGCTGAAGACATCCGGCCTGTGGGATAAGCTGCAGCCAAAACTTGTGTACGGCGAAAACATCGCTCACACCGCCCAGTTTGTGCAGACCGGTAACGCTCAAGTGGGGATCATTGCCCTCTCGCTGGCTTTAAATCCTGAGCTGAGCAAAAAGGGTGGGTACCACCTGATCCCGGACAAGCTGCATAACCCGCTGGAACAGGGCTATATCATCACCAAACGTGGTGCAGGCAAACCACTTGCCAGGCAGTTTGCTGAGTATATGGGTACAAAACCGGCCCGTAGCGTCATGACCAAATATGGATTTGTTCTGCCTGGAGAGGTAAAATAATCATGCTGCTGAGCGACAGCGATCTGCAGGCGGTCTGGCTAACAATCAGACTGGCCTCGGTGGTCACCGTAATCCTGCTGCTGGTGGGGACTCCGTTGGCCTGGTGGCTGGCCCGTACCCGTTCCTGGGCCAAGGGGCCGTTGGGGGCGATGGTGGCGTTGCCGCTGGTGCTGCCTCCGTCAGTGCTGGGTTTTTACCTGTTGCTGGCCATGGGGCCCAACGGGCCGCTGGGCTGGTTGACCACCAGACTGGGTGTTGGTCCCCTGCCGTTCACCTTCTGGGGGCTGGTGCTGGCCTCAGTCTTCTACTCACTGCCGTTCATGGTGCAGCCGCTGCAGAACTCCTTTGAAGCGATCGGCGAACGGCCACTGCAGGTGGCCGCCACCCTGGGCGCATCGCCACTGAATACTTTCTTCACTGTTGCGTTGCCATTGGCAAAGCCAGGTTTTCTGACCGCCTCAATCATGACCTTTGCCCACACCGTGGGGGAATTCGGCGTGGTGCTGATGATCGGCGGCAACATCCCCGGCGTGACCAGGGTCGCCTCGGTGCAGATCTACGATCATGTTGAGGCGTTGGAATATGGACAGGCGCACCGGCTGGCCGCCGTTATGCTGATCTTCTCGTTTCTGGTGCTGCTGGGGATGTATGCCTGGAAGCCACGGCCACAAAAGGGGTAAGGCAGTATGGAGTTGCAGCTACAGCTACGCAAACAACAGGGTGATTTTGCCCTGGAGCTTGATCTGAAGGTAAGCGGTGAGCGGATCGGTATCTTTGGGCCTTCCGGCAGCGGCAAATCAACCCTGGTTAATCTGCTGGCAGGCCTGGCCAGGCCGGATGCCGGGCAGATCCTGCTGGATGGTCAACCGCTCTTTGACAGTAGCAACAGGATTAACCTGTTGCCCCATCGCCGCCGGATCGCCCTGGTGTTTCAGCAGCATGGCCTGTTTCCCCACCTGACAGTCCGCAAGAACCTGCTGTACGGGTACCAGCGTTGTCCCGCAGCAGAGCGCAGGATAGAGCTGGCAGAGGTGGCAGAGGTGCTGGAGATAACGGATCTGATGGGACAGATGCCGGACACGCTGTCCGGCGGCCAGAGCCAGCGGGTGGCGCTGGGGCGGGCAATTCTCGCTTCACCACGGCTGCTGCTGATGGATGAGCCGCTCTCTGCCCTGGATGATGACCTGCGCTACCGGATTATTCCGTATCTTAATCTGGTGTCGGAGCGGTTCAGGATTCCGTTTGTCTTTATTTCTCACTCATTGGTGGAGATGCGGCTGATGGCTGACCAGGTGGCGGTGCTGGAAAAGGGGCAGTTGGCCGGTGTGGTTGCACCGGAAGAGCTGGCTCGCCAGCGGATGGGGCAGAGTGCAAGCGGTTACATCAATCTGCTTGAACTGGGGATGCCAGAGGAACAAGAGGGGTTGCTGGCCTTTCCCTGGGCCGGGAAGGAACTGTTGCTGTCCGGTGGCGCCGGTACAGAACCCGGTACGTTTGAACTTTCTTCCAGAGATATCATTCTTTGCAAACGCCACCCCGATGCCATCAGTGCCCGGAACCTGTTGCCCTGCATGGTGCGCAGTCTTTTTGAATCTGGCAAAAAGACCGGCATAGAACTGGACTGTAACGGCAGCTCACTGGTGGCCGAGGTGGTGCCTGCTGCAGCGCAAGAACTGCAGATTACCCCCGGCAGCACGGTCTGGGCCGCCATTAAGGCGTCGGCCTTCAGAAGATTGTAGCTTTAAACGCCATCCAACCGTGATGGTCCGATAGTCACCAGGCGGCAGCCCGTCGTTACCTGTTCTATTCCGGGCGGGTTCATCCTGACCTTACCGTCTGTGCAGCTGATTCCCAGGGCCAGATGCCCCTGCTGGCGGCAGCGGGCTGCCAGGCCTTCAAAACTTCCGGTATTTGAGACCGGTACCAGATAGATCTGCTGTCCCTGGCCGTTGCTGAGCAGGTCTCCCAACACCTCCTGCACCCCCGGATTCAGCAGTTCCTGACTCAAAAAGTGGGCATCAAAACGGCTGGTGCAGACAATCCGGTCACAACCGGCCTTGCGCAACAGCTCTTCAGAAGCGGGATCAATACATTCCACCACGGTGTTGACCTGCTTGCAGCGTCCCTCAATGGCCAGAGCGATGGCTACATTCAGGTTGTCCGAGGCCGGATCGGTGGGGTCACGGGTCAGAATAACGGCATGCCGGGCCTGATCAATGGCGGCCCGCTGCAGGGTCTCATCGCGAGTCGGATTGCCGCGCACGTAATGAACCCCCCGCTTCTGCAGCTCAACCGGCAACTCATCCAGTTGCTCATCCACCAGAATAACCGGCATGCTGATTCCCACCGCCTTGTCCAGCGCCAGCTCCAACAAGATCCGCTCAACCTTGGCCAGGCCTGCAAAATTAAATATCACCAGATGGTCAGACAGTTTGAAGGTTGACATTCCCTTGATCTCCTTTGTCTTGGAGGTGACCAGCGCTGCAGCCACCATGGAAAGGGCATAGCCCAACAGGCCGATACCAAAGACCATGATCGGCCAGCCCACCAGAAACCGGCCGCCAAAGCTCTTGGGAAAGAAGTCGCCATACCCGACCGTGGCAATGGTGACAATGGTGTACCAGAGCCCGTCAGCCCAGCTTAAATCGGGATTTGCAGGCAGCTCGAAGTAGAGAAAACCGGTGGTACCGTAGAGCAGCACCGCCAGCATCAACACCAGCACCCGCAGGTATTCAGGCGGATTGCGCAGCATGGTTTTCATGAAATAGTGAAGAACCTGATACATGGGGCAACTCCTACTGGTTTTGGTTGCGCCACTCACGGATCAGTGCCAGCGCCCGCTCAGTGGCTGTTGCGTTTGACCAGAGTCCGCGCCGCCCGGCCCGGGCCTGTTCCTGCTCCTGCAGGTAGCCCTGCATGGCAGGAAAGGGGTAGACCGTGTAGACCAGTGCCAGCCCCTGCCGTATCAGTCGGATCGCGATATCTTCGTCATCAACATACAAGGTGGCCAGATAGCGGCCATACTTGTCTTTGGGGGTGGTGGCCAGCAGGACCCGCACCGGCCGGTCGAGCATGCTGCGCTGGATCGTCTCCATGGCGGCCTGGGCAAAGGGGGTGACCACATCCTTTTCCACCTTGGCATCAAAGGATTTGATCCCCACAATCCTGATGGTGACCGGCGGCTGGCCTTCCCGCGCTGCGACCAGACTGTCACCATCAATGACCTTGACCAGCCGGACCAGATCGCCGCTCTCGATCTTGCCGCCGGCACTCTGCACACTGCGCCGCTGTTTTTCGGCGTTGATGCCGTAAAAGGCGGAAGCACCGGCCAGAATCAGGATTACCGACCAAAAGGCTACTGTTGCTCGCCCCATGCGCATTTGCCTCCCTATAAAGATGTGCTATAACAGAGTTCTGATAACGTCTGCATCATCATGTATACCAACAAATGTCCGATTGTACAGAGGGGCCGGGTTGTACCATGCGTTTTTCCCTGAATGAACATGTCAAGGCAGTGCACCCTCCTCCCATCAGCGAGGTGAAGGAATGGGCCGCCCAGCGCCCTGCTGATGCGGCAGCGCTGATCGACCTTTGTCAGGCGGTGCCGGACTATGCCCCGCCAGCCGGGATGATCAGCCATATCCAACAGATGGCGCTGGATCCGCTGACCAGCCGCTACAGCCCGGATGAGGGACTGGCTGAGGTGCGGGAGTCGGTCTGTCATCGCTACCGGCGCCGTTATGCTGCCAAGATCAACCCGGAGCAGGTCTGTCTGACCGTCGGGGCCAGCGCCGCTTTCTGGCTGGCCATGTTGACCCTCTGCCATGCCGGTGATGAGGTGATTGTTCAGCTGCCCTGCTACTTTGATCACCCGATGGCCCTTGGCAGTCTGGGGATCAGGCCGGTCTATGCACCGTACAAGGAAAACGAGAAGGGACTGCCCAATCCGGACAGCATTGCCAGGCTGATTACCCCCCGTACCAGAGCGATCCTGCTGGTCTCCCCCAGCAACCCTACCGGCACGGTAATCCCGCCCGACCTGCTGCGCCGGTTGTATTTTCTGGCCCAGCAGCACCGGATTGCTTTGATTCTGGATGAGACTTACAGTGATTTTATCGAAGGGATGCCCCATGATCTGTTTACCATGGAAGAGTGGGGCAGCACCCTGCTGCAGATCATGTCATTCGGCAAGAGCTATGCCCTGACCGGCTACCGGGCCGGTATGCTGGCTGCGGCACCGGAGGTGATCAGACAGGCCTTAAAGATTCAGGATACCATGACGGTCTGCCAGCCCCGCATTACCCAGCTGGCGCTGCAGTACGGCCTGGATCATCTGGATCAGTGGGTGGAAATAAACCGGCGGATGATGACCTTCCGCCATAATCTGTTTACTGAGGAGTTCTCCCTGCCGGGTAACCGTTTCCGGCTGGCAGCCAGCGGCAGTTTCTTCGCCTGGGTCAAACATCCCTTTCCCGGCAAGAGCGGCCGTGAGGTGGCCAGGCGACTGGCCGTCGAGGCCGGTATCCTGACCCTGCCGGGGGAAGTCTTCGGCCCCGGCCTGGAAGACTACCTGCGTCTGGCATTCGGCAACATCAAGGAAAAGGCGATCCCTGAGGCGATCCACCGCTTCCGGCGTTTTGCCTGATTATCCGCTTGCCCCGTAGCGGGACAGCACCTATACTGCGTAAACTATGCATATTCATCAGACAACCTTCATCAAAAGCGCCGTTAAACCGGCAGACTATCCACCGGTTGACCTGCCTGAGATCGCCTTTGCCGGGCGCTCGAACGTCGGTAAATCATCCCTGATCAACGTCATTGTCGAGCGCAAGGCCTTGGTACGCACCAGTTCCACCCCCGGCCGGACCCAGCTGATCAACTTCTTTCAGGTGACCGGCGTCCCGTTCTCGCTCAACCTGGTTGACCTGCCCGGCTACGGCTATGCCAAGGTGCCGCTGGATGTGAAGCGCCAGTGGGGGCCGATGATGGAGCGCTATCTTTCGGGCCGGGAGTCGTTGCGCGGGGTGGTGTTGATCCTGGATATCCGCCGGATCCCCTCCGAGGAAGACCTGCAGATGCTGAACTGGCTGCGCTCCTACAAGCGTCGTCCGATCATCGTACTGACCAAGTGCGACAAGGTAACCAAAAACGAGCGGGCCAGGCAGACCGCTGCCATTGCCGCCAGGCTGGAGATGGACAAGTCGCAGCTGATTCATTTCTCTGCCCTTTCAAAGGATGGCCGTGATACGGTCTGGCAGGCGATCCAGGATGCTGTGGAGGAGGACGCTCCATGACCAGAACCATGCCTGACCTGCAGCAGAGCCGTGACCACCGCAAGATTCCGATCCGCAAGGTGGGGGTCAAAAATATCTCCTACCCGATTGTGGTACAGGACAAACACCGCTCCCTGCAACATACCGTGGCCACGGTGGATATGTACGTGGACCTGCCGCACCAGTTCAAGGGCACACATATGAGCCGCTTTGTGGAGATCCTGAACCGGCACCGGGAGCAGATCGCCCTTGACCGGCTGGAGGAGATCCTGCAGGAGATGCGCCAGAAGCTGGGGGCCGAGACCGCCCACCTGCGGGTGGAGTTCCCCTACTTTATCGACAAGGCTGCCCCGGTCTCCAGGGCCCGTTCTCTGATGGAGTACACCTGTGAGTTTGACGCCTGTCTCAATGGCGACCAACTGGATTTTGTGCTGGGGGTCAAGGTGCCGGTTACCTCGCTCTGCCCCTGCAGCAAGGAGCTGTCACAGTTTGGCGCCCACAATCAGCGCAGCATCATGACCGTCAAGGTACGCTATCGGGAGTTTATCTGGATTGAAGATCTGGTGGAGCTGATTGAACAGTGCGGCAGCAGCCCGCTCTATGCCCTGCTGAAACGGGCCGATGAAAAGCACGTCACTGAACAGGCCTACCTGAACCCCCGTTTTGTGGAGGATATGGTGCGGGAGGCCTACCTGCGGCTGGCTGCCTCAGAGAATATCACCTGGTTCTCGGTTGAGGCAGAGAACTTCGAGTCGATCCATAACCATTCGGCCTATGCGGAGGTGGAGCTGGACCGGCGGGATCTGCGGCAGCCATGAGGCCGATCCTGATCCTTTCTGCCGTGCCCTGCGAGCTTGAGCTGCTGCTCAATGCGCTGGAGGAACCGTACTGTGATCCCAACGCCGTCTTCTCTGCAACGGAAGGGAACATCGGCGCCACCCGGCTGGTCTGCTGTGCCGGCGGGATCGGCAAGGCCAATGCAGCATCGGCAGCCACCTCGCTGATTGAACGCTATCATCCGCAGCTGATCATTAATATCGGCTGTGGCGGTGCCTACCCCGGTAGCGGGCTTTCGGTGGGTGATCTGGCTGTGGCAAGTGATGAGATCTTTGGCGATGAAGGGGTGCTGACTCCGGCCGGCTGGATGGATATGAAACAGGTGGGGTTGCCGCTCTTCTCGGAAGGGGAGCGCGCTTGGTATAACAGTATTCCGCTGGCCAGGCATGAGGCGCAAAAGGCGATACAACTGGCAGACAGCCATGGTCTGCAGCTGGTGCGGGGGCGCTTTGTAACGGTGTCAAGCTGCAGCGGTACCAAGGCCCGTGGTCTGGAACTGGCCCGGCGCTACCAGGCGGTCTGCGAGAATATGGAGGGGGCGGCCATTGCCTTGACGGCACTGCGCTACGGCGGGATTCCCTGCCTCGAGATCCGGGGGATCAGCAACCTGGTGGAAGACCGCGATATGGCACGCTGGGATATCGGCCGGGCCGTGGAGGCGGCGCAGCGCTTTGTGATCAAGGTGATTGAAGAGTATTCCAAATAGCAGCCGCTACTGGCTGAACTCCGGCGGCAATCCGGCCTTGTTGGCCTGCTCCACCAGTTGGTTGAAACGCAGCCGTGTTGCCTCATATTCCTGATTAAGCTGCTTGGTGCGAATATTGTAGTCGGTTACTTGCTGATTCGATAGCATCCTTTTGCCTTCGCCAATCTGCTGTTTCAACAGTTCGCGATCCTGTTCAATCCGTTTCAGTTCAGCACGCAGTTGACGAAACTCGGTCTGCCATGCAGCAGCGCTGCGATCACCGAATCTGGTGGCCGACGTTGCTGTTGCACCGCCGTTGGCGTCTGCTGCGGGGGGGCCAGCTTTGGCAGCCGGTGCTGCGTCAGGCCTGGAGGCTGGTGTGGCAGCGGCGGGCCGGGTGTCACTGCCGGTCTCCTCACCGGCTACCTGACGCAGTGCCTTGGTCCGGTATTTGGGGGGCACGGCGCCGATATCATCGGTAAAGTGGATCGTTCCGGCAGGATCGGTCCAGGAATAGGTGGCTGCCCCTGATGATACTGGCAGCAGCAGTGCGAGTGCCAACAGCGCCAGACGTGTCATTGAAACCTTCCTTTCCAGCAGTAGACTCCTAGCGTCCACCAAAAATAGCCGTGCCGACCCGTACTAGGGTGGCACCTTCCTCAATCGCCACTTCAAAATCGCCGGACATCCCCATAGAAAGCTCAGTCATCTCGACAGCGGGAATCTGCTCACTGCTGATCCGGTCTGCCAGCAACCGCAGCTCTCTGAAATAGGGCCGGGCTGCCTCAGGATCATCAAAAAAAGGCGGCATGGTCATCAGCCCGCGCACCCTGACGTTAGGCAATTTGGCAATGTGTCTGACCAGCTCAACAGCCTCAGTTGCGGTTGTGCCTGACTTCGTGGCCTCCCCCGAGACATTGACCTGCACCAGAATATCACAAGCTGCAGACTGTTTGTCGCGCCACTGCCGGTCAATCTCCTGGGCCAGTGACAGGCGGTCAACCGTATGGATCATGCTGACAATGCCGGGCAGGTACTTGACCTTGTTGCTCTGCAGGTGGCCGATCATATGCCACTCAACGGGACGGGCCAGTTGAGCTGCCTTGTCGACCAGCTCCTGGACATAGTTTTCTCCAAAAACAGTCTGCCCGGCAGCGGCAGCCTCGGCAACCAGCGCTGCCGGATGCAGCTTGGAGACCGCCACCAGCCGCACCGTGGAAGGGGCTCTGCCCGAGATCGTGCAGGCTCGTTGTATGCGGGCCTGCACTGCAGCAAGATTACCGGTGACAGACATCAGCTAGACCCTGAACCGGCCTACCAGGTTGGCCAGGTTGCCGGACATGTTTGCAAGCTCGGTCGCCTCCTGACCGGTGGCATGGGCCTGGGCTGTGCTTGTGTCCACTGCTGAGACAATCCGCTGCATGTTACCGCTGATGTCGTTGGTGGTGGCGGTCTGTTCTTCGGCGGCAGTGGCGATCTGGTTGATCTGGCTGGTCACTTCAGAGATTTGAGCCAGGATCTCCTCCAGGGCCTGCCCTGATTTTGCCGCCTCGATGGTGCCCTGCTCTACCGCCTGCACTCCGGCGCCCATGCTGGCGACCGCTGTGGCGGTCTCCTGCTGGATGACCTTGATCATTTCGCCGATCTCCCGGGTGGCCCGGGTGGTCCGCTCTGCCAGGGCCCGCACCTCATCGGCCACCACGGCAAACCCGCGTCCCATCTCACCGGCCCGGGCCGCTTCTATGGCGGCATTCAGTGCCAGCAGGTTGGTCTGATCGGCAATGTCCTCGATGGTGCCGATAATCTGTCCGATCTGGTCCGAGCGGGCTCCCAGTGTTTCTACCGTATGAGAGCTTTCCTGTACCCGGTCGGCAATGGCCCGGATGCTGGCCACAGCCTGGCTGACTACCGCAGAGCCATCCTGGGCCGTCAGGCAGGCGCGGTTGGCATTTTCATAGGCCTGGGCGCAGCTCTGGGCAATACTCTGGGAGGTGGCTGCCATCTCTTCAACGGCGGTTGCCACCGACACCGATTGGGATGACATCTCAAGCGAGCTGTCGGCAATGTGTTCTGCGGTTGCATGAAGACGGTCAGCAGCGGAGTTGAGTTCTTGGGTCCCCTGTGACACGTCGCGGATGATGTTGTGCAGGTTTTCAAGAAAGCGGTTAAAGGTGCGGGCCAGGACTCCGGTCTCGTCCTCGCGCTGGATCGGCAGGCGCCGGGTCAGATCCCCTTCGCCGCTGGCCATCTGTTCCAGGGCTTGCTGCATGGTGTTCATCGGGCGTACCACCCCGCGGCCAATGGCAACGGCAATGGCGATACCGCAGGCAGCCAGCAGCAGGGTACCGGCCAGCAGGGTCCACATTACCCTGGCAGCCTGTTTGTCGACATCATCCACGTAGATACCGCTCCCCAACACCCAGCCCCATGGCTCGAATTTTTTGACATAGGAGAGTTTGGGGTACAGTTCTTCAGTTGTACCGCCGCCCTGTTTGGGCTTGGGCCACTGGTACATCACAAAGCCGTGTCCGGCGCGGTCAGCCACCTCAACAAAGGCGGAAAACAGGTTCATATTGTCCAGTTTCTTGGTTGGCCCATCCGCAGCATCCTGCATCAATGTGGCCTTGTTAAACTTGGTGTCATCCAGGACCTTGCCGTTCAGGGCGGATACCGTGGGGTGCATGATCATCCTGGGGGCAGGTTTGCCAAGGTCATTGATCCAGAGATATTCCTTGCCTTCATAGCGTAGTCTGGCGATCTGCTCAGTTGCCTCCTGCTGGGCCTGTTCAAGGGGCAGTTTGCCGGATTTGGCAGCGGCATCATACTGCTCCAGGACCCCCATGGCCAGTTCCACGATATGGCGGGTGGCCAGTTCTTTCTCTGTCATCAGGTTGTCCCTGAACATCGGCAGGATGTAGCCGAAGAGCGCTGAAATCAGTAACAGCATGGTCAGCAGGGTGATGCTGACAATCTTGCATTGGATGCACCAGTCACGGTAACGTTTCATTAGTGTTGCTCCTCTTTAGGCCATGTGCCGATGGTATGCAGGGTCTCCACCAGTTCACAGGTGGGCAGCCCCACCACATTGGTGTAGGAACCGTGGATCTCCCGCACAAAATGTGCTGCACCGCCCTGAATGGCATAGGCACCGGCCTTGTCCATCGGGCAGCCGGTCTTGACGTAGTCTGAAATTTCCTGCTCTGATAACTGTTTGAAGACGACCTGTGTCCGCACTGCACGCTTGATACAGACGTTGCTCTGCTTGTCCAGCACCGCGTAGGCGGTTACCACCTCATGCCCTTTGCCGGACAGCTCAGTCAGCATCCTGACCGCATCGTTTTGATCCGTCGGCTTGCCCATGATCCGGCCATCCAGTACCACGATCGTATCAGCACCGATAAAGAACTGTCCGTCCGCTTCCCGTTCGGCTGCAGCACGGGCCTTTTCTTCGGCCAGACGCAGGGCATGCTCTACCGCTTCCTCTCCCGGCATCGGCTCTTCGGGAATATCGGCCGGTGCAACCCGAAACCGGATACCTGCCAGTTCCAGCAGTTCGGAGCGGCGGGGCGAGGCAGAGGCCAGCACGACCGGATCAGTTGCCGCCACGTCTGCGCTCCTCTTCCCGTTCCTGCTCGCGCCGTTTTTGCTCCTCAAGCTCGGCCCAGTGGGCCTTCCAGTCCTTTTTCTTGACCTTGTGCAGGATAAACACCCCTGGAATAATCAGGATACCAAAGAAGATATTTGACTCTATATGGTTCATCAAACCATAAATCAGTGAGGCTACACCCATTAAGAACAAGGCGACTTCCAGTGAGAAAATCCTTCCGACCAGTGAGGCTTCCTGCAGTTCTTTCTGATCATCATGCTGCATGGGGAGTGTCCTTCCAGGGGAATATTTTCCCCGGATTCAGAATGTTGTTGGGGTCCAGCGCCAGTTTGATTCCCTGCATGACCCTGATCTGGGCCGGGGTCAGTTCCATCTCGATAAAGGGTTGTTTGGCCAATCCCACGCCATGCTCGCCCGACATGGTGCCGTTCAGGTCCAGGGCAGCCTGGAAGATCTCCTTGATCGCCTCATGGGCCTTTTCCTCCTGGCCCGGAATCTCTTTGTTGATCATCACATTGACATGGATATTGCCGTCGCCGGCATGGCCGAAGTTGACGATCGGGATGTCGTATTTCTGCTGGATCTTTTCAATCTGTCGGATCACCACCGGTACCTTGCTGCGTGGCACCACAATATCCTCGTTGAACTTGTGGGGATTGACATCCCGCAGTGAAGGTGAGACCAGCCGCCGTACCTTCCAGAGTGCCTCAGATTCGGCATCATCCTTGGCCGCCCGGAACTGTACCAGTCCCAGCGGCTTGATCAGGTCATGGATGCGGGCAGCCTGCTTTTCGATCAGCTCCCTGTCGCCATCCACCTCAATCAGCAGTACGGCCCGTCCTTCCGGCGGAATCCCCAGGTTAAAGCGCTTTTCAACACACTGCAGGGTGGCATAGTCCATAAATTCAAGGGTGGTGGGGATGATCTTGGCGCCGATGATGGTGGAGACCGCCCGGGCAGCGCCATCAATGGAATCAAAGATGGTCAGCATGGTTTTCTTTGCTTCGGGCAACGGCAGCAGTTTGAAGATGATTTTGGTGATGACTCCCAGGGTGCCTTCACTGCCGCACAACAGGCGGGTCAGGTCGTAGCCCACCACCGCCTTGTAGGTCTCGGTGCCGGTACGGATGATCTCACCCGTCGGGAGCACCAGCTCCAGCCCCATCACAAAATCTTTGGTAACGCCATATTTGACACAGCGGGGGCCACCGGCATTTTCAGCGACATTGCCACCCAGGGTGGAAAACTTCAACGAGGCCGGATCGGGCGGATAGAACAGCCCCAGCTTTTCTACTGCCTTCTGGAAATCCTCGGTCACCACGCCCGGTTCCACCTCGGCAATCAGGTTTTCGGTGTCAATCCGCAGGATCCTGTTCATTCGGGTGGTCACCAGTACCACGCCGCCGGCCTTGGGCAGGGCGCCGCCGGTAAAGCCGCTACCGGCACCACGGGGAAAAACCGGAAATGTACGTTGATTGGCCAGGCGCAGGACCGCTGCCGTCTCTTCCGCATTGGCCGGATGGACCACGGCAGCGGGAAGAAACTCCATCTGGGTGGCATCGTAGCCGTAGCAGATCAGGTCCTGCTTTTCAGTGGCAAGATTTTCAGGGCCGACAATGGCACGGAGTTCTTCGATAATGGACAGGGCCAGCATTTGTATAGGTACCTCGTGTCAACCGTAGTTAAAAAGATAAAACTTACCCGATTCAGCAATCCAAAAGCAAGGGAAACGGGTTGCCTTGGGCTGGAACAGCCATTCTATGCGCTGACAGGCCGGCCGCTGACAGTCTCCGGGGATGAAACCTCAATCCTGAGTTCTGCTCCGCCATTGATGTTTCGGGCGGTCAGTCGTCCCTGCATACTGTTTTCAATAATCGCCTTGGCCATAAAGAGGCCGAGCCCGGTGCCCTGACTCTTGAATTTAGTGGTGAAGTAGGGATCAAAAATCTTAGGCAGGATAGCAGCGTCAATACCACCACCATTGTCCCAGACGGTCACCACACCCTGACCCTGTTCCTTGAAGATCGTTATCCGGATCAAGGCCTTCGGTACCGCGCGGAACAGGAGTGCCTCCCTGGCATTGTTGAGAATGTTGATCAGGGCCTGATGGTACTCGCCCGGATAACCGGTGATGCTGACCTCTTCCTTCTCGACACAGCTGACTGTGATGCCGTGGCCGGTCATGCCGGCAGCCAGAAAATCGACAATCTTGGCCACAGCCTGATTAACACTGAAGCGTTGCGGTGTAGCGTCCTGGCGGAAAATATTGCGGAAGTTGTTGATGGTACCGGACATGAACTGGATGATTTCCAGCGCTTTGGCCACATCCTGGTCGCATTGCTGCGGCGACAGTTCACCGCTGTTGCAGAGAAGCTGCAGGTTCTGGATCAATAGTGCAATGTTGTTGAGCGGTTGTCGCCACTGATGTGCGATATTGCTGATCATTTCACCCATGGCGGCCTGGCGTCCCTGCTGGATCAGCAGCCGGTCTTTATGGCGGATATCGACGAGCGCTTCGCTGATCCGCTGTTCCAATAGCCGGTTGAGCTTTTCGGTGGCCTGGCGGGCCTCTTCAAGGTCAAGGTTCATCCGGCGCAACGATGCTTCTGCCTGCTTGCGTTCGGTGATGTCCTGTGCCACCCCCAGATAACCGTTAATGACGCCGTTTTCTCCCCGGATGGCCGTTACTACCAGCTCTACCTGCAAGTATCTCCCATCTTTGCAAATATAGGTCCATTCGCGTTTTTCGGCGTGTCCATGTTCTGTGGATTCGATAAAGGTTTGAAAGCCGGTAACGGTATGACTGTACTGGGCGCTCAGTTCGGCGCCACGCTGTTCTACCTCCAGAGGCAGGTGAAACAGCAGTACGGTTGCTGTGCCGATCAACTCTTCCGCGCGATAGCCCAACAGGTTTTCAGCCCCCTGGTTGAAGATGGTGATCGTGCCGTCCGGGCTGGTGGCGATGATGGCTACTTCAGTGGCTGCATCCATTACGGCTTGAAGTGAGGCGTTGGCTGCGGCCAGCGATCTCCTTGATTCCTCAAGTTCACGCAATCTTGCCTTCAGCTCGGAATAGTAGTTTTTGTGGGATGACTGTTCTCCCAAACCAATGATCCGGTTGCGCAGCTCAGACCAGTCCCGGCTATGCTCTTCAGAACGCCGCCGCATAGATCTTTTCAATATCCTTTTGTGTCGGTCGTCGCGGATTGGTAACCATGCAGGCATCCAGCATCGCTTTTTCTGCCAGCGTGGGGATCTGCTCATATTGTATCCCCGGCGCTGAAATGGTTCTGGTGATGCCGATCGACATCCGCAGTGTGCGGATCCCCGCAGTCAGCGCTGTACAGGAATCCTGTCCCGCAGGGCAGTTGATTCCCATGGCGTGGCTGACCTCTTGGTAACGCTCTGCAGCAGAGCCATAGTTGTAGGCAATGACGTGTTCCAGCAGCTGGGCGTTGCATTCGCCGTGGGGGGAGTCAATCAATCCGCCCAGGCTGTGGGCCATGGCATGGACTGCCCCCAGACTGGCATTGGAGAAGGCCATGCCTGCCTGGGTGCTGGCCAGCATCATGCCGTTGCGGGCCTCCAGCGAAGCCGGTTTTTCGATGGCTTCGGCGAGGTGACGCGTGACGAGACGTATCGCATGCAGTGCATGCAGATCAGTAAAAGATGAGCTGGCGTTGGAGACATAGGCCTCAATGGCATGGACCAGGGCGTCCATGCCGGTGCAGGCGGTCAGTTCGGCAGGCATGGTGGTGGTCAGCAGGGGATCGATCAAGGCCAGGTCTGGAACCACAGACTTGCTGATGATGGCAACCTTTCTCCGGTCGGCTGTGTCGGTAATGATGGCAAACTGAGAGACATCTGCAGCTGAACCGGCGGTACTGGGGACGCAGATCAAAGGCGGCATTGCCATCGGCACCTGATCCACGCCTTCATAATCGAGGATATGCCCGCCGTTGGAACAGACGATACCGATCCCCTTGGCGCAATCCATCGGACTTCCTCCTCCAACGGTCACAATGCCGTCACAGCCGGCCGCATGGTAGCGCTCGACACCGACCATGACCTCATGGTCCTTTGGGTTGGGGGTGATCTCGGTAAACGGAACAGCCGTAATACCTGCCAGGGCCAGGTTTTCCATGATCCGGCCGGTCCAACCGACCTCCACAACGCCTGGATCGCTCACCACCAAAGCGTTGCTGATGCCGAAACGGCCTGCATACTGCCCTGTCAGCTGATGGGCGCCGTTGCCATAGATCATTTCCGGAATCAGAAACTTGCGTAGAAGAGTATCAACCGCCATATCTGCCCCCTGCGCTGCAGCCTCATGTATTTGTAATTATTTTACGCCTTATTGTCTACTAAGCAAGGCTGCCGGGCAGAAAATGCTAAATTAATGGCCGATGGATTGAATTGTGTGTGGTGTGTCAAAAGTTGCACACATTGTTCCGGATGTGGTGTATAGTAACGCAAACTACTTCCGGGGGCTTAGGCCATGCAACCGATTATTACCTACAAAGAACGCTGTCGAACCTGTTACTCCTGCGTCAGGACCTGTCCGGTCAAGGCAATCAAGGTGGATGAAGGCTACGCCGAGATCATCTATGAGCGCTGTATCGGCTGCGGTAACTGTCTGAACTGTCCCCAGAAGGCCAAGGTTGTGGTGGACCGGATGGTGAAGACTCAGGAACTGCTGGCATCGGGCGACCCGGTTGTGGCGGTGCTGGGCTGTTCATTTCCCGCCTTTTTCCACTCCTATACCCCCGGTCAGCTGGTTGCAGGGTTGAAAAGCCTCGGTTTTCATGAGGTGCACGAGGGGGCCTATGGCGCCAGGATGATTGCCCCCCATTATGCAAGCGAGATTGCCAGGACCGACCGTCCGTTGATCTCCACCCACTGCCCTGCGGTGGTTGATCTGATTGAGCGGCATTATCCGAAGCTGCTGCCTAACCTGATGCCGGTGGTTTCGCCCATGGTGGCAATGGGGCGCTTTATCAAAGAGGCGTTGGGGCCGCAGGCCAAGGTGGTCTATCTCAGTACCTGTATCGCGGCAAAGTTTGAAATTCAGTCCCCTGAGGTGGCCAGCCTGGTGGATGTGGTGCTGACCTACAGTGAGATCGAGCTCTTTTTCCGTCGCCGCGGCATCACTCCGGCAAATCTGACAGAGGCAGCCTTTGATGGCATCGATCCGCAGCAGGGGCGGATGTTTACCCTCTCCGGAGGGCCGTTGCGGGCGCTGGACATCGCCACCGATTTTCTCGATACGGAAACCGTTGCAGCAGAAGGGGAGAGTCATACCCTGGAGATTGTCCGGGATCTGGCGGCCGGCCGGATCAGTCCACGCTATGTTGACCTGCGTTTCTGCGATGGCGGCTGTGTTGACGGCCCTGGAAAAAACCGTGATTTAACAAATCTTTTCAAGCGAAACCTGATCATTCGCTATAACAGCAGTAATATCCCCTATCGTACCGCTGCCCATTACCGTTCGGCGGTCTCACCTGCCCAGCTTTCGCAGAGCTTTCAGGATAAGTCGATCAAGCTGCCTGCGCCGAAAGGTGATGATGTCCGCAGAATACTGCATGCCACTGCAAAATTCAGCCAGGGTGATGAGCTGAATTGCCGGGCCTGCGGCTATGCCACCTGTCGGGAACATGCGGTTGCCGTGTTTCAGGGGCTGGCCGATATCGGCATGTGCCTGCCCTATAACCTGCGTAAGATGGAAGAGGACCGTGGTCTGCTGATGCAGAAATATGAGCTGATGTCGCGGGAGTTGGACAAGCAGCTGGGTGAGGACATGATCATTGGCGATGATCGTGAAAATGCCGCTGTTGTAGATCTGATCCGGCAGGTCGGGCCGACCCCCACGACGGTCTTGATTCGTGGAGAAACCGGTACCGGCAAGGAGCTGACGGCACGGGCCATTCATCGCCTGAGTACGCGGGCAGATAAACCGCTGGTTACGGTTAACTGTACGACACTGGCGGATTCCCTGCTCGAAAGTGAACTGTTCGGCCATAAAAAAGGGGCATTTACCGGTGCCATTGCTGATCGCAAAGGCCTGTTTGAGGCAGCGGATGGCGGCACCATTTTCCTGGATGAGATTGGTGATATTACCCCCAAGCTCCAGGCTGAACTGTTGCGTCTGCTGGATCAGGGCGAGGTGCGGCCGGTGGGGGGGACTGCCGTCAAAAGGGTTAATGTGCGTCTGATCGCAGCCACCAATAAGGATCTGGAGCAAGGGGTCCGGGACGGCTGGTTCCGCGAGGATCTCTATTATCGTTTGAATGTGTTTTCAATCGATCTGCCGCCGTTACGGGAACGTACCGAGTCGATCCCGATCCTGTCCCGTCACTTCCTTGAAAAGGCACGTAAAAAATTGAATAAGCGCCTGACCGGTATTGAAGAGCGGGCGGTGACCGCCATGAGGAACTACCGCTGGCCCGGTAACATTCGTGAGATGCAGAACATCATTGAACGGGCCGCAGTTCTTTCGCAAGACGGGGTGGTGCGGCTGGAAAATCTGCCTTCGATTTTCCGGGAGATCTTTGAAGAACGGGCCGGTGTCCTGCCCGGTGTGCGGCGGACCTCGTTCAAGGCAGAGCGGGAAACCCATGTGGTGCGTCTGGAGCGCAACCTGATTCTGCGCTATCTGGAGGAATCAGGGGGGAATGTGTCAAAGGCGGCCCGCCTGGCTGATCTGCCGCGTCGCACGTTTTACCGGCTGTTGGAAAAAAACGGTATTTCTGTGCAACGCAAGCTGGAACGGACGCTGGGTGCTGTGTATGAGGAGCTGCAGTAATATGTTCTAGAATAGTGTATACTTTTGTCTTTTGTGTGTCGTTTGTGGCACAAAAAACAGCCCCGGTGTAATAAGATGTGAATAGTCTAATTTGATAACCATCTTATATTGTTGTGCTTTGTTATATTTATTTTGTTTTGGCATGGTGTTGGCATATATGGAGCCATATCGTAAACACCACCACCATTTCCATACCAAGGAGAACAGACAACATGGGCAGAATGAGAGAGAATCCTCGTTATAATGTAATTTCAATGCGGGTTAGTGATGAAGAGCGTGAGCAGCTTGAGTCTCTGGTGCGGCGTACCCACAAATCGGTATCCGACATCATGCGTGAGGCCATGGTTGCCCTGACCATGCAGCTTGATCATCGCGATCTCCGCAAGGCAGCCTAAGCTTATTAGTCTACGCTGAGTGAAGCAAAAGCGGCGCAGGAAATATCCTGTGCCGCTTTTACGTTGTGTGATCGGGTGGTATCGGTAACCGGGGGGGCTAGCTGATGACCACCTCGAACTGTTCTTGATGGAAGCCGGGCTTGGCCCTGACCGTGACCCGCTTCTTAAACTTCTTTTCAAGTTCCTCAAGTCCACGCCGTTCTTCATCATAGAGCAGGTCTGCCACCTGAGGGTGAACGCTGAGCAAGACCTTTGTGCCGCGGATATCCAGCATTTCGCGCCGCAACTCCCTGAAAATCTCATGGCAGATCGTTGTCTTTGACTTGACGTAGCCGCGACCCTCGCAGTAAGGGCAGGGTTCACACATCATTCTGCCGATACTCTCCCGCACCCGTTTGCGGGTCATCTCCACCAGTCCCAGCTCGGATATCTTCAGGATATTGGTCTTGGATTTATCGCCCTTGAGGGCATCCTCAAGGGCGGCATAGACCTTCTCGCGGTTGACCTCTTTCTCCATGTCGATAAAGTCAATGATGATAATGCCGCCAATATTACGCAGGCGCAGCTGGTAGGCGATCTCCTTGACCGCTTCAAGGTTGGTCTTGAGGATGGTGTCTTCCAGATTGTGTTTGCCGACAAAGCGGCCGGTATTGACGTCAATGGCGGTCAATGCTTCAGTCTGCTCGATAATGATATAGCCGCCTGACTTCAGCCAGACCTTGCGCCCAAGGGCGCGGCTGATTTCAACCTCAAGGCCGTACTGATCAAAAATCGGTTCCTCTTCGTCATACAGCTCGATGGAGGATTTCATCTTGGGCATAAAAGTGGAGATAAACTGCACAATCCGGTCATGGTCGGCCTTGGAGTCGATCACAATGCGATTGACATCATCGGTCACAATATCCCGGACCACCTTCTGCACCACATCAAGGTCGGCGTGGATCAGGCAGGGGGCAGTTGCCTTCTCTTTCTTGTTAACGATCTCGGCCCAGATTTTGGCCAGATATTCCATGTCGGCCCGCAGGTCTTCTTCGGTCTTTCCTTCTGATGCGGTGCGAACAATGAAGCCGCAGCCCGGTTGGCGCAGGCGGTCAACAATTTCGCGCAGCCGTTCCCGCTCCTCTTCCTCTTCAATCCTGCGGGAGATGCCGACATGATCAACGGTGGGCATGTAGACGACATGACGGCCCGGCAGCGAGATGTGCGAGGTAATGCGGGCTCCTTTGGTGCCGATCGGTTCCTTTGAAACCTGCACCAGCAGTTCCTGGCCCTCCTGCAGCAGGTCTTCGATCGGGTGCAGCACCTTGAATTCCTGGTCGCTGCTGTCATCGTGATGGTCTTCCTTCTTGCCGCCATCCATCAGGTTTTCATACTCTTCAATGGCGTCAAAGACATCGGCCACATACAGAAAGGCCGCCTTTTCAAGGCCGATGTCGACAAAGGCTGCCTGCATGCCCGGCAGTACCCGGACGACCCGGCCTTTGTAGATGTTGCCGACGATCCCTTTTTCCCGCGTGCGCTCAATGTACAGTTCTGCAATGGTCCCCTTTTCAATCAGGGAGATGCGCGTTTCATGGGCGGTGACATTGATAACCAGTTCTGATGCCATGGTGATACCTCTATAATAAGTTGGTTTGATTTTGACTTAGTATGCCACAAAAACAACTGATGTCTTTTCAATATGCACAGTTTTTAAGGCATCAGGTGTCAGGCTGGTGATTGCGGCAGTCAGTTCGCTCGCCTTGCCTCGACCAATGGTGAACTCAAGGCTATGTCCGTTCGCGCTCAGCTCTCGGGTTTCCTTGCGAAGATCGATGGTCTGTTGCTGTCCTTTTTTTGCGCGGACCAGCACCCAGGAACTTTGTGCCATAAATTGCACACACTGGTTCCGGAGCGTTTCCGGGTCACAGTCTGGCAGGGTGACCCGGTAGCGGGTGGCCTCAATCAAGGGAGAAAGCGAGGGGGCCTTCAGGTCAACCTCGGTTGCTTCCAGTATGGACATGCCTGCAGGCAGCACCTGGTTAAGGCGCTGAAGCGCCTCATCGGCCCCTATGTCGCCAACAAACAGATCCAGGTATTCGGCCTGCGATTCAACGCCGACCGACGTAGCAGTGGCAAAGGAAAAGCGCGGGTGCGGGTGGAAGCCCTGGCTGTAGAGGATCTGTACACCGGCCCGCTGTACGGCACGGGTAAAAAGGTTGATCAGTTCAAGGTGACTCAGGTAGCGGATCCGGCCGGTCTTAGAGAAACGCATCCTCAGGCGTCGCTGCGTGATTTCGCCAGGCGCTGCAGGCAGCTCCCTGGCTGCACCGAAGGTGGGGGGCTGTACAACACGGTTGGCCACGGTTTTAAAATCACAGACCCCGCAGTTGGAGCAGGCGCCAAAACGGCAGTCCGGGGTTGCTGCCTCGCCATGGGCCCGGTTGAGTTCTTTCAGTAGAAAGGCCTTGTCAATACCGGCATCCAGGTGGTCCCAGGGAAGCAGTTCATTCTGGTCCCGTTCCCGCAGATACCAGTTCGGGTCGATGTCGCATTCGCTGAAGGCCTGCAGCCAGCGCTGCAGTGAAAAATGTTCGTTCCAGCCGTCAAAACAGGCTCCCAGTTCGACTACGCGTTCGAGTACGTCGGCCAGGCGGCGATCTCCCCGTGCAAGTACCCCTTCCATAAAGGACAGCTCTGCGTCCTGATACTTGAAGTTCAGTTTGCGCCGCCGCATCTCGTCTTTCAGAAAACGCTGGCGATCACGGGTTTCTTCAAGGGAGAGCTGGCGCTGCCACTGGAAAGGGGTGTGGGGTTTGGGTACAAAGGTACTGACCGCCACGTTGACTTCACCCTGTCCGCCGGAGCGGCGTGCCTGATTCTTGACCTGGCGGGCAAGTTCGGGGATCGCCTGTAGATCGTCCCGGGTTTCAGTGGGAAGACCCATCATGAAGTACAGCTTGATCAGCCGCCAGCCGGCAGCAAAGATGTTATAGGCGCCATCCAGCAGATCCTGTTCCGAGATCCCCTTGTTGATGACCCGGCGCATCCTTTCGCTGCCGGCCTCAGGAGCCAGGGTAAAGCCGGTTTTGCGTACCTTGCGAATTTCGTCGATCAGCTCCGGAGTCAGGGTGCCTACCCGTAGTGAGGGGAGTGAAACGGCAACCCGGCCCTGGGCATGGCGGGCCATCAACTCCTGCAGTAGCGGTGCAATGCAGCTGTAATCGCCGGTGGAGAGTGACAGTAACGAGATCTCTTCGTAGCCGGTATTTTTTAGCGAGGTCTCAATCAGCTCGTTGATCCGTTGCGGTGAACGTTCGCGCAGCGGTCGGTAGATGTAGCCGGCCTGACAGAAACGGCAGCCGCGTGTGCAGCCGCGTGCAACCTCAATTGCAACCCGGTCGTGAATGGTCTTCAGGAACGGGATGATCGGGCTGTCCGGAAAGTCAGCTGCTTCAATATCAGGCAGAAAGCGTCTGCGTACGGTTGTGTAGCCCGGCTTGAGCGGCTGTACCGCGGCAACCCGGCCGTCGTCATGGTACACAACGTTGAAAAATGAAGGTACATAGACGCCAGGGATGGTGGCCAGTTGCTCAAGCAGTTCCTGTTTGTTGCTGCTGCCCGCCTCCTTCCGGTCCCGTACATGCTGTGCAATCTCAATCACCGCTTCTTCACCATCGCCCAATAAAAAAGCATCAAAGAACGGGGCCAGCGGCTCGGGATTGTAGGCGCCGGGCCCCCCACCGATAATCAGCGGCCAGCCTTGTGCGCGATCTTCAGCCCGCACCGGGATGGCGGCCTGGCGTAACATGGTCAGGATATTGGTGCAGGAAAGCTCGTACTGGAGTGTGAAGCCGATAATATCAGTTTCTGCGAGAGGTGTGGCTGTTTCAAGGGTAGTGAGGGGAGCCTGCTCTGCTGCCATCTGAGCAGCCATATCAGGCCAGGGGGTGTAGACGCGCTCAGCGGCGATGCCATCCTGATTGTTCAGGATCTGATAGAGAATGCGAAGCCCGAGATGGCTCATGCCGACTTCATACAGATCAGGAAAGGCCAGGGCGATGCGTAGATCAGCGGTCGGTTTTACGACCGATCCCATTTCACCGCCCATGTAACGGGCCGGTTTTTCGACACTCAACAGATCCAGAGGCATGGCGGTTCCTTGCTGAAAAAGAAAAACCTCCGAAGTCTACACTTCGGAGGCATTTTCTTTGAATGGTGCCCAGGACTAGACTCGAACTAGCACACCCTTGCGAGCACAAGAACCTGAATCTTGCGTGTCTACCAATTCCACCACCTGGGCAAGGAAAAAATTTATTAGCACTGCATGCCGACAAATGCAAGCTTTTTTTGTGCGCTTCCGCCAAAAAACAATCCGGGCCGGTCATCACCCCGTGTGATGACCGGCCCGTTTACTGCTGCACCGGCACGGCTGTTACATGTTGTAGCCTGATTCGCTGTGTTGTGTCTGGTCAAGACCCATGATTTCATCTTCCTTCTCTACCCGCAGACCAATGGTCTTGTCCAGGATGAAGGTGATGATCAGGGTTACGACCACTGCGTAGGCACCGGCTGCCAGTACCGCAATCAGCTGAATCATCAGCTGCTTGGCATTGCCGGCCAGCAGGCCGGTTGCGCCTACGGTGGCAAATACGCCGGTGATAATGGCGCCGAAGGTGCCGCCGATACCGTGAACACCAAAGGCGTCAAGGGAGTCGTCATACTTCAGTTTGGCCTTGAGCAGGATGCCGCCGTAGCAGACCAGGCCTGCAGCCACACCCATGATCAGGGCGGCGCCCGGTTGTACGAAACCGGCGGCAGGGGTGATCACAACCAGGCCGGCAACAACACCTGAGCCAAAACCCAGGGCAGAAGGCTTGCCGGAGTGGATCCACTCCGCGATCATCCAGGAAAGACCGGCTGCTGCAGGGGCAATGGTGGTGGTGGCAAAGGCCAGACCGGCCAGGCCGCCTGCTGCATCAGAGTTGTTGACACCCACGATTGCCGAACCTGCGTTGAAACCGTACCAACCGAACCAGAGCAGACCGACACCAAGCAGGGTCAACGGCAGGTTGTGGGGCGCCATCCGCTCGTTGGGGAAACCGTGACGCTTACCGAGGAAGGCCAGAAATACCAGAGCGGAGATACCGGAGGAGAGGTGAACAACGGTGCCGCCGGCAAAGTCCAGTGCGCCTTTTTTGAACAACCAGCCTTCAGTCATCCAGACCCAGTGTGCCAGGGGATCATAGACAAGGGTGGTCCAGAGCAGTACAAACAGGCAGTAGGCGGAGAATTTGACCCGCTCAGCCATGGCACCTGAAATCAGGGCCACGGTAATCATGGCAAACATCGCCTGATACATGGCAAAGACCAGCTCCGGGATTGCGCCGGGCTCTTTGGTGTAGTTCTGGAACAGGGTCCACTCCACCGTACCGGATGCAGCGTCCTTCATCACGATCAGGCCGTTCAGCATGAATTTGCTGAAGTTGCCGATCAGGCCCATGCCGCCCATATCAGGTGCAAAGGCGAGTGAGTAGCCGATTACTGCCCATTGTACCCCGACAATACCCATGGCAACAAAGGAGTGCATCATGGTGGACAGGACGTTTTTCTGGCGGACCATACCACCGTAAAACAGGGCCAGACCGGGGATCATCAACAGTACCAGGGCTGATGAGACCAGCATCCAGGCGGTATCACCAGTGTTCAGAACCGGTTTGACGTCTGGCAGGGCCGCCGGAGCGGCAGCGGCCGGAGCAGCAACCGGTGCAGCTGCGGGAGCTGCCGCTTCAGGTGCCTTGGGCGCCTCAGTTGCAACTGCAGCAGCAGGCGCCGCATCTTTTTTCTCTTCAGCCATGGCAGAAACGCCTACCAGTGCGGTGAAGAGGGTCAACATGACAACAATGAGTGAATGCTTGAGTTTCATAACCAGCCTCCTGACTATTTAAAATGGCTTCTTGAGTTGTGTTTAGATTGCTTCGCCACCGGTTTCGCCGGTACGGATCCGTACTGCTTCTTCCAAGGCGATTACAAAAATCTTGCCGTCACCGATACGGCCGGTTTTGGCCGTGTTCTGGATTGTCTCCACCACCTTGGCTACCAGCTCGTCGGAAACGGCGATCTCCAGCTTAACCTTGGGTATGAAGTCAACGACATATTCAGCGCCACGGTACAGTTCCGTATGGCCTTTCTGACGCCCAAAACCTTTGACCTCGCTGACCGTAATTCCCTCGATGCCGATTTCATTCAGGGCATCTTTGACTTCGTCCAGTTTGAACGGCTTGATGATCGCTTCTACCAGTTTCATGGTGTCAGCCTCCTTTCGGTCCTTCTGAGTATGTATAATGTTCCTGCGTTGTGGCCAAAAAGCCCGGGGGCCTGACGCCCCCGGTAAAAGAAGGAGGACAGCGGCGTTTAGTGTGCCTGCGCCGTATGGCGCCTGTCGTGACTTTCTTATAGCAGTGAGCGTGCCATAATTGATTGGCATATAAAATCAGTGTGTTATCTTGATTGATGAGCAGCTGCTAATGTATTGGTGATTAAAAAATGGGCTGCTGCGCTTTAGGAGAGCCCGCAAGTGAGGCAGTTGGTGTTGTTTTTTGACCATTGCTGGAAATGTGGTAGGCTGTTGACAAATATACCTACTACAGGAGAATAGCCATGCCGGTTGTTGCACGTTTGGATGAGGTTCCCGCAATGGGGAAAAAGCTGATACAGATTGCCGGTCAGGAGATTCTGCTGGTGAACCTGAAAGGTACCATCTATGCCGTTGAAAATGAATGCCCGCATCAGGGGGCGCCGATGTCCGGGGCGCTGCTGAAGGATACCTATCTCTCCTGTCCCCGTCATGGCTATCGTTTTGAGCTGAAGGACGGCAGTTGCAAGGAACATCCTGAGTGTCGACTTAAGACCTGGCCGGTACGGGTGGAAGATAACGAGATCATTGTTGACCTGGCGTGAGAAGACCATACTGGACGATATAACACTGCTGGTGCTGCTGGGAGCGGCATTGACCGCTGCAGTCTGGGCAGCCGGACACGCCCTTTTACACAAGCGCGACCCCCGCTCTGCGTTGGTCTGGGTCAGTCTGAGCCTTACCCTGCCGGTCATGGGGGCCCTTTTGTACTGGCTGCTGGGAATAAACCGTATTACCAGACGGGCACACCATTGGCATAAAAGTGGCCGCCGGCTAGGTTTTCAGGAACTCTATCCACCGGCAGTCGCGCAGCCACCTGCTTTACCGCCTCTTTTTCAGGGGCTACATAATCTTGAAATCCTGAGCGACAGGATTGTGCGTACCCGTAATCATGCCTCCAACCGGCTTTTCCCCTTGAAAAACGGCGAGGAGGCCTATCCGGCAATGCTGGCAGCCATTGACGCCGCCAGCCACTCCATCCACCTCTGCAGCTACATTTTTGACGGTGACCGGATTGGCGGCGCTTTTGTCAACAGCCTGGCCGCAGCGGTGAAGCGCGGGGTTGTGGTACGGGTAATTGTTGATGCCATGGGTGAACGCTACAGTGCTGTTACCGCGCGTGCCGCTTTATTGGGCAGCGGTGTGGACATTCGGCATTATCTGCCGCTCTACAAAGGGCCGTTTATTAACCTTCGCAATCACCGCAAGCTGCTGTTGGTTGACGGCAGGGTTGCCTTTACCGGCGGCATGAATATCCGCAGTAACCATTGTGTTGAGATCGCAGGACTTTTGCATGCTGCAAGTGATCTTCATTTTCAGGTGCAGGGCCCGGTGGTAAACGATCTGCAGCGGATATTTCTTGAAGACTGGTATTTTGTCAGCGGGCAGCGGCTGGATGATCAGGCCTATTTCCCGCTGCTTGATGCCGGCGGGACAGCTCTGGTACGTGCCATTGCTGATGGTCCTGACCGCGAGTTCCGCAAGCTTGAATGGATCGTAATGGGTGCGCTTTCGACAGCGAAACAGCGTGTCCGGATTATGACGCCCTACTTTATACCTGATCGTCCCATGGTCACCGCGCTTGTCACCGCTGCGCTGCGTGGTGTTGAGATAACACTGGTGCTGCCGCAGCAAAATAACCTGCCGTTTGTGGCCTGGGCCTCGCGTGCCTCGTATTGGGAGCTGATCAAGAACGGTATTCAGATTCTGGAACAACCCCCGCCGTTTGCACACACTAAGCTGCTGCTGGTGGATGATCTCTGGAGTCTGATCGGCTCGGCCAATCTGGATACCCGCAGTTTTCGTCTCAATTTTGAGCTGAACCTGTCGGTCTATGACCAGCAGTTTGCCGCTGTGCTGAATGAACATTTTGATGCAATTCAGGCCGGCTCACATCTGATCTCTCTGCAGGAAATGGACTCAAGGCCTTTGGCAATCAAGTTGAGGGATGGCGCAGCACGACTTTTTACCCCCTATCTGTAAAAAGATCAAAAGACTCTTTTTATCCTCTTGACAGCAGACAGATTGCTTGGTATCAATTTTATGCAATCAATCACACCATCCCAACAAGGAGAACCACTATGTCAACCTGTACCCTCGTAACCAAGGCTGCTCCTGATTTTACTGCCGATGCCGTTATGGCCGACAACTCATTTGGCCAGGTATCCCTCTCCAGCTACCAAGGCAAGTATGTCTATCTGTTGTTCTATCCTCTGGACTTTACCTTTGTCTGCCCCTCTGAAATCCTGGCCTTCAACAAGAAGCTGGATGAATTCAAACAGCGCAACTGCGAGCTGATCTCGATCTCAATCGATTCCAAATTTACCCACCTGGCCTGGAAAAATACCAAGGTTGAGGACGGCGGGATTGGACAGGTTCAGTTTCCGATGGTTGCAGACCTGAATAAGGAAATCACCAAGGCCTATGGTATCGAGCATCCTGCCAGCGTTGCCCTGCGTGGTCTGTTCCTGATCGATCCGAAAGGTGTTGTACGTCATTGTGTGATCAACGATCTGCCGCTGGGCCGCAGTGTTGATGAAGCTCTGCGGATGCTGGATGCACTGCAGTTTACCGATACCCATGGCGAAGTCTGCCCGGCTAACTGGAAGCAGGGCGAGGAGGCGATGAAGCCGACCGCAGAAGGCGTTGCCAGCTATCTGGCAAAGCATGCTAAATAAGCATTGCTGACAATCTGTACGAAGCTGTCCAATCGGCGTTACCTTTCAGGTGACGCCGATTTTTTTGATCGATTGGATGACAGGCGTTGATTTACCGGTATACTGCAGCTATGCCGCATTCCGAACTGCCTCCGCATACTGCATCAGAGAACCGAACCACTGTTGACGGCGTGGTCGCACTTGAGCCTGTCGGCCAGTTTTTCCGGGTCTTTGCCCGTAATGAGTTTGGCGTAACCTTCCGTGACCATCCTTTTCATCCCTTTGTCCTGTTGGCAGATCCCGGCCTGGCCGATGCCGTAGCTGTCGTAACCAGGCGGTATCGCTTACAAGGCAGCGGCGGACTCTGCTGGCTCGTACAGTTGGACAGCTGGCGTGACTGGTGCCTGCTGCGGGAGTATCTACAGCAATTAAGCAGGCCTGCTGTTTGGTTCGCCTTTCCGGAAAGCAGCCAGCAATTTTTGGTTGCAAGCGGGATCACCTGTTTTAAAGGCCTAGAACCAAGTGACCTGAAGTTGCTCTGCATTACCGTTAGCGTCAACCGGGCTGATACGCAGATGCCCGGGCATGGTCAGTGCGGAAACGCGGCAATTACTGCCATAGCAGTCAGCAACGGGACAGATTTTGAAGAGGTGATCAGCGCTGAGCGGTTGACGGAGCCAGAGATGCTGAGGCGGCTGACCATGATCATCCAGGAGCAGGATCCGGACATCATAACGGGGTATCAGCTGAGTGAGGATGAGTTGCCATGCCTTGTCAGCCGTGCACGAAGACACGGAGTGCGGCTTGCGTGGGGCAGGAACGGCGCGGAGCCGTGTCTGCAGCATATACCGGAACACCATGCCGGCCGGCCGCATTATGACGTCTATGGCCGTACCCTGCTTGATATCCGGGCATTGGTCCGCCAGTATGACCGGCAGGTCCGGCCGCTGCCGGGCAGCGGGCTGCAACAGGCAGCGGCATGGTTTGGTTGTAGTATGCTGTCAGATGCGGATCAGCATCCTCTCCTGACTGCTGTCAGGGAGACGGTTGCGCTGTACCAGTTGTTGATGCCTTACTGGTATAGCCAGGCACAGCTGTACCCTGTCAGCCCGCAGGGGGTGTTCGCCCGGTCGTCAGCAGCAGCAGTCAATGCGCTGCTGGTGCGTGAATATCTCTTTCAGCGGCATGCGGTGCCGTTTCCGGCTGCTGTATGGATGGCTGCCGAGTCTAATGGCAGTCTGGTGCTGCGTCGCGGACGACTTGGCCCTGTTGTGCACTGTGAACTTTCTTCATTGGCAGCTGCAATCATGCTGGCCTACCGGATTGCCCCGCATGGAGATGAACTGGGAATTTTTCCGGCAGCACTGCATGCCGTGCTGCGACTCTGTTCTGAACAGGCGGAAAGTGTCTTTGGAAGGCAAAAACAGGCCGCATGCCGGTTACTGTTGCCGGCCTGGTCCGAGCTTCTGGCTCGCGGGCAATACCCGTTTTCAGATCCGGCAGCAGCCGGAGAACTTGAACGCCTCAGGAATGTGCTGGTCAGAGATCTGCTTGACTGGCTCAGAGAAGAGGGGGCGGAACCGGTGGTCGCTGATCTGCAGGGCATCTACTTCATGCCACCAGCCGGACATGACGGCACCGATGAAATCAAGATGCTGGCCCGGCGTCTGGACAGGATTCTGCCCCGTGGTGCAGACTTGTACTGTAGCGGCCGCTATCAGGCCATGCTTGTCTACAAGCAGAATAACTATGCCTTGCTGGAACAGGGAGGGGAGCTGGTGGTCAGGGGGAGCAGTTTTGTCTCCCGTGCCATGGAGCCGTTTCTCCGGGAGTTTCTTGTGGAGGCCGTCAGACTGCTGCTGGCCGGTCAAGGGGAGCAGGTTCACCAGTTGTATGAAATGTTTTTGCGGCGTTTAACGAGCCATGCCTGCCCGGTAAGCTGGGTCATGCGGAGCGAAACCGTACTGGATACCCGGGAGAACTATCTGCAGGGCATACAGAGCGGAAGACGTAATCGTGCGGCGGTATACGAACTGGCGCTTGCGCGGCCTGAAACCTGGCGAGTGGGGGACAGGGTTGAGTACTATGTTTCGGGGCATGCAAAAAATGTCGTCGTGCATGAAAGTTGCAGGTTGGTCGCTGACTTTGATCCGGCACACCCGGATCTGAATATCCCTTGGTATGCCGAACGGCTGCACCAGCTCTTCAGGCGGCTGGAGCCACTTCTGCCTGCGGAGCCATCCCTGTTTGGATAAAAAAAGGCCGCATCCCGGAGGATGCGGCCTTTTTACGCTTGGCTAAGAAGCAATTACTTAGCAGGAGCAGCAGCAGGAGCAGCGGCAGGAGCAGCAGCTTCTTTCTTCTCTGCTTTCTTAGCAGCTTTCTTCTTGGCAACTTTCTTCTTGGCAGGTGCCTTCTCAGCAGCAGGTGCCTTCTCAGCAGGAGCAGCAGCAGGAGCAGCAGGCTCAGCAGCGAAAGCGAAACCAGCGAAAGCAACAGTTGCGATCAGGGAAGCGATAATCTTTTTCATGGGGTACATCCTCCTAAAGGAATTTTGATAATTTTGTTATAGCAGTAGTCATGCCAAGTCTTGTGTTTTATGTTAATTTTAGTAAAGTCAATATGTTGCAAACAAAGATGTCCTTGTGGCCAATTGCGGGAAAAATTTTATGCCCCAAATGAGGTATCCGGTTCTTGATTTGGGTTACTGAGTCCCGCTGTCCGGTTGTGGTGCCTTTACCGGCTATGCCAAATCTCCAGCAGTGATGGTAACAGCTACAGTATCTGATCCTTCAAAAGCCGCATCAGGTATTGGCCATAGCCGTTTTTGGCAAGCGGTAGAGCCAGCTTTTCAAGCTGTTGAGCTGTGATCCAGTCTTGGCGCCAGGCAATCTCTTCCGGACAGGCGACCTTGAGGCCCTGGCGGTTTTCCAGGGTAGCAATAAACTGACCCGCCTCCAGCAGACTCTCGTGGGTGCCGGTGTCCAGCCAGGCATAGCCGCGGCCCATGATCTCAACCGACAGTTTTTCTTCCTCAAGGTAGAGCCGGTTAAGGTCGGTAATCTCAAGCTCTCCACGGGGTGACGGCTTCAGGTCTCGAGCCCGCTCCACCACACTGTTGTCGTAGAAGTAAAGCCCGGTAACCGCGTAGTTTGATTTCGGTTGCTGCGGCTTTTCCTCAAGACTGACGGCTTTACCGCCAGCGTCAAAGGCAACGACACCGTAGCGTTCGGGGTCATTGACATGGTAGGCAAAGACTGATGCCCCGGTTTCGCGCTGCATGGCATTGCCCAGCAGCTGATGAAAGTCATGGCCGTAGAAGATGTTATCACCCAGAACCAGCGCAGAAGGACTCGTCCCGATAAACTGCTCGCCGATGATGAAGGCCTGGGCCAGACCATCGGGACTTGGTTGTACGGCGTACTGCAGTTCAAGCCCCCACTGACTTCCGTCGCCCAGCAATTGTTCAAAACGGGGGGTGTCCTGCGGTGTTGAGATGATAAGTATTTCGCGGATTCCGGCCAGCATCAGGGTGCTGAGCGGATAGTAGATCATTGGCTTGTCGTAGACCGGCAGCAGCTGTTTCGATACGGCCAGGGTTGCCGGATGCAGACGGGTGCCGGCTCCGCCAGCCAGGATAATGCCTTTTCGGTTCATGCTGGTTCTTCCTTTCAATGCGATTTATGCGGGATGGTTGTAGTACGAGCGGAACCATGCAACAAAGCGTGCAATACCGTCCTCCAGCGAGGTGGCAGGCCTGAAACCGGTCGCGGCAGCCAGCTCATCGATATCGGCAAAGGTGGCAGGCACGTCGCCGGCCTGCATCGGTAGAAAGTTTTTCTGCGCGGTTATCCCCAGCTGTTGTTCCAGAATCTCTATGAACTGCAACAGCTCAACCGATTTGTTGTTGCCGATGTTGTAGATTCGATAGGGGGCAAAGCTGCTGCCGGGATCAGGCTGCGTACCGGACCAGGTTGGGTTTTTCGCTGCAGGTTTGTCAGCTATGCGGACTATACCCTCTACGATGTCATCCACATAGGTAAAATCCCGCTGCATCCTGCCCCGGTTGAAGATATTGATCGGTCTGCCTTCCAGGATGGCCCTGGTAAAGGAGAAATAGGCCATATCCGGTCTGCCCCAGGGGCCGTAAACCGTGAACAGCCGCAAGCCGGTAACCGGCAGATTGAATAGGCTTGCGTAGCTATGGGCCATCAGCTCATTGGCCTTTTTGGTGGCCGCATAGAGAGAAACAGGGTGATCGACATTCTGGTGAATGGAAAAGGGGATGGCGGTGTTGGCGCCATAGACCGAACTTGAAGAGGCAAAGACCAGATGTTTGACGCCAGTATGACGGCAGCCTTCCAGGATGTTCATAAAGCCGGTCAGGTTGCTGTCAACATAGGCATGGGGGTTTTCAAGCGAGTATCGGACACCGGCCTGGGCTGCCAGATGAATAACAATATCGAACTGCTCCACGCTGAACAGTTGTTCCATTGCAGGACGGTCTGCCAGGTCCGTCTGCACAAAACTGAAGCCGGCCTGAGGCGTCAGGTGAGCAAGCCGGGACTGCTTGAGGCTGACCTCGTAGTAGCTGTTCAGGTTATCCAGCCCAAGGACAACATCGCCCCGTGCCAGCAGGCGCCGGCAGAGGTGAAAACCGATGAATCCGGCTGCGCCGGTAACAAGAATCCGCATAATGGTTACTGCTCCGTTGTGACAGAATAGCCGCGTTTTGCAAGCAGGCCGAGCACCTCGTGGGCATGTTCCTGGCCACGGGTCTCCAGTAGCAGTTGTACGGCAGTGGTGCCCATCACCAACCCCTTGGTGCGGCGATCATGGGTGATATCGTGAATATTGGCTTTGGCCTCTGCCAGATCTGTGGCCAGATGGGCCAGGGCGCCGGGGGTGTCCTGCATCTCAATCCGCAGTTTCAGATAGCGGCCTGCAGCCAGCAGACCACGTTCCACCACCAGCGCCAGGGTGCGGACATCAATGTTGCCACCGGAAAGCAGGCAGACGGTCTTACCACGGATTCCCTTTGCACGGCCATTCAGCAGGGCAGCCAGGGGCACGGCCCCGGCCCCTTCCACCAAAAGCTTGCTTTTTTCCAGCAATGCCACAATTGCCAGGGCAATCTCTTCCTCTTCCACCAGCACCAGGTCATCCACCAGGTTTTGGATGATCGGCGTGGTAATCTGACCGGCTTTTTTGACCGCAATACCGTCGGCAATGGTGGTGCCCAGCGGAACTTCAGCAATAGCGTTATCATGCACGGCCCGGAACATACAGGGGGCTGCCGCAGATTCAACACCGATGATCCGTACTTGCGGGTTATGCTCCTTGATGGCCGTTGCAATGCCGGCCAGCAGGCCGCCACCACCAATCGGCACCAGCAGGTTGGCAACATCCGGCAGGTCTTTCAGTATCTCCAGGCCGATGGTACCCTGACCAGCCATCACCAGCGGGTCATCAAAGGGATGGATGAATACGGTGCCATGCTGGTTACTGTCTGTCTGGGCCGCTGCAAAGGATTCATCAAAGTTGGCACCGGTCAGCACCACTTCAGCCCCCAGGTCGCGGGTGGCCTGAACCTTCTGGGGCGGCGTGCTTTCCGGCATGAAGATCTTGGCCGGTACCCCCAACAGGTCGGCAGCATAGGCCACCCCCTGGGCATGGTTGCCGGCCGAGGCCGCCGTGACCCCCTGAGCCAGCCCGGAACGGTCGCGGGCAGTCATAAAGTTCATGGCGCCGCGCAGTTTGAAGGCCCCGGTGGTCTGCAGGTTTTCGCACTTGAGCAGCAGGGGATAGCCCAGTTGGCGGCTGAAGTGATTGGAGCTGATCAGCTCCGTATGACGGACCCGTTTGCGCAGACGATCCTGGGCTTCCAGCACCAGCTCATAGTTGAGAGTTATTGATTCCATGGTCTACGCCCGCTCCAGTCCGGCAAATCTCAGCAGCAGTTTTTTCGGGCCGCAACCGGCAAACCAGACGATTGCCTTCTGGTCATCACCCTTGCCTTCTAGCTTGCGGATGGTGCCCACCCCGAATTTGGCATGGCGCACCTTGAGCCCGACATAGATACCACTGCCATAGTCATCGCCAGGTTCCGGCACCACCTCTACCTCGGCCATGGCTGAAGCCACTGCAGCAAGGTTGTGGGAGGGGGCAGGAGAAAAAGAGCTTTTAGGCTGTGCTGATGAGGGCAGTTCAGGGTTGCAGGAGACATGATTGCGCTCCATCAGCTCTGCCGGGATCTCCTTTAAAAAGCGTGAAGGCAGATTGGCCTGTTCCTGGCCAAAGATCATCCTGCGCCGGGCATACAGCAGATAGAGTCGTTCCCGTGCCCTGGTCATCCCTACGTAGCAGAGCCTGCGCTCTTCTTCCATGCCGTCCGGGTCATCCAGTGAACGGACATGGGGAAAGAGCCGCTCTTCCATCCCTACCATGAAGACCGCCTTGTACTCCAGGCCTTTGGCGGCATGCAGGGTCATCAGGGTGACCGAGGGCCTGCCCGCCTCGCCCCGCTCCAGATCAGAGACCAAGGCCACCTGTTCCAGAAAGTCGGCCAGACCGGCCTCGGGGTTGGCTGTGCTGAATTCCTCCACTGCCGAGACCAGCTGTGCCAGGTTTTCCAGCCGTTCGCTGTCCTCTTCATCCCGGCTTTCCTTTAAGCGTGCCAGATAACCGGATTCTTCAAGCACTGCCCGTACCAGTTCCGGCATCAGCTGGGTTGCGGCCAGACGGCGGAAACGTTGCAGCAGCTCCACAAAGGCGGCCACTTTGCTGCGGGGGCCGGAACCCAGCAGGTTTGAATCCACTGCCCGCTCAAAGGCCTCAAACAGGGTGATCTGTCCCTGTCTGGCCAGTTCCGCCACCCGTTCCACTGTGGCAGCCCCGATCCCGCGGGGCGGCACATTGATGACCCGCTTCAGCGAGACGTCATCGGACGGATTCTCCAACAGGCGCAGGTAGGCCAGGATATCCTTGATCTCAAGCCGGGCATAGAACCGGACACCGCCCACGATATGGTATGGAATCCCTTCGGCGGCCAGCGCCTCTTCCAGCAGGCGGGATTGGGCATTGGTGCGGTAAAAGGCAGCCATCTCCGACAACGGCAGCCCGTTACGCTGCAACAGGGCGATCTCTGATGAGACAAAACGTGCCTCGGCCCGGTCGGATTCCAGCCGCTCGCAGCGGATCGGTTCACCATCCGGGTTGTCCGTCCAGAGCGTCTTGGCCTTGCGTCCGAAGTTTCTGGCCACCACTGCCCCGGCCGCCTGCAGGATGGTGGGGGTGGAGCGGTAATTCTGCTCCAGGCGGATGACCGTGACCTGGGGAAAATCCTTTTCAAACTCCAGGATGTTGCGGATATCAGCCCCGCGCCAGGAGTAGATTGACTGGTCATCATCCCCCACGACGCAGAGGTTCTGACGTTCACCGGCCAGCAGACGGATCAGGCGGTACTGCACCGGGTTGGTGTCCTGATACTCATCCACCAGCAGCCACTGAAAACGGTGCTGCCAGCGGGATAAAACCTCGGGAAACTGCTCGAACAGCCGCACGGTCTGCAGGATCATATCGCCAAAATCCAGGGCGTTGCAGCGCTTGAGGCGTTCCTGATAGGCTGCATAGATCCTGATGAACTGCTGGTTCCAGAGATCCCCCGCCGGCAACTCTTCCGGCAACAGTCCCCGGTTCTTGCAGTCATCAATCCGTGCACCGATCCCGTTTGCCGGATAGCGTTTGTCATCCAGATTCAGCTCTTTAATCAGATCCTTCAACAGCCGTTCGCTATCCTTGTCATCATAGATGGCAAAGGATGACTCATAGCCCAGCTGATGGATATCCTGGCGTAGAATCCGGCCGCAGGTAGCGTGGAAGGTGGCGATGAGGGGCGTGTCGTGTGAGCCGAGCAGGTGCCGCACCCGTTCGGCCATCTCTTTGGCGGCCTTGTTGGTAAAGGTCACGGCCAGGATGTTCCAGGGGCGGATGCCATGCTCCCGGATCAGGTGGACAATCCGGTGGGTGATCACGCGGGTCTTGCCGGAACCGGCACCGGCCAGGATCAGCAGCGGGCCTTCTGTGTGCAGCACGGCCTGTTTCTGCGGTGTATTGAGGTGGGCTAATAAATCCATACAGGGGTTGTAGTATCGTGTATCTGCAGCGTCAAGAAAAAGTAGTGATTGCGGCAACGGTCTCTCGCAGATAGGCCAGAATCCCGCTGAAGTCCTCAGGCGGTTCGCTGCTGAACTCCAGGTACTGGCCGGTTAACGGATGAATGAAGCCCAGCACGCGGGCATGCAGAGCCTGTCGCCCCAGGTGGGAGATCATCCCTTTCAGACGGGTGTCCTTCAGGTTGTTGAAGCGGCCACCATCAGGATAGAGCGGATCACCCAGCAGTGGCATGTTGGCTTCGCTCAGGTGGACCCTGATCTGATGGGTACGCCCGGTCTCAAGCCGCAACTGCACCAGGCTGGCTGCTCCAAATCGTTCCAGTACCCGCCAGTTGGTGGTCGCTTCCTTGCCGTGCTTTGCCTTGCCTGACATCCGCAAGCGGTCAGTGGGGTGACGGCCAATACTGTTGCTGACCTTACCGGTATCTTCATTGGGGGAGCCATAGATCAAGGCCCAGTAGAGGCGTTTGATGCTGTGTGCGGCAAACTGTTCTGCCAGCCCCCGGTGGGCCGGATCATTCTTGGCTGCCACCAGCACGCCGGAAGTGCCTTTATCCAGACGATGCACAATGCCGGGCCTGATCTCTCCGCCAATACCGGACAGGTCGGTGCAATGGCCCAACAGGGCATTCACCAGGGTGCCGGAATCCACCCCGGCGCCGGGATGGACGGTCATACCGGCCGACTTGTTGATCACGATCAGGTCGTGGTCTTCATACAGCACATCCAGGGGGATCTGTTCTGCCAGCGGCACTGCCGGTGCCGGCGGCGGTATCTCCACAGTAATCTGTTCGCCACCAGCCAGTTTCATTGATGAACGTGGTTTTCCCTCCGTCAGCAACACCTGGCCATCGTCAATCAGGCGCTGTACCGCGGCGCGGCTCAGATCGGTCAATCGCGTAGCCAGGAAGGCGTCCAGCCGTTGTCCGGCCGCCTCAGCCGGTACCTCAATGCAGTAATAGGTTGTTTCCACAGAGACTCCAAACAGAAGAGGCGCGCCACCAGGACACGCCTCACTCTGATTTATATGCAATCCGGTCTTGCTGAACTGCTACCAGATAGCTGATTCAATCTTGCCGGCCCGCTTGATCAGAATATCCACCAGGGTCAGATCGAACATCCGTTCCGGGTCAAGCTCAGGGGCAACCCGGGAATAGAAATGCTGGCGTCCTTCTTCGATCTCTTCAGACAGCACATCAAAGATGTTGTCATTCTTGATGCCGCTTTCCACCTTCTCCTGATTGTAGATCGCCACATCGGAGATAATGGCCCGTGCCAGACGTGCCGCCTGTTCCTTGGTGGTGATGATATTCATGGTTCTTCCTTTCGGGGGGAAGTCATCCAAGCATTCTCAACACTCTAGCTCAGATTTGCCGCAAAGTAAATCAATTGACTTAGCGTGCGCTGTCTTCCTGCTCAATACGCCGCGCCGAGGAAGCACTATCGGCATTACCGGGCCTGACCGTGACCGTTATTTTACGTCCCCCGCGCAGAACCACCACCGGCACTGCAGCGCCGATACGGGTGACCGCCACCAGCTGCTGCAGATGGGAGGGGTCCCGTACCTCGGTAGAGCCAAATGCGACGACCAGATCACCTGCCTGTATGCCCCCCTTGGCAGCCGGGCCATCACCCTGCACAGCGGCAATTACGACGCCGGCAGGCTTGCTGAGCCCCAGGGAACGGGCCTCTTCTTCAGTGACCGGTTTGATGCTGACCCCCAGCCAGGCCCGGGTTACCTTGCCCTTTTCAACCAGCTGGCTGATGATCGGGCGGGCCATGTTGGTCGGGATGGCAAAACCGATCCCCTGCCCGGCCGCCACAATGGCGGTGTTGATTCCCACCACCTCGCCGTGGATGTTCAGCAGCGGTCCGCCGGAGTTGCCGGGGTTGATGGAGGCATCGGTCTGGATGAAATTCTCGATGCTCTCGATCCCCACATTGGAACGGCCAGTGGCAGAGATGATCCCCACGGTCATGGAACGTTCCAGGCCAAACGGATTGCCAATGGCAATGGCCCATTGACCCACCTCAAGCCGGTCCGAATCTCCCAGCACTGCCACCGGCAGGTCACCGGCATCAATCTTGATCACGGCAATGTCGGTCTTGGGGTCACCGCCCACGACCCTGGCCTCATAGACCTTGTCGTTGGAGAGCTTGACCCGGATACTCTCAGCATCCCGGACCACATGCTCGTTGGTGACAATAAAGCCGTCCCGGCTGATGATAAAGCCGGAGCCCAGACTCTTGTCACGCCGGGTCTGGGGGCCGCCGCCAAAAAACTCCTCAAACAGGGGCGGCAGGTCCGGGAACGGGCGTACCAGCTTTTTGCGGCTGATGGTTGAGATGTTGACCACAATGGGGGTCACTTTTTTTGAGACCTGGCTGAAGGCGCGCTGGGTGGAGAGGATATCGGCCGGTACATCCTTGACCGGCGGTTCAGCTTCGGCAGCAGGACGTTTTGATTTGAAAAAGAGCGGCTCGTCCTTTGAGGAGGAACAGGAGCCAAGGATGACGGCGGCGGAAATAAACAACAACAGTCGGATCGGTGTGCGCATCATATTGACAACCTTGTTAAATGGATTGTATACAGGAGCATCGTTGCACCATAGAACGGGGTTAGGCTAGCCCAAAGGCAACAGGCTGTCAACTGCTTCGCCCGCTGGGGCAACGGCAGCAGCCAGGAGGCATACCGTGACGGATATTAAGGCACAAATCAAGGAGTTCCGGATTGGCGAAAAGATCCGGGGGCAACGTCAGCAACGGCGTTTGACCCTGCAGGAATTGTCGGAATTGACCGGCCTTTCCAAACCGCTGCTGTCCCAGATAGAAAATGAGCAGGTGGTGCCTCCCCTGGCTACGTTGCTGAAGATTTCCCGCGGCCTTAAGGTTGATATCCATTTTTTCTTCGAAGATGAGGGCAACCGCCAGAGACTGGTGCTGACCCGGGGAGATGATCTGCGGCCAGACCTGCAGCGCCAGGCGGTCAATGCTGAAAACCGGCCTTACACCTATCATTCCCTGGCCCACGGCATGCGCCAGAAGCATATGGAACCGTTTCTGGTGGAGGTGAAAAACTCAACCTGGGATGACAAACTCTTTTTCCGCCATGAAGGGGAGGAGGAGTTCCTCTACGTGCTGGAGGGGGAGATTGATCTGCATTACGGCAACGAAATCCACCGGGTAAAAAGTGGCGACAGTGTTTACTACGACTCCAGCGAACCCCACGGCCTGGTGTCGGTGGGGGACCAGAAGGCCCGGATTGTTGCGGTGCTCTACTCGAAATAATCTCCTGTTTCGCTCTCGTACCGGACGCCGGTTGCAGGTACCCTGCAGCCGGCGTTTTCTGTCTCCGGCATCAGGCCATCTCAACCACGGTCTTAACGCACTTCCCGATCCCTTCATACACCTCGGAAATCCGCTCTGCCAGCATGTATGCCGGTGTACTCACAATTCTGTTAGCCTGATCAATCACAATCTCGTTTACCGGGCAATCCTGATGTTTTGCGCCGGTTTTTTCGACCTCTGCAGCGGTACCTGGGTCGGTGCCGATGGTCAGAGTTGGGTGTGCCTCTTTACCCAGGATGGCGGCGATCAGTGCCGGTGCAATACAGATGGCGCCGATCGGCTTCCCGGCAGCATGGATCTCCTGTGTCAGGCGGGCCACTTCCGGGTTAACCGAGGCAGCAGCACCTTTCTGGCCAAAGTCGCACAGGTTCAGGGCAGCGCCAAAACCGCCGGGGAGGACCAGGGCGTTCAGCTCAGCCGCCTGTACCTCGCTGATGTTCCTGATCTTGCCGCGGGCAATCCGGGCTGATTCCACCAGCACCCTGCGTTTGGCTCCGGTCAGCTCCATGCTGCAGTGGTTCATCTCATTCAACTCTATGTCCGGGGCCATGCAGACCGCCTCGGCACCGGCCTGGTCAATGGCCAAAAGAGCACAGACCGCCTCATGGATCTCACTGCCGTCACGGAAACCGCAACCTGAAAGTATCACTCCGATCTTTTTCATAAAGAACCTCCTGCATGTTGTTCGGCCAGGGCCGTTCGTATGGCGTCGTCGTAGGGGGTCAGCCGGATCGGCAGCAATTCCCGGATCCGGGTGTCCCGGCAGATTACTTCATTCTTCAGTCCTTCAATCAGGGCAATGGCAATGGCCGGCTTGACCGGTGTTACCAGCCCCACCCAGTAGGAAGAGAGCTTTGGCGTCAACACCGGCACCGGAATGATCCAGAGCCGTTTGCCTTCCAGCACCGCAAACCGCTCCATCATCTCCTTGTAGGTCATGATCTCGGGACCGCCGATATCAAAGGTACCGCCGGCGGTTTTGGGTTCTTCCAGACAACCGGCCAGATAGGCAATCACATCAGCCACGGCGATCGGCTGATTGCGGGTGCTGACCCAGCGGGGGGTGATCATGACCGGCAGCCGTTTCACCAGACTGTGCACCATCTCGTAGGATGAACCGCCAAATCCGATGATCACGGCAGCCCGCAGGAAGGTGGTGCTGAAACAGCCGGTTTGCAGGATATGGGCCACCTCAAGACGGCTGGCCAGGTGGTGGGAAAGGTTGTCGCCGGTCTCGCCCAACCCGCCCAGATAGATGACCCGTTTGACGCCGGCCAGATCTGCGCTGGCAACAAAGTTACGGGCTGCCAGACGGTCCTGCTCAGCAAAATCACCTTTGCTCTGTCCCATTGAATGCACCAGGTAGTAGACCGTATCTATCCCGTTCAGGGCAGCAGGCAGGCTGTCAGGTTGCAGCAGATCAGCCTGGATCTGTTCAACCTCAGCAGGCAGATCTGAAGGTCGGCGTACCATGCAGCGTACCCGGTAGCCCCGCTGCAACAGCTCTTTCACCAGACGCCTGCCGATAAAGCCGTTTGCGCCGGTAACCAGTATGGTGGTCTGTTCCTGTCTGATCATGGTAGCGCTATTCTGCCACAAATTCTGATGCTGGCAAGCGGACAGTTTGTGTGGCACACTGTTTGCCATGTCAGCCAAGGCTCCGTTACAGATCGCCTGTCAACAGGTACTGCAAGAGGATAGTTCGGTCTTCTCAATCCAGTGGACCGACCTGCCCCTTGAGCTTGCGAAAGGGATGACCCCGCAACGCCTGCTGGAAGCCTATCTAAGAGCTATCAGGCGGATGACCTGGGGGCTGATCCGGCCAAAGGAGACAGATGACGGGATCGCCTTCTGTCTTTTGGGCCGCTTAGCGTTGCTCCGCTTTCTCAGGCCTGAGCCGGAAGGTGACTGGCTGGCCCTGCGGATCTGCGGTGGCCTGCTGGTGCAGCGGGATCAGTGTGATCGGGGAGAGCTGGCCTTTCGCTGTGAGCAGCTACCTGATGGTCAGATCAGGGTGACCCTGCGGCTGTCTGATTACTGCCCGCTGCTGCTCGGTTCGCAGCGTCCTTCTGTTGTCCGACGTTGGCTGTACCGGCTGACCCAGGCAACCCTTCATCGCCTGGTGACCATCCGGTTTCTGGCTCTGCTCTACCGGGAGCTGGGCGGCATTGCCGGAACGGTTGAGACCATCCAGGTGCAGGTGCGGAGCGGCAGGGACACGTGATTGAAGATTTTACCCCACCGTGGTATCATGCATCCCCTCACAACTACAGCTACTACAGAAAGTTGCGTACCCCATGCCCCACAATGAACTGACCATACCTGCAATCCTGCCGCTCTATCCGTTAAAGGATATGGTTGCCTTTCCCTACATGGTGTTTCCGCTCTACCTGGATGAACCTGAACTGGCCCTGTTTCGTGCTGCCCAGGACCAGTACGACGGTTTTGTCGCGGTATCATTTCCCCGTAAAGAACCACAGGGCAGCGATATTCTGGCAACCCTGCATGAGATCGGTACGGTCTGCCGGGTAACCCAGATCAAAAAGGTCTCCGGCGGACGCTTCAAGGTGACCCTGGAGGGGATCAACCGGATCCGCCTGATTGAGCTGGAGCGGGTGGCTCCCTATCCGCTGGTGCAGGCGGCAGTGGTGCGGGAGTTCGTTGAAAAGGGGCTGGTGTCCGAGGCACTGGTACAGTCGCTGATCGGTCTCCTGAAGATCTCGCTCTCCTATGGAAAGCCGTTGCCGGATGATGTGATGAAGATGATTGACTACATCGACAACCCTGCCCGGCTGTCCGACCTGGTGGCCCTGTATGTCAACCTGCCCCAGTCTGATCTGCAGGAACTGCTGGAAACCGTTGATCCGCTGGAACGGCTCAAAAAAGTCTATGTTCACCTGACCAATGAAGTGCAGAAGCTGCAGGTGCATGGCGAGATGAAGACCGAGCTGAACAAGCGGGTCGGCAAGAACCAGAAGGATTACCTGCTGCGGGAGCAGATGAAGCAGATCCAGGAAGAACTTGGAGAGGAAGATCCCCGCAACGCCGATGTGGCTGATCTGCGCAAGCGGATTGACGAGGCGGAGATGCCGGAGGAGGTGCGCAAGATCGCCCTCAAGGAGCTGAAGCGGCTGGAGAAGATCAACCAGGCCTCGCCGGAGTACAATGTCAGCCGCACCTACCTGGATTATCTGGCTGGCATGCCCTGGTCCATCTCCACTGAAGATTCGCTGGATATCTCCAAGGCAGAGGCGGTGCTGGATGAGGATCACTACAACCTGAAAAAGGTCAAGGAGCGGATCCTGGAGTTTCTGGCAGTGCGCTCCCTGAAAGATACCATGAAGGGACCGGTCTTGTGCTTTGTGGGGCCACCCGGGGTGGGCAAGACCTCGCTGGGCCGTTCCATTGCCCGCTCTCTGGGCCGCAAGTTTGTGCGGGTTTCACTGGGGGGGGTGCGGGATGAGGCCGAGATTCGCGGCCACCGCCGGACCTACATCGGTGCCTTGCCGGGCCGGATCATCAAGGAGATCTACCGCTGCGGCTCCAACAACCCGGTGCTGATGCTGGACGAGATCGACAAGCTCTCCCACGACTTCCGCGGTGATCCCTCATCGGCCCTGCTGGAGGTGCTGGACCCGGAACAGAATTTCTCCTTCCAGGATCACTATCTGGATGTGCCGTTTGATCTGTCCAAGGTGATGTTCATCACCACCGCCAACCAGATGGACCCGATCCCCGGTCCTTTGAAAGACCGGATGGAGATTATCCGGCTGGCAGGCTATTCCAGCGAGGAAAAACAGCATATTGCCAACCGTTTTATCATCCCCCGCGAGATCGAGGAGAACGGCCTGGCCAAGACCCCGCCCGGCTTTACGCAGGAAGGGCTGATCAAACTGATCCGTGAATACACCCGTGAGGCAGGGGTCCGCAACCTGCAGCGTACCATTGCCCAGGTCTTGCGCAAACTGGCCAAGGAGGTCACCCAGGGTAAGCCGTTGCGCGAGCAGATTACCCCTGAGGTGGTGGCAGAGCTACTGGGACCACGCAAGTTTCACGACGAGGTTGCTGCCGAGTCAGACCGGGTGGGAGTAGTAACCGGGCTGGCCTGGACCGAGACCGGTGGCGACATCCTCTTCATTGAGGCCACCAGCATGCCGGGCAAGCCGGAGCTGATTCTGACCGGTTCGCTGGGGGATGTGATGAAGGAGTCGGCCCGGGCGGCCCTATCCTACGTCCAGGCCCATGCAGCTGAGTTTGGCATACCGGATGGTGTCTTTGAGAACCGCACCATCCATATCCATGTCCCCTCCGGTGCCATTCCCAAAGACGGTCCATCAGCCGGTGTCACCATGGTCACGGCCCTGGTTTCCCTCTTGACCGGCAAACCGGCCCGCCGTACTGTGGCCATGACCGGTGAGATCACCCTGACCGGACGGGTGCTGGCCATTGGCGGCCTGAAGGAAAAGGTGCTGGCTGCCCATCGGGCCGGGGTCAAGACCGTGCTGGCTCCCAGCCGCAACCGGGACGATCTGGAGGATATCCCGGAAAATGTCCGTCAGGAGCTGGAGTTCCAGTTCATTGATGAGGCAGCCCAGGCTGTGACGGCGGTGCTGTAACCGTGATCAGGCTGTCTGCCATTGACCAGCGGATGCTGCAGTTTTTTGCCCGTTTTCAGGCATTCTTCTTCCTGGCCTGGCAGGCCTTTGTCCGTATCTTTCACAAACCGTATTACTACCGCGACTTTGCGATCCAGTTTGATAAACTTGGTTTTTCGTCGCTGTTTATCTGCGTGCTGACCGGTCTGTTTACCGGCATGGTCATGGCCCTGCAGGCCCTGATCCAGCTCAAGCCGTTTGCCGCCACCAGCTATGTGGGTGGCATGGTGGCGGTCACCATGATCAAGGAACTGGGACCGGTGCTGGCAGCCCTGATGGTGGCCGGCCGGGTCGGGTCCGCTATCACTGCCGAGCTGGGCACCATGGTGGTGACGGAGCAGGTGGATGCCATGCGGGTGGAAGGCACCGACATCATCCAGCGTCTGGTGACACCCCGCCTGAAGGCAATGCTGCTGGCCCTGCCGCTACTAACGATCATCACCGATGCGGTCTCCATGCTGGGGGGCTACCTGATCGCCTCAGGTTACAGCATCAGCCCGGTCATGTATCTCTCCACCTTTACTCAGTTTATGGTGCCGCTGGATTATCTTGAAGGGGTCACCAAGCCGCTGGTCTTTGCCTTTCTGATCACCATGATCTCATGCCAGACCGGCCTCAATACCGGTGGTGGCGCCGAGGGGGTCGGGGCGGCTGCCAAGCGGGCCGTGGTGCTCTCATCGGTGCTGGTACTGATGTGTGACTTTTTCATTGCCAAGATCTTTGTGGTGTTCAGGTGAATCCAGAGGAATAACGATGGATTTCAAGTTGGTAACCGAAAAACTTGCAGCTGCCTTTTTGCAAAACAAGGTCCAGTATGCCCTGATCGGTGGCTATGCTGTCAGCCTATGGGGGCTGCCACGCGCGACCGTTGATCTTGATTTTCTGGTCAGGCGCACTGATATGGAAATGGTGCGGGAGATTGTGGAATCACTCGGCTACCACTGTATTCATACCTCGGAAAACGTGACTCAGTTTGATGCGGCAGACAGCGCCCTTGGTGAAGTAGATTTTTTGCACGCTTTCCGTCCGGCTTCACTGGCCATGCTTGAACGGGCGGAACTGAAGACGGTATTTGATGGGCAAGAGCCTGTTCCGGTGATTCTGCCGGAAGATCTGATCGGCCTGAAGGTGCAGGCAATTGCCAACAAGCCGTCACGCATGGCGATTGATAAAGCCGACATCGAAGGGTTGATGCAACTATGCGGTGATCAGCTTGATTGGCAGCAGGTTGCTGACTACTTTGCTCTGTTTGATATGACAGCGCTGTATCTTGAGCTGAAGGAGCGTCACTATGGCCACTAAGCCGATCCCCAATCTGCTGACAGACGCTACGCCGGAAGAGATGAATGCGGATTTTGAGATCATGCAGCGTAACCGTGAGTGCCGCATGAAGGAACATCCGCCGACAGCACAGCAGATGGCAGTATTTCAACAGCAGTTTAACGAGTTTATTCATCACCGCCGTCGTCCTTTCGAGCCGATGGTTGAAACGATGATGAAGCTCTGACGTATGCACATTGAAGAACAGTGCATACGGATGGAACAGGTCTGCTACACGGTTGGCGGCCGGGTCATCCTGAACGACTTCGACATGGAGCTGGAGCGGGGGGTGAATCGCACTATCCTGGGGGTGAGCGGCTCAGGCAAGACCACCATCCTGAAATTGATCCTGGGATTGATTCATCCGCAATCGGGCAGAATCAGCATTAACGGCATGGAGATTACCAACAGGCCGGAATCCGCGTACCGTGAACAGCGCAAGAAGATTGCGATTGTGTTTCAGGGAGGGGCGCTGTTTGACTCCATGACCGTGGGAGAGAATGTGGGCTATCGTCTGTTTGAAGAGGGGCGGCTATCCCAGGCAGAGGTTGAAGAGATTGTTCGGGAGAAACTGCGCTTTGTGGGGGTGGAACCGGCCCTTGATCTGTATCCGGCAGAACTGTCCGGCGGCATGAAGAAGCGGGTGGCCATTGCCCGGGCACTGGCAGCCGACCCTGAGTACATCTTTTTTGATGAGCCCACCACCGGCCTTGACCCGATCGGGGTCTACAATATCGTCTCCCTGATGAACCGGTTGCAGGAGGCGGGCAAGACCACCCTGATGGTGACCCATGACCTGCCCACGGCCTTTGCCACGTCGCAGCGTTTTTCCCTGATCCATGAATCCAGGCTGGTATTTGAAGGAACTGAAGTAGAGCTACGGGACTGTCCACTGGCCAATGTGCAGGAGTTTTTGCAGCCGACGGACAGGTCGCTGTTTGTGTAATTCCGATGGCACTTCAAGGTGCTCTCTTTCGTTGGCTCATCTTTGGCTCCCCAACGTACTGCGTGTACGCCTGTGTTGCCAAACTCCTTGCCGCCTGGATAGCATCCCTGAATTGGCATCGGAATAAAGGGGCTGCTACCGTGAAGTTCATTCCATTGCTTTTTCTTGTGTTGCTGGTTGCGGGCTGCAGCCATGGGCCGCTGCATGAAAAGGACTATCAGCGCTGGTGGTGTGAAAAACATGGCGGCGAGCTGGAGCATCGGTTGCCGGATAACACACGGGTTGACTGCCTGACCAAAGAGTATGCGCTTGAGGTGGAGTATGCCCCGAAGTGGGCCGAATCGATCGGTCAGGCACTGTATTATGGGCAGAGTACCGGACGTAAACCGGCTGTGCTGGTGATTGTGCGGGACAAGGACGATGAGCGTTTTTTGAAACGGCTGAGGGCGGTGGCCAAAGAACAGGGAATCAAGGTCTGGACGGTGCGCCCCAAGGATCTTGAATAGCCGGCTGCTGTGTAAGGAAGGGTACGTCTATGGAACGAAGCAATCAGATCGGCTGGGCCCAGGTACGGGCCGGGGTATTCATTCTGATTACGCTGCTGCTGGCGGCAGGGGCGATCCTGCTGATGGGGCAGAAGACCAAGCTGTTTATACCCACCAGCACCATCCGCATCACCATGAAGAACGTGATGGGGTTGAAGGAGGGGGCACCGGTCTGGCTGGCAGGGGTTGATGTGGGGGTGGTGCAACAGATCCGCTTTGAGAACCCTCGCGACACCAATGAAGTGCTGATTGTTGCCGAGGTTGATTCCAAGGCCCACAAGAAGATCGGACCGGATTCGATCATCACCATCAAGACCCGTGGCCTGATGGGGGAAAAGTATGTCGATATCCTGCCGTCTGCCAGCTATTATGACCGCCCGGTCAGCCGCTTTAACGGCAAGGCCGTGCACACTCTGGATGACGTGGCCCAGAAGGCCGGTGTCACCTTTGAAAAACTGAACAGTATCGTGGATAATGTGCAATCCGGCAAAGGAACACTGGGGCTGCTGGCGACCGATACCAAGCTGTATATCAATGCGGTACAACTCTCCAGTGAGCTGAATACCCTGGCCGGCAACATCAACCGCGGGCAGGGCACCCTGGGTAAGCTGGCCCGCAGCGGAGAGCCGTACGACAAGCTGATGCAGATCCTGAGCCGGGCTGACAAGACCCTGCAGGATATCCAGACCGCGGATGGCAGCCTGAACCGCCTGATCCATGACAAGGCCCTCTATACCAAGCTGGTCAGTCTGGCAGAGAAGAGCAACCAGGCCGCTGATGATGTGCGGGAGCTGAACCGCAGGTTGACCTCAAAGGACACTACGCTGGGGATGCTGCTGAGCGACAGGGAGCTGTATGACAAGGGGCTGTCGCTGATCACCCGGGCTGATAACTCCATGAAGGATCTGGAAAGTGCCGCGGCCCGGATCAAGGCCGGCGAAGGCACGGCAGGGAAGCTGATCAATGAAAAAGAGCTATACGAGAAACTGAACCGTGCCGTGGACAATATGGATGCCCTGATGGTGGACATCAGGAAGAACCCGGGCCGGTATGTCAAGCTGTCACTGTTTTAGAAAGGGATACTGAACCATGATGCAGCGTGTTGTCAAAACCATTGCCGGTCTGTTCCTGCTCCTGTTCATCGCCGCCCAGGCGGGGGCTGCCAACCTTGAGGACAAGGTGGTGGAACATACCTTTAAGAACGGTCTGAAGCTGTTGATGGTGGAACGCCACAGCTCACCCACGGTCTCGGCCTGGATCCGTTTCAAGGTGGGGAGTGTCCACGAGCGCAGTGATGAACGGGGGATTGCCCACCTGCTGGAGCATATGCTGTTCAAGGGGACCAGGACCCTGGGCACCAGGGATTACGCGGCCGAGGCCCCGTTGCTGGAAAAGATTGAAGAGACGGCCCAGCGGATGCTGGCTGAAGAGGCCAAGGGGAGCGGAGCTGACAAGGCGACGCTTGCCAGCCTGCGGGCCGAACTGGCCAGGCTTGAAAAACAGGCGGAGCAGTATGTGATCAAGGATGAATTCTTTGACCTCTATGCCCGCAACGGCGGTTCCGGCTACAACGCCTTTACCAGCCGGGACGGCACCACCTACCTGATATCCCTGCCTGCCAACAAGCTGGAACTGTGGGCAGCCATCGAGTCCGACCGGATGAAGAACCCGGTGCTGCGGGAGTTTTATACCGAGCGTTCGGTGGTGATGGAGGAACGGCGGCGTTCCTATGATGCCGAGCCATCGTCCAAGTTGTGGGAGACCTTTGTGGCCGCCGCCTACCAGACCCATCCCTATGGCCAGCCCACCATCGGCTGGAGTTCGGATATCAGGCAGCTTTCCCGCACCAAGGCCGAGTCGTTCCTGAAACGCTACTACGCCCCCAACAATGCCATTGTGGCGGTGGTGGGGGATATCAGGCCTGCTGATACGATTGCGCTGGTGGAGCGCTATTTCGGCGATATCCCCCCCGGGACTCCGGTGCCGGAGGTGGCGGCACAGGAGGAGCAGCAGCAGGGCGAACGGCGGGTTGAGGTGCTGGGCGATGCCGAGCCGGAACTGATAATCGGTTTTCACAAGACCGCGCTGGGGGCCCCAGATGACGAGGTGTTCGACCTGGTCGCGTCAGTCCTGGGGCAGGGCCGCACCTCACGGCTCTACCGCTCGCTGGTGCTGGAAAAACAGCTGGCAACCCAGGTTTCGGTCTTTGATGCGCCGGGTAACCGCTACCCTAACCTGTTTGTGCTGTATGCCTCGCCCCGCGCCCCCCACACCGCTGCTGAGGTTGAACAGGCCTTGTTGGCCGAGCTGGAACGGCTGAAAAAGGAACCGGTGAGTCAGCAGGAACTGCAGCAGGTACTGAATCAGCTTGAGTTTGAAGAGGCTCGCCGGATGGGAACCAATGGCGGTCTGGCCCGTAATCTGACCGAGTATGAGGCCATCGCCGGCAGCTGGCGTTACCTGACCACCTACCGTGCCAAGCTGACAAAGATCACCCCGGCTGATATTCAACGGGTGGCACGCCAGTATTTTACCCGCGAAAACAGGATTGTGGGTACCCTTGTGACGAAAAAACCGGGAGGTGCCCAGAAATGAAGCTCCGTGTTCTCCTTGTCGGGCTGATCAGCATCTTCTGCCTCTCTGCAGCCTCTGCCGCAGAGTTGGCCAATCCCCGCAACATGACCTTCCCGGCCTTGAGCTTTAGCATTCCCAAGGCGGAGCGGGTGTTGTTGCAGAACGGTATGCCGGTGTATCTGCTGCAGGATCACGAACTGCCGATGGTGACAATCTCTGCCCTGATCCATACCGGCTCGGTGTATGATCCAACAGGTAAAAGCGGCTTGGCAGCCCTGACCGGCTCCCAGCTGCGCGGTGGCGGCACCAAAGACCTTGCGCCGGCCGCCCTGGATGCTGAGCTTGAGTTCATGGCCTCTTCCGTGGAGAGTTCCTTTGGCAGTGATCTGGGAACGGTCTCCCTGACCAGCCTGACAAAAAATCTTGATCGCACCCTGCAACTGTTCAGTGACGTCCTGTTCCGGCCGCGCTTTGATGAAAAACGGCTGGAGGTGGCCAGACGGCAGGCGCTTGAGATGATCCGGCGTCAGAATGATGATCCCAAGGAGCTGGGGGACAGGGAGCTGCAAAAGGCGCTCTATGCCGGGCATCCGCTGGGGGTGATCCCTGCTGCTGCCACCGTGGCCGCTGTCAAGCGCAGTGACTTGCAGGCGTTTCATCAGCGCTTTGTCCGGCCGGACAACATGATCCTGACCGTTGCCGGTGATTTTGACCGATCGCGCATGCTGGCTGCGCTGAATCGGCTGATTGGACAGATCAAACCGGAGGGGCGCTTGCAGCTGCATGATATTCCGCAGGTGAAGCTGCGGTTTGAGCCGGCTGTGTTGTATGCCCCCAAGCAGGTCAATCAGTCCGTGATCAGGCTGGGCCACCTGGGTATCACCAAGGATGACCCTGACCTGTACGCCATTCGGGTGCTGGATTTTATCCTGGGTGGCAGTTTTACCTCGCGCTTGATGATGGAGATCCGTACCAATCAGGGACTGGCCTATAACGTGGGTAGTCATTTTGATGTGGGACGGCACTTTATTGGCAGCTTTACGGCAGAGACCGAGACCAAGGCCGAGGCAACGGCGAAAACGATCGGTCTGATGAGCTCCATCATCGCAGCGATTCGCACGGAGCCGGTGAGTGAGCAGGAGCTGAAGCTGGCCAAGGACTCGATTATCAACTCGTTTTTGTTCGGTTTTACCACTCCGGCCTCCATTGTTGTTCAACAGGCCCGGCTGGAGTTTTACGGGTATCAGCCGGACTATCTGGAACGCTACCGGGAGCGGATCGCTGCGGTGACCCGTGAAGACCTGCTGCAGGCAGCAAAGAAGCATCTGCATCCCGAGGCCTTCAAGCTGGTGGTGGTGGGTGATCAGAAGAGGTTTGACAAGCCGCTGTCAAGCTTTGGTACGGTTACGACCCTTGATCTGAAATCGGAATAACTGCTTGCTGTTTGCGCCGTATCGCTGCGTTTCCCGTGGGCAACAGCTTTTTTAGGTTTAAGATTTTTGGCAGGGTTGCCGAAAGGATAATTAATGGAGGTCTTGCCATGCGAATAGACAGCGCAACTACAGCAATTTTTGGTGCCCAGCCGGTCATGAAGACGGCAAAAAGTGAGGCTAGCCGGTCGGTACAATCAACCGCTGCGGTGCAAAGCCCGTTCAGCGTCCAGTTGACCAATATGGTTGAGAAGCTCTCCAGTGTTCAACCATCCAGCGGCGAGATCCGCCCCGAGAAGGTGCAGGATATCAGCCAGCAGCTGGCCAGTGGCAGTTACAATATCAGCGGTCAGGATGTGGCTGAAAAGATGTTAATGGCCCTCACTTCCTGAAAAATAACCACAAGCTCTGAATAAAAGAAGGCCCTGCCGGGTAATCGGCAGGGCCTTCTTTGTGTTTCGGCACCCACGCACGGACAGCGCCTTCCGGGCACCTCATTGCACGGAGTATTCTGCAAGTCCCCTTTGATTCAAAACATGCCGGCAACTGCTACAGGATAAATGAAGGCTTGACAAAAGACCGGTGTTGTAGCATCAATATATATAAATATATAAATATATTGGTGGTGACTATGTTAAAACTTATTCTGTCATGCATTGTTGCATTATCGCTGGCCGTCGCTGCCGTGCCTGCAGAGGCTGGCTTGACGACCTCGCTGCAGGATCTGGTTGTACAGGGGAATGGGTTGCGTTCTTCACTGGCAACCATTCAGGTCAGTAACGGCGGTGTCTGCGGCCAGCTTGGAACACTTAACACCTCAATCGAAGACTACCTGTCGGTTGTGCAGGGTGTTTATAACCAGCTTGCCGCTCCGCTGACCCTTACCTCTGCCGATCTGACCTCGCTGGAGGATCTTTCCGGGATCGCCCGTGACCTGGCCGCTGATTCCATCCGTCTGTCGTTGGAGTTACGCGCCGTTGAGGGGATGGCGGATCTGTTTGAATATCGTTCCGCCCTGAGCGCCATGTTGCGGCTGTCCGATGATATCGGCACGATGGCGGACCGGATTCTGGAAATGGCCGACCGGATCCTGGCCATGGCCGATAATATTGGGCTCATGGCGGACCGGATCCTGGCTACGCAGAGGATCCAGGCAGCAAATATCACCCTCACCCAGAATGCAATCCTGAGTACCCAAACAAACATGATTGCCCTCAGCAAGAGTCTGTCAACCATCGGCTACAACCTCACGCTGGGGTTGTTGTTGGCTGATACACAGTTTCAGGTGGCAGAGATGGGGCAGCTCACGCTTGATACATCCAATGCAGCTGCCACCTTGAGCTACCTTGAAACCAAAACAGCGGCACTCTCGGCACGTGTGCTGGTGGTGTATGACCTGATAACCAAAGACAGCCGGCAGGCAAGCCATTACGTTGATGGCACCACCCTGACGTACCTAGGTGACCTGACCGTGGCTCAAAAGCAGTTTGCGGCTGTACTTGAGACCTATGCCGCCACTGTCAGCCGGATTGCGCCGCTAATGCAGACGCCGCTGCTCTCTGATGCCACCCGTAGCATGCTCCGGTTGACGGCAGATATTAACACGATGTCCAAGCGGATTGTGGAGATGGGTGACAAGATTATTGTCATGGCAGACAACATCGGCATCATGTCGGGCCGGATTGTGGAAACTCAGGTGATTCAGCGTGAAAATGTGGCGCTGACATTGAGTTCTGTCCAGGCAGCCCAGAGTACCATGCTTGCACTGATCAAAAATATGAACTGACACCAGCCGATAGCGGCACAGGGAGATACCAGCGTGAAAAATTATCTAAAAAACAGCATGCACCTGATTCTGCTGGCTATAGTCGGCCTGTTTATAGGAGCTGTGCCGGCCCGGGCAGATCTTACAGAAGATCTGCAGGGGCTGATTGTTCAGTCACAGAACCTTGAAGTTCAATTGAAAAATATAACGCTGAATCCTGACTCGGTCTGTGGTCCGCTGGTCGAGGCAAACAAACAGGCCCGAGCCCTGTCTAACAGCACTGCGACCCTGAACAGCAGCCTGGCAGCGCCGTTACAGACGGACGCAGCATTGCTGACAGCCATGGATACCTTGTCCATGACTGTCTTGAATATCTCCAATGAGTCCTTGCGACTGTCCCTCGACCTGAAGGCGCTCAGCACCGTCAGTCGGGCCATTACCCTGAAGGATGGTATGACCGCAATGCTGCAGTTGTCTGATGATATTGGTACCATGGCCGACCGGATTGGCGAGATGTCAGATAAAATTCTGGTGATGTCGGATAATATCGGTGTCATGGCCGACCGGATCCTGGTCAGCCAGCAGCTGCAGAGCCAGAATCTGGCGCTGACGCAGCAGGGGCTGTTGCAGACCCAGACCAATGCACTGACCCTGGTGGGGGTGCTGGAGACGGCGACCAATGACCTGGCACTGAGCAGCCTGATTGCCGAGGGGACAGTGTTGACTGCCAAGTTAAGCGCACTTGTGTTGAATCCGTTTACCATGAAGACGCAGATGCAGTATGCGGCTGCCAGCATCCGGACCTATCTGGACAAGGTCAAGGCGCTCCACACGACCATGCTTTTCCAGGCTGGTACAAGTACCAGCTATCTCAGTACAACGACGCTGCTGAACCAGCAGAACATGACTATCATGCTGAGTTCGCTGGCAAATGTGCTTGATGGCTACACCATTGCCATCGGCGGGCTGCAGGCGATCACCTCCAAGCCAACCTTGACCGATTCCATGAAGAGCATGCTGCAGATGTCTGCCGATATCGGCCTGATGGCCAACCGGGTCCTGGAGATGGGTGATGTCATTCTGGCCATGGCTGATAATATCGGCATGGTGGCAGATCAGATCCTGGTGGCCCAGCAGCTGCAAAACGCAAACATGGTGGTGACCCAGGCTTCCGTGCTAGGGGCACAAGAGTTTGCAATCGGGGTATTGAAGCGCCTGGTGAATTAGGTAATGGAAGGCACAGCGGGGGGGCAGCAGAGGGTATGCTGCTCAAGGGCACGAATCAGGGCATCCAGGGTTGACTGTTCCGGTTCCACGGCAACACTAAGCCCCAGCTCCTGACAGGCCCTGGTTGTTACCGGCCCGATGGAGACCACCGTCAGATCTGCCAGCAATGCCTGCAACCGGGTGATGCCGCCCGTCAACTGTGCCAGGTTGCGAACGGTTGAAGGGGAGCTGAAGACAACAGCATCAAGCCGATGCTGTTCCAGGGCCAGACGGGCAGAGTCAGGCAACCCCTGCGGGATGATGTTCCGGTAGAGCACCGGGTCGATCACCATCGCCCCCATACTGCGCAGCTGCTGCGGGATCAGGTCGCGGGCACCATCTGCCTTGGGAAACAGTACCCGCCGCCCCTGCAGGTCATGTCCGTGAAACGCGGCCACCACTCCTTCTCCGGTGAACTGTTCCGGGATCAGATCAGGCGTGATACCCAGCTGCGTCAGGGCCTCTGCGGTCTTTGGTCCGACCGCGCAGACCTTGCAGCTCCGCAGTACAGCGGGGGCAAGCCCCAGTTCCTGTAACCGGCCAAAGAAAAACCTGACCCCGTTTGCCGAGGTCAGGATCAGCCAGTCAAAGCCGGATAAAGCCTGGATGGCAGCATCCACAGCGGTCCAGGCTTCAGGTGGCACCAGCTGGATGGTAGGGCATTCCACCACCACAGCGCCACGCTGTTGTAACTGCCGAGAAAACCCGGCAGCCTGCTCTGCCGCGCGGGTCACCAGAATCCGGCAGCCCCGTAGGGGGCTAGTGGGCAATTTCCCGCTGGTAGACATCTTCCAGAATCGCCTTGCCTCCAGCTGCCAGCAACCGGTCAGCCAGTTCAGTTCCGAGTTTTACCGCATCCGCTGTTGATCCACTGATGCTGTCCCGCACTGTTTGTTTACCATCCACCGAGGCGATAAAACCGACCAGAGTCAGGGTGTCCCCGCTCACTGTGCCGTGGGCGGCAATCGGTACCTGGCAACCACCTTCGCAGCGTTTGAGCAGTGCGCGTTCCGCGGCCACTGCAGCAGCGGTATCGGCATGATTCAGAAAGGCCAGCGCCTCGATGGTGGCGCTGTCATCCAGACGGCATTCCAGCCCCAGGGCACCCTGGCCAATGGCCGGGATTGAGAAGTCCGTATCCAGCAGCTCGGTCACCACATCGGTAAAGCCCAGCCGGTTCAGACCGGCCGCTGCCAGGATCACGGCATCCAGATTGTCTTCCTTCAGCTTGCGGATGCGGGTCTCTACATTGCCGCGGATAATCACCATTTCCAGGTCGGGCCGCGCCTTGAGCAGCTGGGCCTGTCTGCGCAGGGCACTGGTGCCGATTCTGGCACCCTGGCGCAGTTCGCTGAATCTTACCTTGTCCGAGATAAAGGCGTCGCGGGGGTCTTCACGCTTGGTGGTTACCACCAGTCCCAGCCCTGCAGGGAATTCAGTCGGAACATCCTTCATGCTGTGGACGGCAAGGTCGATCTCACCCCGCAGCATTGCCTCTTCGATCTCTTTGACAAACAGTCCTTTACCACCAACCTGTGCCAGTGGGACATCCAGGATCTTGTCTCCCATGGTCTTGATCTTGATCAGTTCAACCTGGATGCCGGGATACCTTGCTTCCAGTTCCGATTTGGTCCAGTTGGCCTGCCAGAGGGCAAGTTGGCTGGCGCGGGTGCCTATGCGGAGGCGTTTAGGTGTCATGTGTACAATCTCCTTTATCTCCGGTTATTCTTCCAGTTCAAGTGACTCATTGTTGTCGGTACCGCCCAGCTCCAGATCAAACAGCGCCCGCAGAGCATCCAGATACAGGTCGGTGCGATTCCCCTGGCCTGCCTTTTTAAGTACGCTGGTAGGCTGGTGCAGCAGCTTGTTCATAAAGGCGCTGGTCAGCGCCTCCAACCGTTTTTCCGCGTCCGGCGGGGCATCCTTCCAGCCTGCCAGGGTACGCTCCAGTTCCGCCTTGCGCAGCTCTTCAAAGCGGTTACGCAGGGCAACGATGGTGGGGGTGACCTCAAGGGTGGCCACCCATTTGTAGAACTGGATGATCTCCTCGGCAATGATCGCCTCGGCCTTGTCTGCCTCCTGCTTGCGTCCCTCAAGGTTGGCAGCCACCACCTGCTGCAGGTCATCCATATCATACAGGTAGACCGCATCCATCTCGTTGACTGCCGGATCGATATCGCGGGGCACGGCAATGTCGATCAGGAACATCGGCCGCATCCTGCGGCGCTTGATCACCTCTTCCAGGTCAGGCGGTGTGATGATGGCGTGGGGCGCACCAGTGGAGGTCAGGACAATATCCGCCTTGTGCAGATGCAGGAACAGCTCGTCAAACGGGATCGCCTCGCCGCCGAACTCCTCAGCAAGGCGCTGGGCACGCTCAAAGGTCCGGTTGGTGACCATCACCCCCTTGGCGCCGTTGGTCAGGAAGTGGCGGGCTGCCAGTTCGCACATCTCGCCGGCACCGATCAACAGCACGGTCTTGTCGGTCAGATTGCCGAAGATCTTGCGGGCCAGCTCAACGGCGGCAAAGGAGACCGATACCGCTGACGAGGCGATTCTGGTCTCGGTACGCACCCGCTTGGCAACGGAAAACGCCTTGTGCAGGAAACGGTTCAGGATGATGCCGGAACTCTTGTACTCGGCGGCGTAGCCGTAGGAGGTCTTGATCTGTCCCAGGATCTGTGGCTCACCAACCACCATTGAATCCAGTGACGAGGCCACCCGGAAGACGTGGCGGATCGCCTCTTCACCATGGTAGCTGTAGAGATGCGGTTCGAGCAGGTCGTGGGCCAGGTGGTGGTACTCGGCCATAAAGCGGCGGATGCGGGCGATGCCGCCGGCAATGTCGCGGGTGGTGGCGTAGATTTCGACCCGGTTGCAGGTGGAGACGATGATCCCTTCCACAATGCCGTCCAGATTAACCAGCTCGTGCAGGGGCTTTTCGATGCTGTTGGGTGAGAAGGCGACCTTCTCTCTGATATCAACCGACGCTGTCTTGTGGGACAGGCCGACAACGATGATGTTCATACGGCCGTCCCTTAGGTGTAGCTATGCAGGCCGGGGAGCCAGAGGTTTACCCCGAGGAAGGTAAAGAGCATGACCAGAAAGCCGATGACGGTCAGGATGGCGGCCCGCCTGCCGCGCCAGCCGGTGGTAAGCCGCCCGTGCAGCAGGGCTGCATAGATAAACCAGGTGATCAGCGACCAGCTCTCTTTGGGGTCCCAGGACCAGTAGCTGCCCCAGGCCCGGGAGGCCCAGATGGCACCGGTGATGATGGCAACCGTCAGCATCGGGAAGCCGAAGGCAAGACAGCGGTAACCGATCTCATCCAGTACATCCAAGGATGGCAGCTTCAGGAAGAGCGGTCCGAGGTGCTTCTTTTTCAGGAAATGGGATTGAATCAGATACAACAGGGCTACGCCGCCGGAGATAGTAAAGAAGGCGTAGGCACCAAAGGCCAGGATGGTGTGAGAATAGATCCAGAGTGATTGCAGGGCCGGATTCAGCGGCTTGATTGCGGTTGGCGCGATGCCGGCGCCAAGGGTCAGCAACAGGGTGAATGGCACCACAAACGAGCCCAGGATCCTGACCTTGTAGCGCTGCTCAAAGAAGAGATAGACCCCTGCGATTGTGAGTGCAAAGAAGGAGAGTGATTCGTGCATGTTGGTGATCGGCAGGTGCCCGGCAGCGATGAAGCGATGGATAGTGGCCAGGCAGTGGGCCAGAAAACCGGCCAGCAACACCCTGCTGCCCAGGATGGACTGACAGGAGGAGTTGCGTAACAGGCAGCTCAGATAGAACAGTGTGGCAACAGCGTAGAGCGAGAGGGTCAGGTAAAACGATATCTGGGTCATTGGATAGGGTCCAGGGGCCAGAGGCCGGTGTTCAGGATAAAAAACAAACCTGCATGGTGATCTGCAGTTTGTGTATTGTACGGGTCTGCTATTCCCACCGTCAACAGCTTTTCGTTGGTTGATTCTCTCTGCGGGATTTCCTGCTTGCATTTTTTCTGAAACACGGTAGTATTCAAAAAGTTGAATACATTACCGAGACTTAAGGAGGCTCTCCATGGCCAGTGATGCTGTTCTTACCCTGAGCGATGCCAATTTCGACCGTGACGTACTTCAGTCCGACCTGCCGGTGCTGGTGGACTTCTGGGCTACCTGGTGTGCCCCTTGTAAGGCGATTGCCCCGTTGATTGATGCCGTTGCAGCAGACTATGCCGGTAAGGTGAAGGTTGGCAAGGTCAACGTTGATGACAACCCGGCCACACCCGGTAAATACGGTGTGCGTGGCATTCCCACCCTGATCCTGTTCAAGGGCGGTAAGGTGATTGATCAGGTGGTTGGTGCGGTTCCCAAGTCTCAACTCGATGCTCTGATCGCCAAGGCGCTCTAGGATGCCGGTCGTCTCTTTGCAAGGCTGTTTCCGGGCTGTGACGCTGGTCGTCACAGCCCTTCTGTTAAGCCTCTGCCCGTATAACTCGGAGGCTGCTCCACGCCGTGGCCAACCGGCTCCGCCCTTCAAGACCTTTTCCATCAAAGGCCAGCCGGTCTCTACTGAAGGGTTGAAAGGTTCGGTGGTGCTGCTGGATTTCTGGGCTACCTGGTGTCCACCCTGTCGTGAATCAATCCCGCATCTGGCTGAACTGCACCGTAAGTACAGCAAGCAGGGACTGGTCATTATCGGGATGAGTGTGGATGAGGGGGGGGAGCGGACCGTCAAGGAGTACGCGGAAAACCATGCCATCCCCTACCAGATCGTGATGGCCAGCGGCAGGATCGGCTCCGACTATGGGGTGCGGGCGCTGCCGGTGCTGTATGTGATCGACAAAAACGGCCTGGTACGCGAGCAGATCATGGGGTTTTCTGAGCAGGCCGGCAAGGTGATCGAAAACCTGGTTAAAAAACTGTTGAACGAAAAGTAGGGCGAGGCAGCAGGCCTCGCCTTTGTCTCAGCTTACAAACAACCCAGTCGTTGTTTCAGGTAGGCGGTAAACTCATCCTTGAACTCATCCCGCTTCAGAGCCAGATCCACCGTTGCCTTCAGGAACCCCAGCTTGTCCCCGCAGTCATGGCGTAACCCTTCAAACAGACAACCATACACCGCCTCGTCCTGAGACAGCCGTTTGATGGCGTCGGTCAGCTGGATCTCACCGCCCCGGCCCGGCTGCTGCTGTTCCAGAAGCGGGAAGATGGCCGGGGTCAAGACGTAGCGCCCGATGATGGCCAGGTTGGAAGGGGCCTCCGCCTGAGGTGGTTTTTCCACCATATCGGTCACCTCCATCACATGATCAGTGATCCGGTTGACCGCAACACAGCCGTAGGAGGAGATCTGTTCCATCGGCACCTGTTCAAGGGCCAGCACACTGCCTTTATAGTGTTCGTAGACATCCAGCAGCTGCCGCAGGCAGGGGGCGCTGCCAGGGGTGTCGATGATGTCGTCCCCCAGCAACACGGCAAACGGCTCATTGCCGATAAAGTCGCGGGCGCAGAGGATGGCATGCCCCAGCCCCAGGGCCTTTTTCTGGCGCACATAAAAGATATCAACCAGGTCGGCAATACAGCGTACCGCCTGCAGGGTCTCGTCTTTGCCCTTTTCTTCAAGATGGTTTTCCAGCTCGGGTGAGCTGTCAAAATGGTCCTCAATGGAACGCTTGGTGCGGCCGGTGACAAAGATGATCTGTTCAATGCCTGCTGCCACGGCCTCTTCAACTACATACTGCACCAACGGCTTGTCGATCAGCGGCAGCATCTCTTTGGGGGATGATTTGGTGGCAGGCAGGAAGCGGGTTCCCAGTCCGGCCACCGGAAAGATCGCCTTGCGGACTTTCATGCATTACCTCGTTGCAGCCCGTTGGGCAGATTCAAGCGTATTTTGCAGCAGCATGGCAATGGTCATCGGGCCAACTCCGCCCGGTACCGGGGTAATGGCGCTGGCCCGTTCGGCAGCCGCAGCATACTCCACGTCCCCCACCAGTTTTTTCTCACCTACCCGGTTGATGCCGACATCAATCACCACGGCCCCCGGCTTGATCCAGTCGCCTTTGACCATCTCGGCCTTGCCCACCGCTGCAATGACCACATCCGCCCGGCGGACCACATCCGCCAGATCCTTTGTGCGGGAGTGACAGATGGTGACGGTGGCATGACGGGACAGGCACATCAGCGCCACCGGCTTGCCCACAATGTTAGAGCGTCCCACAACGACCACCTCTTTACCCTTCAGGTCATAGCCGATCTCATCCAGCATCACCATTACGCCATAGGGGGTGCAGGGCTGGAAGGTCGGTTTGCCGATGGCCAGGCGGCCCACGTTGTAGGGATGGAAACCGTCAGCATCCTTGTCCGGCGAGATCGCCTCCAGCACCTTGTCTGTATCGATATGGTCAGGCAGTGGCAACTGCACCAGAATACCGTGTACCCGGGGATCGGCATTCAGCTGTCCGATCAGGGCCAGCAGCTCTGCCTCGCTGGTGGAGGCTGGCAGCTCATGGTCAGCCGAGTACATCCCCAGTTCCACACACATCTTTTTCTTCATGCCGACATAGACCCGACTGGCCGGATCATCACCCACCAGCACTACCGCCAGACCGGGGGTGATCCCCTGCTGTTTCAGGGTTGAAACCGTGCTGCCGATCCGTTCACGAACCTTTGCCGCAATCGCCTTACCGTCAATAATCTGTGCTGCCATGGCTGCCCTCCAGTGTGATTCCAATTCCCGTACAAGCTGTCGGCTGCGTTGGCCGGCAGCTTGTACGGGAATCAGAACGAGTCTTAAAATATCCCAACATGATACGTTCAGGCCTGCTGCTTGTAAAGCCGGTATACCGGTTTGTGTATAAAAAAATCCCCTGATTGGTGCTCATCAGGGGATTTTGTCTGCTGTTCGTTCCAGCACCCGGCCGGAATCCTAGACGCCTCAGCCACCGGCTGAGCAGGCTGCCGGCTTGGGGCCGCCACTTGAGGGGCAGTAGCCGGAGTTAAACCAGCCGTCACCCTTCAGACTGAAGGCGGTCTGGGAAATCATCTTCTCTACGGCTCCGCCGCACTTCGGACATTCTGTGGCAGGGGCATCAGAAAACTTTTGACGTAATTCAAACTGATTGTCGCAGGACTGACAACGGTATTCGTACATCGGCATGGCAACAGCCTCCTTCTAGTATAGCTTATTTTGAATATAGTAGTTCTTCTGGCTATTTGTCAAGGGGGCGCAGAAAGATAACAAAGGCGCCGCTGCCCCCCATTTCTGTAGGGGCCGGGGCATATTCGGTAATCAGGTCACGCCCCTGATCACGTAACCAGGCGGCAACGACCTGCTGCAGTACCGGGCCTTCGAGAGAATGATTCCCTTTGCCGGTGATCACCAGCGCCCCTTTTTCGCCGGCGTTGCGGGCTGCCTGCAAAAACGGTCCCAACGATGCAACCGCCTCTTCACGGGTCAGGCCGTGCAGGTCCAGCTGGCGGTCCAGCTGGATGATACCCCGCTTGAGCTGGCGCAGCCGATTGCCGGTCAGGGGACGCAACTCCTCTTCTTCAGGCAGCTGGTCTTTAAAGCGGACATCAAGCTGCAGCTTCTCCACCTCCTGCAGGAAGGTCTTGCGGGCCGCAGCCTCTTCCCGGGGCAGAGGCTTTGCAGCAGATCTTGCCGGGGCTTTGGGGGGAGCGCCCCTCTTGCCGGGGCTGACAGGTGCCGGGGGGGTGGTCCGGCTGTCCTCGTCATCCAACCGGCGAACCCCGGACATGGCCTGCCGGAACAGCTCGTCACCTGCCGGTTCAACTTTCGGCGTTACCGCCTTTTTGACCGGTTCAGGTGGCGGTGCCGTTTCAACGGCGATCCCTTTCAGTGCAGCAAAGGGGGTGTGCCGGAAAGGGGGCGGTGTAGTCGGCTTTTGCTCTTTCTGTTTTCTAGGTGCCATCGTGCATTCCTCAGCGATAGATCAGATATGGGACCAGGACGGCTGCCAGCACCACTACGGAAGGAACCATCAGCCGGTGGTAGACCAGGGCGGTGTCCGCCTCAAAATACTCGCGGGTCAGTACAAGACAGAGATGGACCGGCGAGAGCATCACCCCGGCAAAACCGCTGGCAAAGGCCAACGCCTCCAGCCAGAGATTGGGCTGGCCGCTCCCCATCAGTGGTAACAACAGCGGAAAGGTAATCCCGACATAGCCGACCGTCAGGCCGGTCATCACTCCGGCAATGAACGGAATCAACGCCACCAGCAACGGTATCGGCAGCTGCGAGGTGACAAAGAAGCCTGAAATACCCGCCAGAGCACCGGTGGCACGCAGCACCTCCTGGAAGACCATAATACCGGCCACCAGGAGCAGGGCCCTGATTGAAAGGCTCTCGTGCAGCGTCTTCAGTATCTGCGGCGGACTGTAACGATGGGCCGCAAACAGGACCGCCACACCGCCGGAGAGCGCCAGCACGGCGCTGATCTTAAAGAACACCACCAGTGCCAGTGAGATCAGGATCGGGGCGGACATCAGCAAAAACGTGCCGAACTGGGCCGCCCGGTCATTCTGCCGCTGATCTGCTGCGGAGGGGCTGGAGTCAATCCCCCTGAAACAGAACCAGGCTCCGGCAAGGATCACCGTCAGGGCAAAGGGCAGGTGAGCCAGAAAGAGCTGTCGGGTTGAGAGCCCGCTCAGGCCGGCAGCCAGGATGATGCCGGGATAAAGTGGTGAGACATACTCCCAGATATGGCGGTACCAGTAGTTGATGAATGCCTTCTGTTCCGGGCTTGCCGCTATCCCTTTGGCAGCCTCGGCCACCATCGGGGCTGAAAAGACCGCCCCGCCGGGGGAGGGAAGCATACCGATCATGGCAGGCAGGGCGGCCATCACCATCCTGCGATCCGGCAGTGCTGCCGAGAGGGAGCTGACCATGCGCTTCAGCATGCCGGTGGTACGCAACAGATTTTCCATCACCATGGTCAGGGCCAGGGTAGCGGTCATTTCCAGTGATTTGGGGGATGCCAGGCCCAGCCAGACTGCCCGGCCCAGATCCGGTAGGGGCAGCAGGTACAGCAGTGCCAGCAGTGCGGCGCCGATCGGCATTACAGCGGCCATGGAGACCTTGCGCCGCAGCAGCCAGATGATGAAGACCAGCACCAGGCCGGTCAAAAACAGGTGGCGCATGGCCGCTCAGTTTCCCTGAACTGCCTTCTTGCTCAAGGAGCTGAAGATCATGTCCAGCACCGCCTTCTGGCGTACTTCATGTTTGTTGAGAACGGCAAGGCAACTGCCCATGGGGCACTGCTCATGCAGAAAGTCGGCATCCCGGCTGGAGAGGATCACAATCCTGTTTTTTTCGATGCCGGACTGCACGGCAAAATTCATCAGTTTACGTCCATCAAGGGTGGGCATTTCAAAGTCAATCAGGATCAGGTCATAGGGGGCGCGGCGGATGGCGGTCAGCGCTTCAAGGGGGTTGTTGCAGACATCCACCGAGAGCAGGGGGTACTGTTCGGCAATATACTCTCCCAACAGGCGGGTAAAGGCTGGATCATCATCTATCAACAGAATTTTTCCCATTGCGTCCTCAGTATGTCAGAACAGGTAGGGAGAGTGATTAGTGAACTGCTCCCGCTGCCTCCGGATAACCCAGCTGATCCAGAGTATGATCCCGACCGTGCAGAGATTGCTGAACAGCATGCCGCCTGGATCAATCGTCCGCTCAAGTATCCGCTCCAGTTCCTTGCGGGGCACCAGCCAGAGATTGACCAGGGTGTTCAGCACTTCATAACTGTTGTAGCTCAGCAGCAGATACCAGGTCAGGCGCTGCCGTTTCAACAGTCCGAGAAACAGATGCAGGCAGACCAGGCTGTCCAGCCCGATAAAGATCTGGGCTGCTCTCCCCTCCAGAATGCGTCCGAAAAACGGCACCGGCTGGCCATAGCTCATTACCGTCATGACCAGCAGGAAGAGGTACAGACCGGTCAGCATGATCATGGCCTGGGAACGTGGTTGTGCCTCTTCGGTATCCTCCGGCAGATCCTCGATCATGACTTCTTTTTTCGCATATCGCTGATCCCGACGCAAAAGGCGATCACCAGCAGGATAAAACCGATAAACAGCCAGTCGGCGGTGCTGAAGCCGAACATCTAGCACCGTCCTTTCAAGGCATCAGCCTTGTCGGTCATGTTGACCGCCCGATAGCACTGCTCGAGAAAGCGGTAGACGCCAGCCATCGGGAACTGGGCGCAGAAGACCGTGTCCAGCAGTACATCCTCCACAATGGCCGCCGCCTCATAGAACTGGTCATCCTGGTGCTGCTCAAAGGCAACCGAGAGGGCGGTCAGGTAGTCCACCGCCGGCACCTTGGGCAGTTCACCACGCTGAATAGCGGCAATACGGGCTTCAAGACTAAGGCGCTCGCCAGCCTGCAGCCGCTCAACCAGCGGTTGCCACAAGGCCAGTGCCTGGTCATAGTGGCCCAGCACATAGTGGGTTTCTCCCAGCTGGTAGCAGGTATGCAGGTCATCCGGGGCCAGTTCAACCGAACGGCTCAGGTATTTTTCTGCACCGTACCAGGACTGCACCGCCAGGTGGGCAGCCTCCATCCGGCTTCCTTTTTCCATCAGGGTCCGGCCGATCTCCCGCCACAGGCCGGCATTATCCTGCTCCAGCAGGGCCATGATCTTCAGCAGGTTGACCTTGCGATCCAGGTAAGGGGAGTCAACCTCTTTTGCATCCAGCATGATCGCCTCGCCACCGATCTCGGCAATGATGTGGGGGTAACCTGTCTGCAACACCCGCGCATAATCAACTGCGTAGGTGCAGTCCGGGTTCTGGCGCAGGGCAAAGAACATTCCCTGGCCAACCTGATCGTAATCGGGAGCGCCATGTTCAAGGGCGGCACGGTAGCTCTCTTCCACCAGCGGTATCGGAAATTCCCACGGGATGTTGACCCGGCCATCACGACCGGTGATGTGGAAATCTACAGGAGGTTGAAAGTAGCTGATCCCGTCCAGCGGGGTTGGTGCAATGCAGTTCTGCATTAGTGATGCTCCTCAGACTGGCGGCCCGGGAAGGTGTTCAACCCGGCATCAACGCCGATCATTTTGTAGATACGTATTTCATCCCAGGGTTCATCCAGGATTCCGTCATGGATGGCCCAACTGCGGCCCCGTACGGTCAGCTCCATCCCCGGCATCCTGAACGGGCTGGAACCGTCCAGCCGACGGTGCAGCCTGCCACCGGGCTGGAACTCACGGTCAATCTCCAGCATCAAGCGCTTGCCGGTCAGGTAGTCAAAGCCGTAACGTTCATAACGGATGGCGTTGTCGTAGGAGAGCGGCTCGGCAACGATCATCTCCATCCCCAGGCGGTCGGTGAACCGTTCGGCCAAAGCGAAAAACTCGCCGAACATCCGCAGTCCCCGTCTGGTCTGGTGCGGAAACAGTCCGGCCTGCATGGCCCGTAGTTCCTCCGGCAGGTTCCTGCCGTTGGAAGAGAAGTAGTTTACCGCCCCGGCTTCGTTTACGTCAACCGCAAAGCGCGGAGCTGACGGATCGCAGATGATGCAGAAAGCCAGCTCCATCTGGTGAAATTGCGTATCACTCAGTTCAGCAAAAAAAACGACGTCAGTATCTTCCGGCCGGGCGCGCACCTCAATCCTGGCAAAACTCAGTCCGTCCGGGGCGATTATCTCTACCAGCCGCTCTTCTGCCGGAGTGCAGAGCGTGCCGGGGTCAAGCTGCAGAAGTTGCAAGAGGCGCCCTGGCAACAGACCGGCATAGATCGCTTCTTTTTCCGGTGTATCCAGCCGGTTGATGGCCGCCAGTGAGGTCAGCGCGTGGCCATGCCGGCCAAGCATCGGGCTGTTTCCCGGCAGCTTCGGCATCAGAGCAGTACCGCCAGTTCTCCACCGATAATCACCGGGAAGATCTGCTTCTTGATGACGTTGATGCTGCGTTCCAGGGCATCCAGCGCCAGGCCGCGGTCATGCTCGTCAGCCCAGTGCAGGGCATCCAGCAGCATGGTGTGCGGGTAGCCCTGCTGGCGGATTTTTTTTACAAAGGCAGCCGGCAACCGAGGTGGCAGTGCCACCTTGTTCATGGCGCCCCAGGCGATGGTCCAGGCCCTGGCGGTGTTCATCAGGTCATAGCCGCCCCCCCCCAGCGCCACCCAGGGGATCTGCAGGGCCTGCAGCTTGCGCATGATGTAGGCATAGCTGTGGGTGGTAATCTCCAGTCTGGTCAGCGGATCGGTGCGGAAGGCATCAGCCCCGATCTGAGCCACGATAATATCCGGGTTAAAGGCCGCCAGCAGGGGGTAGACCACCTCATCGAAGGCCCGCATGTAGAGCGGATCATCGGTATGGGCCAGGAGCGGCAGGTTGACACTGTACCCCTGTCCGCGCTCGATGCCGGTCTCATCTTCAAAGCCGGTGCCGGGAAAGAAGTAGACCCCGCTTTCATGCAGTGAGATGGTCAGCACCTGATCATCCGCGTAGAACCCCTCCTGGACACCGTCACCGTGGTGGGCATCCAGATCAAGGTAGGCCACCCGGCGTCCCCGTTCCCGCAGCCAGTTGATGGCAATCACTGCATCATTCAGGTAGCAGAATCCTGAAGCCCTGGCAGGGTGGCCATGGTGCCAGCCGCCGGCCAGAGACAGTACGCTGTCAAAGCGCTCTTCCTCGATCAGGCGGCAGGCCTCCAGTGTGGCGCCTGCCCCCAGGGCGGCATAGTCGTAGAGCCCTTTGAAGACCGGACAATCAGCATCACCCAGGCCGAACATGAAGTCGGCCCGGGGGTCATCCGAGGCGCTGAACTCTTTCAGACGCTGCAGATAGGCCGGGGTATGAAAGCTGAGGATCTGCTTGTCGGTCACCGGAGTGCAGTCACGGCGTTCCATGCCGGGCAGGTCAAGCAGGCCATAGGCCTCCAGCAGCTCCAGTGCCAGGCCGTAACGGTGCAGCTGAAACGGGTGCTGACTGCCGTAGCTGAACTGTTCAAAACGGGATGAATAGACGAGGGCGGTACGTGGCACGGTGGGATCAGGCAAAGGCTGAAATCAGCAGATCGGCGCGGGTTTGAGAAGAGCTGCTGCCTGATCTGGTTGCCGCCGGTTGAGTGGGGTTGCTGTTTTTATCCGTTGTCCGGTCGCTGCCTTGTACGGCAGGATTGCCGTAGGCCTGTTGAATCCGGGAGTCCGTGCCGTTGGGGGCGTTTGGAGCGGTCTTGTCGTCCTTGGCGGCGGTCGGGTCAGCAGCTTCCGCAGCGGCCTCTTGGGCAGGCTCCACCGGCTGGGTCGGGTCAGGTTTGGCTGTCGGACTTTCTGATTGCAGTTTCTGCTGCTGGGCCTCTGCCATCTGACTGGAGGCCTGGGCCGCCACGGCCCGATCCTGGCCTGAGGGATCAGCCGGTGCCAGGGCCGCCCGGATGACCTGCTGCATGCGGGAAATGGTTTCCTCGGGGGTCCGGCCGCTGGACATGTCAATCTGGACCTCGCCGCCGGTGATGTAGCTGCGGCCATCCGGCCCCTGGGTGTAACTATAGGAGGCGGAGCTGGCCAGGTTGCCGCCAACCGCCTTGTGGGCCGCCTCGTGGGCCTTGACCTTTTCCTCGGTCTGCTTCAGACGGGAAATCTGCTGTTGAACCTGGGGATCATCGATGCTTTTGCCGTCAGCGGTGGTCTTTTCGCCTGGCTTGGGTTGCTTTTTGGTGCCGTTCTGCTCAGTTGCCCGGGGTTGGGACGCCTCTGTCTCTGAACTCCGTCCGGACAGGGTTACCTGATCCTCCGGCAGCCGGATATCCTCTGCCCGGACAGACGTGCCACTACGTCCGGCAGCGGTCTCAGACTGTCCGCTCTCCGTTGACCGGGCTCCTGTTGCCGGTACTGACGAGGTGTAACCGGCGCCGCTATTGATGATGCCGAGAGGGTCCATACCCTGCCATCCCTGCCTGAAAGTGCTATCCCATACCAAAATTATACAAAATCAGGTGGTAGTACTGCAAGAAACAATATGTTGCGTCATTCGGGCGGAGAAGACGGGTAGAGTAGCGGCGATTCAGAGCCCTGCCCTGGCCAGCTCTTCCACCAGCTTTTTCTGACTGCTGTTCAGCCCTTCCGGCACATGCACGCTAATCTTGACGTACAGATCGCCCTTGGCATTGGAGCCAAGCGACTTGATACCGCATCCCTTCAGGCGGATCTTGGTGCCGGGCTGGATGCCGGCCGGGACCTTGATCCTTTTGGGCTCTTCAAGGGTGGGCACTTCAAGGCTGACCCCCAGGCAGGCCTCGCTGAAGCGGATGGTGCGCTCCACAAACAGGTCGCCGCCGTCGCGGGTAAAGACCGGATCATTGGCCACCCGGATATCAAGATAGAGATCGCCATTGGGGCCGCCGTTTTCTCCGTCGCTTCCCTTGCCGGCAATTCTGATCCTGCTGCCGTTGTCCACCCCGGCCGGAATCTTTACCTTCAGCTCCTCACGCTGGCCGTTACGGCGGAAGGCCACCAGCCGTTCGCCGCCGGTGGCTGCATCGCGGAATCCGACATCAACGGTCAGGGAAAGATCCCCCCCCTGACGGGGGCCTTTGCCAAAACCGCGTCCCCCACCCCGGCCAAAGGCACCGCCGAACAGGCGCGAGAAAATATCTTCGCCACCGCCCATGCCCATATCCTTGAAGGTGCCGGAGAAGTCAAAATTGCGGAAGATATCTTCCTGGCTGTACTGCTGATGGAAGTCAGAAGAACCGAAGGTGTCGTACTTTTTGCGTTTGTCAGGGTCGGAGAGGACGGCATAGGCCTCGTTGATCTCCTTGAACTTCTCCTCTGCCGCTGTATCGCCCTGGTTGCGGTCCGGGTGGTATTTGACCGCCAGTTTGCGGAATGCCTTCTTGATATCGTCAGCTGAGGCATCCTTGGCAACACCCAGTGCCTCGTAGTAGTCTTTCTGTGCCATTGTCACTGCTCCTTTCATCCATTTCCCATAACAATTTAGGCAGCTTTTAGCCCGCTGTCAACGTTGCTTGACAGTCCGGGAGGTGCACCGTACTATCTATCGTTACCACAGTGCGAGAGGAGTATCATGAAAAAAGTACTGGTAATTGGCGGCGGCATATCCGGTCTTTCCACGGCCTGGCTGCTGAACAAGCGGGCCGGAGAGGCCGGGATAAGCCTTGATCTCTGTCTGCTTGAGCAGGAACAGCAGCCCGGCGGCAAGATCAAATCGGTTCGTGAGGATGGCTTCTTATGCGAATGGGGCCCCAACGGGTTTCTGGACAGCAAGCCCCAGACCCTGGAACTCTGCGCTACTTTGGGGATAACCGATCGTCTGCACCGCAGTAATGATAATGCCCGCAAACGGTATATCTTCACCGGTGGCGAGCTGCACCGCCTGCCGGAAAACGGTCCTTCCTTTCTGAAGAGCCGTCTGCTTTCCTGGCCCGGCAAGCTCAGGCTGCTGGGGGAACCGTTTGCCGCCAACCCGCCGGGCAGTGACGAAAGTCTGGCGGCCTTTGGCCGTCGCCGTCTTGGTGCAGAGGCGCTGCAGAAACTGATTGCGCCGATGGCCTCCGGTATCTTTGCCGGTGACCCTGAAACCATGTCGCTGGTCTCCTGCTTTCCCCGCATTGCCGAGCTGGAGCGGGAATATGGCGGCCTGTTTGTGGCCATGCTGGCCCTGGCAAAGAAAAAGAAGCAGGAACGCAAAGATGGCAAGATCAGCAGCTCAGCTGCCGGGCCGGGGGGGACCCTGACCTCATTTAAAGAGGGGATCCAGTTTCTGACCGATACCCTGGCAGCCCAACTGGGTGAGCAGGTCAGGACCGGGGTTGCGGTTGCTTTGGTTACCAGATCAGGTGACGGCTGGGAGGTCAGAACCACAGGGGGAGAAACCCTGCAGGCTGATCTGGTGATCTCGGCAGCGCCGGCCTTTGCTGCTGCCGGCATGCTGGAGGGGGTTGATACTGCCCTGGTTGATACCCTGCGCCAGATCCTCTATTCCACTCTGAATGTGGTCTGCTGCGGTTTCAAAACCGAAGGTCTGGGGCATCCGCTGGACGGCTTTGGTTATCTGGTGCCCAAGGAGGAAGGGCGTACCGTACTGGGTACCCTCTGGGATTCAAGCATGTTTGAAGAGCGGGCGCCGGATGGCATGGCGCTTTTGCGCAGCATGGCCGGTGGAGCCTGCCGCCCTGAATTGATGGAGCTGCCGGAGTCTGAGCTGCTGCAGCGGGTGCGGGATGACCTGCAGGCCGCCATGGGGATCAGCCAGCCCCCCTGTTTCAGCCGGATCATCCGCCATCAACAGGCAATACCACAGTACACGATAGGGCATGGCAAACGGCTGGAGGCGATTGAAGGGCGCCTGTCCGGTCTGCCCGGTCTGCTGCTGACCGGCAACGCCTTTAAAGGAGTCGGACTCAACGACTGCGTAGCGGCCTCGCAGGCCACCGTGGAGCGGGCAATGGCATATCTCGAGAGGGTATAACCATGAAGATCCGAAAAAAACTGTTCGCCGATTTTGAGTATGAAGAGGTGCTGGATACCAAGACCCGCGAACTGATCCGGGTCGGCTGCGCCGTGGCAGTGGGGTGCCCCACCTGACTGAAGAAACACTTCGCCCTGGCGAAGGAAGCCGGCGCCGGGAGCGCCGAACTGAAGGAAGCCATGGCCTACGGGGTGATCGCTCCGGCCGGCAGGGCCAAGAATTTTGCACTGGAGCTGTTGGAAGAATTGGAAAAGTAAAACGTCGCAGTAGTTTTACAGCAGTCCTGATTCTACGAAGCTGAAGTAGGCACCATCCCCGATGATGATATGATCCAGTACCTTGATCCCCAGGATCTCACCGGCCTCGTTCAGGCGGCGGGTGATCTCGCGGTCCTCCCGGCTGGGGGCCGGATCGCCGGAGGGATGGTTGTGGATGAAGATCACGGCAGCGGCCGATTCCCGCACTGCCGGGGCAAAGACCTCCCGCGGATGGACGATGGATTGATTCAGGCTGCCTTCTGATACCTGTACCTTGCGGGTGATCCGGTTCTTACCGTCCAACAGCAGGGTCAGAAACAGTTCTTTACGGTTATCCCGCAGCTCATGGTGGAAAAAGTCAAAGACCTGGGCCGGTGAGGTAAACCGTTCCAGGGTCTCCAAGCGCCGGGCCTGAAAACGCTTCCCCAGCGTAAAGGCTGCCTTGATTGAGGCAGCCTTGGCCAAGCCCAGTCCCTTGATCTGTTGCAGTTCATTCAGTTCAGCCTGGGCCAGCTCCCGCAGGTTGCCGTCAAACCGTTCCAGCAGTTCCCGTCCCAGATCAATGGCACTTTTGCCTGCTGCAGCATCGCCGGTACGCAGTACCAGGGCCAGCAGCTCTGCATCGGACAGGGCTGCAGCGCCACGTTTGAGCAGCTTTTCCCGTGGCCGTTCATCTTCCGGCCAGTCTTTGATGGCATTGTTGCTCATGACAGCAGGCCAACCCCCAGAAGTGCCATAACCCCGATACCTGCTGCCACCCGATACCAGACAAACGGCCAGAGCGTGCGGCTCTGTACAAACTTCAGCAAAAAGGCAACGCTGATATAGCCGACAACCGCCGAAACTGCTACCCCCACCAGCATCGGCATCGCCATACCCGGTTCAATACCATGTTTCAACAGGTGGAGCCCTTTCAGCAGGGCAGCGCCAAACACAATCGGCAGCGAGAGCAGGAATGAAAAACGGGCCGCATCAGTGCGGGCCAGCCCCAGCAGCAGTCCGGCAGTGATGGTGATACCGGAACGGGAAACCCCCGGCACCAGGGCCAGGCATTGAAAACAACCCACCAGCATGGCTGTGCCCAGGGTGATTGAGGCAACGTCGTGCAGTTTTTTGCCGTAACGGTCAGTCAGTCCTAACCCCAGTCCGAACAGAATCAGCATCAGGGCGATCATCAGCGGGCTGCTGCGGAAGAATTCTTCAATCGGCTGTTCAAGGGTTTTACCTGCAATGGCCGCAGGTATCGAGGCCAGTACGATCATCCAGGGCAGCCGCAGCCTACGGGGGGCTTCCGGCTGGAAAAAACCGGTCAGGCCATCCTGTACCAGGCTAACAACGTCTTTGCGGAAGTAGACAAAAATGGCCAGAAAGGTACCAAAGTGCAGGGCAACATCAAAGGTCAACCCGGAATCGGGCCAGCCCAGCAGGCGGGGGATCAGGATCAGGTGGCCGGAGCTGCTGATCGGCAGTACTTCAGTGGCACCCTGAATCAGGCCCAGCAGGGCGGCATGCAGCAGGTCCATTGGTCTCTTACTCCTTAGGAAGGTGTTTCATGGTGGGGTGCAAGCGTAGAGACGCGCCATCCTGCCTGCCCTGATGGAACGCCTCTGAAACGACAGTGGAACTGCGGCTGCGCCGGGTTCTCAGTTCGCCGACATGCTCTTCCCGGTACTGCCGGATCAGGGCGTCCTTAACCGGTACCAGCGCCTTGCTGGTGGTGGGAGTCTGGGCTTTCTGGGCCTGCAGGGCCTGACGTATGCCATGCACACCGCCCAGCAGGTAGGAGGTACGAATTCTCTGGCGATCAGCGGGGTGCAGTTTGTTATCACGCAACTCCAGACTGCTCAGGTAGCCTGAGGCGAGTCGGCGCAACTCCTTGATCAGAAACTGCAGGGTGCAGGCCGCCACACCGGGATCTTCTCCCACCCCGATGAAGCGTAACCGGCTGTGTTCCTGATTAGTGGTGACAATCGGAAAACAGTCAAAGGCATTGGCCACGGTGGCAAACAGTGACGACAGCCATTTGGGGACGGTCTTGGCCACCTTCAGTTCAACTTCGCCTGCCCCTTCCTCCTGAACTTCCAATTCCGACATGGCCAGATTGTGTTCGGCCAGCAGGCGTTGGGCATGGGCCGCAGCCAGGGCGGCTTCATGCTCGTTACTGCTGTTTGAAAGGGCCAGCAGCTTGCGTACCCGCTCAATGATCCGTTCGCGGGTCATGGCTTTTCCTGTTCCTGCTCCAGATCCTCGCCGGTCAGGATTGATTCGCGGGTCAATTCTGCCAGTCCGGGGTCTTTGCGGCGGAAACGCACCACCAGCCAGTAGCAGAGAAAATAGGAGATGATTGCTGCACCAAGACCGATGAGGGAACTGCCGAGAAAGACTGATTTGGCATAGGGCTTCAGGGCAGTCCAGGACAGTTCACTAAGGCAGAACGGACGTGCCTTGGCCCCCATCAACCATTCCCCCAGTTTATAGCTGGCTGCCAGTACCGGCACAACTGTCAGCGGGGTGTTGACCCAGGCGCCGGTGATGGTGGTCAGTTTGTTCAGGCGGAACAGAAGGGCGGCAGCAATGGCCAGGGGGGTATGGATGCCGAAGAAAGGGGTGATACTGATAAAGACCCCCACCGCAAAACCGGCGGCAATATGGCCGGGGTGACTGTCCAGGGCAAGAATTGCCTTCATGCGTTGTTTTATCTGTTCTTTATTCATGGGAGCAGTCAGTCTAAAGAGGGGCCCGCTGCTTGTCAATCGTCAAAAACCGTTGCAGCACAGTTGTAATAATGGTAACCAGTCCGCACCAGCCATTACACACTCTAGTCCAGCCGGGAGAGTATCATGCCCCATCGCGAGTTGACCCACTATGCTGTCTCAGTTGTCGGTGCTGACCGTCCCGGCATTGTTGCCGGAGTAACTGAGGCACTCTACAAGCTGGGCTGCAATATCGCCGACTCCAGCTGCGCCATGCTGGCCGGCGAATTTGCCATGATCCTGATTGTCTCCCATCGCAAGCCGTTTACCAAGGCCAACCTGGTTGAGGAATTGAAGCCGGTCTGTGAGCGGATGGCCATGACCCTGTCCGTGCGTCATCTGCCGCAGGGGGAAGAAGACCGGAAAGAAACTGCCGGAGAGATCTGTCAGGTCACGGTGTATGGCGCTGATCAGCCGGGGATTGTCTACCGGGTGACCAGCACCCTGGCAGCACGCCAGATCAATATCATGGATCTGCAGACCAAGCTGGCCGGAACGGAGCAGGAGCCGGTTTATATCATGCTGCTGGAGGCAACCCTGCCCGATGATTGTGCGCCGGAAGAGGTGGAAAAACTCTTGAATGGTCTGAAGCAGGAGCTGCAGGTTGAGATCAGTGTGCGGATTGTCACGCCGGTGGAGCTGTAATGGCGGTTCAGCCGATCCTGAAATACCCGCACCCGCTGCTGAAAAAAATGGCCCACCGTGTTGCTGCTCTGGACGAGCCTATCCACACCCTGGTGCAGGATCTGATTGACACCATGCAGGCCGGCCCCGGTTCGGTCGGGGTGGCTGCGCCTCAGATCGGTGTCGGCCTGCGGGTCTGTGTGGTGGATGTCTCCAACAACCGTCACGGCAAGGATAACAACCACGGCCTGCTCTGTATGATTAATCCGGAAATTGTCAGTCGCAGCGGCAATGCGGTAATGCGGGAAGGTTGCATGAGCGTGCCGGATTATACCGGTGATGTTGAACGGGCCACCGAGATAACGGTTCGTTTTCTGGATAGCCAAAGCGGCCGGGAGCAGGAAGTGGCTGCCTCCGGGTTTGAGGCCGTGGCAATCCAGCATGAGATGGATCATCTGGATGGGGTGCTTTTTCTGGATCGGGTTATCAGTGTTTCCACCGGACTGTTTCGCAGAAAAAGCTACCGTTAGGGAGCGAAGATGAAAAAGACAGAACAGAAGGCACTGTTGCAACTTGCCAGGGCAACCATTGTCGCACAGGTGCATGGTCAACCGCTGCCCGCGCTTGAAAAACCATCGGAGATCTTACAGTCCCATTCGGGCTGTTTTGTGACCATCAAGCAGCAGGGGCAGCTGCGGGGCTGTATCGGCAGTTTTGTGGCCCGGCAGCCGCTGTGGCAGACTGTGCGGGAGATGGCGGTCTCGGCTGCCACCCGCGACCCCCGTTTTTACCCGATGCGACCGGCTGATCTGGCTGACTTTCAGCTGGAGATCTCGGTGCTCTCGCCGTTGCAGCTGATCCGGTCCATTGACGAGATCCAGGTCGGCAGCCATGGCCTCTACCTGATCAAGGGGCATGCCCATGGTGTGCTGCTGCCCCAGGTGGCCACCGAATACGGCTGGGATCGGGAGACCTTCCTGCGCCATACCTGCCTGAAGGCCGGCCTGCCGGAGACAGCCTGGAAAAAGGATTGCGAGATTTATATCTTCTCTGCCGAGGTATTCGGGGAAGAAGGGCCTGCGTAAAATTTACGCGGGCCTTTTTCTGTTGCACTGTTTGCCTGCCCCTCACTTGATTATCCTAGTTGCCCTACTGTTGTTGTCAAGTTATACTTATTAAGAGCCCGGTTGTTCATGGTAGCTTTTTCTAAGAAACGAGAAAGCGGTAGAGGAGCTACGATATGCGATGTACTCTTGTTTTTCTGCTTTTTTTGTTAAGCCTTCTCACCCTTTCCGTCACCCCTTGTCTGGCGGTAAAACTCAACACCCCGGCCCCGGATTTTACCCTCAAAGATCTGCAGGGTGGCAGACAAACCCTTTCAGGCTACAAGGGCAAGCTTGTACTGCTTAACTTCTGGTCCACCAACTGTCCCCCCTGCGTGCAGGAACTGCCATCATTGAATGATCTGTATAAAGAGCAGAAACAGGCAGGGTTGCTGGTATTGGGCATTGCCCTTGATCCTGCTGAAAAGCCGATCCGTGAACTGGCCGGCAAGCTCAGGCTGGAGTTTCCGGTCGTGCTTGACAGCAACAAGGATGTCTACTTTGACAGTTACGGCCTGTTTGGCCAGCCGGTCAGCGTTATTATTGACCGTACCGGCCTGGTGCGCGAAAAGATCATTGGTGCCGTAGACTGGAATTCGCCCCAGAGCAGGGCAAAAATACACAGTTATCTGAAAGGACGGTGACCCGTATGCATTCCTGGCTGAGGTTTGGTGTAGTAGCGGTGGCAGCCTTTGGCATCGCCGGTTGTAGTTCCGGCAATTTTCTGGTCTATAAGGACTCCAAGCATTTTTATGTGACCAGTACCGGACCTGAACTGCGCAGAATACTGTGCGATTCCGGTGATATGGCCAAAATAGCGAAAGACTCGCGACTGCCGGATGCCCTCCAGAAGGATCTGAAGGATGGTATCTGCAACAGTAACAAGGTGAAGGAGCGTTTGCTGGCAACCCTTGAGGGGATGACCAAGGAACAGCGCACCGCATTGAAGACCGCGTTCCAGCAAAACGGCTACGATATCAATGTGGTGGCCAACTGTTGAGGCAGTGCTTACTAGCGTCCGGGCGACGCTGACAATCGTTCAGGTTACTGACAGCGGCCGCCCATTCGAAACAGGGCAGCCGCTGTTTTCCAATCAGCCGCTGGCAGGGCTTTTCGTAGTACCATGCCGCAGATACAACGCCGGCAGCACCAGCATGTTCAACACCGTGGCACTGAGCAGTCCCCCCAGAATCACCACGGCCAGGGGCGAGAGGATCTCGTTGCCCGGTTTGTGGGCGGCCAGGGCAAAGGGAACCAGGGCCAGCCCGGCAGCCAGGGCGGTCATGGTGACCGGCCGCAACCGTTCCTGTGACCCTTTCAGCACGGCATCGTACAGGCTCAGCCCTTCAACCTCCATCAGGTAACGGTAATGGGAGACCAGCAGGATGCCGTTGCGGGTGGCGATACCGAACAGGGTGATGAAGCCCACCAGCGAGGCAACACTGATGATCCGGTCGGTCAGCATCACCGCCACGATACCGCCGATAAAGGAGAGCGGCAGGTTGACCATCACCAGCCCGGCGGTGCGGAATGAGCCGAACTCCATGTACAGGATCAGCAGAATCAGGCTGACCGAGAGCAGGCTTAACAGACCCAGTACCCGTGTGGCACTGGCCTCGCTTTCAAACTGACCGCCGTATTCCACGTAATACCCTTCCGGCAGCCGCATACCGTCAATCCGTTTACGCACATCCTGATAGACCGCCCGCAGGTCGCGGCCTGAGGTATTGGCCTGCACCACCACCTTGCGCTGCACGTTCTCGCGGCTGATGCTGTTTGGTCCTTTGGTCGATACCAGATCGGCCAGCGCTGCCAGCGGTACTTTCTGACCGGATGGCGTGTCCAGCAGAATCTGTCCGATCAAGCTGCTGTCCTGGCGGAAACCGTCGGCAAAACGGGCCAGCAGGTCGTAACTGCGGTCTTTTACCAGTGTGCGTGAGACCACCTGACCGGCGGTGGCCACCTCCACCCCTTCAGCAACGTCCGCCATGGTCAGGCCGTAGCGGGCCAGCTCCTCACGGCGCGGGACAATCCGCAGTTGGGAGATGTCGGCCTGCTGGTCCACCGACAGGTCGGCCAGGCCCGGCACATCGCCGATCTCGGCCTTGATCTGCTCGGCCGCCAGCTTCAGTTGGGAAAGCTCCGGCCCATAGACCTTGATGGCCAGGTTGGCCATGGTGCCGGAAAGCATATGGTCGATCCGGTGGCCGATCGGCTGACCAAAGGTGATGGTCACACCGGGAATCACCGCGGTCAGCTTACGCAACTCCTCCATCACGGCAGGCAGGCGCCTGGCGTGCATATCCAGGCTGACCTCGATCTCGCTGGCGTTGGGAAACTTGCCATGCTCGTCCTGTTCCCCCCGGCCGGTACGGCGGGCCGTCTTTTTCACTGCCGGATGGGTGAGCAGAAGCTGCTCGATCTTGCCCGCCACCCGGGATGACTGGGCAAGGGAGGTGCCGGGACCGGTAACCACCATCACGGTCAGGGCACCTTCGTTAAAGGCCGGCAGAAAGGAACGGCCCGTAAATGCCAGCAGGCCCAGTGCCATAAGAAAGATAAGCGCTGCTCCGGCCATGACCCGGCGAGGATGCTGCAAGACAAGCACAAGCAGTGGACGATAACGGGCAGCCAGCCAGTGCATGAGCTTGCTGTTGCCATGCCCGCCAGTGCTGCCCAGCTTGGGCAGCAGGTAGGAACAGAGCGCCGGGGTGACGGTCAGCGCCACCAGCAGCGAGGCGCCGATGGAGACCATGTAGGAGATTCCCAGCGGCTTCAGCAGCCGTCCTTCCACCCCGGACAGAAAGAACAGCGGCAGGAATACCACCAGGATGATCAGGGTGGCGTTGACGATGGAGGAGCGGATCTCGCGGGAGGCTTCAAAGATCACGTCCCGCAGCGGCCTGCGTTCTCCTTCCGGCAGGGTATTGTTTTCCTGCAGCCGGCGGTAGACATTCTCAACGTCGATGATGGCATCGTCCACGATCACACCGATGGCGATGGCCATACCGCCCAGGGTCATGGTGTTGATCGAGCTGTCAAACAGCTTGAGGGCAAAGATGGCAAACAACAGCGAGACCGGCATCGCCACCAGCGAGATCAGGGTGGTACGCAGGTTACCCAGAAACAGAAACAGGATCACCGTCACCAGCAAGGCCCCCTCCAGCAGGACCCTGCGTATGTTGTCAATGGCGCGCGTGATGAAATCGCTCTGCTGAAACAGGTCGCTTTCGATCTTCATACCCGCGGGCAGCGTGCGTTGAATATCGGTCAGCTGTTGTTTGATCCGTTTAGTCAGCTCCAGGGTATTGGCATCGGGATGTTTCTGGATCGTCAGGATCACAGCCGGCTTGGTGTTGGCCGAGGCATCCCCCACCCGGAAGGCCGGGCCAACGGTGACGGTGGCGATGTCACGTACCAGCACCGGCAGGCCGTTTTTTGACTGCACCACCGTCTGTCCGATATCTTCCATGGTTTGTACCCGGCCCACGCCACGCAACAGGTAGTCGTGGTTCTGCTGGGTGACAACCCCGGCGGCAAAGTTGAGGTTGCTGCCTTGCAAGGCAGCGGTTACCTGGTTGACCGTTATTCCGAAGGCCTGCAGCTTGAGCGGATCGATCTGGACCTGATACTGCCTGGTCTCGCCCCCCACGGTCACCACCTGAGAGACCCCCGGGATCGCCATCAGCCGTTTGCGGATACTGAAATCAGCCTGTTCCTTCATCTCCATCAGGTTGTGCCGGTCACTGATCACGGCGATGTACATGATCTCCCCCATGATGGAGGAGATCGGCGCCAGGTTCGGCTGGGTACCGGCCGGCAGATTGGCGGCAACCTGTTGCAGCTTCTCGTTGACCACCTGGCGGGCCCGGTAGATGTCGGTACCCCAGGTGAATTCCACCCAGACCGTGGAGAGACCGGGAATGGAGACCGACCTGACCCGCCGCACGCCGGTGGCGCCATTCAGGTTGCTCTCGATCGGGTAGGTGACCAGTGTTTCCACCTCCTCAGGCGCCATCCCCCTGGCCTCGGTCAGAATAGTTACCGTTGGAGCCGTCAGATCCGGCAGTACATCCACCGGCATTCTGCTGACAATAGAGCCGCCTACCAGCAGCACCAAAGCCATGGCAATCACCACCACCAGCCGGTTGTCAAGGGATAGCCGGATCAGGCGGTCCAGCAGGGAGCGGCTAGTGGGCATGTCCGGCATGGGGATCCTCCTTCCGGCTGCCTGTTGCTGCCTGCTTGACATAGTAGACTCCTTGCACCACCACCCGGTCATGCTCGTCCAGCCCTTTAAGTACCTGTACCTGGCCATCCTGTTTTGCGCCGATCTGTACCTCGCGGCGGCTGAAGCGCTCGCCTGCGGTCTGCACAAACAGGAAGAAGCGCCCTTCATCCTCCACCAGCGCCTCAAGCGGCAGCACCAGTCCTTCCTGTGCCTCCCCGGTTGCCACTGACACCGTGGCGAACATTCCCACCTTCAGACGGGAACCTGGATTGGGGACACTGAAGATTACCGGCAGGGTGCGGCTCTGGGGATCAAGCATGTCTCCCACAGAAATAAGCCGACCGGTTGTGAAGCTACCCTCCTGGCCAGCCACCGTAAAAACGGCTGACGGCAACGACGTAAGCTTGCCGGCATCCAGGGCCGGCAGGCTGGCCTTCAGCCAGAGCGTACCGGTGTTGACGATCCGTACCAACGGTTGACCGGCTTCAATCCCCTTACCGGTACCGGACAGCACCTCCACCACCGTGCCGCTGATCGGCGCACGTACCGCCAGTCTGCCGTTGCCGTCACCGCCCAGCAGTGCCGTCGATTTTTCCAGAGGGGCCAGGGCGGCTCTGGCGTTATCCAGCGCCGCTGCTGCCTCTTCCACCCGCTTGCGTGGTGCTATCTTGGCTTCATACAGCCGCTGGGCCCGTTCATACTCCTGGCGGGTCAGGGTAACCCGGCTGCGGGCCTCGGCATGGGCTGCGGTGAGCTGGCCAGCCCCGCCTTCCGGTCTGAATGGCGGATCGATCAGGGCGATCAGCTCGCCTTTGGCAACCCGCTTGCCCAGGTAGGGCAGCGGTCTGGATACGGAGACAATGCCTGACAGCGGTGCAGCAACCGTGGCCTCGGCGTCACTGGCTGCGATCAGCTCGCCGCCGGCAGTGATCCGGCTTGACAACTGCTTGCGAACCGGCTGGCGGATCAGGGTGTCCAGTGACCATTGCTGTCCCTTGAGGAAGGAGATGCTGCCGCCGCCGTCACCGATGACCGGTGCGGTCAGACCTGCATGATCATGCGGTGCAGCCGTATGACCGTGATTGTCGTGCCCGTGGCCATCGTGGTCATCATGCTTTTCTGTCGGCTGCTCCTGATGACCTGTCTTTGCGGCCCCGGGTTGCGCGGCAAGTGAGCCAACGACAATGCCCGGCACACGAATCAGGTCGTTGAATCCCGGGGACTGTGGCTGCAGTTCCAGCGTATAGCGCCCGTCCGCAGCCGGGGACAGCTCCGCCTGATAGATCCCCGGCCTGCTCGGTGCCGTAACCGTAATCGTAACCGGTTGTCCGGCTTCCGGTCGCAAGGTCAGCTGCAACGCGCCTTCACTGACCGGTTTGCCGTCTGCAAGCCTGGTCAGGTGGATCAGCAGGACGTTCTTCTTGCCGCTCACCAGCGGTGTGTACTCCATAAACAGTTCGGTCTTTTCGCTCCAGACCGTGACCTGTGTCGTCTTTTCTTCGGTATGGCCCTGCTCCTGCTTTTTACTGTCTTGATTGCTGCAGCCGATCAGTATGAAGAGCAGGGCGGTCATGAACAACCCCGCAACGGTTCTTATCATGGTGTTCCTCCTGAGATTGCCGGAGTGCCGCCGGTTGCGACTTCCAGTCTGCTATAGGTTTCAAGGGCCAGCTGCAGTGCCTTCAGCTCGGCCTCCTGTTGTTCTGCCAGGCGCCGCTTCTCATCCAGCACAATCTGCATGCCGACTTCTCCCAGCGCAAAGGCCTGCTGCTGGATGTTCAGGTTTTCCCGCGCAGCAGGCCCCAGGGTTGCGCGATGCAGCTCCCAGGCGCTTTGTGCCAGCCGGTAGTGCGCCAGCAGATCCTTGATTTCAACCTCGGCAGTGCGCTTCAGGGCCTCAGTACGCGCATTGCCGGCGTTTACCCGACCGGTAGCCCTGGCCAGCTCGGCCTGATTGCGCGAAAACAGCGGCAGCGGGATGGAGAGTTTCAACCCCAGGATATGGTCATTAGTCCGCTCGTTGCGCTGCAGGAGTTGCCCGGCAGCAAGGTCATAGGCGTTTTGTGATGAACGCTCGTTACTGTAGGAAAGCCCGACGGTCAGTGACGGCAGCGCCTCGGCCCGGGCCAGTTCCAGAGCAGACCGGTCGCGTTCCGTTTCCTGATGCAGCACGACCAGGTCAGATCGTTGTTGCAGGGCCTGCAACAGCAGTTGCTCGTCATCAGGCAGCGCAGTGCGGGGGGCAGGCGTAACCGCCAACTGCGGCAGCTCTTGTACGCCTGACAGGCCCAACAGCCGGGCCAACTGTCTGCGGGCCATAGCCAGGACGGTCTGCTGCTCTGTCAGTCGTAACTGCTGTTTGCGCAGGTCCAGATCTGCCAGCCTGACTTCCAGTTCCGCCAGATCACCGGCCTTGAAACGTTCATTGGCAATCGAAAGCAATCTTCCGGCAATCTCCATCTGTGCCTGTACCAGTTCCAGGCGTTGCTGTTCAACCGCACAGGCGACCCAGCTTCTGCGTACCTCATCGCCAAATTTCAGCGTACGTTCGTTGATTTTCAGGCGAGCCAGATCAGCCTCTGCCCGTGCAACGCTACGGCGCTTGCTGCCGACAGCGGCCAGCGGGATCTCCTGCAGCACGGTAATGCTGATGCCTCTGTCATCAGGACTGCCGGTCAGTGCGCCGGTCTTTCCTTCCAGCTCCAGGACCGGATTGGCCAACAGCGGTACCCTGTCAGCCGCGTTCTGGAGGCCTTTCAGTTCTTCTTTATCGGCCGTAAGTTCTCTACTGTTTGCCAAAGCCCGTTGAACCGCCATATCAAGGGTCAGCGGCGCTTCCATACCCAGCGCTGTCCCGGGCAGGGTTGCGGCAAGTGCACACAGGTAGAGCAACGGCGCAGTCATAGGCATACGCATGAATGTTCTCCTTTATCCCTTGATCAGCAGGCTCTTGACCCCTTCGTAATAGGTGGTGTCTCCGTTGAATCCGATCCGCTGGTGCGGGTTTTTGCTTCTGTAGACCGGCTGCAACACCATGCGATTCTCTCCTGATTTGACTTCCAGCCTCCGTTCGAGAACAACACCGTCTTCCGGCAAGGCAAACGTCATCGTGTGCAGGCCAACCGGGAGCCGCACGGTTGTCTCAAAGGAGTAACGAATACCGTTGCCGGCTTCAGGATCTTTGCTACCACGGTATTCACCGCTCTCCGGGGTCATCTTGCCGGTCAGCCGTTGGGTCTGGCCATTGATGCCAACCAGTAATTGATAGCGCTCTGTGCCGTCGCCGGTAGTATTGATCAAGACCGCATCACGGGTTCGTGTTTTTAGGTTGAGGTTTATTTGCAGGTCGCCATACCCGTCAGGCAGCGGTTTGGCTGAAGCGTCGAGCACCTGAAACACACCCTGTCCATTCCGGCTTTCAAGTCGTTTGATAGCCTCGGTGGAGGCACAGCCGGTAAGTAGTGTGGCGAAAGTCATTAATATGATGATTTTTTTCATATGTTTTCTCCTTGTAAGTAGCAACTGTGGATAGAATCCAAGTAGGTGCGCTCGCATGCAACCGGGCATGCTGCTTGTTCGTTTTAGTCCAGAGGTAGTCTCAAGGTAGCGGGTCGCCCAGCAGCAAAAGCTCGAAACTATCGAGCAGCCGCAGACTCACCAACAGAGATTACTTTCTGAAATAGAAGAAATAGCCGGTAAAAGGGCGAACGGTTGTGCTGAACTGCTCAGGAGATACTGCGAGGGGGGATATAGGGAATACGTGAGATATCCCGCGGGTACAGATGCGGAATGGTTGCAGTGAACTGTCTTGTGGCTATGGGTGCTACAAAAGCAGGTTGCTGGTGTGGGGGAAGTGCCTGAAAATGGATGTTACAGCAGTGATCTTCTTCGTGTTTGTTTCCGCTGCCGGGGTGATCTTCATGATTGTCCTCCACGGCATGATGCCCTGACAAGACGCTACTGGTTGCCGAATGTGCACCAGCAAACTCTCCATGCCAGGCATGGAGAGTGCCGGTAAACAGGCATATAAGCAGCAGTATGGCGGTGATTCTCGGCATCATGGTGTTGCTTCCCTATTTGTTGTTCTCTTTGTCCCTTGAGTGAGGCCAAGCTAGCGTCATACGGTAAAGTCCTGATGATGAAATTATGAAGAATGGTGAATTCAGAGAGAATCTATACTGCCAGCTGGCCATCCTTTAACCTGATCGTCCGTTGTGCATAGCTGCCGTTTTCAGGGTTGTGGGTCACCATCACGATGGTCTGACCGGCCTGATGCAGCTGCGCAAACAGCGCCATCACCTGATCGCTGGTGGCGCTGTCCAGATTGCCGGTCGGTTCATCGGCAAACAGGATCGCCGGACGGTTGACCACCGCCCGGGCGATTGCCACCCGTTCCTGCTCACCGCCGGACATCTTGCCGGGCAGACGTCCCTCTTTGCCAGCCAGTCCAACCTGTGCCAGTGCTTCGGCTGCCATGCTGCGCTTCTCCGCAGCAGCCAGCTTCAGCGGCGCCAGCGGCAGCATCACGTTTTCCAGTGCGGTCAGGTAGGGCACCAGATGAAAGGACTGGAAGACAAAGCCGAAATGCCTGGCCCGAAAATCCGCCAGGCCATCATCATTCAGGCCGTACAAGGCTGTTCCGTCAACCTCTACGGTTCCTGCAGTGGGTCGGCACATCCCCCCCAGAATGGTCAGCAGGGTGCTCTTGCCGGAGCCGGATTGCCCCATGATGCAGACAAACTCACCGGTCTCCACTGTCAGATCAATCCCCCGCAGTGCTGCTACGGCGCCTTCGCCGGAGGGATACTGTTTGGTTATATGTTGTGCGGTTATCATAGTAATACCCCAAGGCGCGACTGGGCGCCGTAATTGAATGGGAACGCTTCGTTGACGCTCTTGGCGAAATGAAGCGGCCACAGCCGATATTGTCTGAGCCCAACGGGCGAGTTTATCGGCTGTAGCGGAATGAGTGTAGAGCGGCAGAAGCGTGACTTCTGAGCTGAAGGTGTCCGGCCGCGCCAGTTACAGACTACGAAGTGCATCTGCCGGGTCCATCCTGCCTGCCCGCCGCGCCGGGTAGACCGCTGCCAGCAGACTGACCAGACCTACGGCAGCAATGGCGGCAATAGCCACCTGCCACTGCAGCAGCAGGTGCGGGTGACCGGACTGAGCCATCAGGGGCAGCGCAATCGCCGCAGCCCCAAGCCCCAGCAGATACCCTGCCAGGCCTGCCGTCAGACCCACCAACCCGGCCTCAAGCAGGATAATCCCCATCACATGGCCGGTGCGGTAGCCGATGGCACGGAAGATACCGATTTCTACCTTACGCTCGTTGACATTGCCCATCATGGTGATGAAGACTACCAGAAGACCGATCAGGGCGATCACCCCACCCATCCCCAGCGAGAACCGCTTGAGCTGGCCGATGGTCTGCAGACGCCCCTCCACCACCTGTTTGATGGCGCTGACCCTGGCGTCCGGCAGCACCCCGGCAATCTGCTCCACCATCTCACCAATCGGACAGCCGGAGCAGAGTGCCGCCACTTCGATCAGCGTGATCTTGCCCTGTTTGCCGGTTATGGCCTGGGCTGCTGCCAACGGTACAAACAGCAGGCCGTCATCCTGAGAGCCGGTCTCCTGCAAAAGCGCAGCTACCTTAAACGATCTGCCCCCTACTGTGAGCCGGTCACCCGGCTTTACCCCCAACACCCGTGCAGCGCTATTGCCCAGCAGGGCATCGTCAGCAGCCGACGGCTCTGCACCGGTTAACCGCCACCAGGGTTTCATCCGTAGTTCAGCCGCAAAATCCACCCCCACCAGTAGCAGCTCCCTGCCCTGCACAGTCACCGTTCCCAGCACCTTGGGGGCGACGGCGGCGATGTTCTGGTGGTTCTTGATGGTTCGGATCCGCTCCAGCACCGATGGGTCAAGCTCACGCTGGTCAAAGGAGACACGTCCCAGGCTGATGCCGCCGTAGGAGAGGGCCAGATCATTACTCTTGGGGGTGATCAGGATATTGGCCCCGAACTGGTCCATGGTGTGTTCAATATCAGCAGTCATGGAGTTTGAGAGGGTGACCAGTGCCACCACTGCAGCCAGCCCCACTGCCAGCGCCACGGTCAGGAAGAACATCCGGGCAGGCCGGCGGATCAGGTTTTTTAAGGCGATCTGATAGGGTCTCATGGGAAGAACCGTGCCCCCTGTTTCAATTCAGACACCGGCAGCAGCAGCTGATCACCTGTCACCTGTGACGGCAGGAAGTGGGGGTTGCAGCCTCCCACGGAAGATGGGCCGATCCGGTCAATCGGGAAGGTCAGGTTACAGTTGCGGCAGAGCATCAGATCCCCCTGCTGCTGATAGCCTTTGCGCTCCTTGTAGCAGACATCGCAGGCATCCAGCGCGGTCCTGATCCGGCCATCACTCCCTTTGACCGCAAAGAAGCGGATCTCTTTGCCGTCCAGATTAATCCGGTAAAAGGAGGCTTGCATCGGTTGCAGGTCTGTCAGCGGGATCTTTACTACGCTGCCGTCTGCCTGCACAGACTTGTGCGAACCGCTGCTGCAGGCTGCCAGCATGCCGACCAGGGCCAGGATAGTCAGAATTAACAGTTTTTTCATGGTTACATTCCTCCGTAGCTGTGTAGACCGGACAGCAGCAGGTTGACACCCAGGTAGCAGAAAATGGTGGCTGCAAAGCCGATGATCGAGAGCCAGGCTGCCCGTTTGCCGACCCAGCCCTTGGTGAAGCGGGCATGCAGGAAGGCGGCATAGACAAACCAGACAATCAGCGACCAGGTCTCTTTGGGGTCCCAGCTCCAGTAGGTGCCCCAGGCATAGTTGGCCCAGGCCGCACCGGTGATGATCCCCAGGGTCAAAAGCGGAAAGCCGACCATGATCGCCTTGTAGTTCAGGTCGTCCAGCACCCGGGTGGGGGGAAAGACCGACAGGATTCCATCGGCAGGTGCGGTACTGCTTGCTTCGCTTTTGGCCTTGATCAGGTACATGATCGAGACGCCGCAGGCCACGGCAAAGGCGGCATAGCCCAGAAAGCAGCTGATGACATGGTAGGTCAGCCAGTTGCTCTGCAGGGCCGGCATCAAGGGACTGATGTCGCTGGGCAGGTAGAGCTGGCCCCAGGTCATGCCCAGCAGGGCAAACGGCATCACAAAGGCGCCGATCACCCGGTAGTGGTATTTTGCATCAATGATCCCGAAGATCAGCACGATGCTCCAGGCAAAAAATACCACTGATTCGTACAGGTTGGACATCGGCGCATGGCCGACTCCCATGTCGTAGGACTCTTTCCAGCGCAGCCCCAGTGCGACGGTCTGGAGGGCAAAACCGGTCCAGGCCAGAACGGAACCTGCCAGGCCGATCTGCTTGTTGCGCCCGGCCAGGTAGATGAAGAAGGCCAGGGTGGAGAGCATGTAGAAGATGGTGGTACCGTTCATCAATGATCCGCTGTTCATCGTGTCTCCTCCTGCTGCAGTGTTGCCTTCAGTTGTTGTTCGATCCGCTCAAGGCGCTGACGGAAGGCTGCCTGGGATTTGGTGGTATGACCGGCAATCACCAGTCTGCCCTGGCCAAATCTGAACCAGATCCGCTGGTGCGGCAGGAAAAAGGCTACATACAGCCCGACGCACATCAGCAGGCTGCCGATCCAGACCACCCAGACACCGGGGTCCTTGTTGACCTGCAGGCCGGTATACGGGCGTTCAGTGCCACCCTGGTAGGTGATGACCGGCAGGTTGTGTTTGGCTGCCTCACGTCTGTTCTCTTCAGGGTAGTTGGCAAGGCTCAACAAGGTCACTGCTGCGCCGCCATTGGCGGGATGCACGTCAATCCTGGCCGCCGGTCCGGTCTTGCCCGGCAGGAATGGCGAGACATCCTGTACCGCCTCAATCAGGTGCATGCTGCTGCCGTCCGGCAGATGGGCGGTTTCTTCACTGCCGACCGTCAGGCGTGTGGTACCGACGGTAAAGGTGTGGTTACCAGTGGTGCCGTAACTGGACTGATAAAAGGTGATCCCCTTGTAGGTCAACGGCTCGTTGACGATCAGGCGGGCATGTTTGTAGCCGGGAATCTCCTTGCCATTCTCGGTAAGAGTCAGGATGCTCTTGAACTCTTTGGGCATCTGACTAGGGCCGCCACCGGGGGCATCATAGAAACTGACCGTAAACTGGTCGCAGCGCAGCTCAAAACCGAACGGGCGCTGCTGCCCTTTGCGGTCGGTGAAGCTGGAGACGGTACTGCCTTCCGGTATGGCCACAAAGCCCTTGAAGCCGAAGATATTACCGATAATGGCGCCAATGAAGATCAGGATCACGCTGGCATGTACGCCATAGACCGCCAGTCTGGCCCAGGGGCGCTGCTGCACAAACAGGTGCAGTTCATGATCCTTTTCGGTCAGTACCGGTTTGCCTGCAACGGCAGCGACCGCTGCGGTCAGTCTGGCACGGTCAACAGATTCCGGGACGGTTAAAACAGCGCTGCAGGTGGCGGCTGCTTCCTGGGCGCTGCTGAGGGTGATGTCCGGTCTGGTGGCGATCCGCCAGACATGGGGCAGTCGTTTGATGGTGCAGGCCAGCAGGTTTATCGACAGCAGGGCCAAAAGCCCCTGAAACCACCAGGCGTGGTACATGTCAAAGAAGCCGAGCAAGGCATAGAGGCGGAAACGGTTGCCCTGTTCACCGCCGATGGATGCGACATATTCAGGGGGCAGTTGCCCCTGGGGAATAACGGTCCCGATGATGGAAACCAGGGCCAGCAGAATCAGTACAGCCATGGTCAGGCGCAGCGAGGCAAGGGTCTGCATGACCTTGTCGCTGACCGAACGGTGTTCAGTCGTCATAGGTGGATCTCCTGAAACAGATAATCAGTCTTTGCAGCCAGGTGGCGCAAAGGAACAGGCAGAAAATGCCGCTAGGATGCTGTGATTACAGTCAGGAGAGGTTTTGCGGAGGTACAAAGATGGAGAGATAGACTTGCGGTGGTGTTTGAGGCGTAGAGAGATTAAAACTGCTGGCAATGGCAACCGGTAAAGGAACGGTGACTGGAGCAAGGGTCAGTGGTGCATGGCAGGCACAGGCGCAGGCGGTTGTTGCACAGCCGTCATCCTGGTGTGTGTCTGCAGGGGTTTCTCCATGACAGCCATCGCAATCAGCACTGGAGGCGGCTGTGCTGCGTGTATCGGGCAGAACCTGATGACTCAGTGCAGCCACCGGAGCCATCAGGATCGTTGCCAGTGCCAGTATGCTCAACAGGGTTGTGCTGATTATGCGGATACGTGTTTGTAGCATACCGTTACAGTAGGGAATTGGCGTACTGTTTGTCAAGCTGTTTCCAGCAACTCATCGGTTTCCGGTTTCCGTAAAAGTAGTGAGGTAACCACTGCGATCGCCAGGGTCACCACAATCACTGCCAGTGACAGACTGATCGGAATATGGAACCCCAGCATCATCAGGATCATCTTGACCCCCACAAAGGCCAGGATCAGGGCGATGCCGAACTTCAGGTAGGCAAACATCCCCATCAGGTTCGAGAGCAGAAAGAAGAGCGATCTGAGTCCCATGATGGCAAAGACGTTGGAGGTCAGTACGATAAACGGGTCCAGGGTAATGGCAAAGATGGCCGGAATCGAGTCCATGGCAAAGACCAGGTCGCTGCTCTCCACCACCAGCAGTACCATGAAGAGTGGACTGGCAATCCAGAGCTGCATGCGACGGGTAATAAACCAGTCGCCACGGATCCGCTTGGTCATCGGCAGGAAGCGGCGGGCCAGCTTGACCAGCGGGTTCTTGTCCGGCTCAATCTCGTCATCGCCGCTGAAGGCCATCTTCCAGGCGGTGTAGACCAGTAGTGCGCCAAAGATATAGAAAAGCCATTGGAACTCTTTCAGCAGTGCTGCGCCGATGAAGATGAAGACCAGCCGCATTACGATGGCACCCAGAATACCCCATTTCAAAACCTTGGCCTGCAGTTCACCCCGTACCCCGAAGACCGTGAAGATCATGATGAAGACAAACAGGTTGTCCACCGAGAGCGACTGTTCAATCAGGTAGCCGGTCAGAAACTCCAGTGCCTTCTGCTGGCCCATGGTGTACCAGATTCCGCCACCGAACAGCAGAGCCAGAAGCATCCAGACCACGGTCCAGGTGGCTGCTTTTTTGAAGCTGACCCGGCCGCTCTTGCGGTTCAGACTCAGGTCTATGACCAGCATAAAGCTGATCAGGGCTGCAAAGACGATCCACATGATGGTGGTAGGTGACATGGTAGTTCCTTTACAACAACTGTTTAGAGTGAGAACAGGCGCCAGCCCATGGCAACGCCAAACACCAGAAACATGAAGCCGGCAGTGCGGTGAATCCAGCAGACCGGGATATACTTGACCAGTTGTTTGCCGGCAAAGATGCCGATCAACGAAACCAGCCAGAGTGCCAGGGTTGAGGCAACAAAAACGGTGACGATGCCGGACAGGCTGCCGGAGTGTTGGGCTGCCTGACTGGCGGTCACCAGCTGGGTCTTGTCACCCAGCTCTGCCATGAAGATCATCAGAAAGGCGGTCCGCACCGCATCAGCTGCAGTGGGGGGCGGAGTATCGTCATCTCCGGCATCACAGGCATTTTTCAGGGTACTGTAGCCAAAGTACAGAAACAACAGGGCTGAAACCAGGGTGACCCAGAAGATCGGCAGTACCAGAAACAGGATCTTCCCCACCAGTACCGCTGCTAGGTTCAGCACGGTAAAGGCTGCGGCAATGCCGATGAAGATCCGTTTCCAGGGGTAGCGCAGTGCCAGGGCCATGGCAGTGAGCTGGGTCTTGTCACCCAGCTCCGCCAGAAAGATCAGACCAAAGCTGCTGATAAAAGTGGACAGTTCCACCTAGAACTTCACTTTCGGTGCAACCTTGGCCCCTTCTTCGGCCTTGAACGGCTCCTTGCGCTGCAGGTGCAGCAGCATGGAGTTGGTCAGTGAGTTGGGGAAGGTGCGGATGCTGGTGTTAAAGGCCTGTACCTGCTTGTTGTAGCGCTCACGGGCCACGTTGATCCGGTTTTCAGTCCCTTCCAGCTGTTTCTGCAGATCAAGGAAGTTCTGGTTGGCCTTCAGGTCAGGATACTTCTCTGCCACCACCATCAGGCGGGACAGGGCGCCGGACATCTGGCCCTGCATCTGCTGGAACTTGGCAATGGCAGCCGGGTCATTGATGATCTCCTTGCCCACCTTCATACCACCCACACTTGCGCGGGCCTCGGTGACCGCCTTCAAGGTATCGGCTTCATGCTTGGCGTACCCTTTAACCACCTCAACCAGATTGGGGATCAGGTCGTTACGGCGTTGATAGGCGGATTCCACATCGCCCCAGGCAGCTATTACCGCTTCTTCATTGGCCTGCATGGTGTTGTAGCCACAACCGGACAGCATGCCCATCAGCAGGGTGCCCATAATCAACAGCATGATTCGTTTCATTGTGATTCCTCCGCTTTCTCAGGTTTCTTAACTTTTTTTTCAATGTAGGTCTTGACCTTGTGCAACAAATCCCTGGCCCAGACGAATTCAGTGGCCAGTATGCCCAGGCCCAGCGGTATCACCACGATTGCCGGGCCAGGGGTAAAGATCATGATGATGCCGATGATCACCACCGTGATGCCAATTACCGCCACCACCAGCTGGCGGGCCTTGCGCAGGGTCCAGTGCAGCATTAACGCTGGGCCATGGCCTGTAGACGGGCGATCCGCTCTTCCATGGGCGGATGGGTGGAGAACAGGCTCATCATGCCGCCGCCGGTAAGCGGATTGACGATGAACATGTGGGCCGTGGCCGGTGTGGCATCATGCATCGGAATCTGGTGTGACGCATTCTGCAGCCGTCCCAGGGCACTGGCCAGGGCGCGGGGCTTGCCGCAGATCTCGGCGCCGGTTGCGTCGGCCAGATATTCCCGCGAGCGGGAGACCGCCATCTGGATCAGCATCGCCATAAAGGGGGCCAGAATGGCCATGGCCAATGAACCGACCAGACCGCCAAGGCCGCCCCCTTCTTCGTCATCCCGTCCGGCCCCCAGCATGGCGCCCCACTGCAGCATGCTGCCGATCATGGAGATGGCACCGGCAAAGGTGGCGGCAATGGTGGAGATCAGGATGTCGCGGTTCTTGACATGCCCCAGCTCATGGGCCATCACCCCTTCCAGCTCCTCAGGGGAGAGAATCCGCAGGATGCCTTCCGTGGCTGCTACGGCAGCATGGCTGGGGTTGCGGCCGGTGGCAAAGGCGTTGGGTGATTGATCCGGAATGATATAGACCTTGGGCATCGGCAGACCAGCCCGCTGTGCCAGCCGTTCTACCATGCCATAAAAAGCCGGGTTCTCACTGCGGGTGATCTCCTGAGCGCCGTACATCCGCAGTACGATCTTGTCCGAGAACCAATAGCTGCCGAAGTTCATGACTGCCGCCATGACAAAGGCGATCAACATGCCGCCTGACCCGCCGATTGCGCCCCCCATGGCCACCAACAGCACGGTTAACAGTGACAGTAACAAGGTTGTTTTAAACTGGTTCAACATTTTGGGTTCCTCCGTTATGGTGCTTTGATAAAGCCGGGGAGGCCAAATAAAAAAGACCTTTACCCACGGCAAATACAACGAAAAGCCTGGGTAAAGGTCTTGCTGGCGATCTCTCGTCCCACGTCCGAGCCCGTTTTACAGGACTGTCTTGACGAATCGTGGGCCGACCATGTCTCCGGTCGGTAGCTACTCCCCTTTACGTAGTGAAATCATAATCAGCCTTGCTATGCTTGTCAAGGGGATTCAATAGATGTTGTTGTTACGTTATTTCAACAGGTTTTACACAAGCAGGGTAAATTCACCACTGGCCGGGTGGTAGCTGTACAGGTTACCGGACTCAATGTCAAAGTACCAGCCGTGCAGGTCAAGTTTTCCGGCATCAACCCGCTCCTTGATCCAGGGAAAGGTCAGCAGGTTTTCCAGCGACACCAGAATCGAGGCATGTTCGCAGGCCTTGGCCTGACGCTCCGCTGAGGCATTTGAAAATGTTTCCAGCACCTGCTGCTTGGCCCGTTCAGCAATACTGACCCACTTGCTGATATATTCACCGTTCTTGTCAGACGGGATACCTTCCATCAGAGAACGGATACCGCCACAGTTGGAATGCCCCAGCACAATGACATGTTCCACCTCAAGGTGGCAGACCGCATATTCAAGGGCGGCACTGACGCCGTGATAGGCCTGGTCATGTTCGCAGGGGGGAACCAGGTTGGCTACGTTGCGGACAATAAACAGATCACCCGGCTCGGAGCGGACCATCATGGACGGGTCAACCCGTGAATCACTGCAGCCGATCAGGACCACTTTGGGGCGCTGCCCCTGCTTCAGGCAATCAAACAGTTCCCGGTCTTCGTGGAAGTACTCCTCCTGGAAGTTACGGAAGCCGTGGATAAATTTCTGGATCTCCTGCATTGCTGCTTCTCCCTCAAGCCTGCTTCAGGCGGGTCTGCAGCTCGCTGGATTTTTCCTCCAGCTCCTGCCGGGTGGCAGCACGGAACTGCTCCAGCCTGTCTGCCAGCTCAGGTCGTTTGATGGAAAGGATTGAAGCAGCCAGGTAGCCGGCATTCTTGCCGCCGTCAACGGCCACCGTAGCGACCGGAATGCCGGGAGGCATCTGCACCGTGGCATAGAGCGCATCCACACCGGCCAGGGCACCGGATTTCAGCGGGACACCGATTACCGGCAGGGTTGTGTGGGAGGCAACAACGCCGGCCAGGTGGGCAGCCATGCCTGCCCCGCAGATCAGGACTTCAATGCCCCGTTCACGGGCGGTGCGGGCGTAGACAGCAGTCTTGTCCGGCAGACGGTGGGCCGAACTGATATCCATCTCCCAGCCAATTCCCAGTTGTGTCAGGACCTCGGCTGCCTTCTCCATTACCGGCAGATCGCTATCACTGCCCATTAAAATGCCAACCAACGGTTTGCTCATAGTGGGGTGCTCCTTACGCATCTGTTGAGTTACGTGCAGGGGGGAGTCCTACCGAATCATTGCATCCCTGTCAACTGGTTTTAAGGGCATTGATGCCGATGCCGCTTGATTCCGCCAGTCAGCTGCGGCATGATGCGCCATGTCCAATTCTACCTCACATCAGAGTCGCTTCCTGCACTACGGCTGGGTCATTGTGGCGGTCGGCGTCCTGGTGCTGTTTTCCTGCCTGGGGCTGGCCCGTTATGCCTACACCATGCTGTTGCCTGCCATGCAGACCGGATTGCAGCTGAGCTATGACCGGATGGGGCTGATCGGCACCGCCAACTTCAGCGGCTATCTGGTTGCCGTGGTGCTGTCTCCCTGGCTGCTCCGCCGTTTTCGCCCCCGGGCGGTGATCAGTGCCGGGCTGCTGTTGATCGCACTCTGCATGGCCGGTATCAGCCAGTCCCGCGGTTTTTTGACGGCTGCACTGCTCTACGCGTTTACCGGCCTGGGGGGTGGTCTTGCCAATATCCCCCTGATGGCGCTGGTCCCCTGCTGGTTCCGCAGCCGGGTCCGCGGCCGGGCCGCCGGTCTGATCATTGGCGGCAACGGTCTGGCCATTATCTGTGCCGGCTATCTGATTCCGTTGCTTAATCGTCAGTATGCTGCTGCCGGCTGGCGTCTGGCCTGGCTGCTGCTGGCAGCCATTACTCTGCTGACCGCCCTGATTGCTGCCCTGTGGTTGCGTAATACGCCGGCGGAAAAGGGGCTGGAACCGCTGGGGCCGTTGCAGCCGGAACAGCACGGCAGCCTGCCCGTTCACCACGAGCAGCAGGGGGATGGCGTGTTGCTGCTCAGGCTGGGGCTTTTGTATCTGGCCTTTGGCGCAACCTTTATGGTCTTCGGCACCTTTATTGTCACCAGCATGGTGCGGGAGTCCGGTTTCAGTGAGGCGCAAGCCGGCCACTACTGGTCGTGGGTCGGCTTCTTCAGCGTCTTTTCCGGGGTCGGTTTTGGCAGCCTGTCTGACCGGATCGGCCGCAAGCAGGGACTGGCACTGGTCTTTCTGGTGCAGAGCACGGCCTACCTGTTGGCCGGACTCAAACTGGGGGCCATTGGCCTGATGCTTGCCATTGTCCTGTACGGTTCGGCCGTTTTTGCCATACCAGCCATCATGGCTGCTGCTGTAGGTGACTATCTGGGCACCGCCCGGGCTGCCGCTTCCTTTGCCACCATTACCATCTTCTTTGCCGTGGGGCAGACCATCGGTCCGGCCGTTGCCGGGTTGCTGGCGCGTAGCTACGGCAGCTTTGCTCCGGCCTATCTCTGCGCTGCCGCCATTACCTGTTCTGCGGCCCTGTTTTCCCTTGTGCTGCCTACGCCGCACAGGCGTGATCCCGCTTGACATTTCCTAGTTTAATGGCAGACTTTACTCTCCTTGAACCACTTTTTTGACAGGGGCGTTTGAGGTAGTCCCGGAGCGTGGAGCTGCCATGAAAAAGTACCGTACCATCTGGATGGCGTTACTGCAGTGGGGGCTGCTCTGGAGCCTGATTGTCGGTTGCTCGTTGCTCTGGAATGAACGCCTGATCCGGCAACAGGTCTATGAGTACTCCCGCCATGAAGCAACCACCATTATCAATAAAGATCTTGCCTTCCGGCGTTGGGCCACCATGCATGGAGGCGTCTATGTGCATCCCACCGAACAGACCCCGCCCAATCCCTGGTTAACCATACCCAAACGCGATGTTGTGACGACTGACGGCGACAAACTGACCCTGATGAATCCGGTCTACATGACCCGTCAGGTCATGGGGCTGTTTGGCGAGCAGTTCGGCGTCAAGGGCCATATCACCAGCCTGATAGTCAAAAATCCTGCCAATGCGCCGGATGCCTGGGAAAGGGATGCCCTGTTGCGTTTTGAAAAAGGGGCGACTTCTGTCAGCGAGTTGACCATCATCAACGGTGCTCCCTACTATCGCCTGATTCTGCCGATGAAGATGGAGCAGGGCTGTCTGAAGTGCCACGCCGATACCAGGATCCCTGTGGGCGGTATCAGGGGAGGCATCAGTGCTGCCGTGCCGCTGGCGCCGCATCTGCAGGCCGGCGAGAGCGGGTTGAGGGGGGTTCGTCTGGCCCACGGCGGTATCTGGCTGGCGGGGATGATCGGCATCACGATTGCCAGCGCCATTTATCTGCGCCAACAACGTCTCAGTCAGCAGGCGGAAGACGACTTGCGGGCCCAGGAGGCCTTGTATGCATCATTGACCACCGCCTCTCCCACCGGTGTTTTCCAGGCCGATCTGCACGGGGCCTACTGTTACGTCAATGATCGCTGGTCAGCCATTGCCGGATTGCCGTTTGAGCAGGCCCTGGGAGAGGGGTGGTTGCAGGCACTGCATCCCGAAGACCGGGTACGGGTCTCTGAGGAATGGCAGCACTCAGTTGCCGGAGATTGTCCCTTCAGTCTGGAATTCCGTTTTGTGCGGCCCGATGGTACGGTTGCCTGGGTCTATGGCCAGTCGGCCGAGATCTTTGACAGCAAGGGCGGGATTGTCGGCTATGTCGGTACCATTACCGATATCTCGATCCGCAAAAAGGCGGAGGCTACCCTGGCGGAGCAGGCCCTCTTCCTGCGGGAGAGCCAGTCCATTGCCCACCTGGCGGGCTGGAAGTCGAACCCGGATTCGGACCTGCTTTCCTGGACCGATGAGCTGTACCGGATGCTGGAACATCCCGCTGGAGACGCAATCAGCCAGGAGGCCAGCATAAACTATTTTGATGCCGAGGACCGGCCTCTGGTGCTGCAGTCCCTGCAGGAGGCATTTACCTTCGGCACACCTTTCAAGCTGACCTGCCGGATGATCAGTGCCAATGGCCGCCGTTTCTGGGGCGAACTGCGCTGTATCGGCCGGCTGGAAGGGGCGGACGGCAGCTGTATTGCCGGCACCCTGCAGGATATTACTGAACACAAGCAGATCGAGGAGCTGCTGACCAGTGCCAAGGAGACGGCCGAGGCCACCAGCCGCACCAAGACAGAGCTGCTGGCTACCCTGAGCCATGAACTGCGCACACCGTTGAACGGCGTGATGGGTGGTGTGCAGTTGCTTGAACTGACCGAGCTTACAGCTGAACAGGGTGAGTTCCTGCAGATGATCAGGACATCGGCAGTCAATGAACTGGCACTGGTGAACGATCTGCTTGATCTGGCCGGACTTGAATCCTCAGGCCTGAAGGTCGAGGCAGGGCCGTTCAATCTGCTGGAGAGCATTAAGCTGGCCATCACCCTGCATTGCAACGCACTGGAGACGCGGGGGTTGCCGCTTACAACCAGTCTGCCGGAGAGTCTGTCGCAGCTGGTGATTGGCGACGGGCGCCGTCTGACCCAGATCATCTCCAACCTGCTGGGCAACGCGATCAAGTTTACCGAGCAGGGAGGGGTCTCCCTTGCCGCAGATTGTATTCCGTGTGGTGAGCGTGAGCTGCGGCTGCAGGTGCGGGTCAGCGATACCGGCATCGGTATTGCTGAAAAAGATCTGCAACGGATCTTTGAACCCTTTGTGCAGGCCGATATGTCCAGCACCCGCAGGTTTGGCGGCACCGGCCTCGGCCTGGCGATCTGTCGCCGGCTGGCAGAGCGGATGGGGGGCCGTATCCATGTTGACAGCATCCCCGGCGAGGGGAGCAGTTTTACCCTTGAGCTGCCGTTGTACACCGCCGGTGACCCGGCTGAGGCGGTCAGGGATGAAGCCGTCCCGCTGCCGCTCTGGCAGGGCTCCCCCATGACTGTGGTGATTGCCGAAGATAATCCCGTCAACCTGATGGCTGCCGCAGGACTGGCAGGCAAACTGGGGCTCAAGGTGCTTCGCGCCCAAGACGGTAAACAGGCTCTGGCGCACTGGATGTCAGGCCGTGTTGATCTGATCCTGATGGATGTCCAGATGCCGGTCATGGACGGCAGTGAAGCGACCCGTTTTATCCGCCAGCGTGAGCAGGGCAGTGCTGCCCACACCCCGATCATCGCCCTGACCGCCCATGCCATGGCCGGTGACCGTGAGCGGTTGCTGGCCGAGGGGTTTGACGGCTATATTGCCAAGCCGTTCCAACTCAACGAGCTGGCAGCGGAGCTGAAGCGGGTAACTACGGCTGTGGCCGCTGTATCTTCTGTTTGAGGTTTTGATGATCTATCTTGCCCTGATACAAAATATCGCCCTGCTGGTGGCGTTGACCTTTGCCCATGGTCTGCTGATCCGGCATATCCGGCAACGGGGGCATGCGTATGCATTGTTGTCCGGCCTGCTGTTTGGCAGTGTGGCCCTGGTGGGGATGATGACCCCGATGATCCTGCAACCGGGGCTGATCTTTGACGGACGCAGCATTGTCATCGCCGTGGCGGGTCTGTTTGGCGGCCCGGTTACCGCAGCGGTTGCCGCTGCCATGGCTGCCGGCTACCGTTACTGGCTGGGCGGGGTTGGCGCACCGATGGGGGTGGCGGTCATTATCGGCTCCGGTGCCATTGGTGTGACCGGCTACTATCTGCGGCGTAGTTGGCCCCGTGTCGTCAGTCCGGTCGGTTTCTACCTGTTCGGTCTGCTGGTGCATCTCTGGATGATTGGCTGCATGTCCTTTTTGCCCGCAGCAGTTGCGCAGGTGGTGCTGGCCAACATTACACTGCCGGTGCTGCTGGTCTACCCCGTTGCCACACTGCTGGTCTGCCAGCTCTTTTTGCAGATGGAACACCATATTAGCGTTGAACAGGAGTTGGAACAGGAACGCAACAAACTTGACAGTCTGATCCAGGCCGTGCCGGACCTGCTGTTTGAGGTCGGTCTGGATGGCCGCTACTATGCCTGCTACGCCCGTCATTCTGAACAGCTGGCGGCGCCTGCAGAGCAACTGGTCGGCAGGACCGTGCGTGAGATGCTGCCCTTCCAGGCGGCGGAGGTTTGTCTTGAGGCCTTGCAGGAGGCTGAGAGAACCGGCCATTCCCATGGCCGTCAGTTTTTTCTGCCGTTGCCAAGCGGTGAACTCTGGTTCGAGCTGTCGGTTGCCCGCAAAACGGGACCGGTGACGGGGCAGCCCCGCTTTGTGGTGTTGTCGCGGGATATCACCGACCGCAAGCAGCATGAGAAGGAACTGCTTGCAGCCCGTTATGCCGCCGAGGCCGCCAGCCGGGCCAAGTCTGAATTCCTGGCCAACATGAGCCATGAGATCCGCACTCCGATGAACGGGCTGCTGGGGATGGTGCAGCTGATGCACTATACCCAGTTGAGCCAGGAACAGAAAGAGTATCTGGAGAATATGGAACTTTGTTCCAGCACCCTGCTGGCGCTGATCAACGACATCCTGGATCTCTCCAGAATTGAGGCCGGCCGGATTGACCTGGAGCAGGCGGTCTTTCCGCTGGGGCTGACGATTCGTGAGGTACTGGCGCTACAGAGTGCAGCGGCCCGGCAGAAGTCGCTGGAAATTGCGCTTGAGCTGGCGGATGACCTGCCTGAACAGATGCTGGGGGATCAGATCCGCTTCAGGCAGATCCTGCTGAACTTGGTCGGCAATGCGATCAAATTTACCGAACAGGGGAGCGTTATCGTCAAGGCGCTGCACCTGGCAGGGCCGGACAACGCGCCGTGGTTGCATCTGGAAGTACAGGATACCGGCATCGGTATTTCCCCTGAACAGCAGGAGTTGGTTTTTGCCCCCTTTACCCAGGCCGATGGCTCGATCACCCGCAGGTTTGGCGGTTCCGGGTTGGGACTTTCCATCTGTCAGCGCCTGACCGAGCTGATGGGTGGGCGGATCGGGGTTCGTTCTGAGCCGGGCAAAGGGAGCTGTTTTACGGTTGAACTGCCATTATCAAAGGGTTGCCCATGACTGAACGTATCGTCCTGCTCTGCCTGCTCTGTATTTTAGCGGTTCTGGTCATCGTGTTTCGCAGGTTGAACAGACGCCTGCAGGCAGAGATCGATGAGCGGAAGAAAACGGAACAAGAACTTGTCGCAAGTGAGGAACGGCTGCGGACATTGATCAATGCCATGCCGGATATCGTCTGCTTCAAGGATGCCGAAGGCAGATGGCTTGAGGCCAATGATTTTGATCTGAAGCTGTTTCAATTGGAGGGGGTTGAGTACCGCGGCAAGAAGGATTCAGAACTGGCAGCCTTCAGCAGTTTCTACCGGGAGGCCTTTTTAGGCTGTGAAGTGACCGATGAGCTGGCCTGGAACAAAGGGACGCTCTCCCGTGCCGATGAGGTGATTCCCTGCCCGGACGGCAGTTTCAAGACCTTTGACATCATCAAGGTGCCCACCTTTGATGCACAGGGTAACCGCAAAGGGCTGATTGTCATGGGACGCGATGTGACCGAGCGGGTCAGGGCTGAGAAAAAACGGGAGGAAGATCAGCGCTTTTTGCAGACCATGCTGGACTCCATCAGTGACATGATCTTTTACAAAGATACCGACAGCACCTATCTGGGGTGCAATCAGGCCTACGCCTCGCGTTATATCGGCCTTGGCAAGGAGCAGATCATTGGCCGGAAAGATATCGACATCGCTCCTGACAGGAATCAGGCCGCGCTCTATCGCGCCTCGGATCTGTGCGCCATTGAAGCAGGTACCAGCTATACCCTGGAGATTGAACTGACTCTGGCAAACGGCGAGAAGGGGCTGGTCGAGGTGCAGAAGACCCCCTTCCGGAATGCTGACGGTCAGGTGGCCGGGGTGATCGGCGTGGCCCGGGATATCACCGAACGCAAGCGGGCCGAACAGGAACTGCTGGCATCAAGAGAGGCTGCCGTGGCTGCCAGCCGGGCCAAGAGCGAGTTTCTGGCCAACATGAGCCATGAGATCCGTACCCCGATGAACGGCGTGATCGGTATGGCCCACCTGCTGGGGACCACTGAGCTGAGCCCGGAGCAGGAGCAGTATCTTGAGAATATTGAAAATTCCGCAAACAGCCTGATTACCTTGATCGGCGATATTCTGGATCTGTCCAGGATCGAGGCCGGCAGGATGCTGCTGGAAAATGTCGATTTTTCGTTGCGCAGATCCTGCTGAATCTGCTGGGCAACGCGATCAAGTTTACCGAGCATGGAGGGGTCACCATTACCGCACAGCTGGTGACGTCTGAGGAGAACCGGGTCCTGATTCATCTCGCGGTCTCGGATACCGGTATCGGCATGCCGCCGGATCTGCTGGAACGTATCTTTGCCCCCTTTGAGCAGGCTGATAACTCCACCACCCGGCGCTATGGCGGCAGCGGGCTGGGGCTGGCCATCTGCCGCCGTCTGGCAGAGTTGATGGGGGGACGGATCTGGGCTGAAAGCGGAACAGAGGGCGGCAGCACCTTCCATGTTGAATTGCCGTTTCTGTTGCCGGAACAGACTGACCGGCAACAGGAGGGCAACTGCGAGGAAGCGGATGGCGTGTATCAAGACCGGCCGCTGGAGCTTCTGCTGGCTGAGGATAATCTTGTCAGCGCCCAGTTTGTCCACAAGGTCCTGAGCCGGATGGGGCATCATGTAACGGTTGTGGGAGATGGCAGGCAGGCGCTGGACTGTCTGGCTGACCGGTCATTTGACTGCATCCTGATGGATATTCAAATGCCAGTCCTGGGGGGGGATGCTGCTGTCCGGATCATCAGGGAACAGGAAAAAAAGCGTGGTACCCATATCCCGATTATCGCCCTGACGGCCCATGCCATGGATGAGGAACGGGAACGGCTGCTGCGGCAGGGCTTTGATGCCCATGTGGCCAAACCGGTGAATATTGCACTTCTGACCGCAGCACTGCGCAGGTTGCTATGAAGAACCGGATCCGCGGTCTACCGTTACCGTTATTGACAGTCCTGCTGGTACTGCTGCTGGTCTGCACGCTGCTGCCGGTCTACGCAGAACAGAATCAGGCTGGTACCGTCCCGGCAGGGCTTGCCCTGAGCGATGCCGAGAAGGGCTGGCTGGCCAGACACCCGATCATCCATGTCGGGGTAATGCAGGACTGGCCACCCATGAACTATCTTGATCGCAACGGCACGGTGCAGGGGATCGGTGCAGACTATCTCAAGGCGATCAACCGCATGCTGGGGGGGATGCTGGTCCCGGTCCCCGGCCCGTTCAGGGAAAACTATGAATGGGTGCAGAAGGGGCAGATTGATGCCCTGATGGATATAACCCGTTCTCCGGAGCGGGATGCGCTGTTCGACTTTACCCGGCCCTATATCTCCATTCCCCATGTGTTGGTGGGGCGCACGTCAGGGACTTTTTTCAGACAGGAAGCCGACCTGGCCGGCAAGAGCATCGCCCTTGAAAAGGGGTTTAACAATGTCACCTATTTCAGGAACAACTTCCCGTCGGTCACGGTCCGTGAGTACGGCAGTACCGCCGAGGCGCTGAAGGCGGTTGCCCGGGGAGAAGCCGACGCCTATGCCGGCAACCGTGCCGTGGTGCAGCATCTGCTTGACACGCTGGAACTGAACGGACTTGCCCCGATGGGCACCCTGATCGCACCCCGCTCCGTGCTGCAGTTCGGGGTGGCAAAGGGACAGACAGAGCTGCGGGGTATTCTGGACAAGGCACTGGCTGCAATTCCGGCCGCGGAGCGGGCGGCGATTGCCGATCGCTGGATTCCGAATCCCTATGAGACGAGGATTGACTATCGTAAGCTGCTGCTGGTTGCCTTGCTGGTGATTGCATTGCTGGCAGGCCTGGTACTGGTCACCCGGCGCCTGAACAAACGGCTGCAGCAGCAGCAGGACTACTGGCAGGCCCTGTTTGAGCATAACGGTACCGGTAACCTGATTGTCTCCTCAGAACGTCTGATGTTGAAGGTCAATCAGCAGTTCTGTGAGCTGTTCGGCTACCGGGAAGAGGAGCTGATCGGGCAATCCGTGCGGTTGCTGCACCTTGATCAGCAGCATTATGAAGGCTGGGCCCCCACCTTCATGAGCGTGCGTGACGGCAAGACCCACCTGAGTGCAGAATATCCCATGCGCCACAAGGACGGCAGTCTTTTCTGGTGCTTTTTTACCGGGGTCCGGCTGCAGCTGCCCGACGGCCAGAACGGGGTGGTCTGGAGCGCCATTGATATTACGGAGCGTAAACAGGCCGAGCAGACCATGACCCTGCTCAATTTTGCCCTGGATACGATCCATGAGTCAGCCTACCTGGTGGATGAGACCACCCGCTTTATTTACGTCAATCAGGAGGCCTGCCGCTCCACCGGGTACAGCCGTGAAGAATTGCTGCAAATGAAGATCGGCGATGTTGATGCAGCATTTCCCGAGGGTCAGTGGCCTGTCTTCTGGCAGGAGCTGATCCGCCAGCGGGCCATCACCTTTGAGGGAACTCACAAGAAACGTTCCGGTCAGGTCTATCCGGTGGAGATTACCGCCAACTATTTTGAATTTGACGGCCAGGGCTACAACCTGGGGTTGGCCCGGGATATCAGCGAACGGAAAAAGACAGAAGTTGCGCTGCAGGAAGCCAAGGAGCGGGCAGAGGCCGCCAGCCGGGCCAAGACGGAATTTCTGGCCAACATGAGCCACGAGATCCGTACCCCGATGAACGGCATCATCAGTATGGCCCATCTGCTGCGGATGACGGACCTGACTCCCGAACAACAGGAGTTTCTGGCCAGTCTGCAGATCTCATCCCAAAACCTGCTGGCGCTGATCAGCGACATTCTGGATATCTCCAAGATCGAGGCCGGCAAACTTGAACTGGAATATGCCGATTTTTCAGTACGGGCGACCATTGAGGAGGTCGTGGCCTCGCAGATGCCACGTATCACCCAGAAAAAGCTGGATATCTGCACCGAGCTGTCTGACGAACTTCCTGAGATCCTGCAGGGGGACTCGTTGCGGTTCAAGCAGATCCTGCTGAACCTGCTGGGCAATGCCATCAAGTTTACGGAACAGGGCCGCATCAGCATTGTGGCCGGGCCGTCTTCCCGCAATGACAACGGGCTGGTCATGCGTATCATGGTTGCCGATACCGGTATCGGCATGTCGCCAGAGGTACTGGAGCGGGTCTTTAGCCCCTTTGAACAGGCGGACAGCTCCACAACCCGTAAATATGGCGGCACCGGCCTGGGACTTTCCATCTGCCGCCGCCTGGTCGAGTTGATGGGGGGACGGATCTGGGCTGTCAGTACACCCGGCAGCGGCAGTAGCTTCTTTGTTGAGCTGCCGTTTGTGGTTCGTGAGGCCTCTGCCGGTAATGCTCTGCGCCTGGAGGACCGGCCGGAGCCGGTGCCGGAGGGGCGTTCGCTGACCATGCTGCTGGCAGAGGATAATCAGATCAATGCACGCAGTATGAGTGCCATTCTGACGCACTTCGGGCATCGGGTGGTAACCGTGGAGGATGGGCAAAAGGCCTTTGAACAGTGGCACAGCAACCGTTGGGACTGTATCCTGATGGATGTTCAGATGCCGGTCATGGATGGTGTTGAGGCCACCCGTCTGATCCGTCAGGCTGAACAGGCGTCGGGCAGCCACACCCCGGTTATTGCCCTGACCGCCCATGCCATGCAGGGTGACCGGGAATGGCTGATGGCCGAGGGGTTTGACGGTTATGTGGCCAAACCGGTGGATGTTGAGCAGCTTTTCAGGGAGATTGAGCAGGTAACCGGAGGGGGACGGTCATGAACTACAGTGTGCTGGTTGCTCTGCTGTTCTGCTGGCTGCTTGCCGGCTGCACGCCGAAAAGCGAACCGATTCTGATCGGTCTGGCGGTCAACCTGACCGGCACGGGAGGCACAGCCGGCGAGTATATCCGTGAAGGGGCCATGCTGGCGGTGGAGGAGGTCAACCGCCGTGGAGGGGTCAACGGGCGGCCGCTGAAACTGCTGGTGCGGGATGACAAAAACAGCGCAGAGGGTATCCGGCAGGCCGATCAGGAGCTGATGCAGGAGGGGGTGGTTGCGATTATCGGCCACAGTTATTCCGACAGCACCCTGCAGGCCTATCCGCAGGTGATGGCAAACGGCAAGACCCTGCTGATCACCGGCTATACCGCCACGGATAAATTGACCGGCAGGGATGACCTCTTTTTTCGCACCTCGGTTTCCAGTTCTTCCTACAGCGCTGCCACGGTCAGGTTGCTGAACCGGCGGGGAATCCGTTCAATCACCCTGCTTCAGGATCGGGTCAACTTCAGCTTTTCAGAGGAGATCACCGCCGGGGTCAGACAACGGTTTGATGGTGCTGTTTCAGTGGTGACCACCGACTCACGGGGTGAGGTCAACTGGGATAGCGTGGTCAGACAGATACAGCGGCAGAAACCGGGAGCCGTGTTTTTGCTGACCGAAGTGGCGACCAGCGGTATTGCAGCCCAGAAGCTGCGATCAGCGGGGTATCAGGGGGATCTGCTGGCCACGCTCTGGGCCCAGACTCCTGACCTGATCAGGTTTGGCGGCGCTGCTGTGGAAGGGCTTACCATCCTGACCTTTATTGAGCCGGACAACCCGCGCCCTGCCTATCGTGCCTTTGCTGCAACCATTGAGAAACGGTTTAACAAGGCCGCCACAGCCCGTACTGACCGGGCCTATGAACTGATCACCATCCTGGCAGAGGCCCTTGGAAGGGCACCTGCCCATACGGCAGCGGAGTTGAAGGCGGCACTGTTGCGTGAGCCGTTTGAGACCCTGATGGGTACCGTCAGGTTTGACCGTTTCGGAGATGTGGAACGGCCGGTTTTTGAGGTCCGGGTGGCAGACGGACGGTTTGCCAACGGCGGGGAGATCAAATGAAACGCCTGATTTCCCTTAACAGTAAGCTCAGCCGCAGCCTGATCATCTTCGGGCTCTTTGCCTTTCTGCTGGCAAGCGTCATCCGCCTGACCCTGCGGCTGGCAGAAGAAAAAAAGTATTACGCCACCACCATGATGAACACCCTCAAGACCTGCAAAGGGGTGCTTGAGGACTATCTGCATACCTATGACCGGGATGTGGAGGAGGTGAAGAGGCGGCATCTGCATGCCGGAAGTACGGATGCAGAGGTGGTGCAGTATCTGAAGACGCACCTTTCGCTGCGCAGCCGGGACCTCTGGTATCTGCTGGATCAGCACAACCGGGTGCTCTATGCCCCGTCTCGGTATCGCTCCTTCACCGGACTTGACTTCAGCCATCTGGCACATGTCAAGAACAGGCATTCGGTTTCGGAGGTGCATCAGTCGCTCTTCAGCCAGCGCTCGGTGGTATCCCGCAGCTACCCTCTCTGTCCGACTCATACGCTGATCATTGAACAGGATCTGGAGAGCATTATTCCGTTATTCAGCCATGTCTCCACCATGAATGTCTATGGCCAGGGTATCCTGTTTGCCCTGACGGCTGACGGCACGGTGGTCTATCACCCGGATAGCCGTCTTATCACCAGCAGGCACAACCTGGGTTTTGAGTTGCAGGGCTGGACGCAGCCCGATAAATGGGGGCTCCGTAAGTATCGCTACAACGGTCAGACCTGGCTGGTTTATACTGAGACGACCAGCTATCCCCAGGGCTGGGCGATCTACTATGCCGTGCCGTACGCGGCACTGCTCAAGGCGATGGCGAAGCAGACCGGCATTCAGCTGGTGATTGTGGCGGCACTGTTTACCGTGCTTGTGTACCTGCTGAAGAGGCTGATCGAGACCAATCTGGCCGGCCCGGTGCGGAACATCGCCGCCTCCATTGCCGGTATAAGACCGCTGGAAGCGGAGTCGGATATACCGCTGGAGCAGGCCGGCAACATTACAGAGCTGCATGGGATCATCAGTGAGGTCAATCACCTGATGAGTCAGGTCCGTCAATCACATCATCAGTTGACGGCTGCGCGGGATGCTGCCGAATCTGCCAACCGCACCAAGAGCGAGTTTCTGGCCAACATGAGCCATGAACTGCGTACTCCGATGAACGGTGTGATCGGCACGGCTCAACTGCTGCGGATGACAGAGCTGAACGCTGAACAGGCCGAGTATCTGGCCAGCATTGAGCATTCGGCCGACAGCCTGATGGCGTTGTTGAATGATATTCTGGATCTTTCCCGGATCGAGGCGGGACGGCTTGAGCTGGAAAACCGTCCGTTTGGTCTGCAGGAGGTGATCGGCAATGTGGTGGACTCTCTTTCCGCCCCGGCCCGTTTGAAGGGGTTGCAGCTGAGTGTCGAGTTTGACCGGAATCTGCCGCAACAGGTGCTGGGGGATTCGCTGCGTTTCAGGCAGATACTGTTGAATCTGACCGGCAACGCGATCAAGTTTACCGACCAGGGGGCGGTGCTGGTCACGGCTGCCCTGAGCAGTGCAGATGAAGACAGCGTCACCCTGTATCTGTGCGTGCAGGACACCGGCATCGGTATTACAGCTGAGGCGATGCAGCGGATCTTTGCCCCCTTTACCCAGGCCGACAGCTCCAATACCCGCAAGTACGGCGGCAGCGGTCTGGGGCTCACCATCAGCCGTCATCTGACCGGATTGATGGGGGGGCGGCTCTGGGCTGAAAGTGAGCCGGGTATCGGCACCACCTTCCACCTTGAGCTGCCGTTCCGGATCTGTGCGGCAGTTCCGGCTGCCCCGGTTGCGGAGGCGGTTCCGGTACCCGTTGCCACCCTGTGGGACGGTCCTGCGCTCTCGATCCTGCTGGCAGAGGATCAACAGGTCAATATTGTCTTTGTGCGGCGGATACTGGACAAGCTCGGCCATCGTCTGACCGTGGCTGAAAATGGCGAACAGGCGCTCAACTGCTGGCAGTCTGAACGGTTTGATCTGATCCTGATGGATGTGCAGATGCCGGTCATGGATGGCCGTTCGGCCACGGGCCGTATCAGGGAGCAGGAACAGGCCGGCGGCGCCCGTATCCCGATTATAGCCCTGACCGCCCATGCCATGGAAGGGGATCGGGAACGGCTGCTGTCAGAAGGATTTGACGGCTATGTGGCCAAGCCGGTCGATATCAAGCTGCTCTGCGCCGAGATGGCGCGAGTCATCGCAAAGGAGAGGGGATGACCAACAGCGCTTTCACCGACCATTTTGCACAGGTGGCTGCCCATTATGCCAGCCACCGTCCCACCTATCCGTCTGCGCTGTTCCGCTGGCTGGCTGAACAGGCCCCGGCCCGCAGACTGGCCTGGGATTGTGCCACCGGTACCGGTCAGGCAGCGCTGGGGCTGGCTGAGTACTTCGAGCAGGTCTGGGCCACCGATGCCAGCCGCTCCCAGATTGAGGCTGCCGCACCCTGCCCCGGAGTTCAGTATCATACCGCGCCGTCTGACTGTTCCGGTCTGCCTGACCACGCTGCCGATCTGGTGACCGTGGCACAGGCCCTGCACTGGTTTGATCTCGATCGATTCTATGTCGAGGTGCGCCGGGTGATGCAGCCCGGCGGTCTGCTGGCGGTCTGGACCTACGGCGTCTTTCGGGTTGAAGGGGGAGGCGCCGCTACCGGGATACAGACTCTGCTGGACCGGTTTTATTACGAAACCGTCGGCGATTGCTGGCCGCCGGAGCGGCGCCATGTCGAGAACGGGTATGCCGATCTGGCTTTTCCCTTCCGTGAACTTGCACCCCCGTCCTGCGCCATGGCCGTTGACTGGAATCTGGATGACCTGGCAGGTTACCTGCGCAGCTGGTCTGCCGTCAGCCGCTACCGTGAACGCTATGGCAGCGATCCGGTGCCGCTGCTTACCGCGCAGCTTGCCCCGCTCTGGGGCGAAAACCGGCGCCGGGTGGTCTGGCCGCTGTCAATCAAGGCAGGCCGCCTGTAGCCCCTGGGCAGTTGCGTATCAACCGCCTGGTGATACACTGTCATATGCTGACCAATCTCGATCAAGGACCTGTTCCATGACGCTCCGGACCCGGCTGACAATCAGTTACACCCTGCTGGCTTTACTGCTGATTGCGGTTAAGGTGGGCTGTTCCTCCCTGATCGCCCTGACGCTGCTGCAGGAGTTGCTGCTGACACTAGGGCTGCTGGCGCTTGGAGCTGCCGGTATCTATTCCCTGGCCGGGCGATTCAGTCAGCAGCTTGATGCGTCCCTTGCCCACGCTGTCCAGTTGCTTGGTGACGGTGAGACCGAAGCGCTGGCCCGGTTGCCGTTGCGGGGTGATGAGCTTGCGCTGCTGCAGAGTACCCTGCTGCAGATCTCCTCCAAACTGCAGGACAGCATGCAGCGTCTGACCAGCAGCGAAGAACGTTTTCATGCCTTGTTTGATGCCATGGTGGAAGGTTGTGCCCTGCATCGTATCCAGTACAGCCCTGACGACACTCCGGTAAATTACGTGATTGAGGAGGCCAACCAGTCCTTTGAACAGCTGTTGGGGCTGAAGCGGGAGCAGGTTGTCGGCAAGCCTGCCACCGAGGCGTATCAGACTGACGCCCCGCTCTATCTGCAGGAGTATGCCACGGTGGTGGCAACCGGGCAGCCCAGCCGTTTTGAGAGCTATTGCGCCCCCCTTGACCGGCATTTTCGCATCTCCGCCTGCCGGGTCGGGCCGGAACGGTTTGCCACGCTCTTCGAGGATATCACCGAGCAGAAGTCCCATGTTGAGACCCTGCGCAGTACCATGCAGCAGCTCAAGTCGGCCAACGAGGCCAAGAGCCGCTTTCTGGCCGTGATGAGCCATGAGATCCGTACCCCGCTTAACGGCATTACCGGCATGGTACAGCTGCTGCGGGATATGGAGATGCCGCCGGCCCAGCGGGAGTATCTCAACTTTATCGACAGCTCTGCTGACAGCCTGCTGAATGTGATCAACGACATTCTGGACTTCTCTAAAATCGAGGCTGAAAGGCTGGAGCTGGAGCTGGTCCCGTTTCAGCCGTTAAAGCTGTTGCATGATACCCTGCGGGTGATGCGGTTGCGTACCCAGGCCAAGGGGTTGCTGCTCAGTCTGGTCTGTCCTCCTGATCTGGCGGAGGTCCTGGTGGGGGATCCCCACCGGCTGACCCAGATCCTGAATAACCTGGTGGGCAACGCCATCAAGTTTACCGCCGGTGGCGAGATTGTGGTGCGGGCCTCCAGCCGCTCCCGTGATGACGGCACCGTGCTGTTTGCGGTTGAGGTGCAGGACTCCGGGATCGGCATGGACCAGGCCACCCAGCAGACCATCTTTGAACCGTTCATCCAGGCTGACAGCTCCACCAGCCGCAGGTTTGGCGGTACCGGCCTGGGGCTGGCAATCTGCAAACAGCTGGTTGAGCTGATGCATGGCACCATCACGGTTGCCAGCAGCCCGGGCAACGGCAGCACCTTCTGCTTTGCGGTGCCGCTCAAGCCGGGTGTGCTGCCTGCGGCAGCGCCGGAGCCGGCGGCGGTGACCGGTCTTGATCAGCCGCTGCAGATTCTGGTGGCGGAAGACCAGCCGATTAACCAGCGCTTTGTCGCCGAGATCCTGCGCAAGCAGGGACATCTGCCGCTGCTGGCCAACAACGGCAAGGAGGCGGTGGATATCTGGAACAGTACCGCTGTTGATATGGTTCTGATGGATATCCAGATGCCGGTTATGGATGGCTTGAAGGCTCTGGCTGCCATTCGTGCTGCTGAAGACGGAACCAAACGCCACACGCCGATTGTGGCTTTAACGGCCCATGCCATCGTAGGCGATCAGGAACGGTTGCTGAATGCCGGTTTTGACGGCTATCTCGCCAAACCGTTGCAGGTTGCCAACCTGTTTGAGGAGATGGCCAGGGTGCTGGAGCAGATCAGCAAGGAGAGGCGCCTATGACAACAGCTGCGGATCGGCATGCCGTTGATGAACTGGTGCGTATCGGCCCCCTGCTGGAGGAGGCGCTTGAAGGTACCGCTACAACAGTTGGTGATGCCTTTCTGGCAGCCCTGGTTACCACGCTGGCCAGGGTGCTCAACGTCCGTTATGCCGTTGTTGGCCGCCTGCTGCCGCAGCATGCTGCGATACAGACCCTGAAGGTCTGTGTCGATGGCGAGCTGGTGGAAAACATCGTGTATCCCCTGTCCGGAACCCCCTGCGAACATGTGGTGGGGCTGGCTCCGCGTTATTTTGCCGCCGGCGCTGCCGATCTCTTCCCGAAAGACGAACTGCTGCGTCAGCTGCAGGTTGAATGCTATCTGGGGGTGCCGCTGTACTCATCCCGGCATGAGCCGCTGGGTAATCTGTTGCTGATGGACAGCAAACCGTTACCGGAAGCGCTGGTGCCGCCGGCCCTGAAACTGATGGAGCTGTTCGCCTTGCGCACGGCCGGAGAGATTGAACGGGCTGAGCGGGAGCAACAACTGGCAATTCAGGATATCCACCTCGGCATCATCCTGAACAACAGCCGCGACGGCCTGTTGACTACCTCCGCCGATGCCCGCATACTGGCCGTCAACCGGGCTTACTGTACTCTGCTGGGCTATGAGGAGCAGGAACTGCTCGGCCGGTCTATCCATGAGATTGAGGCAAATGAGACAATGGAAGAGGTGGATGCCCACACCCGTAAAATCGTTGAGCAGGGCTTTGACCGCTTTATCAGCCGTCATCGCTGCAAGGACGGCACAACACGGGATCTGGAGCTTTCCATCAGCTATATCGCCGAGGTCGGCCAGTTTCTGACCATTGCCCGGGATGTGACGGAGCGCCTGCTGCTTGAGCGACAACTGCTTGATTCCGAACAGCGCTATCAGGCCTTTACCGAGTTAAGCTCCGACTTCTGCCATGTCTGTAGCCGTACGGCCGGCGGACCCTACCGTGTGCAGTGGATCGGCGGCCAGTTTGAGCGGATAACCGGGTATGGTAACGATGAGTTGCTGGCCCTGGGGTGCTGGCTGCCGCTGGTACACCCCGATGACCGGGAGCGGGTGGCGGCAGGGTTGTTACGGCTGTCTGCCGGTGATGAGCTCCGTTCCGAATTCCGGCTGGTGCGCAAGGATCTGGTTGTGCGCTGGATCAGTGAGCATAGCCGTTGTGTACAGGACCCCGTCAATCCGGATCTGTTGCGCCTGTACGGTTCAGCCCGTGATATTACCACCGTGCATGACAACACGCTTGCCCTGCAGACGGCGGAGAATGCCTACCGGACCATCTTCAACGCCACCAATGACGTGATCTTCATCATGGACGCCCAGCAGGGGATGATCATCGATTGCAACAAACAGGCCGTGCAGCTCTTTGGACGCCCGCGGGTGGAACTGATCGGCTCCAACCCGGTGCAGCTCTCGCCGCCGGATCATCCCGATTTCGGTTTTGAGCAGGCCGCTGCTCATATCCGGTCTGCCATCGAGGAGGGAGCACAGCTGTTTGAGTGGCTTTGTGCGCGGCCGGACGGCAGCACCTTCTGGGCAGAGGTCAGCCTGCGGGCCGCCGAGATCAATGGCCGTCAGCGGCTGCTGGCGGTGGTACGGGATATCTCGGAACGAAAACAGAGTATGCAGGAGCTGCAGCAGGCCCGGGATGCAGCGCTGCAGGCCACCACCGCAAAAAATGAATTTCTGGCCAACATGAGCCATGAGGTGCGTACTCCCTTGAACGGCATCATGGGACTGAGCCAGCTGCTGCGTACCACCAGTCTGACCGAAGAACAGGCCGGCTATATGGATATGCTGGACAGCTCTGCCCGTAATCTGCTGGTATTGATTAATGATATCCTTGATATCTCGCGGATTGAGGCCGGCAGCCTTACCATCCGGCAAACCGCCTTCAGTCCGGCCAAGCTGCTGCGGGAAGTGGGGGGGATGTACGAAAAAGCGGCTGCCGAGAAAGGGATCGGGCTGGATATCCTGCCGTGCGATGAACTGCCTGCCGCCTTGATCGGCGATCCGCTGCGGCTGCGGCAGGTGCTGATCAATCTGGTGGGAAATGCGATAAAATTCACCAGCCACGGTGGTGTCACCCTGCAGGTGGATTGTCTGGAGGAGTCTGCCACGGGGATCAGACTTGGTTTTGAGGTGTCCGACAGCGGCATCGGTATGTCTGCGGAAACCCTGCAGAAGATCTTTCATCCCTTTACCCAGGCCGATGCCTCCACCTCCCGGGTGCATGGCGGCAGCGGTCTGGGGCTGGCCATCTGTCGCCGGCTGTCGGAACTGATGGGGGGGAGTATCCGTGCTGAAAGCAGCCTGGGGCAGGGCAGCCGGTTTATTGTCGAGTTGCCCTTTGGGCGCTACCTGGGGACGCAGGATACTGAAGAGACTGAAACTGCAGCCCCGCCATTCCGGCTTGAACCGTTGCGGATTTTGCTGGTTGAGGATCAGGAGGTAAACCGTACCTTTGTACAACGCCTGCTGGAACGGCAGGGGCATCGGATTGCCGCAGCAGCTGACGGTCTGATGGCGCTGGATCTGCTGGAGCGGGAACAGTATGATCTGATGCTGCTGGATATTCAGATGCCCGGCATGGGGGGCGAAGAGGTGCTGCTCCAGTTACGCCGGAATGAACGGAAGAACGGCCGTCATCTGCCGGTCGTTGCCCTGACGGCCCATGCCCTGGCGGGTGACCGGGAAAAGCTGCTGGCAAGCGGCTTTGACGGCTATGTCAGCAAGCCGGTCCAGATGGATCAGTTGCTGGCTGAGATGGGACGAGCACGTGCAATGAAAGGACAACCTCAGCAATGAGTGAACAGGCTACACAACTGCCGCCGGAAGAGGATCTGCCGGAGTCCGAGGCCGAAGATGCGGACAACACCGATTGGCAGCCGATTACCGACCTGCTGCGGCGCGGGCTGGGAATTGACTTCGGCTGTTACCGGGCCGGCACCGTGGGACGCAGGATCATGCGCCGGATGGAGCTATTGCAGCTTGACGACGTTGCTGATTACGCCACTTTGCTGGCTGCCAGCCAGGAGGAGCTGGAGGCGCTGGGCCGTGATCTGCTGATCGGCGTGACCGAGTTTTTCCGCGACCCCGCCGTGTTCCGCCGCGTGGCCGATCTGCTGCGCGAACTGTTGCGGGGCCGTTCGGCCACGGAAGGATTCAGGATCTGGTCAGCCGGCTGCGCCAGCGGGGAGGAAGCCTATTCTTTGGCGGTACTGCTGCATGACGTGGCGCAGGAGGTGGGATTTAGCGGCGACCTGAAGGTGTTTGCCACCGATCTGCACAAAGGTGCCCTTGAGGTCGCATCCCGAGGGACCTACTGCGGAGCGGCCTTTGCAGGGCTGCCCGGTCATTATCTTGAGCGTTATTTTCGCAGCGAGGGAGATGACTGCTTCCGGATTGACCCGGTCATCCGCCGTCTGCTGGTTTTTGCCCATCACAACCTGCTCTCTGATCCGCCGTTTACCCGGATTGACCTTGCCGTCTGCCGCAACCTGCTGATCTACCTGCAGCCGGAGGCGCAACAGCGGGTGCTGTCTGCCCTGAAGTTTGCTCTGGTGCCGGGCGGCCATCTGCTGCTGGGACCGAGCGAAGGGGTCAGCCATCTGGCCAATGCCTTCAGCGTACTGGATTCAGGCTGCAAGTTGTTTCGTAAAAATGCGACCCCCCGGGACGGCATTGTTGCGCCAGGTATCCCCTGGATTGCCCGTAATCCCCTCGTGGCCTCACTCCATCAGCCTTCCCGCAATGCCGTTGCTCTGGATCGTCACCTGCTGCAGGACTATGACAGGATTCTGGACCGCTATGCCCCGCCAGGCATGTTGCTGAACAGCCAGCGCCAGGTGCTGCATATCTTTGGTGATCTGAGCGAATACCTGCGGCCTTTGACCGGGCGGCTGACCGGTGACCTTGTGGGGAATCTGCGGGACGAACTGCGTCCGGCGCTTTCCACCGCCCTGCTGCGAGCTGAACAGAGCCGGGAGGCCATGGTGATGGACCGGGTGCCGCTGATGCAGGATGAGACAACCCGCTACATCGATATTTCAGTGGCCTGCATGGCCGATGATCGCAGTGATGATCTGCATTTTCATGTCAGCTTGCGGCCTTCGGACTGGCAGCCGGTGCAACAGGATCAGCCGGGCAGTCTCAACCATGATATCGATTCGTCTTTGCATCGGCGCATATCCGATCTTGAACAGGAGCTGCATTCAACCCGGCACTCATTGCAGTTAACCATCGAAGAGCTGCAGAGCAGTAACGAGAAACTTGATCTGGCCAATGAAGAGCTGATCTCTTCCAACGAGGAGCTGCAAAGTACCAACGAAGAGTTGAAATCGGTCAATGAAGATCTCTACGCCGTTAACAGCGAGCTTGAAAGTCGTAATCAGGAACTGCTGCGGTTGAATCGTGATCATGACAATCTGCTGAGCAGCACCGAGGTGGGAACGATCTTTCTGGATGAGCAGTTGCGGATTCGCAGGTTTTCCAGTGCGATCAGTACCTTCATGAAGCTGATGCCCCAGGATCTGGGGCGGCCGATTGATCATATCGCCTATGAACTGGGTTCGCCCCAGGGGTTCCGTGAACGGCTGCAGCAGGTGCTGGAGAGTGGTCTGCGCCATGAACAGGAGATCCATACCGGAGCCGACCAGTGGGTTCTGCAGCGGATACTCCCGTTTCGTACCGACAACGGCAGCATTGATGGCGTGGTGTTGACCTTCACGGATATCAGTGCGGTCAAGCAGGCCCAGGCCGCTGTGGCAGAGATGAACATTCAGCTGGAGCAGAAGGTGATCGAACGGACCTGCGAGCTGTCTGCAAGTGAGGCCCGGATTCGTGCCTTCATCGAAAATTCAGGTCAGGGTTTCTGGCAGCTGGGAACGAACCGTCTGACCATCGATCTGAATCCGGCCCTCTGCTCCATGCTGGGCTACCGCCGGGAAGAGATGCTGGGCCGCTCTCCGCTTGAGTTTGTGGATGCCGAGAACCGTTCGATCTTCCTGTATCAGATGGGGCGAATCGACGGAACCGAACATCGCAACTATGAAATAACGCTGCTGCATAAGGATGGGCATCCGGTGCCGGTCATGTTTTCTGCCACTACCCATCGCACCGTCGAGGGCAAGGTGGATAGTGCCTTTGCCTTTATTACCGATCTGAGTGAACAGAAACGGGTAGAACAGGAAATCCGGGCCGCCAAAGAGGCTGCCGAATCGGCCAACCGGGCCAAGACCCAGTTTCTGGCCAACATCAGTCATGAGGTCCGCACTCCGCTGAACGGGATCATGGGGATGAGTCATCTGCTGCATATGACCCCGCTGGCCGACGAACAGCAGGACTACCTGCGCCATCTGGATGATTCGGCCCAGAGTCTGCTGTCGGTGATCAACGACCTGCTGGATTTGACCAGGATCGAGTCCGGCGGATTCGGGACGGAACAGGCCGATTTTCAGCTGGACCAGCTGGCGCGGGATATCCTGCGGATTCATCAGCCGGTGGCCCAGCGCAAGGGGGTGCTGTTGCAGCTTGAACTGGCGGACGGCATGCCCGGGCTGCTGCGCGGGGTGCCGTTGCGTCTGAAGCAGGTGCTGCATAACCTGGTGGGCAATGCGGTCAAGTTTACCGATCAGGGGCGGGTCGTCCTGTCGATTTCCCCCATCATTGTGCCGGGGCAGTCGTTGCGGGTCCGTTTTGCGGTCTGTGACAGCGGTATCGGCATGGAGCCGGAGACCATCAAGCGGATCTTTGATCCCTTCAGTCAGGCCGACGAGTCCATCAGCCGCCGCTATGGCGGTACCGGTCTGGGGTTGACCATCTGCCGTCGCCTGACTGAGCTGATGGGAGGTACGATTGAGGTGGAAAGCACACCGGGCCAGGGGAGCTGTTTTACGGTGATCCTGCCGATGAAGACGCCGCTGGGGGCCGTGGTCCCTGCCGACGCGCCGGTCAGGCAGGACAGTTTTGAAAGAAATGCATTGCAGGTTCTGCTGGCTGAGGATCAGCCGGTGGGACGGCTCTATGCCACCCGTCTGCTGGAGCGGCTGGGGCATCGGGTAACGGCGGTGGAGGATGGCAAACAGGCGATTGAGGCCTGGGAGCAAAACTGTTTTGACCTGATCCTGATGGATGTGCAGATGCCCGGCATTGACGGGACAATGGCCACTGCAAGCATCCGGCTGCGTGAACAGGAGGGCGGCGTGCGAACACCGATTATTGCCTTGACGGCCCATGCCTTAACCGGTGATCGTAGAAAACTGATGGAGTGCGGCTTTGATGGCTATGTACCGAAACCGATTGACGTTGAAGGGCTGCTGGCGGAGGTGAACCGGCTGATAACACCGGCTACCGTGCTCTGCAGCCAGAGAGGAGAGCAGCCATGAGACTATTGGCGGGGTTGGTGATGCTGCTGGTGTTGGCGGGGGGGTTGCCTGTGCAGGGGGCAGAACAGAAACAGTATGTTTTTGCCGTGCTGCCACAGCGCCCTCCGGTGGCGATGCATACCAGCTGGCGGCCGTTTCTGGATCAGCTGGAAAAGGAGTTGGGAATAACCCTGAAACTGAAGCTGTACGAAACCATGCCGCAGTTTGAGGACGATATGAAGCATGGCATCGGCGATTTTGTCTTCTCTACGCCGCCGCATGTGGTGCTGGCCTACCAGAGCCAGAAATACCGGCCATTGGTACGGGGAAGCCGTACCATTGCAGGGGTGCTGTTTACCAGGAAAAATTCGGCGATCAAGGAACTGGCTGATCTGGACAACCAGGAGGTTGCCTTTGTCGGCAGCCGGAATGTCTGAAGTCTGGTCGTGAGACAGGTCCTGTCTCAACAAACGGTACGTCTGAATTTGAAGCAACTGTTCGCCGGTTCCAGCAGTAATGTGTATAAATCCGTCTTGTTGGGTAAGAGCGCTGCCGGGGCGGTGCTGGATGTTGACTTTGATGCCCAGCCTGAGGATGTGAAGGCCCAGCTCACCCCGCTGGTACGCACACCGAAGATGGCGCCCCATCCGATTTCCGCCCACCCCCGCGTGCCGAAGCAGTTACAGCAGGCGCTGGAAGCCGCGGTCATAAAAATGGGAAGCACGGCGGAGGGTAAAAAACTGCTGCGTGCGGTACAGCTGAGCGACCCGGTTCCGGCAGACTATGCCCGGGATTACAAAGTGCTGGAGAAGATGGATTACGACGCATTAACCAAAGGGATCTGAACCGATGCAGTTTCTGCCGCGACGCCTGCATACCCGTCTACTGCTGGCAATCACCCTGGCCATGGCTTTCGGTATTTTAGGATTGTCTTTCTGGACAGCCACCAGCCAGTCGCGTCAGCTGCTGGCGGCACGGCAGCAACAGGCAGAGCTGCTGACCCGCAATCTGGCAGAAGGGTCTGCCCATTCCTACGTCCTTGAGGATTATGCGGCCCTTGACCATTTTCTGCGGCACTCCATGGGACTGCCCGGTGTTCGCCGGGTCGTTGCCTCTGATGAAAACGGGGTCATACTGACTGATTTTACACGGGTGTCAGATAGTGCAGAACCTCAATTAAACGTTGGAGGCGGAGAGCGGATCAACGTGCCCGCCGAGCCGTCAGCCAGCCTTGTCCATGCAGGGACTATGCTGGTGGTCTGGCAACCGGTCTTAGCAGGTGACCTGCTGGGGTGGCTGCAGGTCAGTTACGGCCTTGAAGAGGTGGCTGCGCTACAACGTCAGATCTGGCGCAACGGCATTATCTTTGCGCTTGCCGAGGTTGTTGGGGGCATCGTCCTGATCGCCTGGCTGTTGAGGCGGCCGATCAGATCCATCAGCAGGCTGTCCGGTTTTGCGCGGGATCTGCCGCAGCATAAAGGGATGACCCTGCCGGTTGAACGTTTTGTCACAGAGGTGCAGGATCTGGGGGAGTCCCTCAACTACGCCTCAACGGAGTTGTGCCGGATTGAACAGGAGTTGCTGGAGCTGAACCGCACCCTGGAGGCGCGTGTTGAGGATGAGCTTGCCAAGAGCCGGGAAAAGGATGCCCTGTTGTTGCAGCAGGCCCGCTATCAGACCCTCGGTGAGCTGCTGGTCAACATCGCCCATCACTGGCGGCAGCCGCTCAATAACATCGGGGCACGGGTCCAGGAAAATGCCTGGCTGCTGGCAAATGGCGAGATCCCTCCTGAAAATGCCATGGCTGCTGCCGACCTGATCATGCAGGATTTGAAACAGCTTTCCCGTTCCATTGAAACCTTTACCCTGCTCTGCCGGCCCGCTCTGCCTGATCAGGTCGTGCTGCCGTCGGATGCGGTCAAAAGGGCGATCCTGATGGTGCAGGACAGTTATCAGCAGGCAGGGATCAGCTTTGAGCTGAAGCTGGGCGCAGAACAGGAACTCCAGGGGTCCCTGCAGGACCTGGTGCAATGTATCCTCAATCTTTTCAGTAATGCCAGAGATGCCGTTGTGGCCGGTCATGACGCTGCGGGGCTGATCAGGGTGGAAATTGATGTTGAGGAACAGAAGCGCCTGACGATTGCGGTCTCCGACACGGGCGGGGGAATCCCGCCGCAGTTACTGCATTCGCTCTTTGATCCCTATGTTACCAGCAAGTTTCGTACGCAGGGGGTGGGGTTGGGGTTGTTTGTGGTGCGGCAGATTATTGAACAGCGCTTTAACGGCACGGTCATAGCCGCCAATCAGGGCCGTGGCGCCGTAATAACGATTGCTATTCCGTTGAAACAGGAGACCGTCTGATGACACCTGCAACTGCTGAAGAATTACGACAGCTCTGTTTGCTCTATGTGGAGGATGAGGATATCGCCCGTTTGTCCATCGGCAGTTTTCTGCGCCGTCAGGTGGGGGAGTTGCTGCTGGCGTCGCAAGGCGAAGAAGGGTTGCGGCTGTATCAGGAAAAACGTCCGGCCGTGGTGATTACCGATCTTGAGATGCCGGTCATGAACGGCATGGAGATGATCCGCAGGATACGGGCCCTGGACCATGAGATCCCGATCATCATTACCACGGCCTATGATGACGATGCGCATTACTGCCCGGAAGCGGATATGACCATTCTGAAGCCGATCAGTTTCATGGAACTGCTGCAGGCGGTCAAAGACTGTCTGACGGCAAGGGAGAAACGGTAAGCTGTAACAGCGAACCCCCTCAGTCCCCTCGTACCAAGGGGAACCTTTTAAAGCCTTTAAGCCTCCCCTGGCAAGGGGAGGCTTAAAGAGGTTGATGCAAAACAATCAATTGTTTCAAGGGTATTTGTCTACCGCAGTACCGCCTCGGCCATCACCTCTGCAATATCCTTCACCTGTACCTTTTCGGCCTTCAAGTCCTTGATGCCGTCATCCAGCATGGTCAGACAGTAGGGGCAGGCGGTACAGATCGTATCCGGCTGTTGCTCCAGCGCCTCGGCTGCCCGCACCAGGTTGATCCGGTCGCCGGTAAACTCTTCCATCCACATCCGGCCGCCACCGGCGCCGCAGCAGAAGCCGTCTTCACGGTTGCGGGGCATTTCCAGCGGTTCTGCACCGGTGGCAAGGGCCAATGCCTCACGGGGCTCGTCGTAGATATTGTTGTGACGTCCCAGATAACAGGAGTCATGGTAGACCAGCTTACCCAGCTCGGCCTGCTTGGGCAGTTTCAACCGGCCATCCTGCACCAGATACAGCAGCAGCTGACTGTGGTGGATCACCTCCAGTTCGATACCGTACTGCTTGTAATCGTTTTTCAGGGTGGTCAGGCAGTGGGGGCACTGTACCACCACCTTCTTGATCCCCCGCTCTTTAAACAGGGCCACATTCTCTTTGGCCAGCTTGTCAAAGACATATTCATTGCCCAGTCGGCGCAGTGAGTCACCGCAGCATTTCTCATCCTTGCCCAGCATGCCCCAGGAAACCCCGGCCTTGTCCAGCAGCAGGGCGGTGGCCACGGTAATCTGCTTGGCCCGGGCATCAAAGGAACCGGCACAACCGACATAGAAGAGATACTCGCTCTTGCCCGGTTCATAGGGGCGATCACCCAGCTGGCTGGCCCACTTGCCCCGCTCGGTGGGGGCGATGCCCCAGGGGTTGCTGCGTCCCTCCATGTTCTCAAACAGGTTCAGCAGCTCTTCCGGGAATTTTGACTCCATCTCAACCAGATGCCTGCGCAGCGGGATCAGCTTGGGCATCTGCTCAATAAAGACCGGGCAGGATTGCAGGCAGGCGCCGCAGGTGGTGCAGGCCCAGATCGCCTCTTCAGAGATGGAGGCGTCACCTTCGCCGATCAGGGGAGTGCCGGCTGGTTGCCCCTGTTTCAGCAGCGGACCGTTGGCCATCAGGTTGTGCTTGAGCTGGGCAATCACCCCGCGCGGATTCAGCGGCTTACCGGTCTGGTCTGCCGGACAGGCCATCTGGCAGCGGCCGCACTCGGTACAAGAGAAGGCGTCCAGCAGTTCTTTCCAGGTGTAGCCGTCAACCCGGTTAATCCCGAAGCTGTTGCCGGCGCTGAACTCTTCCCGCTCCGGCAGGGGCGGATGTTCGCGCCGCCGCAGAAACACGTTGGGGATGGCGGTGATGATATGGAAATGTTTGCTGAGCGGCAGCAGGTTCATGAACAGCAGCAGCACCAGGGCGTGGGTCCACCAGGAGAGGTCATGCACCAGCTTGCCGGCCCCGGAAGGCACATAGGGGGCAAACCAGCTGGAGATCGGCATGATGCTCTCTGCCAGCACCAGGGTGCTGCCCTGCATGCGGGAGATCTTGGCAGCGTTCACGCCGAAGTTTGCCAGCATCAGGGTGGCGATCAGAAACAGGATGAAGAACGCCTCAAAGGTCCGGGCCTCGGGATAGGGAGGAGCCACCAGCCGTCTGATGGCAGCAGCTGTCACAGCCAGCAGGGTAATCAGTGAGACCACGTCAATCATCTGCATCAGCGGCATGAAGATGCCGTCCGGCAGCCTGGTGAAGTTGACGGCTGGAAACAGACCGTGCAGCAGGAATTCGGTGTTGGCAATCATCAGGACCAGGAAACACCAGAAGATGGCCACATGGATCAGGCCGGACGGCTTGGCCAGCACCCGCTTCTGGGCAAAGGCGTAACTCAGGGTGTCGCCGATCCGCTGGCCGATGTTGTCCAGCCGTTCTTCAGGGCGTCCCAGGGCGGTCAGTGAGAGTCGTTTCCAGCAGCTCCAGACAAACAGGGCCGTGGCTGCAATAAAGAGTGGTGCGAAAATGGTCGGGGTTGGTGTCATGGTTTTTTGCCTCGTGTTTTCAGCTCACGAATTTTACGCGTCAGGACGGGTACAATCTGGAACAGATCGCCGACAATGCCGTAATGGGCCACTTCAAAAATCGGTGCATCCTTGTCCCGGTTGATGGCGATGATCAGATCGGCATCCTGCATCCCCACCAGGTGCTGAATAGCACCTGAAATGCCGCAGGCAATATAGATCTTGGGGCGCACGGTCTTGCCGGTCTGGCCGACTTGCCGGTCGTGGGGCATCCAGCCCGCATCCACTGCAGAACGGGAGGCCCCCACCACACCGTTCAGCTCTTTGGCCAGCTCTTCCAGCATGGCGAAGTTTTCCGGTCCCATCATGCCCCGCCCGCCGGAGATGATGAATTCGGCGCCACCGATATCCACCTTGTGCTTGCTGTCGCCGTCGCGGATAATTTCAAGCACCTTTGCCAGTACCTGCTCTTCCGGGGTGGTAAAGGCATCCCGGATAATCTGGCCGGTGGCCTCCGGCAGCGGTTCGGGCATCTGCATCACATGGGGCCGGACCGTGGACATCTGGGGCCGGTATTTGTCGCACATGATGGTGGCCATGATATTGCCGCCAAAGGCGGGACGGGTCTGCATCAGGTTGCGTTTGTCGTCAATATCCAGGCCGGTACAGTCAGCGGTCAGGCCGGTGCCGACCCTGGTGGCCACTGCCCCGGCCAGATCGCGCCCCATGCCGGTGGCCCCCATCAGGATCACCTCGGGTTTGTGCTGCTCAATCAGGTGGCACATCGCTTCAAGGTAAGACTGGGTGCGGTAATCGCCATAGAGCGGTGCATCCAGCAGATAGGCCTTTTCTGCGCCGTATTTGAAAGCTTCGTGGCAGAGCGGCTCAACCTTGTGGCCGATTACCACGGCACACAGTTCGACTCCCAGCTTGGCAGCCAGCTCCTTGCCCTTGCCCAACAGCTCCCAGGATACCTTGGCCGCCTCACCGTCGGTCTGTTCGATAAAGACCCAGACCCCACGGTATTGGGCCTGCATCCTGGCCAGGGCTGCCGCCTCCGGGTCCTCTTCTTCCGCTACGGGCGCGCTACCTGCTGCTGCCAGCTGTTCGAGGATCTTCTGTTCTTCAGGGGTGAAGAACATTTCAAGTGCCTGGGCCGGACAGACCTTGACGCACTTGAGGCAGCCGATACACTTTTCTGTATCAACTACCGGTTCACCGGCTTCATTCATACTGATGCAGTTGACCGGGCAGGAACTTTCACAGCGGGCGCCGCAGGCAATACACTTGCCTTCCAGCAGGCGGGCGCGTCCGCGGGGTTTTTTGATCTTTGGTGTGTTTTCACTCATAGTGGTAGCAGATCCTTTTCCATCAGTTTACCCAGCAATAAATCAACCGTTCCCTCCGGATCGGCATAGCCGTCCCCTACAATTTCACCCTTGTCGCGTTCCGGTGAGAAGATCTTGGATACCCAGGTGGGGGAACCCTTCAGACCAATGGTCTGGGGATCGAGTTGCAATACTTCGTTATTCCAGACCTCAACCTCTGCGGTCGCAGCAGCCAGGCGCATCGGTACGGTGGGATAGCGGGGACGGTTCAGTTCCCGCACGACGGTCAGCATGGCCGGCAGGGGCGCCTGCACCCGCTCATGCCGGCCTTCCAGCTTGCGGCTGACCACCAGCTTCTTATTGGTCAGGTCCAGTTCTTCCACCTTGTCCACCAGGGTCAGTTGTTGGTAGCCCAGGCGGACGGCAATGCCCGGGCCGACCTGTGCGGTGTCGCCGTCAATGGTCTGCTTGCCGCAGATGACCAGCCCCACCGGTTCAACCTCCGCATTCAGCTTGGCTATGGCTGCTGCCAGCACCTTGCTGGTGGCCAGGGTGTCGGCTCCGCCAAAGACGCGGTCGGACAGCAGGATGGCACGATCAACGCCGGCAGACAGCGCCTTGCGCAGGGTTGCCTCTGCGTTGGGTGGTCCCATGGAAAGCACTGCAACCCGGCAGCCGAACTGGTCTTTCAGTTGCAGCGCGGCTTCCATGGCGTGGGTATCGTAGGGGTTCATGATGAAGGGGATCCCTTCACGTATCAGGGTGTTGGTAACCGGGTCTATCTTGACTTGGGTCGTATCAGGGACTTGTTTGATACAGGCTACTATCAACATGTGATTCCTCTTTGTGCCAAAAAACAAGGCATTTTGTGGTATGTGGCAAAATTTTAAACAATAGCAGATCTACATACTGCATCAAAAAAAATCATGCAAGTGCTAATAGCCTGAATTTACTGAGGCTGTAGCGCATGTAGCGAGAGCAAATGTGTTGATATTGCACCTTGTCATGTGTTGTAACGACACACATTGGCTCGGTACAGGGGTGTGATTTATGTCGTCTTGTACTGCTGTTTTGGTTAATATGTCTGCTTTTTGTGCAATGATTGCTGCTGTATTGTATATTTAATATGCATATGACTTAATATTAGGCATGCGTGTTGCAACTCTGTGTGGGTTTATACAACCAGGAACCTCGGTTCTGTACACAAAGGAGACATCATGGCCAAGCTGGATGAAAAAATCGAAAGCATCTACAACGACGTACTCAAGCGCAACCCGGGTGAAATTGAATTCCATCAGGCCGTACTGGAGGTTCTCGAATCCCTTGGGCCTGTTGTTGTCAAACATCCTGAATATCTTGAGCGCAAGATCATTGAACGGATCTGTGAGCCGGAGCGTCAGATCATCTTCCGGGTACCCTGGCAGGATGACAAAGGCCAGGTGCATATCAACCGTGGTTTCAGGGTTGAGTTTAACAGCTCTCTGGGACCTTACAAGGGCGGTCTGCGTTTTCACCCTTCGGTCTACCTGGGAATCATCAAGTTCCTCGGTTTTGAGCAGATCTTTAAAAACTCGCTGACCGGCCTGCCGATCGGTGGCGGCAAGGGCGGTTCGGACTTTGATCCCAAGGGTAAGTCCGATGACGAGGTGATGCGTTTCTGCCAGAGCTTCATGACCGAGCTGTACCGCCACCTGGGTGAGCATACCGACGTGCCGGCTGGTGATATCGGTGTGGGCGGCCGTGAAATCGGCTATATGTTCGGTCAGTACAAGCGGATTACCAACCGCTATGAGCCCGGCGTCCTGACCGGCAAGGGGCTGACCTGGGGCGGTTCGCTGGTGCGGACCGAGGCCACCGGGTATGGTGCCACCTACTTCATCAACGAGGCCCTGAAAGTACGCAAAGATACCTTTGAAGGCAAGACCTGTCTGGTATCCGGCTCCGGTAACGTGGCCATCTATACCATTGAAAAGATCCATCAGCTGGGCGGTAAGTGCGTTGCCTGCTCAGACTCCAACGGCGTGATTTACCATGAAAAAGGCCTTGACCTCGACCTGATCAAGCAGCTGAAAGAGGTGGAGCGTCGCCGTATCTCCGACTATGCCCTCGCCCATAAAGATGCAAAGTATATTCCAAACGGCAACATCTGGGACATCCCTTGTCAGGTGGCTATGCCGTCTGCAACCCAGAACGAGATAAATGGTAAGGATGCCGCCAAGTTGGTTAAAAATGGCTGTATCGCTGTCGGTGAAGGTGCCAATATGCCCACCACGCCGGAAGGGGTCAAGGTGTTCCTGGATGCCAAGATTGCCTACGGACCGGGCAAGGCTGCCAACGCAGGAGGCGTTGCCACCTCGGCGCTGGAGATGCAGCAGAACGCCCAGCGTGATTCCTGGACCTTTGAGGATACCGAGGCCAAGCTGGAAAACATCATGAAAAACATCCATGCCAACTGCTACGAGACCGCTGAAGAGTATGGCGCACCGGGTAACTATGTACTGGGTGCGAACATTTGTGGATTTATCAAGGTAGCCAATGCTATGGTAGCCCACGGACTGGTCTAGAGTTCTCCTTGCAGATTCTGTTCTCCCTCTAGCCCAGCCCACAGCTGGGCTAGAGCTGTATTGGCAGGAATGACAAAAACATGCACCACGAGGTTGGTATGGCATCTGTTGTTCAAAAATATGGCGGCTCCGCAGTTACCTCTCCGGAGCAGATCAGGAAGATCGCCGAGCGGATCATTCAGTCCTACAACGACCGGAATGATGTGGTGGTGGTCATCTCGGCACGGGCAGGTGAAACCAACCGCCTGATTGAGATGGCCCAGGAGATGTGCCCGCGCCAGACCGGCAGTGAATATGATCTGCTGATCTCCGCCGGGGAGCAGGTCTCGATCGGTCTGCTGGCGCTCTGTATCAGCTCCCTGGGCTACAAGGTCAGGACCTATCTGGGCTGGCAGGTGCCGATCATCACCGATTCGCTGCATACCAGGGCCTCCATAGAATATATTGATCCGGCAAAAATAAGGGCAGACCTCAACCATGGTGCCATTGTGCTGGTTGCCGGATTCCAGGGGATTGACCGCAGCGGCACCATTACCACCCTGGGGCGGGGCGGTGGTGACACCTCTGCCGTTGCCCTGGCCCACGCACTGGGAGCAGAGGTGTGTGAACTGTACTCGGATGTTGACGGCATCTTTACTGCAGACCCGGCGATCTGCGATGATGCCCGCAAGATTGAGAAGATTTCCTACGATGAGATGCTGGAACTGGCCAGCCAGGGGGCTCGGGGCGTCCAGATCCGCGCCATTGAGTACGCAAAGAAGCACAACGTGACCATTCATGTCCGCTCGGCATTCACTGCTGAACGGGGCACCCTGGTCGTAAAGGAGCATATGCCTATGGAAGGTGTGGTTGTTACCGGGATTGTGGCAGACAAGAATGAGGCAAAGATCGCGGTACTCGGTGTGCCCGACAAGCCGGGCAGTGCCGCAAAGATCCTGACCGGTCTGGCTGATAAGGATATTTCAGTTGATATGATTGTCCAGAACGTGGGACAGGATGGTCTGGCTGATATCACCTTCTCCATCTCAAAGACCGATCTTGAAAAGGCGCACCAGATCACCACCCAGATCGCCAAAGAGGTCAATGCGCGTGAGGTGCTTGCCGACCGCAACATCAGCAAGGTCTCGATTGTCGGTCTGGGGATGAAGAACCACGCCGGCGTGGCAGCCCGGATGTTTACCGCACTGGCCTACAACAACATTAATATCCAGATGATCTCTACCTCGGAAATCAAGGTCTCGGTGGCCATTGAAGAAAAGTACACCGAGCTTGCCGTGCGGGTGCTGCATGAGGCGTTCAAGGTGGATCAGTGCAGCGAGTGATGGGGGCTGGTGCTTGAAACGGCAGTTGCTCACGCGGAGCCCGCGGAGAAAAACCAGCATAGTACGTTAAACCTGGAAAAAGCAGTTACCCACGAAGTGCGCGAAGAAACACCAAGAAAACCAGATTGTTTAGGCCAAGACGGCAACAACCTTTTGGGTGAATCATCTGTATTCTGTAACCTGTTGAATCTTCGTGAAACTTCGTGCCCTTGGTGGATATGAACGATTGTTTTTTGTAATCTCTGCATTCTTTGGCGGCTAAAAGCTTTTCTGGTAGTAGTGTTATTTCCGTCAGCAGGCTGGTTGCAAATCAGACATCCGTACCCCCAAATCCTGCAGTACCAACCGTTCCAGCGAGGCGTCCAGCATGGCACGATGGCAATCCACCGTGTCAATGGCACCATTTTTTTGCAGCGTCAGTAGTCGGCAGCCGCCAAAACAGAGCGGCAGGTAGGCGCAGTCCAGGCATTCATCATTCTTCCAGATATCCAGCCGGTGTGATGCGTGGTAATCACCCAACCCGTCGGCCAAGGTGCCGACGCAGAACTCCGGCCAGCCCATCAGGCTTGGACATTTGTACAGGCTGCCGTCGTAGTTGATCACCAGGGTCTGCTTCAGATCGATCATGCAGATACCCATCTGCAGCTTATCCACCGTAAAACCGCGCCGCAGTATTTCATTCCGCAGAAACAGATTTGCCTCAATCAACCACGGTTCGTTGGGAAGGACACAGGCTGCCGCATGAGGATCGAACAGGCCGGACTTGGGGTGGATCGGTGAGAATTGCACCGGTCCCAGTTGCGCCGGATCAAGACCGGCTTCCAGCAGCAGGTCCAGCATTTCCGGAAAACGCTGGTAATTGTCGCGGGTAAAGTTACCACCCGGTTTGATGGTGACCAGATCGTACACCGCTGTGAGATTGTCGATAATGGTCTTGAAACTTCCCTTGCCTGATACAAACGGACGCTGCCGGTCGTGGATCTCCGGCGGGCCGTCCAGGGTAATGACGGCACTCTTCAGGCCAAGGGGCAGCAGCTCTTCCACCACAGCCCGTGTCAGCAGGGTGGCGTTGGTCACCAGGCTGAATGAAAAGGTTCTGCCTCGGTTTGCAGCCGCTGCCAGCAGCGGGGTGGCAATCTCCTTCAGTCGCGTGGTTGCCATCAGTGGTTCGCCGCCGTAAAAACGTAGTTCAACATTACGCCCCTGATCAAGCTGCTCTCTGATGAGGTAATCAACCAGAATTCTGCCGGTTTCCTCACTCATCTCCTGGCCGTCCCGGAACGGCTCCTCAAAACAGTAGGGACAAGCCAGGTTGCAGGCCAGGGTCAACACCACCGTGGCAGAAAAAAGCGTGGCGTGGCTGTTGGTATGATCAACAATGGCAGCCAGCTCGGCCCGTTCGGCATCAAGGTCATCGGTCCAGAGCTGGAGCTGTTGCAGGGTGGCACGTTCTTCAGGGGAAAGGGTGTTATTTGCAATGGAGGTCAACAACTGCTCAGGAACCCTGACCACGGACCCCTTGCGGGTGGAGTAGAGGATGACGAAACCGGGCCGCTGCGGGTCGGGAAATGTGATGGCATAGCGGGAAAACGGCATGAAATTAGTCTCCTGAGAATGAGAATGGGGAGCAGAACTCCCCATTCTCATAACTTCCGTTGTTACTTACTTGCGGGTACTGCTGGTACCGCCTGTGCAACAAGCTGCCACCATCTGACACTCTTCCATTCCCTGATTCAGTACTTCAATTGCCATAACACACCTCCATTGAATATGATTCCATCTGCTGACAGATGGATAAACAGGGTGTTTACCCTAGACGGACTGCAAATATTTTGCTAGTAAGAATTTGCTACAAAATTGCATCTGATGATTAGCCAACGAATCGGGGAGCACACGCTTGAACCGTATCTGCAGCAATAAAGTATTGTTGATTCTGCCGATACTGGTATGCCTTACGGCCATGCCGCTCTTTGCTGCCGATGATGCCCTGGAGGATCTGGGTATTATTGAGGCCCAGGCTGAATCGGTTGTCTCTGCCTCTCGCAGTCCCCGTCCTGCTTCCCGCATTGCTGAAAACATTACTGTTATTACTGCTGATGATATTGAACGCCTGAATGCCCATACCCTGGCAGAGGTGCTGCAGACCGTGCCGGGCATCCAGCTTGATTTTTTGCGCACCCCCGGCACATTCAGCTTCTTTAATGTCCAAGGTGCCTTGAATACCACGGTGCTGGTGCTGGTGGATGGTATCCGCCAGAATGATTTTGACCAGAACATGGCTATTGTTGGCCTGATTCCGGTGCAGCAGATTGAGCGGATCGAGATCATCAAAGGGGCAGCCTCAGCTGCCTGGGGACCGGCCCTGGGCGGGGTGATCAATATCATCACCAAATCCCCTGATGCTGAGCGCAAGTTCAGCGGCATGGTGTCCGGCTCCACTGGCTCTCAGTTCACCGCAGATTCCCGCGCAGAAGTCAGCGGCACCCTGGATCGTTTCGGCTATTATCTGACTGTTGCCAACCTGCGTTCCGATGGCCTGACCCCCAATACCGGCACCAACCAGAACAACCTGTTTACCAAACTCTCCTACCAGTTACCCCACAATGGCAGCCTTACCTTTGGCCTGTCCTACCTGACTGCCAGTCCGGGGCTGGATGAAGGGGAAACAGTGAGCTGGGGCTTTGTCCATGACAACAACCAGTATCGCCGCACCAATGCCTACCTGAAGCTTAACCAGCCCCTGACTGACCGGTTAACCCTGGAACTGGACAGCTTTCTGACCAACCGTGATGACCATACCAAGTTTGGCGGCTTGGATGGCTCAGGTAATCTGACCTTTTTTAATGACTATGTGGTGCGGGACACCAACCAGGGGATCAATGCCCGTCTGCGCTGGGGCGACTACCAGAAGAGCCTGCTGCTGGGGCTTGATTATAGCCATGCCTGGGCCATCAACAGGGATGCGTTAAGCAGTGATCCGCCAGTCTATGACCGGAGCTGGGACCGCTGGGGCATCTATGCAAATGGTGCCTATACGGTGGGACAGCTTACCATTTTGCCCGGTATCCGTTATGACATTACCGGCACCTCTGGCGATGTCACCAGCCTGACCCTGGGAGCCACCTATCAGCTGGCTGAACATACGCTGTTACGGGCCTATGCTGCCCAGGGCTATACCCTGCCCACACCCCGTGCCGATAATAAGCTGCAAAAGATCAAGACCATTCAGGCCGGGATCGAGAGTGAGGCATTGCCTTTTCTCTGGCTCAAGGGGACCTTTTTCTTTAATGCCCTGCGTGACAGCCAATCTATCGGCACCGTAACAACTACCAACCAGCAGCGCCAGGGGGTTGAGCTGGAGGCCCGCACCACGCCGCTGTACGGCCTTTCCCTGACCGGCGGCTACACCTATCTGGATGCCTGGGACAGTGATACTGGCCAGCGTCTGCATACCGACTATAACCAGGCGGTTCCGCCCCACACCGCTAAACTGGCCTTGAACTACGATAACCGTGAGCTGGGGGTGCGCGGCACCCTGACCGGCAATTATGTCTGGTGGAACAGGGACGACAGCACAGCTGCCCGTGACACCGGCATGATCTGGGATCTGCATCTGAACTGGCGGTTGAAGTCATTTTATAAACTGACACCTGAACTGTTCTTCTCTGCCCACAACCTTTTCAACGGTGTACAGACCACGGATACCGAGTTGTACACCAATGCCAAGCGCTGGTTTGAAGGCGGACTGCGGGTGAAGTTCTGATGCGGCGCCTGGTCCTGTGCATAGTCGTCCTGGCGTTGTTGGTTCCCTCATTGGCCCAGGCCTATGACCTGCTGGTGCTGCAGAGCAAGCGCAGCCCGGCTTATGATGAGGTGCTGAAAGGGTTTAGCGAGAGGCGGAACGTTTCCCGGCGGGTGATTGTGCTGTCCGACTATGCCGAGGTGGATGTGGTCCGGATTGCACGGGAGGACCGTCCGACATTGATCCTGGCTGTGGGAGACACGGCCCTGGCAGCGGCCCGCAAGGTACGCACCATCCCGGTGGTGGCCCTGATGTCACTTGATCTGCGCCGGACGCAGGCCGTTCAGCCGAACCTGACCGGCATTGATATGTTTGTGGCACCGGAAAACTATTGCAATCTGCTGCGTCAGATGAAGGTGCGTCGTGTGGGTATCCTCTATAATCCTGCCAGAAGCGGCTGGTATCTCCGTCAGGCTCGGCAGGCTGCCGAAAAGGCGGGCATCACGCTGGTGGCGCGCGAGGTGACGGACCCCCGCGATACCCTGGCCAAGCTTGCGTCGCTGGCCGGCAAGGTGGATGCGCTCTGGATGCTGCCGGATGTCACGGCGGTAACCAGGGAAACGGCAGAGGCCTATTTCCATTTCAGCCAGCAACAGACGGTGCCGGTGGTGTCGTTTGCCGCCAACTACCTGGGTCTGGGGGCTGCTGCCGTACTCGAGATCGATCGTGCGGCCCTGGGACGCCAGGCCAATGAGATGGTGACATCACTGCTTGATGGAGACGCTGTTGACAGTACCTCGTTACGCTTTCCCCACGGCGTTGTACTCAAGACCAATGCCGGCATCCTGAGACGTCTGGGGGCATCCCTTGAAGAATGAATCGTACAAAACAGCCGCAGCCGTGCAGATGCCACCGCTCCGGCGTTGCAATGACTGCTTTTAAGGAGCTGACCGTGCTACGATGTGCAAAATGGTCAAACATCCGCACCAGGTTTCAATGCAAGCTCTTCATCATCTTTACCCTGCTGACCTTTCTGATCGTCTCCACACTCAGTACCCTCTTTATTATCCATGAGATCCAAAAAACAAAAAAATCTGCGGCGGCACATCTCCGGCTGCAGGTAGAATATCTGGCTGAATCGATCCGGCTGCCGCTGTTTGCAGAAAATGCCGAGCTGCTGCGGCAGATGGCCGAGCAGGCCGCCCGGTTGCCGGAGGTCCGTGCGGTGGTGATCAGCGCCCCGGACGGCAGGGTCCTGGCAGCGGTCTATCCTGCGTCAGCGACCGGTAGCCGTGAGGAAGTGCTCAGCCAAAGCATCGAGGTCTGCAGCAATCCCCAGGCAGGCTCACCGATTGCGTCTCTGACCGATGGTCTTGATACGCCGTCATCACTGGGCAGCGTGCGGATCGAACGGGGGACGGCCGATATGGACCGGGCTGTCCGCACGCTGATTGCCTGGTCCGTGGCCCTGGCCCTGCTCTTCTGGCTGGCGGTTTCTTTACTGAGCCATCTGGTGCTGCGGCAGGTTACCCGTTCGTTCAATAATCTGATGAGCGGTATTGCCGCCCTGCAGGATGGCGACTACGGCACCCTGATCGAGGTTGATTCCGATGATGAGCCGGGCCGTGCTGCGGCAGCAGTCAACGGCCTGGCTCGTTCGCTGCAGCAGCGCTCCGAGGAAAACAGGCAGGCCAAGGAAGAGCTGCTCCAGGCCAAGTCCGAAGCAGAGGCTGCCAATGCCGCCAAATCTGAATTTCTGGCCAATATGAGCCATGAGATTCGTACCCCCATGAGCGGGCTGATCGGCAATGCCCAGCTGCTGCGCTTGACCCAGCTGAATGCTGAGCAGACGGGGTATCTTACCAACATTGAGACTGATGCGAAAAACCTGATGTCGTTAATCAACGACGTGCTGGATATCTCCAAGATTGAGGCCGGAAAACTTGAACTTGAGAGTGCGCCGTTCAGTCTGCGCAGTTGCGTTGCTCAACTGCTCAAGTCCCAGGAAGCGCGGATAGCCGCCAAGGCGATTGTGCTTACGCATGAAATCGCTGCCGATCTCCCTGACAGCCTGTTCGGCGATCAGTTGCGCCTCAAACAGATCCTGTACAACCTGGTGGGGAACGCCATCAAGTTTACCGCCAAAGGTGAGATACGGGTCAAGGTTGAGTTGCTGGAGCGCCATGATGACAAGGCCCGCTTCTGCTTCAGCGTTACTGACACCGGCATCGGTATCAGGCCGGAGGCGCGTGAGAAGATCTTCGCACCGTTTATACAGGCTGATGCCTCGGTGACCCGCCGTTTCGGCGGCACCGGCCTGGGGTTGTCGATCTGCAGCCGGCTTGTCCAGCAGATGGGAGGGGGGATAACTGTTGAGAGCGAGGAGGGGAAAGGCAGCACCTTCTCCGTCACCCTGCCGTTCCTGATCAACTCGCAGCCGCTGCCTCAGCAGGAAACGCTGCCGCAGGACCGAAAGCTGATGTGGGAAGGGGCTCCATTACGGATCCTGCTGGCGGATGACAGCGAAACCAACTGCACGATGTTGAGTATTCTGCTCTCCCGCTTCGGCCATAGTGTCACCCCGGCAGGTGACGGGGCTGAAGTGTTGCAGCAATGGCAGAAGGGTGGTTTTGATGTTGTCCTGATGGATATTCAGATGCCGGTTATGGACGGCATGGAGACAACCCGGGTTATCAGGGAGCATGAAAGGAAAAACGGCGGGCATCTTCCCATTATCGCCCTGACGGCCCATGCGCTGAAAGAGACGCGGGAGCATATGTTAAGTGCCGGTTTTGACGGCTATGTTTCAAAGCCGATTGATCTGAAACTGCTGCATGATGAAATGCGGCAGGTGATTGTGCAGGATGGGAAGATGTAGTCGTTCCAGGCTGATTAGGCCTTAATCAATCGCGCCAGTTCCTGGCTGACCCCTGCCACGGTGGCAAGTTCCTCAACCGTGGCATTTTGTATCCCTTCCAAAGAACCAAACCGCGTCAGGAGCAGCCGCTCCAGTTTCGGCCCGACACCGGGTATCTCCCGCAGGGCTGAGCGTAGCGTTTCCCTGTCCCGCAGGCGGCGGTGATAGCCGATGGCAAAACGGTGCGCCTCGTCCCGGATAGCTGCCAGCAGCTTCAGCGGTGCCGAGTCCTGGCGCAACCTGACCGGGTTGCGGCGGCCCGGCAGAAAGACCCGTTCTTCAGTCCGCTCGACATGAATATCTTTGCCGTCACCTTTGACCCTGCTTTTTGCCAGTGAGACAACTGCCGGCCGTTCCGAGAGTCCCAACTCGGCGAGTACGGACAGGGTGCTGTTCAGCTGTCCGATGCCGCCATCCACCACCACCAGATCCGGCAGGCCCCATTGTTCAATCCGTTCCGGGCTGAAGCGCCGGGCAAAGACCTCCTGCAGCATCCCGAAGTCGTCCTGCCCCTGGCTCTCCCTGATCCGGTAGCGCCGGTAGCGTTCCTTGTCAGGCAAGCCATCCAGGAAGGCGACGCCGCTACCGACGGAATGACGCCCCTGCAGGGTGGAGATGTCGTAGCACTCAATCCGGCGGGGCAGCCGGGGCAATGCGAGTTTCTGCTGCAGCTCTGCAAGGGTTCGCTCAATGCCCTGCCGGGTTGCTGATTTTTCAGCCAACGCCGCCTGGGCATTGCGGGTTGCCAGATTGACCAGGTTGAGTTTGTCGCCACGTTTGGGCTGCTGCAAACGTACCTTTTTGCCCTTCAGCTCGCTCAGCCACTCTTCCAGGGACTGCCCGGCGTCAAGGCTGAGCGGCAGCAGCAGTTCGTCGGGGATAAAACGCTCGTTGCCGTAATAATACTGGATAAAGGTTGCCAGGGTGTCGCTGGTATCAAGTCCGCCCGAGCCATGCAGGACCGTGCTGCCGGACAGGCTGCCGCCCCGCACGAACAGTACGGCAATAGCCAGACTGTCTTCGTTACCGGCCAGCCCGAGGATGTCGCTGTCGCCCCCCTGGCTGACCATCTTCTGGTGTTCCAGGGTGGTATCAATTGCCTTGAGCAGGTCGCGCCAGCGGGCAGCCTCCTCATAGCGCAGCCCCTCGGCGGCCTCCCTCATCCGTTGTCTGAAGCCGCTCACCAGATCTTTGTTCTTTCCTTCCAGAAACAGGACGGCCCCCTCCACCAGCAGGTTGTATTCTTCGGCTGTGATCAGGTTATGGCAGGGGGCGCTGCACTGGCCGATCTGGTGATACAGGCAGGGCCGGGAACGGTTCAGGCAGGTTTTTAACGGGTAGTGGCGCAGCGGAAACATCCGCTGCAGTTGACGCAGCACCTCCCGTGCCGCACTGGCAGAGGCGTAGGGACCGAAGTAGCGCGCGCCGTCACGGCTGACCTTGCGTACCACCGTGAAGCGGGGAAAACGCTCAGTGAGGTCGATGCGCAGCGAAAAAAAGGTCTTGTCGTCCTTGAGGTTGAGGTTGTAGCGGGGCTGATGTTGCTTGATCAGGGTGTTTTCAAGCAGCAGGGCCTCTTTTTCAGTGTCGGTGATGGTGAATTCAATCGAGGTTACCCGTGCCATCAGGAAACGGACCTGGGGGCGTCCATCGGTCGCACCGAAATAGTTGCTGACCCGCTGCCGCAGATTACGGGCCTTGCCGACATAGAGGATCGTGCCGGTTGCATCCCGCATCAGGTAGACGCCGGGGGCGGTGGGAAAGCTGCGGATGCTGTCGCGAAGTTCCATGGGCCGATTGTAACATTGCCGTTGAAAAAGAAAAGCGTGCAGTTCTGATTAATTATCGTGCATTGATGCGCTAAAATTATGCAGACATGGCTGCCTTAAATTTATACTAAAGCTCCATTTTTCAGGCAGTTGCGATGCAAGTTGCTGATTGGCCACGTTTTTGCTTGTGTGTCTGCTGCCATCAATTGATGCAGTGCAGTCTACATTATGCCCAGGAGGCAGCAACAATGGAGTTGTCACCCCTTACCCCCCTGAAACAAAGCGGAGATGTCCTGTTTTTGATGCTTGGTGCCGTGATGGTCTTTGCCATGCACGCCGGATTCGCCTTTCTTGAGGTGGGATCGGTCCGTAAAAAGAGCCAGGTCAATGCTTTTGTAAAGATCCTGACCGACTGGTCCGTTTCGACCGTCGTCTATTTTTTGATCGGCTTTCCGCTGGCCTACGGTATCTCGTTTCTGAAACCGGCTGATCAGTTGATGCAGGGTGCCATGGGCTATGACCTGGTGCATTACTTTTTTCTGCTCTGCTTTGCCGCCTGTATCCCGGCCATTATTTCAGGCGGTATTGCCGAGCGGGCCAAGTTCTGGCCCCAGGTGATCGCCGGGGCGATCTTTGCCGGCCTGTGCTATCCCCTGTTCGAGTCGCTGATCTGGGGCAAGAACGCTGCACTGCTGCAAGGGGTCTTTAAATCAATCGGCGGGCTTGAATTCCATGATTATGCCGGATCAGTGGTGGTACACTCCATTGGCGGCTGGATCGCGCTGCCGGCGGTGATCCTGCTGGGGGCGCGGAAAGGGCGCTATCAACATGGCAAATCCCACCCGCTGCCGATCAGCAATATCCCGTTTCTGGCGCTGGGATCCTGGATTCTGGCGGTAGGCTGGTTCGGCTTCAATGTGATGAGTGCCGGCAACCTTGAAAAGATCTCGGGTCTGGTGGCAGTCAACTCCCTGATGGCCATGGTGGGTGGCGTGCTGGCGGCTCTGGTGGCCGGACGTAATGACCCCGGCTTTGTGCATAACGGCGCACTGGCCGGCCTGATTGCAGTCTGTGCCGGCAGTGACCTGATGCACCCGCTGGGGGCGCTGGTAACCGGGGCAATCGCAGCGGTTATCTTTGTGTATGGCTTCCAGTTTGAGCAGGAAAAACTGAAGATCGATGACGTACTGGGGGTCTGGCCGCTGCATGGTGTGATCGGCACCTGGGGAGGGATTGCCGCCGGTATCTTTGGCCAGAAAATATTTGGCGGGATGGGTAACGTCAGCTTTGTCTCCCAGTTGGCCGGTTCCCTGACAGCGGTACTGTTTGCCGTTGCCAGCGGCCTGGTCGTCTACGGTGCGCTGGCAAAGACGGTCGGCATCCGGATGCATGAAGAAGACGAGTATAACGGTCCTGACCTGGCAATTCATAAGATCGGGGCCTATCCGGAGGATCATATCCGTTAAGCGGTCTTTTTCGCTTCAGGCCTCGTCATACACAGAAGGGCTTGTGCGACGTACTTTTCTGTACGTCTCTGCGCCCTTCTGTGTCGCCAAGCCCTGAAACAAAAAATCCTCGCTTAGTCAATGCTGGTGATTGTTTAAAACCCTCTGCTGCCCGCTTTCCGCGGTTGACAAGGGACGGTGAAGATGCTAAGGAATACCCATTTTACCCAAGTATTTCTTGGCAGTTACCACCGCCGTCCCGGTTAGCCGGGGAAAGGGTGTCCCCCGTGAAGATGCTTAGATACTGCCGAAGGCTAACGGCATTTCTTACCTGCCTGCTCATCGCCACCCTGCTGTGCGCAGCAACGGTCGTTGCTCAAGAGACCGAAGACTCCCAACTGTTTCTCTCCGGTTTTAATGCCTACCAGCAGAAAGAGTACCCTGCCGCAGTGGCCCGCCTTGGCGAGGTGCTGAAGAAATACCCTGAAACCCCCCTGCGTGACATGACCCTGTTCTGGTTGGCGCGAGCCCATTACAAGGTTGGCAACCGTTCGGATGCAGCCCGCTATATGGCCCAGTTTACCCGGGAGTATCCTGACAACCCTTTGAAAAGTACAGTTGAAGATGAGCTGCTGGCGTTGGCAGCCCAGCATGAAAAGGGACAGGGCAGCGCCGTTCAGGTTGCTGCAGCAGCGCAGCTTGAGGCCGAACAACAGCGTGCTGCAGAGGCTGCGGCACAGGTCGCCAGAGAGAAGGCCGAGGCCGACCGTCTGGCTGCAGAACGTGTAGCCCAGGAAAAGGCCGCCCGGGAGGCAGCTGAAAAGGCCCGTATCCTGAAGGCCAAGGCTGAAGCTGAGCGGATCGCCCGTGAAAAGGCTGAGGCTGAGCGTCTGGCAGCCATCAAACTGGAACAGGAAAAACAACAGGCCGTGGCTGAAGCAGAGCGGATTGCCCGTGAGAAGGCCGAGGCTGACCGTCTGGCTGCCGCCAAACAGGAAGCAGAGCGCGTTGCCCAGGAAAAGGCGGCCCGGGAGGCCGCCGAGAAGGCCCGTATCCTGAAGGCCAAGGCTGAAGCAGAGCGGATTGCCCGTGAGAAGGCCGAGGCTGACCGTCTGGCTGCCGCCAAACAGGAAGCAGAGCGCGTTGCCCAGGAAAAGGCGGCCCGGGAGGCCGCCGAGAAGGCCCGTATCCTGAAGGCCAAAGCCGACGCTGACCGGATCGCCCGTGAGAAGGCCGAAGCGGATCGCCTGGCAGCTGTCAAGGCAGAAGAAGAGCGTCGCGCCAGAGAACAAGCCGCCGCAGAACAGCTTGCTGCCCGAAAGGCTGCTGAAGAACGTCGTGCTGCTGAGAAGGCAGCAATCGCTGCCGCTGAACAGAATGAGCGTGAGCTTGCTGCCGCCCGCAAGGCTGAGGAGGCAAAGCTTGCTGCTGACCGGTTGCGTCAGGAACGGCTCGGCCTCAAAGAGAAGGCGATTGCCGAGTACAAAGGTATTCTGGAGCGCTTCCCCAATACCCCGGCAGCCCGTACTGCAGCCACACGCCTGAAGGAACTGGGTGTGGCCGTGGTCGTGCCGCCTGCAGCGGCGCCTGCTCAGCCGGTTGAAAGCACCGCCACCGCTCAGGTGCTGACCCTTGAAGTGGCGCAGTATGCCGCCTTTGAATTTGAGGTGCAGCCGCCGCAGACGCCGGTTGAGGTGGCTCGTAAAAATATGATCCCGTTTGAGATCCAGAACCGCGGCAACGGTCAGGACAGTTTCTATCTTGCCTCCAGCTTCCCGGCAGAGTTCGGGGCGCGTTTTGCTGCTGCAGCAACACCGGAACAGTCGATCAATCAGACCCCGCAGCTGGCACCCGGCGAGAAATTCAAGGGCCTCTTGCTGCTGAGCGTCCCTGCAGCCTCAATTGATGGCCTCAGGATTGCCCATCCGGTAAAGGCTGCCTCCCAGTTCATGCCGGAGGCGTCCCAGAGCCGGACCGTATCGCTTACTGCTGCGGCGCCGCTGCTGCGTGCCGTGGTCAAGACCGACAAACCGCAACTGCTGCCCGGTGAAACAGTGCAGTACCGGATTACGGTGCTGAACGTCGGATCAACACCGGCAGAGGATGTTACCCTGCGTCTGAGTTTTCCGCCCCAGTATCAGGCCGTTGATTTTGCAGCAGCAGGGTTCCGGCAGGAGATGGGAGCCGCGCTGGTGCTGGATGGACTTGCACTCAAGTCCGGCGAGAGCCGTGAACTGGTGGCCACTTTTCAGCTTAAGGGCGAGGCCCTGGCAAAGGAAGAGCTGATTGTACGGGCTGATCTTCTGAACAATCCGCTGCAGACCAGGGGAACCTTCCTTTCCAACGCCACCTTTGTGCTGCCGGTCAGCGAACTGGCACTGAAGATGTCAACAGAGCGGGTCAAGGCGGTACCGGGGCAGGTGGTGACGATCCCTGTCCGGCTTGTCAATAAAGGCAATCAGCGTGAACGTTTCAGCCTGGTGGCCGGATCGGCACCGTTCCAGAAAGTGGTTGTATACCATGACCTGAACCGTGACGGTCTGCGTCAGCCGGGTGAGTCCGAGGTGACAACAATCGGGCCGTTGGGACCAAAGGAAGAGGCGGCACTGCTGCTGGAGGTGACAACATCCAAGACCGCTCAGGACGGCACACTCGAAAAAGTATCCCTGAGCGCAGCACCTGAATCGCTTCAGGGTAAGTCCGTCATGGTTGAGGCAGAGGTCGGCTATTCACGGCCGGTGTTGCAGCTGGCGATGAAAGGGCGCGAAGGGCGGATGGTGCCGGGAGACCTGCTGACGATTGATCTGGATGTGCTGAACCGTGGTTCCAATCTGGCCAAACAGGTTGAACTGGAAGTGACCTGGCCGGAGCAGATTGAGCTGGTGGCAGCTGATCAGGCTGCCGGCAAGACCGGGGCTGGCGCGTCACTCTGGCGCTTCAGTGAGCTTGGTGCCGGTGAAAAGCGGGTTGTCAAGGCATCATTCAGAATCAAGTCCGGTACCGGAGTCGGCACTGGCGTCCAGCTGAAAAGCATCTTGACCTACCAGGATCAAGTGGGGAACAGGTACTGATATGCATCTACCAGGTGTTAAGATTCCACTGTTAGCGCTGCTGCTGTGCGGAGCGACCGCAAGCTGGGGGGGCGACTACCTCTACGCTCCCAGGCCGGTTGACGGTACTGAGCCGGGTGAAGGAGTACTGGTGCGGGAGATCACGGTAAAAAAAGGTGATACCCTTTCCCACCTTTCTAAACGCTATTCGGGACGCGGCTATTACTATCCGCAGATCCTGCTTTTTAACGAGATCAGGAATCCGCACCGGATTCAGGTCGGGCAGGTTGTGCGGGTGCCGCTTTCGCACAAGGCCGGCCGGCAGGCGCAGAACAGTCCGGTGGTAGCGCAGGATCAAAGTCAGGTACAGGCGGCTGAGCCGTCAAAGCAGGTGGCTGAAAGACCGAAAGCTGTACAGCAGCCATCCCTCCGGCAGGGCGAAAAGAACGCCTACAACCATGCCATGGAGAACTTTAAAAAAGGTGATTGCGAGGCGGCAATCAAACAGTTTGACCGTTTTATCAGCCGCTACCCCTCTTCATCCCTGTTACCGGAAGCAACCTTGAACCGGGCGGAGTGCTACCTGAAGCTTTCAACAAGATAGCACGCGATACTTGTCTCTGATTGCTTAACCCAAAAGAACGGGCGCCCTGATTAGGGTGCCCGTTCTTGCTTTAACAGGTTGTTGAAAAACTACTGTGGTGCCGGTCTACGGCGTTGCGCGGTGCTCGCTCATTCGCCTAACTATCTGTTATGTCTCAGTCGCTGTGTGCCGTGCGCCTTGTAGCCGAGCTTCCTCGTGACGTTTTTCAACAGCCTGTTAGACCTGATATCTCCTCACAGTTCACTCACCATATTCTCCGATTCCAGTTCAAGGATGATCTCCAGGCGGCGAGGAATTCGGCGACGTAGGCGTACACTCAGTACGTTGAGGAGCCGAAGGCGAGCCAACGACGAGAGGGCCTTGAAATGGAATTGGAGTTACGGCCAGGTAATCACAAAGCCCCGCATCCTGCCCCCCTGGGCATCCCGGTATTGTACCAGCTGCAGACCGGCCAGATCACCCCTGCGGATCTCATAGCCCTCCTTGATCTCGGAAGAGGTTGACCGCATTGCCGTTGCACCGGCCAACTCTTTCAAGGTGCTGGTATAGAAGGATTCCTGGATGCCTGCCCCACTGCGGTCAATGACCTGAATGGCCTTGATTGCGCCGTCTTTTTCGCGGAAGACACGATATTCATTGGTTTGGCCGCGATAGTTCTCCCAGCCTGGATTGTCTTTGCCATAGCCGGGGTCCAGCCCTTCTTTGGGGATAAAGGAGGGCAGGCTGCGGGGACGCCCGCTGCCATGGGAGGAAAACGCCGGTTTCTTTTCCGGCTGGGTAGCCACAGCCGGCGGAGTTGGAGCTGCTGCCGGTGCCTTTTGTTCTGAAGTGGCCTTGGAAGCCGGTGCTGTCCGGCTTGAACGGTGTTGGAACAGGCTTACCGCCACAACAACCAGCAGGGTGCCGCTGACCAGCAGGAAGGCGGTTTTGCGGTACCAGGGCTGTGACGGCTCAAAGTCACTGATCAGATGCGGTTCCTGATGCAGATCCCGGATACGCAGTTCATGCTCATGTCGGTTAAACGGTGCAGGGTCGGGCTGCAGGGTGTCGGATCGGGTATCAAGCTGTTTGCTGAAATCGGAAATGATTGAGATGCCGGGCCGCCGGGGCAGTTCATAGGTCAGCGGCGCTGCCGGTGTCTGGTCGGATTCAACCGGAACCGGCGGGTCCGGCATGAGTGACAGTTGCTGTTGAACGTTCTGCGGAGGAAAAACCGGCGGTCGCGTCAGCAGCCCGGGCGGTTCCTGTTCCGGGGAGCCTGGCTGTGGCACCGTAGTCTGTTCTTGGGTTGCGATCGGCTTTGCCGGCTGATCCTGCTGTTGCAGGAGGCTCAGGAGGGCCTGTTCCAGCTCTTCATCACTCAGGGCAGGGTCAAGTATGATTTCAAACACTGCGGAACTATCGCTATCAATGGCGCTTGGTGCGCTGATCAGCCCGAAGCGTGCCGTGCGTTGTCCCAGCCGCGACTTCAGATGTTTATGCAGAATGTCGGCCGACAGACCTGCCAGGTGATTCTGGATGAAAACCAGCTCGGGCTTACGGCTCTCAAGCTCTTCGATGCCGCGGTGGATCTCGCTGACCACGGTCAGGCCGGGGATCTGCCGGGCAAGCCGTTCAAACAGCGCAGTCATACGCGGTATGTCAGTTATGGCAAGTATATCCATGGGTCTCCCACCCTGTCGCCCCGAAAACCGCAGACCGTCAGTGTGCCAGGAACTCTCTGGCCCGTTCAATACGTGCAATCGTCTCGTTAACTCCCAGGGCCGTGATGATCTCGCCGATGCCGGGTGCCTGGGTGCTGCCGGACAGGGCGATCCGCAGAGGCTGACCTACCTGGGGCATCTTCCATCCGCCTTCGGCGCAAATCTCCTTCAGCAGCGTATCGAACTCCGGTGCGGCAGCAGCGGTTGTTGCAGAGAGTCTGGCCGCAACAGCGCTAAAGACTGCTGCCAGATGCGGTTTGTCAAACTTGCTCAGGGCCGCCTCGTCATACTGTTGCGGTGCCTGGTAGTAGAACAAGGCCCGCTCGGCCATCTCTTCCAGGGTCTGGGCCCGCTCCTGCAGGGTGCTGATGACGCCGGCCAGATCAGGGGTTGAACAGTCCGCCACACCTCGGCCTGCCAGATGGGGTTGCAGCAGTTCAGCCAGCCGGGCAGGATCACCGGTCTTGATGTAATGGGCGTTCAGCCAGTTCAGCTTGTCCGGATTGAAGACCGAGGGGGAACGGCCCACATTGGCGATATCAAACTTCTGCACCATCTCCTCACGGCTGAAAATTTCATCATCGCCGTTACTCCAGCCCAGCCGTACCAGATAGTTGTTCAGCGCCTCCGGCAGGTAGCCCATATCACGGTAGGCGATCACGCTGGTGGCACCATGTCGTTTGGAAAGCCGGGCCTTGTCGCTGCCCAGAATCATCGGCACATGGGCGAAGATCGGCACCGGATAGCCCAATGCCTCATACAACTGGATCTGGCGCGGGGTGTTGTTGACATGGTCGTCGCCCCGGATGACGTGGGAGATCCGCATCAGGGCATCATCGATCACCACACAGAAGTTGTAGGTGGGGGTGCCGTCGGTGCGGCTGATGATCAGATCATCCAGCTCGGCATTGGGGAAGGCGATCCTGCCCTTGATCAGGTCTTCAAAGGCTGTTTCTCCCTCTTCCGGGGCCTTGAAGCGGATGACGTGGGGTTGATCCAGCGGCTGGTCCTGACGGTGGCGGCAGGTGCCGTCGTACTTGGGCTTGCGCCCCTCGGCCATGGCCGCCTCACGCTTGGCCTCCAGCTCCTCCGGTCTGCACCAGCAACGGTAGGCCTTGCCTTCATCCAGCAGCTTCTGGACATGCTGCTTGTAGAGCGGAAAGTTATCGGTCTGGTAGAACGGCCCTTCATCCCAGTCCAGTCCCAGCCACTCCATCCCCTGCAGAATGGCATCCACCGATTGCTGGGTGGAACGCTCAGTGTCGGTATCTTCGATCCGCAGGATAAAGGTGCCGCCGAAATGACGGGCGTACAGCCAGTTGAACAGGGCGGTGCGGGCACCGCCAACATGCAGGTAGCCGGTGGGCGAAGGGGCAAAGCGAACGCGCAGATCAGACATCGGTAAAGCTCCTGTAGAATAATTCCTAAGTCATGCCGTGTAATGAAATAAGCCTTATCAGGCATCTACTTGTCAAGCATTGTTAAGGTCTGGGCCGGGGCAAAATAATGCGGCACCCGGATGAGATACTCCGTTTTTTTGACCAAGGTCATGCATTCTGAAAAAAGACTGATATACTCTTCATACCACACAGCCGAGTAAAACTCATCCATGAGTTACCCACACCAACAAGGAGGATTCACCATGAGCATGTTCTGTAACCAGTGTGAGCAAGCTGCCAACGGTACCGGTTGCAATATTTCCGGAGTCTGCGGCA